>WLWI01000123.1_pt1 | contig 108595 bp, 86 predicted proteins | sample 6701501 | NCBI WGS metagenome assembly WLWI01 (sample SAMN12718690, study PRJNA515312) | sponge metagenome | isolation source: marine sponge | host: Mycale hentscheli | place: New Zealand: South Island, Marlborough, Capsize Point | collected 2014-11-01 | reverse complement strand
AGCCGTTGCCAAAGAGGTCTTGGGCAAGACGCTGACCTGGGCCATTCAACAAGCAACGGATGCTAAATGGGAGATCGCAAAGATTATGGACCATCTTGCCCTCACCTGATTTTTGCAAAAGTCCAGTCATAACAGCGGCACCGACCCCGGTGTGGAACCAACCCCACGCATAAGCCTGGGTCGGCGAGCGCAACAGGCGTTCGATAAAATCAAAACCGGCCCGGTGCGCCGTCCCCGTCCCCCCCAGGCGCATATTGAGCGCTCCGGCCTCGTAGCCCACGCTCAGCAACATCCACACCGCCGCCCCCAGCGAAACGGCCAAGGCCAACAGCATGGCCCAGAACAGCGGTCGTTTGCCGCCGGCTAACTCCTCCCCCAATTTGAGGCTATTGGCGCAGGAGGCCATGACAAAGGAGCGCATATTGGCCGTCCACATAAATGTGGTGGCCAGACCGACCAGGCCGTAGGGACTAAGAGCAGAGGAGCCCACCGCCGAAATCAGGATTCCGGCCGGAATCACCGGCGGCGCCCCGTCCGACAGGCCGCCTTCGGCGACCACGCGGGTAAAACCGAAAAAGATCACCAGGGCCAGCACCAGCAACGCAGTGGCCGCCCACAGGGGCAACCCCGCCATCCACAGCCAACCGATTAAGACCAGGCACCCTGCCAACAGGATTAGCACGGCCGCCCGATACGATAGCATCTCGTCCGAATCGTCTACTTCTGGGTCACCCGTAAAAGCCTTGCGCCAAACCGCCCTGAGATGGCTCCGCCCCGTCCACAAACCCGCTAGTACCAACACCAGCATGCCGCCCATGGAATGATGCGCCAAAATGGGATTGTGGACCGCATGCCCAGCCCCCAGCATTTCCGAACTGGTGATTCCGACAAAGCCGAACAAGCCCCGCAACATAACGGCAAACAGATTGAAAAACCACAGACTGAAGGCAATTTCCGTCTTGAGAAAATAGAAAAAGCCGAGAATATTGAAGCGCAGAATAAAATGTAGCGGCGGCGTATCGTTGAATACCGGCAAGGACATGGAGAACATATCTGCATGCCGGGCGATCTGCAGCACTTCTGGGAAGTAATTGTGCAAACCGTGCAAGGTGCCCCATAGCGCCGGAATGGCGAAGCCGGCCCACATCACCGGATTCTTGAAAAAGGGGTTGATGCGCTGCCCGTTGGCCCCCTCCTCGGTCATGGCCAGCGGCACTTGGACCAGAGGGTAGATTAGCCGTTCGTGTTCGCTCCACTGTTTGCGGACAATGACCATGGCGGCGATCATCACCAGAAATAACGCCCATACGAAGGGCATCCAGGACAGGATAACCGGCAACCAGAATGACCAGGGCACCGGTTGACCGGCCCCCAAGCCCTCGTAAAAAGCGTCGAGGCCCTCGGGATCGGCCAGCATCAGCCAATCGGGGATATAGGGCAGGATCAATTCCTGCCACTCGTTTTCGGGGGTGGCGTAATAAAAGGGGATGGTGACCTGGATCAGGAATTTGGCCGCGAACAGCGAGGGCAGGGGCGAGGCCATCACCATCATGATGTAGACCAGCAAAATCTCGCCCCGACGCAGAGCCAGCCGGGGCCGCAGCGTCCTGAGCAGGGGGTTTACCAGACCGGTGAGAAAAAACAGCAGGAAGACGGCCCCCACCGTACTGAAACCCAGGGCCATAAAGGAACCCTGCAGATAGAAGCTCCCGTACGGCACCCCGGCGCCAATTATAAAGACGCAAAGAGTGCCAAGAACAAAAGCTCTAGGCGTGAAAGCGGATGGCCCTTCAGTGGGCAAAAGCGCGGACCTTGTTAAAGGGGTGAGAGCGTTTTCAGATTGTCTTCATGAATGACGATCTGGCCTTTATACTGTTGCCGCAAACGGTGTAAAAACTCACCCGCCAGACGGCCTTCCTCACCGCGTTTGAGCAACGCTCTGGCCCGTTTTTCGACTTTTTCGAAAGGCTCGGGGCTGCTGCCGAAATTCGACTCCAATACTTGGAACAGCGAATAGTATGCCCCCCCCGGGTGCATATCCTGCGGGTCGCTCACCTGGGCCGCCTGCGTCGTCACCGCCAACGGCCCCTGCAACGAGCCGACTTGCGCCTGGCGGGTCGCGTCGATCAACTCCTTGTAAAAGGCCTGTTCAAAGGGGTGGATATGAAATTTGCCCTGGCCCCCTTTGCCCACCGCCCGCAGGGTATATTCATCGGCCAGGGCGCCCATCTCCTCCCCGGCCCCGATCCGGTCCTTGAGGGCAGCGGCTTCATCCCGGGTTTTTACCATGATCTCCTGCAAATGCACTTCTTCGGGGGGCGTGAATAAATCGGGCCGATCGTCGTAGAACTGCACGACGGCTGCCGCGCTTATTTCAATCTGGTCTTTGACCGCCGTCTGCCTGAGGGCCAGCAGCAACAGGGCCCCTTGGCGGCGCTGATGCCACTGCACCGTCTGCGGGTCCTGGTCGATGCCCTTTTTATAGGCATCCTGCAGGAATAAGGCCCGGGGCAGCAGGACATCCTCGGCGAACCAGCGCACGGACTCGGGCACATCCCCGGAAAAACCCATATCGAGTTCCTCGGCGTAATCGCGGAAATCGCCAATATCGATCTGCCCGTCGCTAAAGGAGAACAGCGGCCGATCCCGCTCCTCGGCGGTGAAGTCCCGGCGCCCTGCTTCCAACCACCCCTGCAGTAAAGCGAGTGTCTCGGCATTGGCTTGCAGGTTTATAGCATCGCGCAATTTCTGCAGATACGCCTCGACCAGTACAGCCGTTTTCTCTTCGCGCAATTGATCGGACAGCCCATTGCGCATGGTGGCAAAATTGGCGTCGCGGGCGTGGATAACCTGGTAGATCCCATACTGGCCGTTGGGCAGCCCGATCGGCTCGGAATATTGGCCTACCGCCAGCGCGTCTATATACTTGTGCAAATATATCGGTATCTCCTTGGTGCCCAGATAACCGTCCAATTCGCCGCCCTTGGGCGCCGTCTCTTGGTGCAGCGAGCGGCTGTGCGCCAGCACGGCAAAATCCTGGCCGCCGGCGATACTTTGCAGGATCTCCCGGGCCTCGGCCTGGCTTTCGACGATGATCAGACGCAACTTCACCTGCCGTTCTTTTTCCGCCTTCTCGTACAGCGCCCGGATTTCCTCTTCTTCGACACTTACTCTATCGACGAATTCAAGCTTGAACAGCAACCGCAACATGCGGTCTTCCTTTTCCTTGCGCAGTTTCTGCGCCACCTCCGGAAGTTTATCAAGTTCCCTTTTGCGGGCTTCCTGAAGGTATATCTCCTTGTCGATAACCGTCTGCAGATAATCGCGGTAGCCCTCTATTCCTGATTTTTCCGTCTTCAATTCCCGCGGCAAACGCCGTTCAAAATCCAGCAGCTGGGACGCTGTAATGCGGCTGTCCCCGACCTCGGCCAAAACGGGGTCTTCCAGATCCTGGGAATCCTTGGCGCATCCGGCCAGGGCCAGGGCGAATCCGCAGCAAACCAATTGTAGATATACTTTCATCGGGCCAATAAACTCACAATCTTGTTGGGTGAATTGGAAATACCAATGGCGATGAAAACCAGCGCAAAATGGGGCTTGATAAGTGGTCGTGGCGCCGCCGTCCCGGTTCAGGGCGCAGCGGGTCTGTAGGCCAATAGAGCCAGGGCCCGGAAAGCCGCTACAGCCATTAGCGGAGACTGCCGTAAACCGTCACGAACGAAACCGCGCTGGTCTGCCGCTGGCTCTTCTGCTCGAACAATTCGAGGTGCCGCCTGCCCACCCTCATACCTACCAGCGTCTTTAGATCGTAGCCCAGATAGGGCGTGCTGATGGACATTTGTAGGGCGACCGAAGTCTCGTCGTAATCGCCCGTCGTATCGCCGACTAGCAGCCCCGAGGGTTTTTCGCTGGCGGCCACCTCATCCTGGATAAAATCCCGAAAAACCAGGCGCTCGATACCAAACTGCAGATTCACCCTGTTTAAAAATGGGCGCTGCAGCAAAAGCGAGAGGATACCGCTCCAATCCTGGCGCTCGGCCGCCGGGTTGCCCAGGAAACGACCCGCCGTATAGGGCGTATCGTCCATGAACAATTCGTGCTTGAAGCGCGGCTGGACAACGGTCCGGCCAAGGGGAAAACGGTAGTCGATTCGGTTGATAAGGCCCAACCGCCGCGTCGTCCGGTCGATTTTGCGGCCGTCCCTGTCGCGGGCGTCTTTATCGCGCTGGCGGATGAATTCGTGGATGAATTTGCTCTCGGTATTGACCCCGTTAAAGGTCTTGCTCTCAAAACCGAACCACAACCGGCTGACCAAGGCGTCGCGCATGGCCAGCGGGTCGGTGATGGGTCGCATCGACCCGGTCCGGTCCAACGGCCGGCCCAATTCGGGCAGGGCCTGCACCCATTGGACCAGATCGTCGGCGATATCGTCCTGCACTAGCTTGAACATATGGTAGAAGGCGGCATTGCCCTTACCGGCAAAATTTCGCTGGTACGCCAGCAGCGAATAGCGGGTCAGGTTCTCATCGCCATTGGACAGTTGTCGCACCCGCTCCTGCCCCGCCATCCATTTCAGTTCCGGCGTCAACCACGCCCCCAGATAGGCGTTATAGCCGCGGCGGTCCCGTTTGTAGGGATAGTCGGGTTCGTCGTCGTTCTCGAAGCGCTCGCCCCAACCGTTATTGTTCAAATCGACGGCGAAGACGAATTCGGGCCGGTCGACGTAGTGGCGCAGGAACTGCTCCTCGTAATCGGGCGTGAAGTTGGGCCTCACGGACGTGTTGTTCTGGTTGAAATCGGAGATAAAATCGTTGTTCTCGTCGAGCCCGGGGAATACGGCCGGATCGGCGAGCCCCTCCTTATCGCGCCGCTGGTCGAGGCGTATGTCGTTATCGTCGTTGTCGTCGACCATATCGTAGATGAACTCCGACCGCGCTTCTTCGTCGCCGCTGTAACTGATGCGCCCGCCCTGATCGACGATAAAGGAAGTAGTATTGTATTCGGCGTCCATGCCGAAGGCTTCGCCAAAGAGGAAAAAGGGATAGAAATCCCGCCCGATATTGACCATCCAGCCCGTCGCCGCCCGCTGGCCGAGAATGCCCGATGTACTGTGGTGCGTCTTGCGGCCGATATTGGGATACTGGCGGAACTGGTGGTTGATATTGTACTCGGCGTACATGCGGAAACCAGCCCAGTCGGTGACTTCGAGACTGAGACCAAAGACCTGCGTCGCCGTCGGTAAACCATAGTCGAAGACGACCCACTTCTGGTTGGAGTTGTCTTTGACGTTGTCCTCAGCCCGCGCCACGTTGAGGAATTTGGCCTGGGCCCCCAGTGGCTCGTTATCGGTCTGGACATCCGAGGTGATATCGACCCGATAGTCGTTGTTGAGCAGGAAGCGAAACTTGACGGCGGAGATATTGTTGACCAGATCGACATCCTGGATAATATCCTCCAGGGCCGTCACTTCCTCATCCTCGGAGGAAAAATTGTACCGGTAGGTGATTTCCCCCTCGCCGCCAGCCCCTTCGGCCACGGGAAAGCCGTTGCGAATAATGCCGCCTTCCACCTGCGGCTGTAAGCCGACCTCGCTGCCGACCAGCACGGTATCCCGGTCGCCAATTTTAGTGCGAATTTCAATATCACTGGCAAAGACCGTAGGACCGCCCTCCCCGTCTCCGGGCGAGTCGTCCGATATGCGGACGATGATCCAGTTTATGCGGTCCTCCAACTGGCCGTTGGTCAGCTTGCCCTTGAAGGGATTGCCGCCGCGGTCGGACTGCGAGCGATCGTTGTGGGCATTGACAAAGGTCGCGCCCAATTGCACTGCGTCGTGCAATTGCCACACCCCCCTGAAGCCGAGCAGATTGGTGAAATTCTCGGTAAATACCGGGACCCGAATCCCCGGGGCGATCTGGTGGACCGGCAGACTGATGCGCGACAGCAAGACCGTGCCTTGCAGACGGTCGGCGGCGTAGTCGAACTGGACGCCGTTGAAGCGGGTCTTGCGAAAAGTCATTGGCGTCAGCGTCGTATTTATCAGATCGCCGATGGTCACGCCCAGGTAGTGCTGTCCCTTGGAATCGGTGGAGATGAGCAGACTGTTGAACCACGAATCGTAGCGCCCGCTGGGTTTTAAGATGCCCGAGCCCTGCGAGGTAGTGGGTTGGCGCTGGCGCCAATCGTACACCAGCCATCCCTTGGTCAGGTAGCGCCCGTACTGATCGTAGAAATAATCGCCTTCCTGCTGGGGGGAGAGATAAGGCCGGTACGCGGTGCGGGCGTAATTGGTGTATTCCCACTGCCAGCGGTACTCGTTGGCGACTTCCTGGGGCAGGTACCAGCGCTTCAGCGCCGGGGCAAAGGCGGCCTGCTGCATGCCGGGTCCGGTGGCGTAGTAGGAGACCCGATCCCCTTCGTTGGTCCCCAGGCGATTGCCGTAGTCCTGCTGGGCGTGGGCGTTGGTCAGCACGAGCACGAGCACCATGCCCAGCACGGCCCACCCGCCAGCCCTGGCGCTGGCCAGGAGACTCCAGCGGCGGCTCAACCGCCGTCCAATCGACTGCTGCACTATGGAGCGTGGCATTCGTCGCATCATTCTACACCGGCGTACACCGATATAAAGCTGGTGCCAAAGGATCGGCTCTCGCTTTTCTTGATCAGGCGATCATCACCCAATACCACCGCTTCGTCCCACCGCCTGTTGTAGCTGTAGCCGAACTGAGTGGTTATGCGGTAGCCGAGATAATAGCCGCTGGTCGTCCACTGCAGGGCCAGCACCAGATTGCGAAAATCGCCCGTATCCTGGGCCGGTCCGTCTCTCAGCAACTCGTCCTCATCCAATTCCAGTTCGCGGAAAATCGAATACTCCAGGCCGCTTTCGATAAAGGAGTCGTTCAAGACCGGCAAGCGCGTCTGCAAAATGCCGATGCCCATCCACTCCTTGCGGTCGTCAGCCCCGGCCAGAAAGGCCGACTGGTCGATGTATTCGCTCTTGATCTTGGGTTGTACGACCAGCGAGCCAAACTGGTAGGTATAGTCGGCTTTGTTGATCAGGCCGAAAAAGCGCGTACTGCTGTTGAGGGTGGGGGCGCTGCCGCTTTTGTACGCCTGACCCTGCTGGTTGTAAAAACTGTACTTGAATTTGTTGATCGCGTTGAAGCCTTCGAGCGGCTGGTAGTCGAACTGCAGGTAATTCGAACTGACCCAGGTGTCTCGCGCCGGTAGAATATCCTCGACATTGGCCAGGGATAAAGTCTGCAAATCCGGCGTCATCTGGCGGCGGTCGTCGGGGATATTGTCCTTGACCTTCTTCAGCGAGTTGAAGAGCCGCAAGCGCCCCCAGCGCGAGTGGTCGCGGTCAAAGGTGAACACGCCGTAGGTCGCGTAGTTGCGGCGGTCGGAGGATATCTCCTCCTCGCGCAGACGGCCCACGGTGATGCGCATATCCGGCCTCAGGTACTGGCCGAGGTAGACGTTGTAGCCCTGGTGGTTGCGGCGGTACGGGTAATCGGGCAGATCGTCGTTCTCAAAGCGGTCGATCCAGTCGTTGTTGTTCAAATCGATGCCGAAGAGAAATTCCGGCCGGTCGACGCTGTAGCGGAAAAAGGGCTCTTCGTAATCGGGAATGCGGTTGCTCAGGGAAATATTGTCGTTCTGGTTGAAGTCCGAGACGAAGTCGTTGTTCTCATCCCAACCGGGAAAGACGATGGCATCCGGTCCGCCCTGGCCCCGGCGGCTCCAATCGGGGGTGCGGTCTTGGTCGTCGTTATCGTCGACGAATTCGTACAGCGAAGCGCGTTCGTCGTCGTAGAAAATATTGCCGCCGGAATCGACGATAAAAGACGTGGTCGAATAATCCGGGTCCATGCTGAAAGCCTCGCCAAAGAAATAATAGGGATAGGCCTCCTTGGTTACATTGACCATCCAGGCTTCGGCGTCTTCGGCGTGCGTCACCAGACCGCGGGCGGCATCGGTGAGGGTGAGATTGGGGTACTGCGTATAGGCGCGGTTGATATCGAACTCGGAGTACGCGTCGAAGCCCCAGAGATTGGCCACTTCCATGGTGAAGCCGAACACCATATTGGCCGACGGCAAACCGTAGTCGAAGACGATACGCCGCTGGTTCGAGTTGTCCGTGACATTGCCCTCGGCACTGCGGACATTGAACAGCACGGCGCCCGACTGGTCTAGATCGGCTCCGGTGAGCGGCGGGTTGGGCAGGCTGCCGCGACCGACCTGTCGATCCGACCAGACCTGAATTTTATAGTCATTGGCCACCACCAGGTCGAATTCGATATCGACGATTTCGGTCGGCCGCGGCCCGATGTAGTTCAAGTCGGTGAAGTCGTAATTGATGACGATCTTCTCTTCGCCGTCGGCCGCGAGAAAGCCCTCTTGCGGGAAACCACCGGTTATCACCGGCCACTTGGTCGGATCGGCGACCAGCTCACGCAGGCGGAATTTCGTCCGCTTCCTGGTTTCGAAATCCTCGGAGGTTATGACTATATCGTGGGCGAACAGCGCCGCCCCGCCGATTCCGTCCTCGGGCGAGTCGTCGCTCAGCACTACGGCAATGGCCGTCACCGGGTTGCTGCCCTGCTCGGCGCCCAGGGTGCCGACGAAGGGGTTGCGCTCGAAGGCATTGGCCAGGGTCTGCGAATTGTGGGCGTTGACCAGGGTGGCGCCGAGTTTGACGAAATCGCCTACCTGCGCCGTGGCCCGGCCGCCCATCAAATTGGTGGCGTTGGTCGTGGTACTGGGCTGGCGCTCGGGCGTGGTGCCGAGGATGGCGTCGCTGGCGCGCGAGAACAGCATGGTCGCTTCGTATTTATCCGACGAGAAATCCATCTGGACGCCGTTGAAGCGGGGCTTGGAAAAGGTCATCGGGGTCAGCGCCGTGCGGATGCGTTCGCCCACGGTGATGGCCAGATAGTACTGGCCGCGTGAATCGGACGATACGGTGACGGCGTTGAACCACGAATTGAAGCGGCGGTCTTTGTAGATAGACGAACCGAATTGGCCCGGCTGCGTCTGGTTCCAGTCGAAGATCAACCAGCCCCAGGTCTGGTAGTTGCCGTATAAATCGTAGAACGGACCGCCCTGGCGATTGGTATCGACGTAGCGCTGGTATTGCTCGCGGGCGTAATTGGAGTAATCCCACTGGCGAAAGCCGTAATCGTTGAATAGCTCCTGCGGTACGTACCACTTTTTCAGGGCTGGATCGAGCGCGTCGAACAGGGCCCCCGGCCCTCTGGGCTCAAAAGTGAGCTGGGCGCCCCGCTGCGTCCCAAAGCGCCGATCGCTCAACTGCGCTTCGACACCCGCCGCCGGCCATTGCACGGCAAGTGCAAAGAGGACCAGCCAGATCCTAGTCCTGCACATCGAATCCCTCCCGAAAGAATAAACCCGTTTTTCGCCCCTTGTACGGGGCTCAATAAGCCATTTCGACGATGCCGACGACTGCTTCCTCGCGGGCATCGGTATTCAAATCGACGCGAAAGAGATAAATACCCGGCGGCGCCTGTTGCCCCGCGCCATCGGCGCCGTCCCACTGCGCCGTAAAACTGCCGCCTCCTTGCTCGCCGGCAAAGAGCGTGCGGACCAGGTTCCCGGCCAGGTCAAAAACCCGCACAGCAATGGGGGCAGCACCGACCAGGCGGGTTAGATCGTAGTGGATCTGCACCCGGTCGTTGATGCCGTCGCCGTTGGGGCTGAAGGGGCGCGGCCGAGCTTCGACGTTGACTAGCAAATCGCCGCCGGTTAGCGGCACTTGCACCGCCAGGTCACTCGGATCGGCGACCCCCAGCGGAATGAGGTCGTCGTCCGTCGGCCCTAGATCGGCGGCGTTGCCGCCGATGACGCGCTGGCCCAAATTGTCCGTGCCGCTGTTCCAGGCGGTGCCGCTGAAAGTCGTGCCAAAGCGCAACACGCGGCACTTGAAACCTATCTTCACCGACGCCACCCGCTCGGCCTCCAGATCGCTTTCGGCGATCAGGGGAAAGCGCACCAGCAAGCGCCGCTCCTCCACTGCCTCGACGGCGAACTGGCCGCTGGGGTCTTCGACGGGCAGACTGCCCAAACTGACGCCGGTGAAATCGGCCGTCTGCACCTGACCATCGGCGTGGACCACTTCTATCCTCTCGACTTCCTCAACCCGCACAGGGGTGGCAATTTCGAACAGATCGAAGCCCAGATCGACGCCGCGGCGCATTTTGGTCGGCAGCACCGCGTAGATGAAGGATACCGGCACGCCCAGCTCGACCTGACGCGGCGCCACTTCGCTCAAAATCCGCTCCGCCATCGGCGGATTGGAGACGGTGAAGGCCAGGGCTCCCAGAGACCGAGCCGATTCCAGCTCATCGCTGACAAATTCGGCCTTCAACTGGAAATAGCGGCGTGGACCGGGCGACAGAATGGGCACCCCCACCTGGTCGTCGACAATATTGTCGGCGCTGACCGTGCCCGCCTCCAGACTGTACGGCGGCGACCAGCGACTCCAGGCGACCAGGTCGTCGCGCACGCCGCCTCTTTCGGAACTGCGCAAATCCTCGTACTGGTCCTGGGTCAGGGCGATAGCGTCGCGCTGGTCAAAGGGCAGGGCGTTAAAGGCATCGAGCGCTTCCTGCAACTCGGTAGCCGCATCCAGGTCGATGGACCCGCCCGCCTCCGAGGTCGCCACCGCCCCTTCTTGCCAGGGCACCTCGGCGCCGTTGTCGTTTATGCGGGTGAACTCCAGCGGCGTAGCGTCCCAACCGCTGCGGGAACTGATGCGCAGACGCGACAGGCGCGCGGTGCCGGCAAACTCTTCCTCCCAGCGGATGCGGCCCCACAGCGCCAATTCCTCGCCGAAGTCGAAAATATTGGAGATATAGTCGGCGCGCGGCACAAAACCGGACCCAAAGACGCGAAATTCGGCGATCTCGAAGCCCACCGTGGTCTGCGATTTCAGGCGGATAAAGCGCACGTACTGGGGCGGGATATTGAGCTCGACGATGGGCTCTTCGTTTTCCGCCACCAGCCTGACGGTGGTTAGCACCGGCTGATTGGCCACCTGGGTTTCTTCGCTGCCGTCGTTGAGCAGCAATTCGAAACCGCGCATATAGTCGTTTTGAAAGGGGAAGGCCGGCGCCGGAAAATCGGGGTGGGCGTTGCGGGGAAAAAACTGAATGCGCTCGACGCCGAAACGCGCCCCCAGATCGAAATCCATAATGACGCCGAGCGAATTGACCTGCGTTCCACCCCGCACGCTCTTGCGCTCGAAGGCCGTGGTGGGATCATTGTCCACCATGAAGATCAGATTGTCTCTGATATCCTGCGACAAAATGGTCGGCGCGTTCAGGCGTCCGCCGCGATCGAGCAGGCCCAGGGCGATATTTATGCTCTCATCGGCTTGCTGGGGCGCCAGCCAACCGAGCCGGCCGCCGGCATCGAACTGCAGCACATTGCCCGGGGTATTATTGCTTTCGACCTCGGTCGGACTGGTTTGTACAAGCGCCGCGATAGTACCGCCGCCATTGGCCCACTCAAGTCCGTCGTCGCCGCCCAAAATAATGCTGCGACGCTCGGCCCCGAGATCCTGGACCATCAGGCCCACCAGCCCCAATAGCGCCATTAGCAGCGGCATTGCCTTCCCTCCCGGATGCAACACGGCAGTACTATCCTCCTTTAGCGGTCCCCGGTTCAATAGGCCACGTGGAGCAGGCGCTGGACTGCGGTCTGCTCGACCCCCGAATCCGAATCGGCATCGACCTTGATGCGCAGAATATAAATACCCGGCGGGACCAATTGCCCCTGCTCGTCATCGGCCGCCCAGTCGATTGCATAGGTCCCGGCCACTCTGGGTTGCTCGACATCGAGTTTGCGCACCGGCCGTCCACTCAGATCGAATATCTGTATCTCGACCGGCTGCACGCCACTCAACCGCCGCACGGTAAAATCAAAGCGCACCTGGTCGTTCACGCCGTCGCCGTTGGGCGTGACTACCGGCGGACGGATGGCCACATCGTCCAGGACTTTTTTGTCCAGCGACGAGGCGAGAATCTGCAAGCCCTGGGTCGGCGCCCGTTCAGTCGCGTCGCCCGGGTCGACCTGTTGCCACGAATTGACCAGAGTCGAATTGCCCATGGCCGCCTGCAGCACGGCGCCGGGCGAAAACAGCGCCGTGATAAAGCGCACCTCGATCAAATCGGTCTGTCCACCCCGCCGCACCAACTGGTCCAGGCGCAACCAGAGCGAGTCCGTCCGCGTCTCCACCACCTCGACATTGGCCACTTCCTCGACCTCGCCGCTCTCCCACTGGCTGGTGCTGCCCATGCGCAGCGCGTCGAATTTCATTGCCATATCGGGCGGCGTGCGCACCAGGATCTCGTCGAAACCCAGATCCCGAGTCGAAAAGGTCGGTTTGATGTAGAGTGAGACCTGCTGCGGTGTACCCAGGCGTTCGAAGATGGCCGTGTCCAGTTCGCCCTGCAGTTGTTGCGCCACCGGCGGATTGAAGTTCAGCCGGATCGAGCGCAAAGTGGCAGCCAGCGCCGGATCTTCCGTGGTCAGACGGGCGCGCAGTACCAGGAACTGACGCGGACTGGGCGAGGCGATGGGATCGCCGGAGCGATCGTAGGGCGCACTCCAATTGCTCCAGTCGGAACCGGCTACCTGCAGCGTGTCTATGCGCCCTTTTTTGAAGAAACCTAGTTTCTCGTACTTTCCGGCCGAGACCTCAACGCCGCCGTTGTCGTAATAGCGGTACGCATCGGTCACCTCGTTGCCGGTCCGGGTCTGAATCTGCACCGAAGTGCCCGGCGGAATATCCGCGTCCCATTCGATGGACACCAGATTCTTGGCCCCCTGCAGCGGGATCAACCCCGACTCCAGTTCCACCTGGGGATGGTGCCCTTCGCCGTAGAGCTGCACTTCCCTGATGCGGCCTTTATTCCCCTCGCGGCCCGACTCGCTGCTGGCAAAGGGATAGGCCACGCGCACGTAGCGGGCGTGGATCGGCTGAAAAGTATTGACTTCGGCGGCGGTGCCCAGACCGCGCACTTGTTCGGGGGCGCCCCACAACAGGCCGCCGCCCGGGGCCGGTGTGCCGTCCGATACTTGAATATGATATATGTGCAGGCTGGCGGAGGCGAGCCTGTAGGCGCTGAGGTTGTACCACAATTGCACGGTATCCAGCCAATAAGAGGCCCCCAGATCGAATCCGAGAAAGCGCTCGCCAAAGGTTACGTTGCCGCTTTGAAAAGCCCTGAGATTGAAAGTCAGGGCCGTACCTTCTCCATCGACCAGATTGCCTATGGAGCCCTCGTGCGAACTTTCGGCGCTGCCGCTGCGGTCCTCGATCATGCCCTGGGAGATATTGCGCCCCAGCTCGTACACTTCCATTTCGGCCAGGCGGGGCCGCTCGCGCCGGTAAAAGCGGATCGGGCCCCGGGCCGACGCGTCGATCGCCCCGAAGACCTCCTCCTCGATCTCCACTGCGCCCCCTTCGACCTTTTTGTGGAAGACCACGTCCCCCCGCTCCGCCGCCGGTAAAACCTCGTACTCCTCGGCCGACACCTCGACCCCGCGCGCGCCGTCGCTCTCGGTCACCACCACCTGCACGAAGCGGACCATATCGCCGTCGAAGTCGACGCCGGGCACGGGTCCGATGACCTCCCCGCGGTCCAACTCGAGCTCGTAGGCGCGCCGGGTCTTGTTGTCGGCAGGCGTCCGGTAGACCAGGTGCATGGGCACCTTGCCCGCCACCTGCGACCCCGGATCGGCATCGTCGCCGGTCAGCAACGCGAACTGCAGGAAGGGATCACCTTCTCCCTCGGGTACGAACTTCAAGCCGACCCGGGTGGCGTTGATCAGCCGGCCCATATCCACCTGGAACCACCAGTCCTGCAGCGGACTGCCCGGATCCGGCTCCCAATAGGTCGTCTCGTCGCCGTCGAAGAGGTTGGCCACGGCGGCCTTGTTCGACCCGGCTTCTATGGCATCGAGAAGCGTGGCCTCCGGGTCGAGGCTGGCGCGCCGGAAGTGCTCGACAATGTCGAGCACGGCATTGTTGTTTTTGGGCACGAAAGCCGGCGTCACTTCGCCGGTGGCCGAGATGTCGAGCGTGCCGGAGACGAATGCCCAGTTGTCCCAATGGTTTTGGGTGTCGATGATGACCTGGTCGGAGCGCAGGGTGTGGTTCTGTCCCCAGCTCGGATTGAACGAGCCGATCGACAAAGCAAGTGCCAGCACGATTTTTTTGCCGCTCATAAATCGACCTCCTCAGCTACCCGGTCGTTCAATAGGCGACGGCAACCACGCCCGAACGCTGCTGCCGTCCTTCTTCGGTCTCGGCCTCGACCCGACAGATATAAATACCTGGCCGCACCGGCTGTCCGGCTTCGTCCAAGCCGTTCCAGCGGCGTACGTGGCGGCCGGCCACATCCTGGCCATTGTACACCTCCCGCACCAACCGGCCCGACAAATCCCGCACTTCCAATACTACGGGTGTCGGCGACGCCAGTTTGAGCAAATCGTAGGATATGTCCAGGCCGTCGTTGACACCGTCGCCATTGGGCGTGAAGGCGCTCGCTCCCAGATCCAACGCGCTGAGAATCTCCGAGCCCAGCGACAGCGACTGCACCGACAGAGTATTGCCGTCCCGGAGCGCGGTGGCGTCACCGACCTGCACCGGCTGCTGGATATCGCCCGGGGTCTCGCTATTGAAGACGTGGCCGGCGAAGGTCGCCCCGAAGCGGAAGATTTCGCCGCTGAAATCCACTTCTACCACTTCTTCGGTGCGGTCGATATCGATCTTCGGCACGCCCACGACCAGGCGGTCGGGCCCTTCTTCCACGCGGGTGAACGCCACCTCCTCGCCGCCGACGCGGACGGCGTCCAAGCCCACCAGGCGCCCGCCCGTGGCGGTGATCTCGACGTGATCGAAGCCCGGATCGTCGAGGCCGACGGTGGCGCGGATGGCGTAGGTGAATTGCGTCACCTCGGCCGTTGGCGCCTGCCAGGGATCGATTTCGCCCACCAGCACCGTTACCGCCGGGGGCGAGGCCGTCCACTCCAGGTATTCCAGCCGCCCGCCAGCGTCGATTTCCGAGGCGAAGTCCATCTCGAATTGGACGTAGCGGCGCGGCTCGGTCGCCGCGAGTTTAACCCCTGTGCTATCGGCGAAATCGTAGTTCGTCGACCAGAAATCCCAGTTTTCAGCGTCGCGGGTGATTTTGCCGCGCTCGGAGGGTTCCAAGCGCCGAAAGGTGCGCAGGGTCAGCGGGTCGCCGTCGGTGTCGTAGACCACCTGCTCGTCGCCCCTGAAGGTTTTGCGCCAGTAAATATTGGGATCGGTATCGCTGCCGCTCTGGCTGCGGATATCTACTTTGGCGGCGGCGTCCTTGTCCCCCGACCAGCGCAGCGCGCCCAGCGTAACCTCCTGCCCCAGGTCGAGGATATTTGAGGTGTAGGAGGCGCCGGGCACGTAGCCGGGGGCGAAAATCTCTATTTCGGCGACCTCCCAGTCGCGGAACCGCTGCGAGGGAACGTGGAGATTGACGCGACGAATGTACTCGCCGGGGAGTTCCACTTCGACCCTGGACAAGATGTTCTCCTTCACCTCCAAAAATGGTTGGAAGTACAGAGCTAAGTGCGTCCAGAGCAAGCGGTGGTCCCGGCCGACGAAACCAAGGCAGTTGTCGGTGCGCCCTCCGCCGCAGAGATCGACGTTGCTGATGCTCGCCTCGTCATTGGTCAGGGCGTTGGTCCAGATGTAAAAATGCTCGATGTAGTTGGCCTCGTTGCCGGCGCGGGTGGAAAAGCGGATGCGATCCACCGCGAACAGGCCGCCGAGGTCGATAAGAAAACTCTTACCATAGCGCTGGCCGCCCACAAAGACGGGTTCGCTGCCTTTTTCCTCGAAATACGCCGTCGCGAGGTCGCCGTCGCTGACAATGAAGGTTTCGTCCGCCTCTACCCATCCAGGGCAAGTTCCGCAAGTCCCCCCCCCCGTATTCACAAAGCCGCCGCGCTCCCAGACGGTCTCGACCAAATTCTGGTCCTCGGTGATGAACAGCGGGGAAATGCCCCCGGGCTCGATCGTCAGGGACGCGCCCGTCCCCTGCAAATCGCTATCGAGATCCGCCCAGCTGAACTGGACAAATTCGGCGCCGCCCTCGGTGACTTCCGGCGGCGGGGGCACCCCCTCGCCGCCCAACCGATAGACGGTCAACCCACTCACCGGAACACTCATTATCCCAACCAACAACGCGGCCAATAAGCGACAGGATGCGACCATGGCAGCACTCCCAGGAGGATGCGATGTTCTTTGCAGGTAATTACGAGGAAAAAACCTGAAGGGGAGATGCGCAACACACCTCCCCTTCAGACACTAACACTTACTTCGCGTTGACGCCGAGGTCAACTAGAGCTACTACTGAATATAAGCAGCCTTGATACGGCCCCAGCTGTCATTCTCCACCGCAGAGGGAATCATGCTGAAATCGACGCGGGGATCAATCGGCGCCAACAGGAAATCCGAGCAGTTGACGCAGTCGAACCACATCTGGATGTTGGGGTTGATGCCCCAACCGCCGTCGCTGGCGCCGCCGTTGTCTTCGAGATCGGAATCCGTATCGTGGACCACCCAACCCAGGCCGATGGTGTTGCCCTCGGTCAAGGTGTGCTCGACACTGTCATCGGGGCCGATAAAGTGGAAATCGTCCCAGACGGCCGACATCATCTCGATGCGCGCGGTGACTTCGCCCGAGTTGACTTCGCCGTCGAGCTGGAAACCGTAGTCGCCCCAGGGGGCCGAGTCGTGCCAGGTGGAAGGGCTGTTGAAGAACCACTTCCAGCCGACGGCGCGGTTGGCGTCGGGCATTTCCGGCCAGACGTGGTGGGCGTTCTGGGCGAAGCGGCCCTGGTTGCGCACGCGCTCGTCCGCATCCTCGAAATCCTCGGCCAGGACGAAGTGACGGTCGCCGCCGTGGTCGGCGTCGATCATGATCTCCCAGCTGTCGTCGCCGGCGGCGACGGCGCCGACGCCGTTGCGGTCCCAGTAGTTATCGAAGCGCTCCATCATGAAATAGAGGCGGTTGGTCCCGGCGCTCCATCCGGCCACGACGCGGAAGGACAGGTTGGACTCGTCGTTTTCCTGACCGAGGCCGAGATAGTACTCAAAGTGGGACTCGAAGGGGACGTAATAGTCCTCCGGGACGATATCCCATTCGGACAGATCGCCGTCGAGATTGGGTTCCTGGCCGGCGGGCCACTGGAAAAGCGTTCCAGATTCGATGCCGATAATATCGACGTGGGCCCAGGCCGAGCCGGCGGCCAGCACAAGACCTAAAGCCATGATGCTCAATAACTTTCTCATCAATCTTCCTCGCGGATTTGAGTTTTTTCTATAGGGCAAATTAAAAGAAGAAAGTCAATTGCTCTCTCCTTTCAATAACCACGGGCTTGGTAAGACTACAAATTTACCAGAAAATGTCAAAATTGCTAAATTAATATATGGATCTAGCGCAATAAAACCTTGATAAAATAGCCAAAAAATAGCATTATCTTGCCATAATGATAAATAAATACTTCTCTAATAAAGGCGACGAATCCAGTACCGCCTGGTTCAAGCTGCCCGACCAGAGCGTTGCCACCCGCCGCGAATTCGCCCAACCGGCGCGCAAATTGCACAAGCACGATTTTATCGAATTGGTTATCGTGCTCAATGGCACCGGCACCCATATTACCGAAGATACTCACCACACGATCGGTCCCGGCGATACATTCGTCATTCTGCCCCAGATTGAACACGGCTACACGCGGACGGAAAGTCTGGGTCTGCTCAATATCCTCATCCACAACCAGCATATGCAGGCCCTGGAACGCGAATTCATCGGCATGCCGGGTTTTTACGCCCTCTTCAAACTCGAACCCAGGATGCGCAGCAGCCACCAGTTCAAAAGCCAACTGCGGTTGTCGGACAAAGCCTTGGTCGAACTTAGCGGTTGGCTCAACGGCCTAGAGGCCGAATCGAGCCAATCCTCCCATATAGCCTGCTCCAATGCCCGGGCCTTTCTCCAACTTATCGTCGGCAATCTCTGCCTGCACTACGAGGCCATCGCCTCGGGCGATAGCACCAAACTGCTGCGGTTCGCCACTTGCCTCCGCTTTATGGTCGATAATCTCGACCGCCCCCTGCACCTTGCCGACCTGGCCCGTCAGGCCGGCATGTCGGAACGGTCGTTATCGCGCAATTTCCAGACCACTGTCGGCCAGAGCCCAATGGAATACCTGCTCAATATGCGTCTCCAGCGGGCCCGGGAACTCCTCTTGTCGAGCAAGTCTCCCATCGCCCAGATAGGCTATGATGTCGGTTTTAGCGACGGCAATTACTTCACCCGCCAATTCAGAAGGCAAAACGGTGTTTCGCCGCGCGAATTCCGCCGGCACCATCAGACCTGAACGCGTGTAACCGCCCGCAATTGGGCTTGTTAAATATACCCCCCTCAGCCCTTGACCGCCCCTTGGGTGAGCCCAGCCACGTAGTATTTCATGCCGCAGGCGAAAACCAGCATTAACGGCAGCGACCCCAAAACGTACCCCGCCAGCGTTTCGCCCGGTTCCAGATTGCCCTCCCCCGCAAAAAGCGTTGCGCCCACCGAAAAGGTCTGAATCCCCGGATCGCTGACCGTAACCAGAGGCCAGACGTAATCGTTGTAGGCCCCGACAAAAGCGAGAATGGACAGGGTCGCCAAAATAGGCAAACACAAAGGCAGGGCGACCCGGTAATACAATTGAAATTCGGAGGCGCCGTCGATGCGGGCCGCTTCAAAGAGCGATTCGGGCAGGGCGGCGAAAAAGCTGCGGCAGAGGAAAACGCCAAAAACCTGACCACCGGCAATATAGGGAATGAGCAATACCCAACGGCTGTCGAGAAAACCAGTACCTCCTTGCCCCAGCCAGTCGTTGCCCCCCACCAGAGGAAATTCTTTGTACCAAATGAAAGCGGGTATCAGGGTGAGGATCCCCGGCACCATCATCAATGCCAGGATAAGTAGGAATACAGTCTGCTTGCCGCGGAATTCGATGCGGGCGAAGACGTAGCCTGAAAGCGAAGACAGGAAAACCACGCCGACGATGGTACCGCACCCCACCAGCACCGTATTCCAGATATATTGCCCCAGGAAAGCAAACGCCTTGCTGTAGTATTCGGGACGCAGTCGCTCGGGCCAGGCCCAGAAATGATTGAGGATCTCGCCGTTGGTCTTTTGCGACATCAGCAACGTCATAAAAAACGGCAACAGGGTCAGGCCCGTCAGCAGCGCCAGAAGTATCCCTACGACCAGGCGTTTGTTTTTTTTCTGGCGCGCGTGGATCAAACGGCCTCCGTCTCTTTGATGACTTTCATATTAATCGCTGTAATAGCCAGGACGATGGCGAAAAGCACCAGCCCGATGGCCGCCCCGTAGCCGAAATGGCCATAGACAAAAGCCTGGTTATACATACGCAGAGCTGGCACATAGGTGGCCATCGCCGGTCCGCCCCGGGTCATGATCAGCACGGTCTGGAAATCCTGCACACTGCCGATAAACGTAAGGATGATAAGCATCCGCGTCTGACCGTTTACCAGGGGGATATCGAGGCTCCAGATGCGCCTGAGCGTATTGCTGGCCTCGGTAGCATAGGCATCGTATATATCGCTGGGAATGGCCATCAAACCGGCCAGGTAGATAAGCAGACCAAAGGCTCCGATCCAGGGGAAACCCATGCCGATGATGGCCCCCAGGGCCAAAACCGGGTCGCCCAGCCAATTGGCCGTCAGTCCGTCCAAACCGACCAATTGCAGGCTCTGGTTGAGCAGGCCCATTTCCGGATTGTAGATCAGGCGCCAGATGAGCACGCCAACCATGGCCGGTACCACCATAGGCAACAGGAAGGCGGTGCGAAAGAGGTAGCGCACCCGGTCGCTGAGTAGATAGAGGATCAGCTGCGCAGCCAAAAAGGGCACTACTGTCGCCTTGATCAGGGCGGCGCCCAGCAGGATCAGCATATTGCCAAAGCCGACGTAGAGCATTTCGTCCTGCAGCAAGCGGCGAAAATTATCCAAGCCATTAAATACGGGGTCACGGCCCGATTCCCACTCGGTGAAAGCGTGGTATAAACCCGATAGTGCCGGATAGTAGTTGAAGGCGATCAGCAGGAAGACGGTGGGCAACAACAGTGCATAGGCGGTGCGAGCCCGATGTCTGGCCGGCCCCCGTGACCGGGCGACCTGCACCACCGCGAAAACACCGAAAGCAACCAGCAACAGCACCAACATCAAACTGCCGTTGACAAACGGGTTCCAGTGATTCTTCTGCCGCCGTACAATGGGCGGGGCATCCTCGGTGGACGGATCCATATCGATACCGTCCCGCTCTACCTGTCGGACCACGGCTCGCTGCATCAGTTTGCCGTAACGCTGCAAGAATTCGTCCAATTGCAGACGGCCGCCCATATATTCCTGCGCAATGACGACCCATTCCTGCACACTCTCCTGTTCGTCGCGCAAGCCACGGTAATTGATCTTTTCGTAGCCGTGCCCCTTGAAGACAGCGAATTTGTCCGCCAGTTCGTCGGGCAACTCCACCCCATCTATCAGCAGCGGACCGGTTAGCGATTGGCCGTCGGCCAGGGTCATTTCAACCAGCAGACGCCCCGCTTCCGGGGAAGTGAGAAATTGCAAAAAATCGACCACGTTGCGTTCGTGCGCCAGATCGTCCTTTTGCATGACGGCCAATACCATACCGCCGCCGCCCACACCGCGGAAAGGCCCTTCCACCAGGGGGTCGTCGACAATGGGCGGAAACCAGAAATTGGCAAAATCGAAGCGCTCGTCCGGTTTCATTTTGGCAAAATCGTGGATAATTCCGGTAATACTGCCGCTGTGCAGCAGGCACATAGCCGCCTTTTGCCGGTAGAATAGCTGCAGCGCGCTACGCCCGTCTGTGCCCATATAACCCGGCTGAAAATACTGCGCCAATTCGTTCAAGCGCTGGTATACCCGGCGAAATTTGACCCCGGCAAAATCTACCTGCCCATCGCTGATAGCCTGAAATTCACGCTCCCTATTGAGCACCACCAACATATCGGAATACAGGTCGGTAGGTTGGTAACTATAATTTTTGTTGCGCCCCGCCTGGTAATCCCAATCGCCGGGACGGGCCATCAACAGGGGTACCAGATTGCGCAGATAGGCGTCCCCCAACAGCCGCACCAGCCACCCCATTTCGCCGGCCCAATAGGATTCAGCGTCACCGCCGACGGCAATAGGCACATAACCGGCCCGTTCGACCTGCTGGCACAATTCCAGCCATTCCTGCCAAGTCTCCGGTTCGACCAAGCCCAATTGGGCGAATAGATCGCGATTGTAGAATACGGCAATATCGATATAGTCGATGGGCAGGGTATAGGATTTACCGTCGAGGCGGTAGCGCTCGATAAGTTTGCCGTCGAGGCCGTCTATCCAGGGTTTGCCGGTATACGGATTTTCGGCCTTGAAATAGGGATCGAGAACAACCCAGCGCCCCTGCTGCGCGTAGCCGTTGGTATAATTGCCGTTGTAAATATCGGGTACCAGATCGCCGCCGGCGGCCACCCGAGTGCGGATCCAGGTGGCAAATTCCTGGCCAATAATGGACAATTCGACCTCGAGATGGGGGTGCCGCTGCTCGTAGCGCCGGATGATCTCCTCCAGCGCCAAACGATAATTGGCGTTCACCGTGGCAAAGCGGATAATATCGGGCGTGGCGGCCCCAATCTCCGCCGCCAGGACAAACCCGAACACTAGCACGGCAAGGACTGAGCGCATAATTAGGCCTAAGCCTCCGCTGCGGTACCAGCGGCGTGACGACCGAGAAAATCGTCCAGCCCGCCGCCGGCGAAGTAGACCCGGCCGTGCCCCCCTACCTGGGTCTGCGGAGCTATAGCACCCAGTAACAGAGCCGCGTGGATACAGCCAAAATCGGTATTGTTGAACATAAACGACGACGCCGGAGCTGCCGTGGCCATATAGGCGTCCCCCGAGGCGGCGACGATGGCCATCCACGTGCCATCTGACGGTACCGGGGAGGTGGCCTCGAATACTTGAGCAAAAGGCGGTAGGCACTGACTGTAGTCTCGGTGCGCGTAGACCCCAATGGAAGGCCGCGGTCCCTGTACGCGCGGCATCTGGGCAACCGCCACGGGCTCACCCGCAACCGACAGGTAGGTGCGCCGCAAATCTGGGTCGCGGAAATCGGGGGCCTTGGCGGGACTGACACAATTAAAAGCGAAGACATCGCTCCAGGCTGCATCGCTCTGATTGTAGACCACCAGCTCTATATCGACGTAGTCGTGCCCGGGCACCAATCGCAAGTCGTAATGCAGCAAACCGTCCTGGGCCCAACGAGCAGAGACGCTGCCATCCCTTTTTTCTAGCTGCCAATCGATTTCCACATCCGCGTGATTGACCAGCCACATCTGCTCCTGGCAACCAATCGTCTCGGGCACTCCCAGACCAAAGACCTGCCGATCGAGCTGGGGTACCAGCGCGTTGACCATCATCTTCCCCTCGACGGGCATCAATTCAATACGCTGGCTGCTATTGCGGTGCACGGCCATGGCCACCTTCCTGCAAAAACCAAGTTTCCGGATAATACGGCCAGGTCCAGCGCGAATCCCAACCCCAATAGCCCTGGGGCGGCACATTGCGCAATTCATCGCGCACGATCACCGGATGCGGTCCCAGGCCAATGACGCCAAGAGCCCACAGATTTTCGGCCTGACTGCGGAGAATCTTCTTGCCAGCGGCGACGCGCTCCTCCATATCGGTGGTGCGGCGCAGGGTCTCCCACCAGCTCAACAACTGCTTAATATGGGCGGGCGGCTCCCAACCCCGAGCCCCATCCGAGAAGTACCACCTAGTCCACTCGGACCACTGGCTCTGTTCCCAACCGGCGTTGGAGGGCACGTACCAATAGGGTTCAATGGGAAACAGAATATCGGCGTTGCGGTCGGCGTGCCAAATGGTCATATCCATCAGGCCTGCACGGGCCCTGATCCCCTGCAGGCTGCCGCTGATTTGGCGCAAATCGACCTGCACCCCCACTTCGCGCCAGTGCGCCGTGACCAAATCGAGGGTGATCTGCTTGGGCGTCTCACCGATCATATATTCCAAAGTTATCTCCAACGGCTCCCCGTCGAGCCGATCCCTGCGGCCGTCGCCGTCCTGGTCAACAAGCCCCATCTCATCGAGTAGGGCGCGGGCCCGCTCAGGGTCGTGCTGAGCCCAAGCGCGGGCAAATTCCGGCTCGTAGTAGCGGCTCGACGGCACAACCGTGAGTTGGCGCGGCACGCCCTGGCCAAAATAGGCCACCTGATTGACCTCGTCGCGATCAATGGCCAGCGACAGAGCGCGGCGGAAGCGCACGTCCTGGAAAACCTGCCGCAAACCCGGATCACGATGATTCAGATTGAATTGCAGAGCCACATCCGAACCATAGGGCCGCGGCCAGATATAGGTCGTATAGCCGTTGGTCTTTTCAAAACGCTTGAACAGCGGAATATCGCCGGTCTTGAATTGCCGCCCGGCAAAGGTCACCTGGCCGGTGGAAGCCTTGGCGGTCATAATCTCGTCGCTGTCGACCCGCTGCACTTCGATATAGTCGATATAGGGCAGTTGGTTGCCCTGGGGATCGACTTTGGGGTAGTAGGGATTGCGCTGCAATTGGGTCCTGGTCGAGGTCCGACTGACCACGAAATAGGCTGTTTTCACCGGCCGCTGAAAAACCATCAGATCGCGGGTATTATTGACCGCCTGCAAATAGGTGCGCCAGTCCTGCAGGCCCAATTCGGCGGCCTCCTGCTCCAATTGTTCTTTGGGGGTAAAATCAGGATGGTAGTTCTTCAGAAAATGGGCCGGCACCGACAGCCGCGAACCGTTGTGGGCCAGATGCTTTACCATTAGCGGCTGCGGCCGGGCAAAGTGGTAGCTGAAACGGTAGGGCCCGTGCTTTTCGATACGGGCGCCCTTAAAACGTGGCTCCACCACCGGCGTCAGGGCTTTGTTCATTAACATATGATCGAACCAGAAGACAAAATCATCGGCCGTAATGGGCTGCCCGTCCGACCATTTATGCCCTTCCCGCAAAGTCAGGGTCAAGGTCCGGGAGCCGTTGCTGTACTCGGCCTTGGCAGCAAAATTGGGCAGATTCAACCGCATCTGGGGCCCAGGACGCAGGGGACCTTCGGGCACATTGAGCAATTGTTCGCCGGCGAAAAAAAGCTTGGCCGTACCGCCGTAGGTACCGATAGTTTCGATAGGTTCAACGACAATCGGATCGACGGGCAGTCGTTCCTCGACGGGCGGCAACTCGCCCCGGGCCACCAACTCGTCCAACATAGGCGACTGGGCAAAAGTATCCAACCCCACTTCGACGGCTGTTTTCGGGGCCTGGAACCAGCTTTCGGGCCAGGTATCAGCCGGAATATCGCCGGTGTTCTCAGCCGCCGCTGTACCAACAACCAGATACATTATCGCTACGGCCAGCCATCGGCCCCCTTTTGCGCATTTGCTCAACAACGACACCCTTTCAGACAATGAATTTGTATTGCATATGATGGAGGCTCGCCCCATTCTAGGATAAGGACTGGCGCTGTGGGCGGGCAAAAGTCTCACAACCGCACCCGCAACAATTCTACCTCGCCCTCGTATATAATCAGCAATACTTCGCCGGCAACCGGCACGGACGCCAGTTCAACGACCGTGTTAAAGGGCGCATCGGGCGCCGCCGCCAGCCGCCGACGGACCAGCGTGCGACCATCCTCACGCACCTCAAAAGAGGCGTTTTGCAGAGCTCGGGACGGGCACAGGTCGATCTCGACTTTGCCTTCCTCCAGGATCGCCTTAACCACCGCATCGCCATTGGCCTGGCTTATCCCGCCGGTCTGTTGGTAGGGGTAAATCCACTCGGTCCAGCCCAGTTGGCCCCCGGGCGCCAAAGGCTTTGTCTGGTGCGGAAAGGTCTCGACTGTGCCACCCCACATTTCGACATAGCCTTTATTGGGCGCCCCCGAACCCATGGGAATATCCCGGGGACGAAAACCATACGTCCACATATCCACCCCCGGATTGATCAGCGGATCGAAGACGCGCACCACACCTTCCTCGGCCTCGTGGGCGTAGACCCCGTAAAAACCCGCCTCCAAGCCATCGGCCATCAGATCCCCCATCTTGGACCAATTGCGGATATAGCGCAGCGGATTGCCGTCCCACAACTGCGGCGAAGGGCCCAGATTCTGTTGCCAGCGTTCTTCGATCAAGACGCGTCGGGTGGGAATAATAAACTCGGTGCTGTCGGTCAATTCGTTGCCGCCGCCCGGGGCCCACATGGGATTAACCCAGTGGGCGAATTCCACCGTATCCGCCGTCGGGTTCCAGATGCGGATATCCGCCTCCAGGGCGGCACTGCCGGCTGCCACACTCAGGTCGATGCGCTGCCGCAGTCGGGTGGTGGGCTCCTCCACCTGCAGCCGCACCGCCTTGCGCCGGTCGCTGTCTTCGAGGATCTGCCACTGCCACGGCAGCGCCCAGGTCGTACCGTGTTCGTCTTTGGGCAGGGTATATTCGATACCGCCGATCCACAGCCACCAACCCGTCTCGTTATTGGCCCCACCCGGCCGGACAATATCGTTGCGCCACAGCGTCTCGTGGCCAGTGGGCCGGTAGACCATCGAATAGACCCGCCCCATCTCAGGGAGTATCGTCGTCGTCAGATATTCGCTCTCCAGGACGATGGTCCGGTGCTCTTTGGCTACTATACGCTGCCAGTCGACCTGGCTGAAATCGATATGCGGCAATGGATCGCCGGGCTCGTAATACAAGGCCTTCTCGTAGTCCACCTGGTCTATGCTCAGGGTCTTTTGCATCAGACGCAAATCCTCGGCATGGACCCAATCCAGGCCCAGTAGGACAAAACAGAATAATGGGATCAATGCCAACATACGCCTAATCAATGCCCTCGACTACGGGCAGGTGCAGGCAAGAGGGAAACGCCCCCCCGTGCAGGATACTGTTGCGGGCGACGACCGGATCGCCGGCAAACAACGGCGCCAAATGGTTGGGATGAGGTAAAATGCGCGGGAAATCGGAACTGGTCACACTCACGACAATACGACTACCTGCGGCAAATCTATAAGCCGTCTGCCCCAATTGCAGGCGCACCTTGGTCGGTGTATTGGATTCTAGCCCCTGGGGCTCCGACCAGCTGTCGCGGAAGCGGCAGCGCAACGACCCCTGGCTCAGACAGTAGACCGCGCCGTCGGGCGTCTCGACGCACAGCCGGGCGATAAAATCGGTATCCTCGCAATCACTGGCCACATAAAGCGTCAGCCCCACATCGCCAATGGCCGTCAGCGGCCGCTCCAGCACTTGACTGCGGTAACTCAATACATCGGCGCGCTGCATATTGGGCCGCTGCTCAACCGGACCGCGGTGCTCCAGGCCCCAGTACAGGGCCCCCCCTCGGCTCGGCACCGGGTCGCGCGGATCGTAGCGAAAGGTGTCCTGGCAATCGGTTCCCGCCCCATCGACCCGCAAGACGCCCCCAGCGGCACTGGCCGCCCCGTCCGAATCGAGGAACCAGTCTTGCGTCTGCATCCCCGGAACCGGCCAATCGTCCAAATCGACCCAGCGGTTCTGGCCCATGAGAAATACCCGCACCGGGGCCTCATCGGTCAGGCCATCGTCGATATCGCGCAAATGCAAATCGAGAAAGCGCAATTCGTACTCGAGCACGTCCAGGTCCGCGGCAGCGCCAAAATCCCAGTCGCCGTAGCGTATATGTTCGCCGCCGCGGATGCTGATAGTCCGGTGCCCCCAGGGACCAATAAGCAACCGTTGCCCCTCCCTGGCCGCCGCCGTGGCACCTTCATCGGCAATACCGCGATAGGCCTCGTATTGAGTGCGCGTCAGGTGGTCGAACCAACCGCCGGCGTGCAGCCCTGGGACGCCCACACGCCCGTACATGCGGTCCTGGTCGAGAGTGGCCCAGTACGCATCGTACTGATCGCGGCCAAGCCAGTCATCTAGACAAGGCGCAGTAAAGCCGACGCGGGCGGCAATCTGGTCGGGACCGCCCAGCGCGTGCAAATCGTCCCAGGAAAAATGGCCCTGCGGCGGCTGGGTACGACAACTGGCGTGGGTCAGCCCCCAGCGTACCGCGTTGCCCAGTGCAAAACAGCCGTCGTAGCGCAGCCAATCGCGAAAAAACGAGCCCGGCGCCACAGAAGGCGCAATACAGCGCAGAGCCGGGTGGCCGCTAATCGCCGCCGGAATCTGCACAATGCCGTGATAGGACCGCCCCCACAGGCCGATACGCCCGTTGCACCAGAACTGATTGGCGACCCAGTCGAGGGTGGCGGCCCCGTCTTCGGCCTCGTGTACCAGCGGCGTAAACGTCCCGTCGGAATCGTATTTGCCGCGACAATCCTGCACCACAAAAGCATAACCGCGGCCGACGAACCGCGGCGCCAGACTCTCCATACCGCGGCGATGGTAGGGGGTGCGCTGTAAAACCGCTGGGAAAGGCCCCGGTCCATCCGGCAAATAGATATCAGTGGCCAGGCCGCCGCCACTGCCGGGCACCATACGATGCACAAGTGCTTTCACTCGACCTCCTCGTTTAAGGCCAGCGCGCAATCTCGAATAAATACTCGAAGGGGTAATCGACAAAGGCGGCATTGGGCTCCACGCCGCTACCCGCAAAGACGTCTGCGCAACCTTTGCCAAAGAGCAATTTCTTACCCTTATCGAGCCAGCTAATATTGTACACCACCGCGATCATATGACGAAACTGGTCCGAATGATTGGGCACACCCCGATGCCAGAGCCGCAAATCGCGCAGCAGCAGACTCCCCTTCTGGGTGCAACCGCGCAGCGGCGGCGCCGTTTGCCGCCGCTCCTCCTGTACCGTATCGCTGAGAGGCCGCGTTTCGAGATGCGAGCCCGGCCACAATTCAATGGCGCCGTTTTCTTCCGTGACTTCCAGCGGCGCGATATTGACCGCGATCTTGGCCGTCGGATGGGCCTGCTCCTGGTCGAGCCACAGCTGCCCGGGGTATTGGTATTGCCGTTGTAAAAGCTGCAGAATAGGCCTTCGCCCAATATCGCCTGGCTAATTTGCACGGCAAAAGAATTGGCCGCCACATCGGCAAAAACAAAGGGCGGGAAGGGCGGCGGTCCCTGCTGCAAGTGACCCTGCACCCGGCCGGCTCCACCCCATTTATCCGCCTCTATCAACTTCTGCGAATCTAGGTCCATACGCTGGCGCAGCACATCGAGGTGCTCGTGCTCCACGACCTGATCGAGGACCAGGTAGCCGTCGCGACGAAACTCGGCCACAGCCTGGCCGAGTTTATCGTCGGTGAATTTGCCCGCCTCGCGTTCGGCGGCCGTCGTTGCAATATTCATGGGCTTTTCATCCATACGTGAGAGGGTATTAAGCTCTGTTTGGAAATTCCATTTAGATATCCCCGCCTGGTCAAACGGCGAATACCTTGAAATTCAACCGCCAGATCGGTACTGTACTAGTAAGCGCAAATGCCGCTGGCAAAGTATCGGACCAGCCCCCATTCGTCAAGCCAGCCATAAGGCCCATCCATCCGGCTATAAAGGAACGATCCGTGTATAGATACATCGGAATCTGCCTACTTTTCGTCCACGTCCTGGCCGCCGGAGCCGCCGATTTTTATATCGGCCCTCAGGGCAACGACGCCAACCCCGGTACGCCGGAGCAACCGTTTGCTACCATCTCCCAGGGCATCGCCCAGGCCGTTGGCGGCGACCGGGTTTTGCTGCTGCCCGGGGTGTACCGACAGAATACCGAAATCCGTCGCTCGGGCCTGCCCGAAAAACCTATTGTCATTACAAGCAGCTCAACCGATCCGGCACAATTTGCCGTCATCGACGGCGGCGCCGAACCGGGCCTCCAGCGAGGCGGCGAAGGGTTCCGACTGATCGACGCCTCGTGGATAACCATCCGCAACCTCGACTTCGTCAACTGTTGGACCGACGTTATCGCCTTGACCCGTTCTACCTATATCTCCGTCCAGGGCTGCCGCTTTCGCGACTGCGGCCAGCACGCGGTGGCCACCGGCTCGCTGGGCACCCACCATATCCTGGTGGAAAATTGTACCTGGAGCCAGGACGAACGAATCTGGACTACTTGGGATTGGGCTGAATTGCACCACGGCGAATTGGCCCATTACAACGGCGGTCTATACGGCGGACGGGCCGGATCGGGTAGCGCGATTATTCGAGGTAATACCGTCCGCTACGCCTTTAACGGCCTGCGCTGGTGGCTCAAAGAGGGCGAAAAAGGGAAAGCACAGAGCAATATTGAAATCTACGACAATCTCTTTGAATACTGCCTGGACAATTTCGTCGAGCCCGAAGTATTCACCGCCAATCTGCATATCTACCACAATATCTTCGATTCCTGCCCCAACGGCGTATTTTCCATCGACCGAGTCGAAGGGGGGCCTATCTTCATCTACGGCAACGTCGGCCGCTGGAGCCGCGACAACGGCAGCAAAGCGCGTCCCTGGACCATTTACAAATTCGCCCAGTACGGCAACCCAGGCTGGCTCGACGAACCGCTGTTCATTTACCATAACAGCTGGGATTATATGAACGCCCTGGGGGCCAGCGGTGGCGACTATAAAAAAGCCGAAGACCATATTCGCCACTTCAATAACGCCTATCTATTCCAGGGCGGTAAGGATTTCGGCTTTGTCGGTTGGCAGGGGCGCGACAGCCAATTCGACTACGATATCTCATCGGCTCCTTGGCCGGCCGATCTCACCCAACGCGGCTTTGAAGAGCACGGCCTGGTGGGCGATCCCGGCTTCGCTGATCCGAGCGCCCGCGACTACCGTCTGCAAGCTTCCAGCCCCGCTATCGACGGCGGGGTCGTGCTGGAGGATTTCACCCAGTGGTATCTAGGCGCCCAACCGGATATGGGCGCCTATGAAGGAGACCAACGAATATATGGCCCCCCTTTTCAGTTCCAGCCCGAAGGCACTGGGGGCATCGTTTCTGAGCGGCCCCGGATAGTGCGTTGCTTTGCCAGAGGCAGCCAGTTGGCCCTGTTCTTCTCCACGGCCCTCAACCCAGAAGGCATCGTGCCCGCCAATATACGTTTGCGCGTGGAAGACCGGACCATCGCCGTTGCAGCGGTACACTTTCCCGGCCCGCCCAGAGCCATGCTTATATCCTTGTCGCGTCCCGTGACAGATGGCGCCACTATAGACCTGGAACTGACGCCGCTGCCCATGGGGCTCAACGGCGAGCAAGCCACTATGTGGGGTGCCGATTTGCGCGTCGTTGGCATTCCACTCAACGCCGACTTGGTCGGGGAAATGGCCCAGGTATTTGCCCAGGAAGAAAAAAACACGCCGTCCTCTATCGATACAGACCAATCTTCCCTGCCCCAGGAACATGGCCTGTCGCCGGGTTATCCCAATCCCTTCAACCAAACAATTTTGCTGCCCTACCAGGTGGCCAGCCAGAACCGGGTACTACTGGATATTTTCGACACCACCGGCCAGCGAGTGCGCCGCCTGGTAGACACCCAGCGCCATCGGGGGCGCTACCAGATAGGCTGGAACGGCACCGCCGGAGATGGGACCGAATTGGCCACCGGGACCTATCTGGTGCAGCTCCAGGTAGACGATTTTTCCCAGCGTCGCAAAGTAACGCTGCTCAAGTAGTCACAACGACTCCTTGAGCTGGCGCGGTGACGCATTGGCTGCCCTCAACCATTCTGGGCCCGATATTCGGCCCGGACCCGCTCGGCCTCCTTGGGCGGCAGCGGGAAAATCCAACCGCGATTCTGGATGACGGCCCGGGCCAGATCCGGCGGAATCGCGACGATAAGCTCGGGCTCAATCGAGAAACGGCCGGTAAAACCGCCAATGGCGCTGCGGGCGTGGACACCGGAATAACTGCTGTCTTCACCCCCCTGGGCGAATGCTCCGGCACCGCCGCCAAAAACGGATTGCCAGCGCGCCGAAAAACCGTTCATCACCGCCGGAGCATTGTCAAAAGCCACGTCGGTCGAGACCACCATGCCCAGGCCCTTGACGGTATAGAGGACATCGTTGAGATCGCCGCCTTCGCCGCCGGCCACCAACGCCCAGTGCAAGCGGCCAATCATGGAATCGGCAATGAACTGGGCCGCCTCCTGCCCCTCTTTGATACGCGCCGGATCGTCGTACATCTGCCCCGGTCCATAGCCGTACCCCGACAGATAGGCCAGCCCCGATTCGTGGAAAACCACCGAGCAGATATTGGCTCCCTTCAGATCGCGTTCCATCCACTGCTCAAAAGTCCCCAAGTCGAGATCGAGTTTATCGATTCGCTCGTAGACATCGAAATCCCGACGCAGATGCGCGGGGATAATTGATTTGTCGTAAAAAGCTCCCATAATAAATTCTCCTAAAATAAAGGCTGTGCCGACCAGCAACTGACCGGCACAGCCGATTCAACAATTTCTCCAACTACTTTTGATTTTTCAAACAGCATACCCCAACTGAGCCAATTGAGTCGCTACGGCTGGATAGATCCGCGCCGCGTTTTTCCAGTAAATTTTCTCCAGCACGGACCGCGGCAGCTCCAGTCCCCGGGTCGGCGTTTGCCCAAAAAAACCGCCCGCCACTTCCCCATCCGTCTCCAAGATCTGAAAGCAGCGGAAATATTGCTGCACGCGCCTTTCTTCCTCCTCTTTGGGCACATTGCTAATATCGGTCCCAAACAGAATCCGGTCGGCGTACTCGACCATAAAATCCCGCAAATTGCCCCGATCGAGCAAATAGAAATACTGGAAAGCCGCCGCCAAATCGACGTTTAGTCCCGAAAAAGTGGCTAGCATATTGCGCAGATAATCTAGCTGCGCGTCCTGGCAACACAACCAGCACATATGAGCGTTAATTACCTGCAGATTCGGATGCCGGTCCAGCACCCGTCGCCAAGCGTGGATATTGCGCCAGTATTCCACCGGATCGGGCAACCATTTGTGCCTGTCTCCGTACGGCCCGTTGGGGTCGGCGATATGGATCGACGCTCCGACAATGCCCTTTTGCTCCATCACGGCAAAAGTCGGCTCGTGCACCGGATCGTCGATATAGGGATAGCCGTCCTCCCGCCCCTTTAGCACGCGCTCGTGCGGTCCCGCCCAGATCTTGTACCCTATATATCCGTCCGCCATCCGCGTGGGCAATTCCTCCGGCGGCACTGTCAGGCCGGTGTGCGGTGAAAAGTCGTATACGCAGCTCAGGACCCTACCCTGACTCGCCTGCCGCACCGTTGCCTGATCGGTCTGCGGCCCCTTTCCTCCACCCAGATCAATCCACATTGCCAGATCGATCCGGTGCTCTTCAAGGGCTATCTGGCGCAGACGCAAATAGGCGGCGATTGTCTCCACCTCACCCCTGATATGGGTGTGGACATCAATCCGTGGAATATCGGCGTAGGCTGTTTCTCTACTTATCTCCATCCGTGCAATCTCCTGTCCTTCCATGCCTGTCCGCCGCGGCCACAGCTTCTATGGCTCGGCTTGGCAGGCGCAATTTGTCCGACAAAAAAGTCCCTAAAAGACTATCCTATAAATCTTCATTCTGTAAATAGCGGCCAACCCGATCTGCATGGAGATCGATTTTGAGTACACTGGCGTGTTCGGATGGGCTGGCATGTGGCAGGTCGACTGCCAGACCCTGCTCAGTGGCCTCGAAAGAGCAGCTATCTCCGCCGAGAAGTTGCACCTGCAAAACGGCCTGCATATCCGCGGCCAGGGATTTTATCATCAGGCGCCTGCCGTTTGGCCAGTTCATAACAAAAACATACAAGCTGTTGCCTTTGCGGGTAAAGCGCAATTCGTTTTCATGCGGCTCAAGCGGTTTTTCGCCATAGCTTTTTGCCGCGAACGAGTCACTGGTATTTTCGCCGTAGACCCGCCAGGGACGCGTCCCATAGATGGCCTCGCCGTTGAGTTCCGTCCATTGCCGAATGTCGTCCAGGATCTGACGACATTCTCCATCGACCGTCCCCTCCGGCATCAAAGGGACGCTGAGCAGCATATTGCCGTTCTTGCTGACGGTATCGACAAGAAAATGGATAACCGTACGCGCCGTCTTGTACTGGTAACCCCGGTCGTAGAACCAGTTGCCCAGACAGGTGTCGATTTGCCACGGTTCTCGGGTGATTTCACCGGCCAGCCCCCGCTCGATATCGAATACACCTATAGCGTCGAAATAACGACCCAAACCGGGGTGATTTTTCAACGTGTAGACCGCTTCCAGGACGCCGTCGTTGCGCGCCATATTGCAGTTGTAAAAATAGGCCAGCAGGTTCCTGCTGATATCGCCTAGAGCCAGGGCACCATCGGTATAAAATAGATCGGGCTCGTACTTGCCTATCAGGTCCCGCATGCGCCAATAGTGCTCCAAGCCCCATTCTCGGGGGAAATCCTCCGGTGTTAGCCATTGGCGTTTGTCTGCGGCAAACTTGGAATGGTACAAGTCTCGGTATGCAGGATCGGCCCCGTCGTACGGGACCCCGGCCAACGGCCCTTCGCTATCACAGCCGTGGCTTCTGCCCAACCAGTAGAAATAATTGGAGACATGTTCTGAGACTCCAAAGGGCAGCCCTTGGCGGCGCGCCGCATCGCGCCAGAGACCGACAATATCTTTCTGGGGGCCAATATTGACCGAATTCCAACGGTGGTAAGCCGAGTCCCAGCAATCAAAATTATCTGGATGGACAGCCAAAGCGACAAAATAACGGGCCCCGACCTGCCGGTACAATCCGATCAACGCCTCTGCATCAAAGCATTCCGCCTTCCACAACGGCAGGATATCCTTGTAGCCAAATTGCGATGGGTGGCCGTAGTGTTGCAGATGGTGCCTATAGGCCGGTAGGTCCTCGATATACATATTGCGCGCGTACCAATCGCCTACCATAGGCACGCTTTGCGGGCCCCAATGGGCCCAAATGCCGAATTTCGCGTCCCGGAACCATTGGGGGCAGCGGTATTGTTGCAGGGATTCTATCCGGGGCTCAAACGGACCTTTTCCGCAGTCGACGGGCAATTCAAGCATATCCCGCCTGATCTGGCTATAATCGAAACGGTCGATCTCGTGCGGTTTATCTAGGCTCATGGTAGCTTTCTGCTACGGCGGGGGTTAGGCGGTTCACCAACACGTCGGCGGCTCAACTACGAGCCCAATCTGGCAAACGCACCGGAACGGTAGAATATATTCTCGGCAGATTCTAGACCAACAGGCTATTTATCCTTTTTGCGCTTTTCGGCCCACCACCATACCCAAGGAAAGCCACCGGCCCCCGTCTTCTTCAACCAATTGGCGTTCTGCCCCTTCCTTTATATACTCACGCCACCAAGCCATAGCTTCGGGAAAGTATGACTTGCGACTAATTTCCAAGCCATTTTCCAAAAATAGATCACAATTCCACTGCACTGTTCGGAAGAAATGCTGAAAACGCAAATTATGGGCCTTATCAAGCTCGGCAACTTTTTTTGGAATCTGGGTGGGCAGGCACATCGGCTCGGCAATGCCAATACTAGCACCGGGTTTGGCCACCCTAATCATCTGAGCAAGAGCCGCTTGTCTATCGTCGCCAATCATTTCGAAAGAGCCGATACTAAAGATTGCGTCAAAGGAATCATTGGCAAAGGGAAGGCTTTGAACTTCCAGTTTAAGTGGCACCACCCGGTCCCAAACCCCAGCCGCCTGGGCCACCTCTTGGATCTGATCGGGATACCCCCAAGGTTCCAAGGTGAACACGACGACATTCCACTCTCTGGCCAGGACAGTAGCAATCTGACCGCTGCCGGCACCTACTTCTAATACGCGCATACCGGGTCGAATTCCCAGGGCTTTTATCAGCGGCAACGCCATTTCAAAGGATCCGGGCCCATGGGCGACGCGAGCTGTGATCTCAAGGAAAGGATTCATGCGTAAATCTCCTTGTTAAGCCGCACTTAAAATAACCCCTGGCCTTCGGCAAAGAGGCGGTCGATGGCCAATTCCTGTTGGCCGTTAGCAAATGCCAAAGCAATTTGCTGGTACACCATCCCATCGACGATATCGGTTCGATCCACATCGCTTATTTTTCCGTCGTTTTCCATATAGCCTTTGATTAAAGCCCTTTGTACGTCTATCTGTTCAAGATCCGACAGAATCTCTCCAATATCGTGGGAAATCGGACCTAACCCCGCTTCGTCCAAGTCGATAATACATAAGCCTTCGTCACTGGCTATAATATTGTCGAGACCGATATTGCCGTGGATAATACCCCAGCTCAGTTCGCCTTGCCTGCGACGATCGCCGCTATGCTGGAACAGGTCGCCGACCTTCCGTTTTTCTTTTGGCGAAACGGCCTTCAAGCCCATCACATATTCTTGTATTTTTCTCTTCCGCACAGTTCCTCTTTTGATAAAATCATTGATATAGAGGGACTTATTCAGCAAGAAGGTATCGATATGAGGAACCACTTGCTCCCATTCGTCGGGCGCCAGGGAACGAATCGGAGGCTGGTGCCCGGCGGCATGGAAGGCGGCCAGCACAGCCCCAATCTGGTAGGCTATTTGCTCATTGGCGGGCGGGCGCTGTCCCGCGATAAAGTGTTGTATTTCGTAAAAGACGGCCGCTACATGGAAATATTCAGGCCCTACCAGAAAACGCAGCGCTTCATAGTGGGCGCTGGATTCATCTCGGGGGTTGGGGCCGGGTAGCAGCGTTTCCCCGTCCGGCGCTGCATGCAAGGCCGGCAGCGGCACGCCGCGCTGGTAGAGTTCCTTGTGGATCCTTTGTGTTTCGAATAACGCCCCTGTGCCGCGGTGTTCTACCGTCCGAGCCTTCATAAGGTAATACTGATTCGTGCACTTGAATCGAGCGACAAGTCGATTGATGCTCCTACTATGGTCTTCTGGATAAGGCCAGGAGTGAATCTCTTGGGGGTCGTTAAGACCGAATTTAGGCAGTATTGCTCGGAGCAGGCCTTCTGTCGAGGGAGGCGTACATTTATTCAAGAATTTTAGTCTCCAGGAGAGAGAAATAAGGTGGAAAGTCTTATCTTACTCCTCTCTGGAGGCACTTTGAGAATACTACAGGGAGTAATTCTTCCAGTAAGATAATCGGGCCTTTGAGACGTCGAGCAACCACATGGTCCAAGGCGAAGACAACGGCTTTCCCGCGCCCCAGAGCCGCCAAGAAATCAGCCCGGCCCAGACCGGCGATGCAAGCGACTTTCTCTTAAGAGCATATTCCAGCAGGTGTCCAGGCAAAATTCTTGGGACATACTGCTTGATCCCATCGATCAAATTCCGAAGTAGTATTTCCATACTTTGCAGACAGCGGCGATAGTCTGGTCGATATCCTCATCGGTGTAGCGCTGGTCCACTGGTAGGCGTAGGCAGGTGTTCTGGAGTGTGTCGACGTTGGGGCAGGAACCGGGATCGTACGTGGTGTCGCGCCAGAAAGAGGGTACTTCGTCGGTGAGGGGGTAGTACTTTTTTTGGGCGATCAACTCGGTGCGCAGGATATTGCCGACGGCGGACAGACTGGTATTGATGGGGACGCCTTCGGCGCGCAGGGCTTCGGCGAGTTCGTCTCGGGATGGAGCCGACCCTGTGTAGCGGCTGGCCAGGGGCCACCAGGATGGCTGGCCGCCCTCGACTATTCTGGGGAATTCAAGGTGCGGCAGGTGGGCGAGTTCACTGTAGTAACGGCGGGCGATCTGGTCCCTGCGGAAAACCAGCTCCCTCAACCTGCGCAATTGGACGATGCCCACGGCGGCCTGCAGGCAGGTGGGACGATAGTTCAGAGCGAAGAAGGGAATGGGCTGGCCGCCGCGCTGGACGGAGCCGTCGCGGATGTAGGTCTTGTCGCGGAACAGATCGGCCAGCCGGGCGGTGCCCTCGTCATCGGTAGTGACAAAGCCGCCGTCACCGGTGGACATCTGCTTGGATTCGTTCATGCTGAAACCGGCCGCATCGCCGATTGAGCCCAGATAGCGTCCTTTGTATATGCCGCCGTGGCTCTGCGCGCAGTCCTCGAGAATTTTAATGCCAGTCTCCTGGCCGAGGGTATTGAAAGAGTCCATATCGCAGGGCATGCCGGCCATGTGGACGGTGATGGCGACCCGGGTCCGATCGGTGATCTTTTTTCTGACCTCCCGTGCAGAAATCAGTCGAGTTTCGAGGTCGATATCGGCGAAGATGGGCACCGCGTGCAGGGCGAGGATGGCGGCCGTGGTGCCGATATCGGTCATGGGCGTTGTGATGACTTCATCCCCCTCGGAGACGCCCAGGGCGACCAGGGCGGTATGCAGGGCCGCCGTACCGGAAGTGACCATCAGAACGTGTTTTACGTCGAAGGCTCTGGATACTTCGGCTTCGAATTCGGCGACCTTGCCGCCGGGGCCCATCAGCTGTCCCGCCGCGAGTGCTTCCTGCAACAGCGCCAGTTCTTCCTCCCCGTACCGGTTGGGCAGACTGTAGGGCGTGGGTTTTGCCTTGGGACCGCCGTGAATGGCGAGTTTTTCCATGGATAATTTCCCTTCGAGAAAATCCGGATAATGACAAGCAGGTAAACCCGCTAAGGCGACTCAGTATTGGGGTCCGGCGGCATTGGGGCCAACGAGGCCGAAGCGCATGGGCGAGTAGTGGGTTTCAGTGAGGATGCTATCCTCGGTGTCGCGCGCGATCCGCCAGATTTCGGCCATCATATCGCGCATGGTATCCCGGTATCCGGGCTCGCCGGCAAGATTGGTCAGTTCGCCGGGATCGTCGTCCAGATTGTAGAGTTCATCGTAGTCGAAGCCGTTGAAGACGAACTTCCACGGCCCGCGCCAGAGGATGCGCTGGGTCATCAGGAAGCGGGTGCCGTAGAATTCAGCGTAGCTATGGTCGAAGTCGGGTGCACGCGCGACTGGGTCTGCCAGCAGGGCAGCCAAGGAGCGGGAGTCGGGCACGTCGATGGACTCGGCTCCGGCCAGCTCCAGGAGGGTCGGGGCGACGTCGGCCAGGGAGACGTGGGCGTCGGTTTCAACGCCCGGTGCGATTTTCGGGCCGGCGGCGATTAGCGGGATATTGTAGGCTTCTTCGAAGGGACCAAAATTGTGGGCGTCGAAACCGTGGGCGCCCATGTAGCGACCGTGGTCGCTGAGGACGAGGACGATCGTACGGTCGAGTTGACCGGCCTGTTCCAGTTGGTCGAGGAGACGACCGAACTGCTGGTCGAGCTCGGTGATGAGGGCGTAGTACACGGCCCGTGCTTGGCGCCACTGACGGTCGGTGACGTGCTGGAAGATTTCCCGCTGGCGGCGGTAAAAAGCCGGGCTCTGGGCGAAGTCGTCGCGCAGATTTTCCGGCAGCCGGATGGAGTCCACGTCGTATTGGAAAAAGGCTTCGCGGCCGGCGATGAGCGGCACATTGGGTTCGGCGAAGCTGACGCAGCAGGCCCAGGGGGCGTCCTGAGCGAACGATTCGTCCAGGAAACCCTGGGCCATATCGACCGTGCGGACGAAACTCCGCTGCGCGGACGGGACATTGGTTACACCGTAGTGCAGGACGGAATTGTACCCTTCAGGGCCGGTTTCGTACACCGCCAAGCTGTTCTCGTCCAGCAATTCTTCCGTTTTTGCCACCCCGGAACCGAGGGCCCGGAAGGCGACCGTAGCATCGCAGCCATTGACCTGCCAGCCGAAGTCCTCGAGTCGATTGGTGCGTTCGATATGCCACTTGCCGAAGTACCCGGTCCGGTATCCGGCCTGGCTCAGGCGCTGAGCCCAGTGGGGATGGCGGGTACGCAGCAGGCACTGATCGTCGTCTACGCAGTGCTCCACCTGGAGGACGCCGTGGTTGTGGGGCAGGAGCCCCGTCATCAGGCTGGCCCGGGCCGGCGAACAGGTTGGCAGGACGGTATGCGCCCGGGTGAAACGGGTACCGCGGTCGGCCAGGCGGTCGAAGTTGGGGGTGTGGCAGTCGTGGTCCGGGCCAGTGACTTGGGCCTGCATGCCGTCGGGCAGAAACAGCAGAATATTGGGGCGGTCGTCCATGGGGTTTCTCGGCTTGCACAATCTGTAAGAGGTGTTCTTGCAGTGATCTCGTCGCTGAAAGCTAACCCATGGATGGAGCGAAGAGCAAGCTGTCCTCGGGCAAGGACTGGTCCAAGGATAGCCGTTTTCCGGGCAGGACGGCTGCATCCGCAAAGGCTGGTCGTGCCGTCCGTCGCCTTTTTGCCCCGTCGGGCAAACTCGAATCCAAGATGAACCCAGGACCACCCCCTCCCAGGGGCCAGGGCTATACACCCCCCATTCATTTTTTTACTTTACCCCGACAACCCCATAGGCCCTGCAAAGGCCCGTTTGCTACCTCTTACACCTGCACTGTCTCCCATGGACTCCTATGGGCGGCTACAGCCGACATTGGAGTGTGCGCCGATGAACGACCAGGCCAAGACCAAGAAGCAGCTTATCGCTGAACTGGAAGCGCTGAGACGGCAGGGCGATGAGGACGAGGCCAGCCTCAAGCGCGAGCGAGCCGCCGAACGCCTGCGCGCCGAAGTGGCCTCCATGCGCTCGGGCGACGACCTGGTGAAGGTGGTGGCGCTGATGCGGCGGCAGATGGTGGATCTAGGAATCGATACCCATCTGGCGGCGATCGGCTTTATCGACGAAGAAACGCAGCGCTGGCGCTGGATTTGGGCGCTAGACGGATTTCGGCAGTACGGCATGCGCCCCGCCGACGTATTGCCCCCGGACGTGACTATCCTAGACGAAGACCATGTGAAGAACCATACCACTTGGAATGAATCCCCTTATTTGATTCCAGTCTGGCAATCGGGCCAGCCTTATACCTTTAAGCGGGAAACAGACCCAACAGGCGATGGGAGTTGGTTTACGGAGCGTATGGGTTTCCGCGAGTTGACGGAAGGATTTGTAACCCACAGGCCCTATGAGCAATACAACACGGACGTGCCTTTCGAGCACGGGGTCGTATCCTTTGCCGTGCAGGAGCCAAAGGACGAGCACGTCGAGATCGTGCGCGAACTCACCGAGGCCGTTTCATTGGGCTACCTGCGCTTCCTCGACTTCCAGCAGTTGGAGCAACAAGCCGACCAGGCGCGGCGCGAGCGGGCCGTGGAGCGGGTGCGGGCCGAGGCAATGGCGATGCGGAGCAGTGATGGTCTGCTGAAGGTGATAGGTGCCGTGATGCGAGAAATGAAGCAGATTGGCATTGATACCGAGAGATGTTTCATAAATTTTGTCGAGGAGGAGGCTGAGCTTGTCCACAGCTACCAGGCAATAATTAACCCCAAAGTCAATAATATGACGTGGACATCGACGGAGTTGGTAGAAATTGATGAAAGCATCGTAGTGCTACTCATTGATTATACCTATAACAATCTGGGGGACGGTTGGATCGAGAACTGGAAGAGTGGCCAAAATTGGACATCACATGTTTCCGCTTCCCGCGTGCCTTATATGAAGAAATGGTATGCTAGAGAATATGGTTTAACAGGTGGAGTTTGGCCTTTTACAGAGCGAGATTACACGACTGTCGACGTGCCGTTCAAATATGGTACGATTGGCGTGTCGGATGCGGCGTATTCCGCGGAACATGTGGGCATTGTAGAAGAACTTACCGAAGCCGTCTCTCTCGGCTATCTGCGCTTTCTCGACTTTGAGAAAATAGACCAGGCCCAGCGCCAACTCATTGAAGAGTTGGAGGAAGAGCTCCAGACCGCCCACGACCTGCAACAAGGCCTGATGCCCGCTGGGGCCCCTACTATTTCAGGCTTTGCCCTTGCGGGCCACTGCCAGCCGGCCACCCACGTCTCGGGCGATTTCTACCAGTATTTCGAGCGCCCTGACCGTTCTCAAATCCTCTGCCTCGCCGACGTGACAGGACATGGTATGGACGCGGCCATCCCCATGGTGCAGTTCAGCGGCATCCTGCGCACGGAAATGGCCTACGGGCCCACCTTGGGGGAGCTCTACGGCAAGCTAAATGGCCATCTGCACGAAGCCCTCGACCGCCGCACCTACGTCTGCTTCGCGATGGCAGAGCTGGAGCCCTCGACCCGCACGGTCCGTTTGGCCAACGCGGGCTGCCCCTTCCCTCTCCACTATCAGACGGCCACCGAGCAGATCGTCGAGCACGAGATCGTCGCCTACCCCCTGGGTGCACGCCCCAATACGACCTTCCCTGTGGCCGAAATCCAACTGGCTCCTGGCGACCGGTTGATCCTCTGCTCAGATGGAATTATTGAAGCGGCCAACGCCCAGGAGGGGCTGTTCGGCTTCGAGCGCACCGCCGAGACCGTCCGCCTGGGCTGTCAGGAGGGGTTGGAGGCTGAAGACCTAGTCGCGCAACTGCTGGAGCGCGTGAGGGCGTTCTGCGGCGAAGTCGCGCAGGAGGACGACCAGACCGTCGTGGTATTGCAAGGGTAGCTGCTTCGCACTCAAACTTCATCATAGATCGACAGGCAGTGGGGCCAGAACCAAAAAGCGCAACCCCTTTTTATACCGGAGTTGCGCTTTCATAATAGTGGTCGGGGTGGAGGGATTCGAACCCCCGACCCCCTGCTCCCAAAAAAAGTAATTGGATTTTATCTAAGTCCTTATTTCATATGAATTTATCTTTCTAAGACAAAAATAAAAAAAAGGTTATCAAATTTCAAATTCTGCTAATTTTCGTATGTTCTTATATGTCTATAGATCCTTTTATAGGGCTTCTCGTCACAGTGGCGTCACAGCGGTTTAAAGCACCTGTTCATCTAAATACAACAGCCTGGCGAGCGGGATTGGTCCTTGTCGGGCTCGAATCGCCACGTTCCATTGAAGTGAAGCGGCAACGGATCCAGCTCCGGTAAGACCGATGACGAACAGTGCCAACCGACAAATACTGCGCTCCCTGCGCCGCCTTGAAGAGGCGAAGTATGGCTGAAAAAATACTTCTACGTCCTGCGGCCGGTATTGGCCTGCCTATGGATTGAGCGGGGTCTGGACGTCGTTCCCATTGAATTCGCCACACTGGTCGACCGAATCGTAGACGACCCGATTCTCGCTCGCGACATCAATAGACTTTTACAGCAGAAGCGTCAGGGCGGTGAATTGAAACGCGGTCCCCGGATAGAGGCAATCTCCGATTTCCTCGACAGTCAGTTGACCCGCCTTTCAGCCGCCCACCAGCAGCCGGGCGGGACCAAGGATCCGGAACCCCTCGATCGGTTATTTGTCGGGCTTCTTGAGGAAATGAATGGAAGAGACCTGGCCTGAAAACAATACGGCCCATCCGATTGTCGAATCCGACGAGTATACCCACTTTCAAGCCTGGTATTTGGCCCAAAAACTCGACTTTCGTCCATGGGCTTCCAGCAATCCCTCTTTGTAGCCGGCATGTGAGACCACTTCCTGCCAGTTGGCGATACGGCCGGCCAATAGATCCAGCCTCAGCAGGTAGCGCACCCCATGATGGTAGTATTTGGACTGGGCCCGTTGTAGAATCGATTCGAGCAAGGCGCGATAGAGCAGACTGGCTGCCAGCCATCGTTCCATCCCTTCCAAGGCCTCGGCCAGTGGCAATAGAGTATTGTACAGGCTGCCGTCGAGCTGATTGACGCGCCCGAGCAAATAACCTTCAGCCTCCTCTCCTCGGCCCATTTGTATAAGGAACCCAGCATCGGTGTAGGAAAGCGTCTCCTTTTCCTGAATCGCTCGAGTCTCCTCCCCGATCACTTTCTCCCGTTGGTCCTTTCCGATGACCGCGAGAAGTTCCTCTAGCGTATTTTCGCTTCGATTGCGCCGGAAGACGCGCCAGGCCGTTTCCGCCATACCGGCTCGATCTCCCAATTCCCTGTACACGGCCAAGAGCAGATTATCCCGCTTGTAGGCCTGAAAAACCTCTCCGTCCGGTACCCGCTCAATCCAGGAAAGAGCAGTGGCGTTGTCACCCGCATCGAAATAGACCTGGGCAATATCCAGACAGGCCGCTGTGGACAACTCGGGCCAGGCCGCCAGGCGGGCCTTCTCAAACAACGGCGCATCCTTCAACTGACCGGCCAACGATTCAACGCCCAATAGCCAGTGCCTGGCGCGGTATTTGTCCCCGGTTTCCGTCTCCCAATTTTCCCAGAAGCGTTCAATCAAAGCGCGCAGGTGTTCTTCGGGCAGGAATTGCTGGGCCGCCTCCAGCAGTCCATACCGGACACCATAGCCATCCTGGGCGTAGAGGCGCAACAAGCGCGTGGTCAGCTTTTTCTTGTCGCTCCAGATAGAGGCGAAATAGACAAACAGATTGCGGGCACTGAAACGAAAGACATCGCCGACTGCGCCGTTCGAATCGTCGCAGCGCTCGAATACGGCCTGGTCGCATTCAAAGAACCGCGCGGCCAGTTCTGCACCTGAGGACGGGTCATCGGTGCCGGCCTTCAGATCGGCCAGCATATCCTCCAGTTGTCGGGCGAAAACGTACGATTCGCGCCGGTGGATAAAGCGTTTCGCCCGTTTCAGACCGGCTAACCGGGCCTTGAAACGCTTTATATTCTCCTCGGGCGTAGCAGCCAGGCGTTCCACCAACTCGGCGATTTCATCGTTGCGGCCGGACAGATCGAGCAAAATATCGGTCAATCGCTCAGCGCCCAGTTTCATCAGATTCTGGCGTTTTACTGGGTCCATTTTCTGCTGTCCGTCAAGGCGGGGACTGCCTGTCGACTATTGTCGTCTCGACTGTTTCAGTTCATTGAGATTCTAACAGCTCATTCACCCATTTCCCGCAGGAAGGTCTGGTGCAGTCTGTCGCCCAGCCGCAAGCCTGCCCGCCGCAAATCGGTCACGACAGGGCCGGCAGAGTCGATGAGCCCTTTTTGCTTTGCTCGTTGGAGTACCCGGAGCGAGCCGAAGTATGGAATCGACCTTTTCGCCGCTTCTTTGCGGACGGCGAGGTCGTCGACCAGAAGAGTGGCCCCGCGCTCTTGGGCGAGCACCAGGGCTTCGCGTTCGCCAGACCCCAGATTCACCGGCAGTCGGTCCACCTGCACCCGATCCCGGACAGTGGCCAGTCTAATCCAGATGCCTTCCTGGACCAAAGCAGCCCCCGGCGCCTCCACCCCTTTGGCCATCATCTCAGTATATACCGCCTCTGGGATAACGAGCTGCGTGAGGACCTGGCGAAGCAGGGTGTCGTGTCCCGCCCGGGCGAACGAAATAATCGGCCCTGCATCAGCCACCACGATCATTGGGCAGATCCAGGCGGATCAACGGGCCTGGACAACTCTTCTTTCAGTTCTTCCTCGGTCATATTGACGACGGGAATACGGCGGTCCTCCATTAGGCCGAACAGCGAAAAGCGGTCGATTTCCAACAACTCGGCCGCCTTCCCCTGAGAGATCAACCCCTTCCTCAGGAATTCCAGGACGATGGCCTGCTTCCCTTTGACCACGACCTCGAGATCGCGCAATCCTTCTTCGGGCAAATCAGAAGGAAATTCAAGCGTTATTTGCGTCGACATAACCTTACCCCATCTACGAAAGTGTGTCCTTCAATGCTTGGTTTGCCCCTACTCCTGATCGTCTTGCGGGAAAGAGGGCTATCAGTGAATATAGCGGATCAACGGTCAATGAGGTATATGGCCGCCCGTCACGGCTTTCTCGATCCGCGCCAGGCAGCCACCCAGATCGCGCTGGACTTCGTGCTCCCAGATTCGCACCACCTTCCACCCCATCGCCCGCAGTCGGCGAAAATTACGCCGGTCCCGCTGCCGGTTGCGGGCGATTTTGGCCTGCCAGAACGGAGGCAGCCTTTGCGACCAGAGCGGAAAGCGGTAGCCGTGCCAGAAGTCACCATCCAGGAAGACGGCGACCTTGCGAGCGGGGAAGACCACGTCGGGCCGACCAGGAAGAGATTGGATATGCTTGCGGAAGCGCCAGCCACGCCGGTGCAAGGCGGCGCGGACCCGGCGCTCCAGGCTGGTGTCTTTCCCCTTCACCTGCGACATGCAATAGCTGCGCTGGGCTTTGGTCATCCGGTCGGGCATAGGGATCTCGGCTATTTCGCAGTTCGGTCATGTATAGCCATTAAAAGAACCAGCAATAACCTTCACAACCTCAACAGCGTACTGGACCGATAGGAATCTCAGTCGCTGGAATCACGCTGGTCGTAGCCGCACTCAAGTCGGCGGCATACGGTCGTTTTCCTTTGAGCCTAACCCCATTTTCCAATTTGCCGGTCACAGCTGCGTCACAAAAAGAAAAAGATCCCTGGAATGGTATCCCAGAAACCTTTGTTTTTAAAATAGTTGGGTAAAATAGTCCAATATAGGCCCCCTTGCTATTCCTACAGTTGGCCCAAGAAATGGATAACGTCAGCAAGGCCTGTCGCATCATGGGCTACTCCCGTCAGCAGTTTTACGAGATTCGGCGTAACTACCAAACCTATGGGGCCGAGGGTCTGATCGACCGCTTACCCGGCCCGAAAGGGCCTCATCCCAATCGAGTCGGCCCGGAGATTGAGACGGCGATTCTGGCCCACTGCCTGGATCAGCCGACCCAGGGCTGCCTGCGGGTTTCTCAGGAGCTGTCCCTCAAGGGCATCCAGGTCAGCGCCGGGGGCGTGCGCGGGGTGTGGAGCCGTCATAAGCTGTTGTCTCGACACGACCGATTGCTGCGCTTGGAGCAGCACACACAGAAACGCCGGATTGAGCTGACCGAGGAGCAGATCCGCCTGTTGGAGCGCTTCAATCCCGAGTTTCGTGAGCGCCACATCGAGACGGCCTACACCGGCGAATTAGTCGGGGTGGACACCTTTCAGGTGGGCACCCTCAAGGGCGTGGGGCGGATCTACATGCAGACGGCTATCGACTGCCACAGCCGTTATGCCTGGGCCCATCTCTACACCAACAAACTGCCGGTGACCGCGGTGCATCTGCTCAACGACCAGGTCCTGCCCACTTTCGAGCAGCACCGCGCCTCGATTAACGCGGTACTGTCCGACAACGGTCGCGAATTCTGTGGCCGACTCGATCGCCATCCCTACGAGCTGTTTCTCCAACTGGAAGGTATCGAGCACCGCAAGACCAAGGTCAAACGCCCCCAGACCAACGGCTTTGTCGAGCGCTTGCACCGCACCATCCTCGATGAGCATTTCCGCGTCGAGGGCCGCAAGACTTGGTATGAATCGATTGACCAGATGCAGCAGGATCTCGATGCGTATCTGGCCAACTACAACCACAAACGGCCCCATCAGGGCCGCAACATGGAGGGCATGACCCCGATCCAAGCCTTTAAGAAAGGCCTGAAGAAACGCCCTGCGGCCAAGGCCCAGCCCGACAAACCCAAGGCCGCATAAACCCACACTCAAGTAGGGGCGACTGTAAGGTCAATACTCGCACTGTACAAGTTTGGGTATGACGATGACAAGAGCTTGCTTCTTTTTCTTACCGGCAGTGATGAGTTTCTTTTCAGACCATTGACGTATATCTCAGATCCCAAGGCTTACGCTTCACGTCACAGCTACGTCACAGCACCAAAAAGGGTTACGAGCTAAAACTCGTAACCCCTTGTTTTTATTGGTCGGGGTGCCGGGATTCGAACCCGGGACCCCCTGCTCCCAAAGCAGGTGCGCTAGCCGGACTGCGCTACACCCCGACGATAAAAGCGAAAATAGCCGCCGCGCTGCATTTTGGCAACGCTTTTGTCATGCTCGCACTACCCGATATTGATTGATCCCATCGCGCAATTCCACCGCCGCCGCCCTGGCCGCCTTGTCAAAATCGTCGCCCGAACCTGCGTAGGTCACCCCGCGCGAGGCATTGATCAGCATGCCCTGCCCTCGGCCATCCTGGCCATAGCGCACCGCCGCTTCCAGATCCCCCCCTTGGGCTCCGACACCGGGCACCAGAAAAGGCACATCCGGAGCCAACTTGCGCATACCGCCGATCAACTCCGGTTGCGTCGCCCCCACTACCAGACCAATCTGTCCTCCTTTATCCCAGGTCATCCCCTTTCGAGCGACGTACTCGTACAACGGCCCATCGGCCAAGGGCTGCTTCTCAAAATCGTCGGCCCCTGGATTCGAAGTCAGACAGACCAGAAAGATACCCTTGTCGGGATAGGCCAGAAAAGGCGCCACCGCATCGCCCCCCATATAGGGATTCACGGTCAGGGCATCGCCGCCCAATTCGGCAAAAAACATATGCGCGTAGCGGGCCGCCGTCGAATCGATATCGCCCACCTTGGCGTCGATCAGTACAGGAATCCCTTCGGGCACATGCTCAATCGTACGCTTCAAGGTATCGAAGCCGGTCGAGCCCAAGGCCCCGTAAAAGGCAAAATTGGGTTTGTAGGCACAGACCAGATCGGCGGTAGCGTCGATAATCCGCCGGTTAAAGGCCAGCACCGGATCATCCTCGCCCTGCACTGCCTGTGGCAAGCGCCCTGGATCGGGGTCCAAGCCGACGCACAAGAGAGAATTATTGCGCTGTGTCGTCTGTTCCAGTTTGTCCCGGAATGTCACCGCCACCTCCCCTTTCTGTCTGCGTTGTATCGATTAGCTCAAAGTACAGCGAATCGAGCGCCTCTTCTTGTAGAGACAAAAATTTCAGCAAATCCAAGCGCGGCATGGTCGCAAGCCGCATCGCGGTAGCCAGCGAATCGACTGGCAACACGGAGACGATCCCAGGTTGCCGCAGAGAATCGATCACCAGCGTATCCGCCACAATGAGGCCCTGCGGTGTATTGGCCGAAGAGCCCGGGCCTTGTAGCGTATCCGTGGCTCCAGACATTATCTGCAAGCTATCCGTCGCCAGTGAATCCACCGCCTCGGGCGCCAGCCGCAGCGAGTCGATAAGGGCCAGGCGCAAAGGATCACGGCGGTCCTCCTGCACCAGCAGGAAACCCCGCAAAACCTGCTCCACCGAGTCCATCGGCTCACCGGCAAAGACCAAACGCTCGACCAATGTCAATCGCAGCGAATCGAGCGACGCCTCCCAACCCTGGACCCATTGCAGCGAATCGGCATAGGCGCGCTCGGCGAATAAGGCGGGCTGATAATACAGGGAATCGAAATAAGACAAGTCGAATTCCACCGACATCGGCCCCAGCGACACAGCCACCCCGCAGGTATTTAAGAAACCGCCGACCGCGTCCTCGCGGTGCAAGCGCACCGCATCTTCGTCGGCCAGTACTAAATCGGTCCCCGCTTCGCCACCGGCCCCCAGCGCCCGCAAACGCAAGGGATTCCCCCGACGGCCACCCAACCGCGGGCTCGCCGCCGCTTGCTCCAATTGCCCCCGCCAATAACCCACCAAACCCGAATCCACAGCGCAGGAGCGGTCGGCAAATCCCAGACTGTACAACACCCGGCCATCGCTACTGACCAGCCGCGGCGCCAGACTGCCTTTGAGGTGAATGCCTCGGGCGTCGATCAATACGCCGGTATAAGGCCGATCCGGCAATTCAAGCAATAGCGAGTCACTCTCTTCGGGCAGCAACTGGTCCGGACCGGGGCCACGCTGGGGCAAGACCCAATCGGCAAAGGCACCGCGCAGGGGCACTTCCAAGCCGATATGCAACAGGCTGTCGGCGTCGGTCAGGGTCCCCGAGGCCACCCGCGCCCCGGAGGCCAATTCGTCGAAATACGTCTGCAATTGGGGAGACTCAGAAATTAAACTCTCCGCCCGTACAGGGCCATCTATATAGAGCTGTTCCAGGGCCAGACGCAAATTGGCGCGAGCCTGATCAATCGCCCGTCTAAAGCCGACCAGACGCCGACGCACCGGATCTTCTTCATCGGGGGGCGAACTGCTACCGTAGACCACTAGGACGTATTCGGTCCAATCCATTCGGCCCGCCAACGAGCCGGCAGCGGTCTGGAAGCGTAAGTCCTCGGTCAGGTGTTGGGCGCGCCCCTCGGCCGCCTCTAGGGCGCAAAGGCACAGCGCGACGAACCAATAGCGCATGGGAGTATGGAGTGGGTCTATAAGCCGAGTTCTGTCCGCCCGGCCACAGGGCCAGACGGGGCGATCATTCATCTTGGACCGACGGTTACCCGCCGTCTCTTTGCAGCCTACCCGGGAGTCGTGCGAGGCGGACCACCTCTGCTCCCCTATTTGGCCTTGCTCCGAACGAGGTTTACCCTGCCGTCCGCGTCGCCGCGAACGCGGTGAGCTCTTACCTCACCTTTTCACCCTTACCCAAACCGGTATCGATCCAGGCGGTGTATTTTCTGTGGCACTGTCTGTAGGGTCGCCCCTCCTGGGAGTTACCCAGCGTCCTGTCCTGTGGAGCCCGGACTTTCCTCGCTTGCCGACCCTGGGGCCGGTACGCGCGATCACCCAACCCACTCCAATTTATCTATATACCAGCGGAAAGCGATTTATTAGGAGGACTCTTCGTCCCACACCATAATGGCGCCGCAGCTTTCGCAATAATGGATATCGTCACCGCGCCGCACATTGCTTCTGTGCTGGGCCGGCAACTGACGAAAACAGCCTCCGCACGCTCCTTTGCGCAACGCCGCCACGCGCATGCCGCGCTTTTTGCGACTGCGCTCGTAGACCTTCAATAGCCGGTCTTCAAGACCGTTGGCCACCTTCTTGCGTTGCGCCAAGACACCGTCCACCGCTTCCTGAAGAGAAGCCAGACGCTGCTCCAACTCGTCGATATGCCCTTGATGCTCCTGCTGGACCTGCTCGAATTCCTGCCGTTCGGCCTGTAGCTTTTCCTGCAGACTGTCGGCTCCTTCGATATTTTGCAGAATCTGGGTCTCGAACTCGGAGATCTTTGACCGACAGGCCTCAATCTCCATTTGCAGAGCGTCGTATTCTTTATTGTTGGTGACCTCTGCAAAGCGTTCTTCGTGCTCTTTGAGACTGATGCGGGCGGTCTCCAGGTCGCGCTCGTGCTGGCGTTGGGTCTTTTGCAATTCCTCCAGGCCCTCTTCCTGCACCGTCAGTGCAGCTTGGGCTTGGTCGACGGCGCCCCGGCGCTCGCCAATCTCGGCCGGGTACTTATCCTTGGCCTCTTCCAGGCTCTGCAGCTCTTTGTCGACATTCTGCAACTTCAACAACTGCAATATGCCATCTTTCATAATAGCGTCCGCATCTCCTAAACCAATTCAGATGAATGGGCTAAATTTGGGCTGAGTCGCTGGATGAGGAAGCCGGCCGGCGGCGTCCGGACATACAAAAAGTGCACCGGCGCGGTGCACTTTCAACCAGTTAGCCGCTCGCACGGACAAAACGCATGGGGTTCGTCCCTGTAAACGGTACAGAGGAATACCGTGTGCCTGATGCAAAAAACTCAAAATAATCGGGATTGCCTCGACCGCCTATACGTCTAATCCGCTTAGCTTATTTGCCACTGTAAAAAAATACGGCTAACTGTCACGGTAGGTCAAGCCTTGCCACCCGAGCCCATGCCGGGAACGACCCGTTCAAATACTCAGGGCTATCTCGATATCCACCGCCCGTCCCGAAACATTGGTTTTTTCGTTGCGATCCCCCAGGGCAAACGATTCTGACACCTTGCCTGGGGTCCAGGCTCTGTCGATCTTATGGCCAACATCGGCGAACAGGCCCGTTTCCCTAGCCCACAACCCTCCAATTGGCGCAGGTGAACCAGCATGGCAAGAAAAATAAAGAACTGGACCTGGATCAATACTCAAGTCGGTCTAGCCGACGTTGAATGGCGCACCCGCTTCGAGCATATGCGCCAAGCCGGCATAAACGCCATTTTGCCCGAAGTCTTCAACAACCACCATGCCGCCTACAACAGCGCCCACTTGCCGGTAGAGGGGCCCTGGCTCGAACAGATTTTGCCTCTGGCCCAGGAAGCGGGCTTGGAAGTCCACGCCTGGATGCACACCATGACGTGCAATATTCCCCGGATTGGCCAAGAGCACCCGGAGTGGTTCGCCGTCAACGGACGCGGCGAGTCGGCCGTCGATAAGCCGGCCTACGTGGGCTATTACAAATTCCTTTGCCCCTCGCGGCCCGAAGTCGCCCAATTTCTCTGCCAACGCGTCGCCGAACTGGCCAGCTATCCGGGCCTGACCAGCGTCCACCTCGATTATATCCGCCTGCCCGACGTCATCCTGGCCGCCGCCCTTCAACCCCAATACGACATTGTCCAGGACCGCGAATACCCTCAATACGATTATTGTTATTGCTCGGTCTGCCGGCAATTATTTAAAGAGCAATCCGGCATCGATATAGACGAGGTTGAAGATGCGGCTGCCGAACCGGCCTGGCGCCAGTTTCGCTGCGACCAGATCTCCGCCCTAGTCAAAGAGCAATTGGCCCCCACCGCCCGCAAACTGGGCAAAGCCGTCACTGCCGCCGTCTTCCCGAACTGGCACCATGTGCGCCAGCAGTGGTCCACCTGGGATATAGACGGGGTCCTGCCCATGCTCTACCACAGTTTTTACGAAGAGGAATTGAACTGGATTGGCGCCCAATGCGCCCGCGGCGTGGCGGCCCTGCCCGCGGGCCTGCCACTGTACAGCGGCCTGTTCGTGCCGGCCCTGTCCCCGGCCGAACTGATCCAGGCCTGCCAAATCTCCCTCGACTCGGGCGCCCAGGGCGTATCGCTATTCGCCGCCGGCTCAATGAGCCCAGAGCACTGGGCGGCCTTTGCCAATTTCAACAACGCCGGCAATTAGGGGCAACCCCGGACAAGCCGCCCCAATCAGCTATTCCTGGTCCAGGACCTGAATTTCGTCCGGCAAATTGGGCACGGCGCACAAAAATTCAAACGGCTCGTCGCCCTCCACTTGATACCAATGAGGCACCCCGGCGGGGATAAAGACCACATCGTCCCGGCCCACCTGGTAGGTCTGGTCGCCAATGCCAATCCGGGCTTTGCCGCCCAGTACATACTGCTCGTGCTCGACACTATTGGTATGGGGAGGCATACCGCCGCCCGGTTGCAAGATAAAACGGCGCAGGGCGAAATGGGGCGCCTCATCGGTCCCAATCAGGACCTGGCGCGTAGTGCCAGTACCGGCGGGCACTGCTTCGGCGGGGATATCGTCGATGCGTTTGACGGACATAACGGGCTCCTATTTTGACTAGAGAGACAGACGGCGACAAGGCCTTCTTCAACAATTCGACCAAAGTGTATATATTTAGGGTACAGGAGTTCGGGCAGCAATTTCGACCGGGCCCGAAAGCAAATATGAACGATACGTGGCAACCTTTTTTATCGCTCTTACTCGTCCTGGCTATCCTCAGCGGACCGGGCCAGTACACCTGCCTCTCCTGTCCTGAACAGATCTCCGCGCCGGCCGCCTGCCACGACCAGGGAGACGACCGCACGGTCGATGCTCTGACAAAAATGTGCTGCTGTGCAGCCATCGACTGTGCCCCCCAGAACCAATACCAGACCCCGGCCTTTCGCCCGGCAACCGACCCGTCAAGCCAATATATGCAGGGGCCGCCCCTGCGCCTCGTGGTTGCTGCACTACCTTTTAGCAATACCCTGCTCGCCCTTCCTGTATATGTAGGCCCCATTGCCAAAGGGCCACTCTATCTACTGCACAGTTCCCGGCTGATTTAATCTCCTCCCAAAAGCGTTTACCACCGGATTATAGCCCCGTCCTCTGACCGGCACGATTTTTGGCCGGCACCCTGCCCGCCATGCCTTTGCTGGGCAGAGTCCGTTGAAGGGCGTGGGCTAACCATACCCATCTATCTCTAAACGCTCAAGAGGAATACCGTGAACCACCTACCAATTCGGAGATGGCTGGTCGGCATTTTGTTGATGACGGGCGGTTGTACAACTACGGGCCAGGCACCCGCCCTGGCCGATTGGACCGCCGCCCAGACCCACCGCTCCACCGCCGCAGAGCCCGCCCTGTCCGCCGACGCGACCTTGCCAGACTATAGGCGCTACGCCCTGCTCCACAATCCGGCGCTGCAAGCCGATTTCGCCCGTTGGCGGGCCGCTCTCCAAGGCATTGCCCCAGCCCGGGCCCTACCCGATCCGCGCTTCACTTTCGGCTACTTCGTGCGCCATGTGGAGACGCGGGTAGGCCCGCAGGAATATCGCCTGGGTATAGCGCAGCTATTCCCCTGGTTCGGCCAACTAGATCTGCGGGGGCAAATGGAAACAGCGGCGGCACGGGCGGCCCAACAGCGCTATGAAGCGACTAAACTCGATCTGGTATACCAGTTAGAAATGGCCTATTACCAGCTCTACTATCTGGAGCGCGCTACCGCTATCCAAACGGGCAATAGGCAATTGCTCGCCTATCTGGAGAAAGTGGCCCAGACCAATTATCGGGCGGGCCGAAGCACCCAGGCAGACGTGCTCAAAATACAGATGGAGTTGGGCAAACTGGAGGACAACCTGAAAAGTCTTGAAGACAGTCGCCACCCGAGCCGGACACACTTCAACGCAATCCTCAATCGACCTGCTGCTGCACCAATTTCTATTCCCGAACGACTCCCCCCACAACCGGCCCTGCCCGATCAGGCCGAGCTGGAGGCCCGCCTCGATAACCACCCCCTTTTGCGCGCCCTCGACCACCAACTGGAAAAAACCCGACTGGCTATTGAGCACACCCGCAAGGCCGGCTATCCCAACTGGACCCTGAGCTTGGATTATATCGCCACGGGAGGACGCCAGGTAGCCGCCCCGCCGACAGACGACGGCAAAGACCCCCTGGTGGCTATGCTGGCGCTCAATCTACCGTTGGAGCGCGATAAATACCGGGCCGAAACCCGCCGGGCCCAGATCCAACAACAAGCAACCCAATTCGACCGCCGCCAGCTGGTCAACCAGTTGGCAACCCGTCTGCATACGGCCCTGTACCAATGGCGCGATAGCCAGCGCAAAATCGACCTCTACGGGACAGCGCTAGTGCCCCGCGCCGAGCAGGCCCTGCAGGTAACGCAACAGGCTTTTATCACCGGCACAGGTTTGTTTGTCGATTTAATCGATGCCCAGCGGCTGCGACTCGAATTTCAGCTGGGCCATCAGCGCGCTCTGGCCGATCGGGCGCGCCACCGGGCCCAAATCGACCAGCTGACCGGCGGCCGCCCCGAAGTCCTGCCCTCTACTGAAAAGGAATAGGACCATGAAACTCATACCCGGCAAAAATTGGACGAGCTGGATCGCCATGGCCCTAGGGGCGGGCGTTATCGGCCTGGTCGTCGGCCTCAATATGCAAACCCACCAGGGTTTACCCGCCTTAGTGGCAGCCCCCATTACAGCGCTACAAGAAGAGGTTTGGACCTGCGCCATGCACCCGCAAATCCGCCTGCCCCAACCGGGCCCGTGCCCCATTTGCGCCATGGACCTGGTTCCGGCTGCGGCCCCCAATCAGACCGCCGACCTGGGACCCCGCCAGCTGGCCCTGTCGGAGACGGCGCAACAGTTGGCCGGCCTGCAGGTGGCGGCCGTGACTCACCGACCAGTACAGGTGGAGACCCGTATGGTGGGCAAAATCGCCTACGACGAAAGTCGGCTAAAACATATCACCGCCCGAGTCTCCGGCCGCATCGACCGGCTCTATGTCGACTATACTGGGGTGACCGTGCGCCCGGGCGACCATATGGTCTATCTGTACAGCCCCGACCTGCTGGCCGCCCAGCGAGAATTAATCGAGGCCCTCAAGGCCATCGCAAGACCCGAGGACCGCATTTTGGGAACGGCGCTGCAGACCACCGCCGAGGCGACGCGACAGAAATTGCGCCTCTGGGGCCTAACGCCTCAGCAGATAACCACCATTGAGCGCAACCGCCAACCTTCCGACCACCTGACCATCTATGCGCCCGAGGGCGGCACCGTGGTGAAAAAACACCTCAACGAAGGGGCCTACGTGCAGACCGGGACCCGGATCTATACTATCGCCGATCTCGACCAGGTATGGCTCGAACTGGCGGCCTACGAATCGGATCTGCCCTGGATCCACTACGACCAGGAAGTGCGCTTTACTACCGAGGCCTATCCGGGCGAGACCTTCAGCGGCCCTATCTCGTTTATCGCCCCATTCCTCGACGAGCGCAGCCGTACGGTCAAAATCCGGGTCAATGTCGACAACACCGCCGGTCGCCTCAAACCGGGGATGTTCGCCCGCGCCCAAGCCTACGCCCAAGTCACGGCCAGCGGCCACGCCGCCGATCCAGGGCTGGCCGGCAAGTGGATCAGCCCCATGCACCCCGAAATCGTCCGCGACCAGGCCGGGCCTTGCCCGGTCTGCGGCATGGACCTGGTCCCGGCCGAAGAACTGGGTTTGGCTGGTCCTCTCGAAACTATTCAGACCCCTCTCACCGTCCCGGCATCGGCCGTGCTACAGACCGGGGCGCGAGCCGTGGTCTACGTAGCCGTGGGCGAAAAACCGGGCGTATTCGAGGGTCGTGAAGTGACATTGGGGCCACGCGCCGGCGCTTACTACGTCGTCCGCCAGGGCCTGAACCCGGGCGAGAAAGTAGTGGTCAACGGCAATTTCAAAATCGACAGCGCCCTGCAGATCATGGGCCGCCCTAGCATGATGAACCCCCAAGGAGGAACGCCACCGCCGCCCCACCACCACAACAACCACCAAAGCCCCGACCTCGGCACAGGAACTCTCCAAGAAAGCACTGGCCCATCTCTTGCCGCAGCCTTTCAACAGCAGTTGGGCGCCCTTTTCAATGCCTATTTCCACGTCCACCAGGACCTGAGCCAGGACACCTTGACAGCCTCGACCATATCGACTCTGGCACAGGCTCTCGACCAGGTCGACATCAATCTGTTAGAAGAGCCTGCACGCAGCGCCTGGATAGCCCTCCACGATCATCTTCAGGAGGATATCGGGCACCTCCAAACCGCCCCCCATATCGCACCGGCCCGCCGCGCCTTCGCCCACCTGTCGGAGACTCTGGCCGAGCTGGCCGGGCACTTTGGCCCTGGAGATCAGACTGTGTACCGGCATTACTGTCCCATGGGTTTTGACAACAAAGGGGGCTACTGGCTACAGCCCAACGCCGGCACCCAGAATCCCTTTTTCGGCTCGGCCATGTTCGACTGCGGCAGCATTCAGGGGCAATTCGCCCCGCAACCCACTTTCAAACCCTAGAGAGGGGGCGGTATAATGACGACTACAACGACGCCCCGGTCTCCTTCCACCTTGGAACGCCTGCTGCGTTTCTTCCTGGAAAATAAACTGGTGGTGGCCCTGCTAATAATCGCCATCGGTGTCTGGGGCGCACTGGTGGCGCCCTTTGACTGGCACTTCCAAGGCCTACCGCGCAATCCCGTGCCCGTAGACGCTATGCCCGATATCGGCGAAAATCAGCAAATAGTCTCGACCCAGTGGCTGGGACGCTCGCCTCAGGATATCGAAGATCAAATTACCTACCCTCTCACGGTCGCCCTGCTGGGCATTCCCGGCGTCGAGACGGTACGCAGCCATTCGCTCTTCGGCCTGTCGAATATCTATATCGTCTTCACTGAGGATACCGATTTCTACTGGTCGCGTTCGCGGGTGCTGGAAAAACTCAACAGCCTACCCGCCGACGCTCTGCCCCAGGAAGTCCAGCCGATCCTTGGGCCCGACGCCACCGCCTTGGGACAAATTTTCTGGTATACGCTCGAAGGCCGAGATCAGGATGGCCGCCCCACCGGCGGTTGGGACCTACACGAATTGCGCTCCATTCAGGACTGGCAGGTGCGCTACGCCCTGATGGGCGCCCAAGGTGTAAGTGAAGTAGCCTCGGTGGGCGGTTTTGTGCAGGAATATCAGATCGACGTGGATCCCGACGCCATGCGCGCCTTTGGGGTATCGATCGAACAGGTCTTTGAAGCGGTGCGCAGGGCCAATAGCGATGTCGGGGCCCGCACTATAGAAATAAACCGCGTCGAATACGCCATCCGCGGCGTCGGCTTTATCAAGGGCCTCGAAGATATCGAAAACGCCGTCGTCACCGCCCGCGACAACGTGCCGGTCTACGTCAAAAGCGTCGCCACGGTCGTCCGCGGCCCCGCCCTTAGGCGCGGTGCCCTCGACAAGGGGGGCGCCGAAGCCGTGGGCGGCGTAGTCGTAGTGCGCTACGGCGACAATCCGCTGCGGGTGATCCAGAACGTCAAAGATAAGATTGCCGAGATAGCCCCGGGACTACCCCGCAAGCCCCTGTCTGACGGCCGCCTCTCCCAAGTGACGGTAATACCCTTCTACGACCGCACCGGTCTGATCAAAGAGACCTTGGGCACCCTCGATAAAGCCTTAGAAGAGGAAATGCTAGTCACCATTATCGTCATCCTGGTGATGGTGGCCCACTTCCGCAGCGCCGTGCTTATTTCGGGCTTATTGCCCCTAGCTGTGCTGCTGTGTTTTATTGCTATGAAGCTATTCGGCGTCGACGCCAATATCGTCGCCCTGTCGGGTATTGCCATCGCCATTGGCACCATGGTCGATATGGGGGTGGTCTTGACCGAGAATATCCTGCGGCATCTCGAAAACAGAAAAGACGGGGCCAGCACCTTTGCAACGGTACTCGATGCCGCCACCCAAGTGGGCGGCGCCGTGCTAACCGCCGTGGCCACCACCGTAGTGGGCTTTTTGCCGATTTTTACCATGGAAGGAGCCGAGGGCAAACTCTTCAAACCGCTGGCCTATACCAAGACCTTCGCCCTGATCGCCGCCATCCTGCTGACGCTGACCGTGCTGCCGGCCCTGGCCCACGTCCTCTTCGCCGGCCGAATACGGCGCGTATGGGTGCAACGCGTCCTCTACAGCGGCCTAATACTGGCGGGCCTGTGGGCCCTGTTCGCCTTGTCCTGGTGGGTGGGGACGCTGCTCATTTTCCTGGGTATCTATCAACTGGCGGGGCCTTGGCTTCCCGCCCTGGTGCGTGTGTGGACGCCGCGCCTGGGCATTGGTCTGGTGGCGTTGCTGGTGGCCAATCTGCTGGCCAGTCGCTGGCTTCCTTTGGGGCCGGCCCAAAGCCCCGGACGCAATTTCCTCTTTGTCGCCTTGCTGCTGGGCGGCCTGCTGGGCCTATTCGCCCTGTTGCAGCGGGCTTATCCGGCCATCCTGCACTGGTGCCTGGAGCACAAGCTGCTATTCCTGAGCCTGCCCCTCCTGGTCCTGCTGTGGGGCGGCTCGGTCTGGCTCGGCTTTAACAGCCTTTTCGGCTGGCTGCCCGCTTCCTGGACGCCGGTATCCTATATGACCCAGCACTTCCCTGGCCTAGGCAAAGAATTCATGCCGCCGCTGGACGAAGGCTCGTTCCTGTTCATGCCCACCACCATGCCGCACGCCTCCATTGGCGAAGCCCTCGACGTGCTGCAAAAACAGGATATGGCCATTGCCCAGTTACCCGAAGTGGAAACCGCCGTGGGCAAACTCGGCCGCGCCGAAACACCGCTGGACCCGGCCCCCATCTCCATGTTCGAGACGATAATCAACTATCGCTCCGAATACCTGCTGGACCAACGGGGCCAAGCGGCAACTTTTCGCTTTAGGGCCGATTCCACCGACTGGTTTCGGAGCCTGGAGGGAACGCCCCTGGCGGCACCCGACGGGAAGCCCTATCTGGTGCGGGGCCACTATCCGCGCGACGCCCGGGGCCGCCTGATCCCCGCCGCCCAGGGCCGCCCCTTTCGCTTGTGGCGCCCGCCCCTCGACCCGGCCCTCAACCCCGGTCGCCCCGCCTGGACCGGCATTGGCAACCCCGACGATATCTGGCGAGCCATTGTACAGGCGGCCGAAATCCCCGGCACCACTTCGGCTCCCCGGCTACAACCTATCGCCGCCCGCCTGGTCATGCTGCAAAGCGGTATGCGGGCGCCTATGGGCCTAAAAATAAAAGGGCCCGACCTGGAGACCATAGAGCAAGTCGGATTACAGATCGAAAAACTGCTGCAAGAAGTACCAATGCTAGAACCGGCCACCATCAACGCCGACCGCATGGTCGGCAAGCCCTATCTGGAAATCGCCATCGACCGCCAGGCCATTGCCCGCTACGGCATTATGCTACAGCAGGTGCAACAGGTCATTGAGGTAGCCATTGGCGGTCAGCGCGTTACCACCACGGTAGAAGGCCGGCAGCGCTATCCGGTGCGGGTGCGCTATCCGCGCGAATTGCGCGATACCATGGAATCGCTCCAACGCATCTTGGTGGCCGCTCCCGATGGCGTCCAGATCCCCTTGGGACAACTGGCGCAAACCCACTATGTGCGGGGGCCGCAAGTAATCAAGAGCGAAGATACCTTCCTGGTGGGCTACGTCCTCTTTGACAAAAAGCCCGGTCACGCCGAAGTAGACGTAGTGGAAGCCTGCCGAGATTATCTGGAGGCCAAACTGGCCAGCGGCAATCTGGTATTGCCCAACGGGGTCAGCTACGCTTTTGCCGGCAGCTACGAAAATCAGTTACGGGCCCAGGAAAAATTGCGCCTGGTAGTGCCCTTGGCCCTGCTGGTCATACTGCTGATTCTGTACTTCCAGTTTAAAAACGCGCCGACAACCTTGCTGGTATTCTCCGAAGTATTAGTAGCCTGGGCCGGCGGCTTTATCATGCTGTGGCTGTACGGCCAGAGTTGGTTCCTAGATTTTTCGCTCCTGGGCACGTCCATGCGCGACTTATTCCAGGTACAACCCATCAATCTCAGCGTCGCCGTCTGGGTGGGCTTTTTGGCCCTGTTCGGCATTGCCACCGACAACGGCGTGATCATGGCCACCTACCTGCGTCAGGTTTTCGCCGACCGACGCCCAACCAACCGGGCCAGCGTGCGCCGGGCCGTAATGGAAGCGGCCCGGCGTCGGATACGCCCCTGCCTAATGACCATAGCCACGACTATCCTGGCCCTGCTGCCCGTGCTCACCGCCCAGGGGCGAGGCGCCGATATCATGGCGCCTATGGCCATCCCCACCTTTGGCGGTATGGTCTTTGCGATCATCACCATATTTGTGGTGCCAGTCCTCTACTGCGCCATTGAGGAATGGAAGCTACACTGGGAAAAATGGCTTGAGCAGGACGGCAAGACCAACCGCCCGGCAACGGACCTCGATCTGAGATAAGTGCCCGTCGATACACCTGCGGTCTGTGCTTTTGACGATTGCCCCTGCTATTTTACTCCGCCAACGGCCAGCGCTTGCGCCAATGGTCTGGATCGTTGGAGGTCCGCGTCATCGACATCAGCGTCAGTATATAGTGGTGGCTCGTTTTAATCAGACGGTCTTCCTCCCACTGGACGAAATGCCCTTCGATCAGGGGTCTGAGGGCCGTTTCCAGCTCGTCGTCGCTGAGCTTGCAATCTCGGAGCAATTGTTCGCGTCTAGAACCGTTGTGGTGGAACAGGTATTTGGCCAGGCGCACCGTATGGGGGTTGGAAAAAGCCCGTGCAAAGGCGGCGACCTTTTCGTCCGTGGCATCCGGATGGCCGAAAAACGCCTCTTCGCTGGTCGTCAGAATATCGACATCGCAATGCAGACCGGCTTTGCCCCAAGACCCGATAAAGCCCCAGCGGATGGGTCGATCGACGTTCGTTGGCAATTCGCGATAACCGTCAAGGACGGCATTGGGGAACCGGTTGCCGCGGGAAGCGGCTTTCACCTGCGAGAGTTCCTCCCGCAGCGAGGCGATCTCCCGCATCACCTGGCGGCGGAAGGCATCGTCTGCGGGTGTTGAATGATCTTCTTCAGCCATGATTGGTCATTTCCTCTTTCAATTGCCCCCTGGCCCGATGCAGCATGCTCCTGACGGCTGGTATAGAGGCGTTGAGACAGCGGGCGATTTGTCGGTAAGAAAACCGTTCAAAATAAAACCATTGGATGATGCGCCGGTGCCCCGGCGAAAGCGCCGCAAGGGCGCGGTGCAGCCGACGCTGTTCCTCCCGCTGGGCATAATCCAGATCGGGGGTCCGCACACGCTCCGTCCGGTATTGCTCGGAAAACGATATTTCACCGTGGGCATCGACCAACCACTCGAACGAGACGGTGTAGCGGGCGCGCTTGCGCTGGGTCGCGGCCAGGTGCGTCACGATACTCTTGAACCAGGCGGCGAAGCGCTCGGGACGACGCAGCTTACTCAGATTCAGGTATGCCTCGACAAAGGCTTCCTGGACCACGGTTTCAACCTGGGACCAGGTGCCCAGATAGCGGAAAGCCCACTGTTCGGCGAGGTAGTGGTATTTATCGACCAAAATGCTAAAACGGTCTGTATCGCCGTCCACTACGGCCAGCACCGCCCGTCCGTCGCTCTGGCTCATGCGACGGTCTTCCGTCGGGTCCGATTCGACCCAGGGAAAGTACGGCGAGCATCACGTGCCGCAAGCACCGATCGAGCCCGCTAAGGGTTGGGGCGCATTTTCACCTGCCCCCAAGTGAGGGACCGCACCGCGGTGATTGCGCCGAATCGGTCCCAAACCGACGGGCTGCCGCCGTCCACATTGGTCAACACCAGCCTGTCTTTTTCCAAGGAGAATGAAAGCCGGGCGGGGCCTTCCAATCCGTTTTCATCGACTAACGCGGCCTCGAGGAAATCGAGCAGTCGGGTCTGGGAAGCAGAGGAAAGACTGAGTTCGGCGATAATGCGCTGGGCAAAATCGGCTGGGGAGGATTCGTTGATATGGCGCAGCGTCTGTTCTCGGGGGGTAATTACCAGTTCGCCGGCATCCAATAGCCACGCCCCCTCTATGGCGAAAGTAAGGGAACGCACGGGCTCGGAAAGGGGGCGGGCAATTACACCCTCATCCACCTGTTGGCCCTCTAAATGGTCGCCCAAGCCAAAACTGAGCAGGCTGTCGGGTCGGGCAGCCGCCACGGTTACTTGCGCCAGCGGCGGTGCTGGAAACGAGACCAGGGCTTCCATGACGAATGTTTTATTGGCGTCAAAAAGCAGTTGCACACTCTGCTCTTCCTCCGCTATACGCCAAGTGCCCAGGAATAATTGGGCAGGGAGCACAGCGGGAACAAGCAACAAAATGAAAAGAGCGAAAAACGAAGGGCGTTTAGTCATTGGAATTTCCTTTCTGCAGCGGACAAGTATACCAACCATGCGATGCAATTCCACCTCAATAGATAAGTCGCCTCAACCGCGGAAATGTCTCGCAGAAAAATTTACGGCCTTTCTCTTCGCTTCAATTCGTCGCCCTATCTCCTATCCAGAACATAATCAAAAACACCCCGACAACAGGCCAATTTGTGCGACAGAGCCGTTCTAGGTAAGATTTGAGCATAAGAAGCCATCGCCCGATATGGCTTTCCCCTGTTGGGTCACTTCTCCGCCCGAAAGCCCGCCAATGAAATACGCCCTGTCTACAGCCTCTCTCCTCGTCCTGCTGGCCCCGCCGAGCAGCCTCGCCGAGCAGATTCGCTTTGACGGCCAGGCCGATTGGGACACCTGGAAAATCCCCCTCGGTGTGGTGCAGATCGACCAGGCCGGCAGGGTGACGGCCAAGCGCTTTCGCAAAAACACCAACGCCGCCCTCGACGCACCTGTTTTCGGCGGCGGTATCCGTCGGGCTGGCTCCGATTCGCTAGGCGCCCTCAACTTGATAGACGGCGACCTGACCACCGGCTGGAGCCCCGATTTGGCCGCTGACTCGGACGACTGGTTCGTCGAAATAGACCTGGGCCGCGGCGTCTCGGCTCGCCGTATCCGCCTGATTTTCGACCAAGCTGCCCCGCCCTTTGAATTATTCGACCTATTTCTCTCCAACGGCGAGCCCACCCGCGACCAGGTCGGCAATTTTATTGAGGGCAGCCTGGTCTACCGCAGCAAAAAGCGCATCAAAGAAAACGGTCGCCACGTGGTGCTCTACGAGCCCCCCGAACTATTCGACAACCCCCTGCAATACCTGCGCGTCGATCTGCTCAAAGAGGCTCCGGGCGCCCGCCTGGTGGAAATAGAAGTGGAGAGCATCGGCGACGATCTGGCCGTGGGCCTGCTCGAACGGGGCGGCGATTTAAGCATTATCCACGACGTCACCGGCTCGGCCCAGGAAGTCAACGTGGGCAACGGCCGCGGCCTAGTAGACGGCTCCCTAGTGATCCCCTGGAACAACGGTTCCGAGCCGCGCAAGACCTATCCCACCTGGAGTCATATCACCCTGGACTTGGGCGGCATTTTCCTGATCGACTTCGTCCGCATCATTGGCATCAATTTCAAAAGCTACGAAGTGCTCACTTCCGACGGCTCCCTAGCCCCGGACGGGACTCTGATTTGGCACAAGCACTTTGCCGGCCACGGCGACGATACCCGCACCGTAAACGGCCTGGCCAATCATACCTTCCCGGCAGTTCCCACCCGCTTCGTGCGCCTGGCCTGGCTTATCTGGGACCCATCCTGCGCCGACTTTTTCGGCGGTATTGGCAACAATACCAAATGGATCTGTTTCGCCCGGGGCTCGACCACCGAGGTGCAGGTCTTTGGCCAGGGCTTCCCGCGCCAGATAGGCCTGCAATCGTCGCTTATCGACCTGGGCCGGACGCAGAATATCACCCACGTCGAATGGGCCGCCGACACCCCGCCCGGCACCCGCGTAGAAGTGCGTACCCGCACGGGCAACGAGGTAGAAGAACGCTTAGCCTACTACGATAAAGACCTGCGGGAAGTTACCCAACGACGCTGGGAAAAACTCATCCCCAGCTTCCGCGGCCCCATCGATACCCTGCGCTCGGCCGGGGGCGATTGGAGCCCCTGGAGCCGGGCCTATACGGTCTCTGGGGCAGCGGTGCAATCGCCCTCGCCGCGCCGCTTTGTCGAATTGGATATGCGCCTTTTGTCCAACAGCGGCGAGACCGCCGCCAGCGTCGATTGGCTAGGGCTCAACTTCAGCCCCCCCATCGCTCAGGAAACCCTGGGCGAAATCGTCCCCCTGCAAGTAAGGCCGGGGGAACGGACCCAATTCTCTTATTTCCTACGCCCCCGCCGCAGCCCCAACGGCTTTGACCGCATTGCCATCGAATCGTCCAGCGCCCCGCTCTTTCGCCAGGCCCTGCTCAACGGCGACCCGATCGAAGTAGCATTGGCTGCCGATTCAACGGGCTTTCGGGTGACCCTGCCGCGCCGGGTGCGCAGCGACGAGCTGGTCGAACTGCAGTTTGAGGCGGCGATTTTTCTCCAGTCGACCCGTTTTGACGCCTTCCTCGAAGACAGCCGTCTGGAACCGGGCATCCGCCAGCCAGTGGATCCGGGCGATGCCGAAGAGACGGTGGACAGCAGCACCAATATCGTCGGCCTGCCCGTAGCCAGCCAACTGTTCAGCAACGTCGCGATAGCCCCGCGCCTTTTCAGCCCCAACAACGACGGCATCAACGACCGCCTACACATCAACGCCGACCTGGCCAATATCCTCGAAGCCCGACCACTGCAATTGCGCATCTACGACCTAGCCGGCCACCTGCTATGGCAGGATATCCAACAGCTAGTGGCCGGTCCCTTTTCAATTAGCTGGGACGGCCGCAATCACAGCGGCGCCCTGGTTGCGCCGGGCTTGTACTTGGTTGAACTGAGCCTAAAAGGCGATGCCCAGGAAGCTGTATTGCGGCGTACGGCGGCGGTAGTTTACTAAGGTCCGCAGGGCTATATGCTGGTAGTCAATCAATGGACAAGTCCTCGGCCATACTATTTGAAATGGTGAATTTGATGGAATACCATTGGCCAAGGGGCGCCCAAGCACTCCGTAATGATTCAGCCCCTCAGCAAAAAAAGAAAGGCACACAACAACCATGGCCATCCCCACCCCCGCCCCCCGCATAACCCGCTTCGAACAATTGGGCTACGGCTTCTTCCTCCACTGGGGCCTCTATTCCCTGCTCGGCCAAGGCGAATGGGTCCAGCACCTGCGCCACATCCCCATGGACGAGTACGCGCCGCTGAAAGACCGCTTCACCGCCGCTGACTTCGACGGCCACGCCATCGCCCGCCTGGCCCGTGAAGCCGGGATGAAATACATCACCCTGACCAGCCGCCACCACGACGGCTTTTCGCTCTACGATACCCGCGGCCTCAGCGACCACGACGCTCCCCACAGCGCCGCCGGCCGCGACCTGGTGGCCGAACTTATCGAGGGCTGCAGAGCCGAAGATATACTACCCCTATTCTACCATACCACCTTAGATTGGTATCAACCCAGCTTCAACGACGACTTCAACGCCTATCTCGACTACCTGCACAAATCGGTCGAAACTCTCTGCACCCAGTACGGTCCCTTGGGCGGTTTGTGGTTCGACGGCAACTGGTCCAAACCCGACGCCGATTGGCAAGAGGACCGTCTCTACAGCATGATCCGCCGGCACCAGCCCGAAGCCATGATCATCAACAATACCGGCCTGAGTGCCCGCGGCCACGTCGGCCACCCGGAAATAGATTCGGTGACCTTTGAGCAGGGCCGACCCGAGGCCATGGACCTCGACGGCGACGCCAAATACGTCGCCGCCGAAATGTGCCAGACTATGAACCGCCACTGGGGCATCGGCAGCGAGGACTTCAAGTATATGGGCCCGCCCGACATTATCGAAAACCTCTGCGCCTGCCGTAAAGTGGGGGCCAACTACCTGCTCAACGTTGGCCCCACCGCCAGCGGCGCCATTCCCGGCTATGAAGCCGCCGCCCTGCGCCGGGTGGGCGAGTGGATCGCTGACCACGACCAGATCGTCTACCGCGGCCGCCCCTCCTCGGTCAAAGGGGGCGGGGCCGATTTCGCCCTGGAATTGGACGGCAAGACCTATCTCTTTATCCACCACTTATCCATCGGCGGACACGGCCATGTCACCGTGGCCGGCGGCGGTGTCGGACCGCGCAGCTTTGCTAACGTAAGACAAGCGGTATCCACGGTGCGCTGGTTGGACAACGACGAGCAACTGGCCTTTACCCACAACCCCGATTCGGGCCTGTTCTGCCTCGATGCCACCGGTTACCCGTACGGGGTTGACCGCGTCGTGCGCATCGCCGAATTAAGCTGAAGAGGAACCTACCTATGCGCATCCTGATCACCGGCTCGGCCGGTGCCATCGGCTCGACCCTGGTCAAAGGCCTGGGCGACCGCCACCAACTGCGCGGCTTCGACCGCGAACCGACCCCCGGCTTAGAAGACAGCTTAGTCGGAGATATCGGCAATTTCGATCTACTGCTCAAAGCCAGCCGCGATATGGACGCCGTCATCCACTTGGTCAACGTCCCCGGCGGTGAGTGGGAACACAGCCACCAGAGCATGGTGGGTACTTACAACGTCTTTGAAACGGCACGGATCAACGGCGTCCAGCGCATTGCCTATGCCTCCCGGGCCGGCGTTTTGCCGCAATCCTTTTATCCGCGCAGCATCCAGCGCACCTCCGATATGCCGACCAAGCCCGACAGCTACTATACCGTCAGCAAAGTCTTTGGCGAGGGCCTCGGCTATATGTATCACTCACGCCACGGCATCGGCGTGACCGGGGTCCGCATTGGCAATTTCAACCGCGACCGCGACCTGCCCACCCATCCGCACCAATTGAGCCACGGCGATTGCGTCCACCTCTTTGAGCAATGCCTTATCCACCCCGATGTAGGCTTTGAAGTGGTCTTTGGCGTCTCCGACAGCGATTGGCCGCTATACGATCTGGACCACGGCCGCCGGGTGATCGGTTACTACCCGAAGGACCGCTCGCACGTCCCCGAAGAGGAACGCCAGTAAACCAACCGCTGGGAGGAAGGAATTATGTCTGAGGTCAAATACTCGGTGGCCGTCATTGGCGGCGGCCGTTTGGGTCAGCATTATATCGAGGTCTACCAGACCCTGCCCAATACCGAAGTCGTCGCCGTCGCCGAAATCAACCCCCAACGACGTCAGGCCCTGGGCCAGCGCTACGGCATCAAAAACCTGTACGAGGACGCCCAGGCCCTATACCGCGAGATAGCGCCCGATATTGCCGCTGTAGTCCTGCCCGGCAAATATATCAAAGACGCCGTTATCGCCTCGGCCCAGGCCGGGGTCAAAGGCGTTTCCACCGACAAACCCATCGAAGCCAGGCTGAGCGACGTCGACGATATGGTCGAAGAATGCCAACGCCGCGGCGTCGTCTTTGCCGGGGGCAATCTACAGCGCGCCATGGGCGAAGTCCAAGAGGCGGCCGGCTGGCTCAAAGCCGGTGAGTACGGTCCTTTGCAAGGGGCCAGCGTACACGGCTGGGGCGGCGAAATTTCGGGCGGCGGCTGCCAGCATATCGCCGTTTTGCGGTTGCTGACCCAAGCCGAAATCACCGAGGTCATAGCCTGGGGCAGTCCCGAGGAAGCTCTGCGCGGCGACAGCGACGAAGGCCTTGTCATAAACGGCCAATTCCGCCTGGAAAACGGCCTGACCTGCCCGGTCTTTGGCGCCCCGACTCCGGGGCGAGGCGTGGACGTGTGGAGCCACGACAGCCTGGTGCGCTGGGATTGGGGCCCGCCTGAAATCTACCAGGGCTTTGACCAGACAGGGGCGCGCCGCCGCGTCGAACGGCCCTATACGCCGTTGCAATACCCTCGCTTCAGCTATATGGGCACGTCCATCCTGTCTTTTTTGGATGTGCTTGAGAACGGCGGCCAACTATACGTCTCGGGCCACGACCTGCGCCAGTCGCTGGAGGTGGCCATCGCCGCCAAATATTCGGCCCTGCGGGGCAGTGTGCCGCTCAAATTACCGCTGGCAGACCGCTCGATGACGCTCTACCCACGGGCCTACCGCTGGCTGGGCGGCGACCACTCCGGCAATCCGCAATCCTACCAGGAAGCCCTTGACTACGAGGTTTTTCCGCGGACTTCCTAGCAGGCGCTTAGCTGGCGTACCCGTCCGGATTCTGCCGCCGCCAATCGGGCACATAGCCCCGATCAGTCCCAAACCCGTACGAAGGCCCAATCTGATTGGCGGTGGACCAGGGCCACCCCTGACCGCCGATAACCCGAAACTGGTCACCCATACCGCACAACCAGTAGAACATATGGGCGAAATAACGGGCTTGCTGGTGGCCCCCGTAATGGGCGCTGTGAAAATTGAAATCGTCCTCGACAATCCAGTCGCGTAGCGGCAGTGCGGTACGCCAGTAATTATACTTTAGCATATGGCGGAAACCCGATGCAGTAGCACCGCCGCGGCGATGCTGGATGCTCTGATGATGCAAACCCAAGGTACCGGCCGGTCCAGCACTGGTGGCTATTTCACCAGAGGGTTCGCTGGAGGCCGGTCCGATATGACTGCCCGGCACCAATTGGGTCGGCCCCAACTCCTGGGGTGTATCCTGTGGAAAATAGAATACCTCGACAAAATTGAGCTCCGGGCCAAAGACGTGGTCGGCGTCCTGGTGCCATCCCTGGGCCTCGGCCGGACATTCGACGCCGTGATGGCTGACCAGGACCGGCAGGCCAATATGGGGCCCCAGCAAGGCCCGCATGACCCCAGTCAGCTGCGAGTTAAGCAGCACGTGCTCGATAAACCAGTCCTCCAGCATAATAGTGCTGGGTTCGTGCGAGGCGCGGATGCGCTCGAGATCGGCGGTGGTCATCCCCGCGGGCATAAACGAAGGGTTGGCCGGTATCTTTCCTGCCAAATAATCGCAGGTGCGCTGATTGATTTCCTCCGGCACCACCCCCGGCAACAACAAATGCCCTTCCCGACAGAACCGCAAAACCTGGCTGTCGGTCAAGGTCGGTTCGCAGTCAAAAGTCCGTTTGGCGCTATCGTACTGCATATCACTCCTCTTTCTCAATGGACCAGTTGGCCGGCCAGGGCCCGGCGTTGGTGGAGGCAATCCAGACTGACCACCGCCCTGTCGGCCTGCATTGGCTGGTCCGTTTGCAAACTAGGCGCAAAATAGCGATTCCTTTCCCCGCCATCAAGCCTCTCCGCATTGACAGGTCCCAGGCCGTTTGATACTATCCCTGGCCAGCACGAAGACGGCTGCGCAAAAACCGAAACCGACAGGTACTGGGGCCCAGCACAACCTCCAAAAGGATCCGCCAATACACCCGGTCCCACCTCCACCATTGAGCCCGCGAGTCCAAGCCATGCCCCCCATTGTCGACAGCCATCTGCATATCTGGTCCGACGACGTCGACCGCTATCCGCGTCGGGATGTCCCGTATCCTGGTTCGGCCGAACTGCTGCTGCAGTATATGGACGAAGCCGGAGTCGACCACGCTGTCATTGTCCTGCCGCAGTACTATCAATACGATAACCGCCTGCTGGCCGATACCCTGCGCCAGCACGACGACCGCTTTGCCGGCGTGGGAGTGATTGACCCCCGCGGTCCCAAGGCGGCCGATACCCTGACCCAACTGGTACAAGAAGACGGCCTTGGCGGAGTGCGTCTGCGCGGCACTATAGAATCGGGTTGGTTCTGCCAAACCGATACCGACCCCCTCTGGCAAAAGGCAGCCCAGCTCAATATCCCCTTATGCCTGTTGGGCAGCCCCGAGCAGATAGACCTGATGCGGCAGATGATCGAGCGCCACCCCGACACGCCCGTTGTCATCGACCATTTCGCCATGATCCCGGCCAGCGACGGCCTCGACGCCCCGGCTTTCCAGACCTTTCTCGCCCTGGCCCGTTTTCCCCGCGTCCACATCAAGCTATCGGGCCTGCACTATTGGAGCAGCGGCCACTACCCCTACGAAACGGCCCAGGCCAATCTCAAAGCGGCGGTCCAGGCCTATGGGCCCCAACGCATACTGTGGGGCTCGGATTGGCCCCATATTCTCTTTGGCGGCGGCTATATTCGCAATCTCAATTTTGTCCGCCGACTGGAATGGCTCTCCGAGGCGGATAAAGCGCAGATTCTCGGAGCTACGGCGTACCGTCTGTGGTGGTCGGACTGACCTTTTCCACGGCCGCCAGCCCCGGCCAATAAGTCATGACAATCATCCGCACCGCCGTATTGTGCAAACAACCCGGCCGTTATATCGGCTGGCCCAGTATCGCCCAGGCCGCCAACGGCGATTTGCTGGTTGTCTTTTCCGGTGACCGCCAGGGCCATATTTCGCCCGACGGCAAAGTCCAACTGGTCCGCAGCCACGACGGCGGCCAAGCCTGGGAGGCGGCCGTAACGGTATTCAGCACGCCTATTGACGACCGCGACTCGGGTGTTATCACCACCGCCCAGGGCACGGTCCTGGTGAGCTGGTTTACCGGCCCGTACGGCGGTCCCTGGCAAGGCCACTGGACGGTGCGCTCGGAAGATCACGGCCACACTTGGGACCAGCCCGTCCGCAGTCCCGTCACCGCGCCCCACGGCCCTGTCCAATTGCGCGACGGCCGCCTGCTTTTCCTCGGCCAACGGCCCCATTGCTCGCACGGCGCCCCACCCGACTGGAACGGTGATCCCGCCCAATCCCCCTATCGCGTCGCCCTGGCCCATTCGCGCGACGACGGCCGCTCATGGAACGACCTGGCGACCTTTCCCGTACCGGCAGATGAGCAGATGCTGTCGTACGACGAAGCGCATCTGGTCGAAGTATCGGCGGGGCACCTGCTGGCCCTTTTCCGCGACTGCAACGGCCGCCACTATCTCCGTCAATCCACCAGTCGCGACGGCGGTAGCACCTGGTCTGCCCCGCAGCAGACGCCTATCCGCGGCCTGCCGCCCCACCTGATAGAATTGCGCGACGGTGCCCTTTTGGCGACCTACGCCAAGCGCTGGCCGCCCTACGGAGTATACACCTGCCGCAGCCACGACCACGGCCAATCCTGGGATACCGCAAGCGAAATCCGCCTTAGCACCGCCCCCGACTCCGACCTGGGCTACCCGGCTTCGTTGCAATTGGCCGACGACTCTATCTGGACCGTTTATTACCAGGTCGACCAAGTCGGTGAAAAACCCTGCCTAATGGGCACCCACTGGCGGCTATACTCGACCTGAAAAGCTTGCCGCACGCTGCCAAAACGGAGTACTCTCCATGCCCCAACCGCGCCTGCTATTCGAAAACGACTCACGCCACACCTTGATCTATATGTATGAACCCCCTATAGAAAAGGATGAGTACCAAGGCGCCGTCGACGAGTTATTGGGCACGCCGGTGGAAGCCCTGCTCTTCAATCTGGGCTACGGCAACGCCTTCCTGCACGCCACCCAGGTGGCCCACCGCTGGGGTCCGGAGACCCCGGCGACCGAGCCCTTCCGACCCGGTGGTGGCCAGCAGTGGGACCACGTTGTCTTCCAACGGGCCTACCGCAACGCCGCAAAACTCATTGCAGAAGGCAATGATCCGCTCCGCATTACCTGTGAGCGAGCCGTGGCCAAAGGCCTAACCGTCTATCCTTCCCTGCAGGTGCAGGCCGCCCTTGATCCCCAACTGTCCCTGAGCGCCCGGGGCGACCTGCCGGCCGACTTTCCGGGTCTGGAGCTGGCCGATTTCGCCCACCGAGAAATCCGCGATCAGCGCTTTGCCCTCATCGAAGAAATCCTCCACCAGTACCCCATTGGCGGTTTTGAGCTCAATCTCAACCACTACGCCGGCGGCCTGTTTTTCCACCCAGATCAAATCGACGCTGGACGCCCTCTGCTGACCGAGTGGATCGGCCGTATCCACGCCGCCCTCAAGCAAAGTAGCCCCCAACGCGAACTGGTCCTGCGGGTCCCCACCAGCCTGGAAGGATGCCGCAGCATCGGCCTCGATCCAGAAGAATGGATCCGCCAGGGTATTGTCGATGTTCTTGCTGGAGAGACTTTCGCCTTGATGTCGCTGCTCGACGCTACCGCCGATTTCCACCCGTTGCTCAAAGCCGCACAGAATTCGACTTGCCGCGTCCACGCCGTCCTGCGCAACAATATCGATTCGGACCGCATGGGCAGTGCCACCATTGAAATGATTCGCGCCGCCGCCTGCAATTACTGGGATCAGGGCGTCGCCGGTTTAAATCTGGTGCACTGGTACGGCAACTGGCCCTACGAAGCCGATTTCTACCAGCAATTGCGCGAAGTCCCCCACCCCGAAGTCATGCAGGTCAAGGATAAGATCTACGCCGTTCCCACCCCCGCCCGGCGCTTTGCCCAGGACCCGCCCACCGATCCCGGCCAAACCCTGCAATTACCCGCACCTCTGGCCCTATACGCCCCTGTTCGCCTGAACCTGCCCATTAGCGACGATCTGCCGCGTTGGGACCGGGTGGGCCGTATTCACGAAGTCATCCTGCGTCTGCGCCTGGGCCGCAGCAGCGAACGCGACCAGCTGCGATTTGTCCTCAACGACCAGCCCCTACCCGACCATTTGCTGCGCACCATTAGCCATGTATATATGCTCGACGCCCCACGCCACCGCTCCCATTCGAGCTATTGGTTCATCTTTAAATTGGACCGCGACCACTGGCCCGTAAAAGGCCATAATAGCATTGAGGTCTTCCTCGACCAACGCGATCCCGAAATCACCCCGCCCCTCGACGTACAGGATGTGGAACTGGAAATTCGCTACCTGAAGGGCAAAAGCTATTACCGCGGCCGGCTCAATACCGATCCAGATCTGGGGCCGTATGAAAATTCTAGCAGTATGTAGAGCCGGTAAGCAACCTATCTTCAAACACCCTATCGGTCTTTAACCGTTCGCCACCCAACCAAGGACTCGCCCATGATCGTCGACACGCACGTGCATATCTGGGAGATATCGGCCAAGTACCCCGTCGGTCCCACCGCCCCCAATTTCACCTCCACACCCGACGAGCCGGCCACCGCCGACCAATTGATCGAGGATATGGACCAAAACGGCGTCGATCGCACCGTCCTGGTGCAGACCAGCTGGTCTACCTGGGACAACGGCTATATCGCCGATTCACAGGCGCGCTTCCCCGACCGTTTTATCGGTCACGGCATGCTCGACCCGCAAGAGCCGGACAACGCCCAACAGGCGCGCTACTGGATGCAGCAGCGCGGTCTGGTCGGTTTCCGTTTCCATCCCATGTACTATGCCGACGAAAAAATCCTGACCACGCCCCAGAACGGCCCCTTATGGGAAACCCTTAGCCAGCTGGGCGCCGTCGTCCAATTCCACCTCACCCCCCCTTTTGCAGACCAGGTCGATGAAATAGCCCGCCGCTATCCGCACATGCCTCTGCTCCTCGACCATATGGGCTACCCTCAGCCCGATGAGCCGCCTGAGGCCTTCCAGCCCATTGTCGCTCTGGCCACCCACGCCAACGTGGCGGTGAAGATCTCAGACGTCCACGGCCGCTCCAAGGAAGGTTTTCCCTACGCCGATATGCACCCTGCCATAAAGCGCCTGCACCAGGCCTTTGGCGCCGAGCGCATGCTTTGGGGCACCGGCTACCCGGGGCACCACCGTACCAAGCACAACTGGCCGACCCTGGCCGAGGAATTGCGCCTTGTGCGCGAGGGATTTGACTTTCTCAGCGGGCGCGAAAAAGACCAGATGCTGGGTGGTACGGCGGCCCGCATTTGGGATCTGGATTGAAGCTATCCAGCTAATACAAGGAGAGACTATTATGTCTACCGGATTACCGCTGCTCGAAATTTCGGGTCCGCCGCAAGAGCGCGGCCACCAACACGGCGAGGCCTTCAGAGAACAAATAACGACCCTGTTGGAAGCCTATTTCGATTATTTCGAAACCACCAGCCGGGCCCACGGGCTCAAAGCCTTGACCAAAGAACGCGTGCTGGCCATTGCCGGCACCTACGCCGAACCAGCCGCCCGTTACGCCCCCGACTTGGTGCAGGAAGCCCGGGGCATTGCCCAGGGGGCCGGAGTCTCCTACGAGGAAATCCTCGCCCTCAATGCCTTCCTCGATATCCTCGATTATATGTCCGACGCCTTTGCCCGGGGCGGTTGCACAACCTTGATGGTCCCCGGCGCCCTCGACGGCACCGGCGCCCTCATCGCCCAAAACTACGACCTGCCTGGTCCCTTTCCCCCCGCCGCCCTGCGCCATATGTTGACCGACCACGTCAACGAACCGCTGGCCATCTGCCGGCACGATGCCCTGGTCCACGGCGAGCGTTGCGGCCAGACCATTTGCGGTATTGTCCTGGAACCGCCCACCGGCCGGGCCTGGATCGCGAAAGGGCCCACCTGTGAAAACGAATGGGTCGAATACGGGCTATCCTAATTAATGGCCGCCGTTTGGCACGGCGGCCATTTTATTTATAAACCTCTCCCAGCACCGCATCGCCGACGGCATAGGCCACCGTCCGCACCCAATCCCCCACAGCCAATTCTCCGGGCTCCCCGAGCAATTCGACGATAGTTGAATCCATATCGGGATTGTAGGCCGAGGCAATGGCTCCGCACCAACCGTCGGCCTCGCGCTCTAGATGGGTATCGTGCAAATAGCCCGTGCGCGCCTGTAGGAAAAAATCGAGGTAGCAGGTATTGTCCTTTCGGCCAACCATGCGAGCCCGCCCCAAAATAGACGAGAGGTCCAGCCGCAAACGCTGCCCACCGCCCGCCAATTGGGTGCTATCCTCGATGCGATAATTGCGCCCCGACGGCCGCACCCGCACCCGGTGGCCCACAGCCAGACCCGACAACCCCTCGACGTCAATAGTACAGCCGTCGCGGTCCAGGGCAATAATGCGCCCACTTTGGACGCTGCCGCCAACCCGGCGATGGCCTGCAGCCGCCGGCCGAACCACCGCCAGGCCGCCCATCAATTGGGTGCCGTCGTCAAAATGGCAGACCTCATCCGCTGCATCGGGCCGCCAGTACAGCGCCACTTCGTCCCCTCCCCGAGTGTGCAAACGAAGCCCCGAAGCCTGTGAATCGCTAGCAGCCACCGATTCGGCCCCGACCAGGGTTGGATCGCCCAGGTGCGGCTCGAAGACCATATCGAAACAACTGGTCGCCGCTGCTTCGACCGGGCCGCCCCACAGCACCGTCCGGTACGCATAGCGCGACTCCTGGGGCTGGTTCATCACCGCCGTGGCGCGGGCCGTCATGGTCGCCGTTTCTTCCGGGGCCCGTAGCAGGTGCAGGTCGAGCTGTGCTCTGTCATCGCGGCGGCTGGTCCAGGTCCCCTTCCAGGGGCCGTCCACCGACAACTGCGCCACCTCGTCCATCCAGGCCAACCCCGCATGGTCTGGGTGGGCCAATTGGTCCAACTGACCGCGGCCAATATCCGCCCCGGCCACCGTACCGGGCCGCGCCACTTGCGCTAATCCATCGGGTACAAAGGCGCCCTCCAGGCCGCGACAAACCCGCCAGTGCTCATTGCCGCCCTGGACCCGGGCCAGATCCACCAGGACGATGCCCTCCGCCTCGGTTTCGACCAGGGCGATCAGACGCCTGAATTCCACCCCCGGCCGGTACCAGCGCTGTTGGTCGGCATTCCAAGCCCATCGCTGGGCTGCCACTTCGGCCACGTGCACACCGTTGAAATGCGCCAACCGGACTAGCCTTCCCCGCCCGGCAAGTGCCTTGAGAAAAGGCTGCGGCGTATCAAAAGGCAAATCTAGCGGCTGCACCTCTGGCACGACGCCCCAGAGCGCATTGTGGCTCGCCCAATGCCCCTCCCAATAGTGGACACTAGCCCACGATTGTGGATAGCCCAGATCGCTGAGAAAGGGCCGGTCAAAGGCGTAGAGCTGCACATCGAGCAAATCCATATGGCGATGGTACGGCGCATCGCCGTAGACCACCCCGGCGGCGGCCCGCTCGGGCGCTCCAGCGCTGCGCAGAATGGCGAAGCCAACCCCGTCTAACGCCGTATCGCCCAGCGCCTCGTCAACCGACACAGGCCCCATCATATTCTCTATCTGGGCCTGTGTCTCTGGCGGCAACGGCGCCAGCCGATCCCGCCCCTCAAGCGACTCCTGCACCCCGGCCGAACCCCCGTCACCAAAGTGGAAAGGTATCCTTCCCAGCAAGGCGATTTCACCCGGGGCCCGGGCAATCCGCCGCGCCCGGGCTGGATGCAATAGCGAGGGGAATTGCGCTTCGGGATAGGCCATGCCGTGGCGCTGGCGCAATTGCTGCAAATGGTATTCCAGCGAAAACAGCCCCCGGGTATGGGTATCGTTATAGCCCCCCGTGGCCTCGGGCGGGGTGCCGCAGGGGAAAAAGTCGTTGAGGGCAAACCCCCGCAATTTTTCCGGGCCCTTATCGTACAGCCAGCCCAAGGCATCCTGGGCGTCGGCGCGGTCGAGGCTGCGGAGGATGATCAGGGCCCCTTCGCTTACCCGGGGCAGATTGCTCAAACCACCGCCGTCGAGTAGGCATTGCAACTGACAGGCGAGCATTTCCTCGATCAGCCGGACCGCTTCTGTGGGGCTGTCGATAGCCAACCCCTGAGCCTGAGCCCGGGCCACCAATTCGCCGTCCTCTTTGAGGAACGGCCATACCGTATCGTACGCCAGCGCCAAGCCCTCGCTCACCACCGGCACATCAATGCTGTAGGCCAGCATGCCCTTGCGGAAAAAAGCGGCCAGCGGATCGGCGGCACTGGCCCAGTCGGGCTGGCCCCAATCCCAGGCCTTTTCCTCCTCCTGCGAAGGGCCGTGACGGAATTGCGGCACCGCCGCCAGATACACCGTCTCGACGGCGTAGCGCAGCAGCAACAGCCCCAGACGCCGCGCCGCCTCCGGGTCGAAAGCATGGCGCAGCAAATCGGTCAACTGCCCGATGGGCCCGCCGTACTGGCCGACTAGATCGCGGTGATACGAGGCGGCAAAGAGAAATAAACGGCCGTCCTCGTCGAAATAGCCGAAGCCGTCGTCGACAAAGGGGCCACTGGAATAATCACCGGCGGCCAGATCGTTGCTGGGAAAAATAGCCTCACAGGAAGGACATTGGGAACGCCCGTCAGCGGGCAACAGGGAGCGCCTCCAGGGGTAAAAGCCGTGGTGGGCGAAAATAGCCGTGCCGCAGGAGGGACACCCCTGATGCACGTTAACAAAGTGGGCCCGGGGCCATTCGGCGGCGGGCAATTGACGCCAAAGGGTGACGTCGTCCTGTACCAACCACCAACGCAAAGTCTGGTCATTGCCCCGGCTGCGGCGAGGCAGATCCTGCAGCGTCTGGCCCCTTTTGGTCGACTCCCAAGCCCGCTCTAAAGGCCAGCGACGCGGCCAAGAGAGGCCGTTATAGGAACTGGTCCGACGCAATTGATCCAGCGTCCGCACTTGCACAGTGACAGAATCAGTGCGCCCCTGACTGGTGGCCCGAAGGATATAATCGCCGCTGTCAGAAGGCGCTTGCAGATAGTACATATACGCGCCGTCGCGGCGGGCATAGCGCCGGTCGATAATTTTCATAGGCCCGAAGTCCACCTCGGGCCAGTCGCCTTTCGCCTGCACCGGCAGACGGAAGCGACGACCGCTCATAATGACCCGCGGTACCCAGGGCAGCAGGCTCACTGGGCACCGCCCGACTCAATAACCGTATCCTCGCGCTCCAAGCGCTCTGCCATGGCCTTGAATTGGGCCCCGCCGTCGTCGTCCCAATACTCGGTGGACAGCGGCGCCGCATAGCTCATGGGCGGCACCCCGCGGCTCCAGTCGGGGCGCACCAGGAAATGCGCTTTTTCCGGACTGACCAGATTGTACATGCAGGTCCCATCGGCAAACGTGGAACGGGCAATCCAGCGCTCCGGCTTCTGGGGTTCGGCCTCTAGCGCTCGTTCCAGCGCCGCCCGATCTAAGCTCAGTCCCAAACCCGGTTTTTCCGGCACCCGCAATAAGCCATTGACCGGCTCCAAGCGCTCTTCGACCACATCCTCGGCCCACGTCTCGCCGGCAGTGACAAAGTGGAACGAGGCGGTGGGAAAAGCCGCCATCATATGCGCCACCATGGCGCGGGTGATGGTACCGCCCGTATTCTGCAGCATAAAGGGCGCCCCGGCCGCCTCGAACAATCCGGCCCGGCGGCTGGCCTCGCCAATAGTATAATGGCCCAGCATATAGATATCGCCCGGCCGCGACAAAACCTCGTAGGTGGCGCGCATGGGAAAATGGTGCAAAACAATGGGCAGGGGCGAACGTCGGCGCAAATCGATATAGCCGTCGATATCCTCGCCCGGCAACGGGTCCTCGAAGCAACCGGCAATAGGATACTGGGCCAATTGCTCAAGCAACGAGGGCATATGGTCGGTGGTGCCGTGCATGGTGAAATCGTAGTGAAGTTTGAAGCCTTTGGGGGCCACTGCCTGCATCGCCTCGGTCTGGTCGATCACATTTTCAAAAGGCGATAAATGGAATTTCATCCAGGTATGGCCCTGCGCCGCATAATCGGCCACCGCCCGGGCCATGCGCTGGGGATGGGTCGAGACCGTCCAGCTGGCCACCGGCACCCAGGAACGATACTTTTGCCCGAACAGCTTGTACACCGGCACCCCAGCGGCCTGCCCCATCAGATCGTACATCGCCGTACCCAGTCCCAGCGAGGTCTCGTCGCCCATCCATTCGAAAGGATTACTACCGACATAGCGGTCGATCAATGCCTGGTCGGGCGGTCCTCCCCCCTCGCCCAAGCCGACCAGGCCGGTATCGGTATGAGCGATATAAACCGTCCGTTGTTGCATGTGGAAATAATGGCGCAGCTCGTAGGCCCGCACTGGGTCGTATGGCAGGGTGATCTGGTGGGCTTCAATCTCGGTAACGCGCATGGGCATTCTCCACGGGTTAAGGGCCGTCCAGCCCCCAATATCCTATATTGAACCGGGCCAGCCAAGCCGCTTCTTTCCCAGGATGCGGCGGGGTATATATTATTGCTGTGGTTTCGCCCCTACACACAGGAGCTTTCGTGCGGCTCGTACGTTTTTTCATATACGGCATTCTCTCCCTAACTCTGCCGCTGCCGGCCGCCGCGCAAACCCTGTACGCCGCCGCCAGTCTGACCAGCGTCCTGCAGGAACTGGCCCCTCAATACGACGGCCCCCTGCAGCTCTCCTTTGCCAGTTCCTCGACCCTGGCGCGGCAGATCGAAGCCGGGGCTCCGGCCGACCTCTATTTTTCGGCCAACCAGGACTGGATGGACTATCTGCAGAAAAAAGGCCTGTTAGAGACCGCCAGTCGCATCGATCTAGTAGGCAATAAGCTGGTCTTTATCGCACCCCGCGGCGAGGGCTTTAACCTACCCGTCGACCGCCCATTTTCCCTGGCCGCGGCTTTTTCTGGCCGCCTGGCCCTGGCCGATCCCGATCACGTCCCCGCCGGCCTCTACGCCCGCCAGGCACTAATGGCCCTGGGCTGGTGGGAAGCGCTCAAGAACCGCCTCGCCCCGGCCCCCCATGTACGCGCCGCCCTGGTCTATGTTGAACGCGGCGCATGCACCCTTGGTTTGGTCTATGCCACCGACGCGGCCATCAGTAAAAAAATCGAAACCCTGACCGCATTGCCCGATTCGCTGCACGACCCAATCCACTATCCCATTGCCGTCCTCAACGGACGCATGCGCCCTGCTGTCGGCGATCTGCTCAATTTCCTGCAATCGCCTGTGGCCACCGACGCCTTCCAACACCACGGCTTTACCGTGCTGACCGCCTCGAAGTCCCATGCTGACCCCTGAGACCTGGGCCGTCGTCGCTCTTTCGCTGCGCGTCGCTCTGTGCAGCGTCTGCCTGACCTTGCCACCGGCGGTATTACTGGGCTGGCTGTTGGCCCGCCGCCAATTCCCCGGCAAAATGCTGCTCGACGGCCTGTGTCATTTACCTCTGGTATTGCCACCGGTGGTCACCGGCTACCTGCTGCTGCTGCTGTTTGGCCGCCGCGGTCTGTTGGGGCCGCTCTTCGACCGCGTTGGCCTGCATCTGGCCTTCGACTGGAAGGGGGCCGTAATCGCCTCGGCCGTAGTTGCCTTCCCGCTGGTTCTGCGGGCGGTGCGCCTGGCCATAGAGGGTATCGACCCACGCCTGGAACGGGTCGCCCGCACCTTAGGGGCCACGCCGGTACGCGTCTTTTGCACCATCACCCTACCCCTGGCCATCCCCGGTCTACTGGTAGGCGGCCTGCTGGCCTTTGCCCGCAGTCTGGGCGAATTCGGCGCCACTATCACCTTCGTATCCAATATCGCCGGCCAGACCCGCACCTTGCCGCTGGCCATTTACACCTACCTCAATCAGCCCGATGGCGACCGCGCCGCCGCCGCCCTGGTGGCCCTATCCATCGTCCTGGCCCTGGCCGCTCTAATCGGCAGTGAATGGGCCGCCCGCCGAGCCCGCCGCTAACCTGTGCTACGCCTTAAAATCCACCGCCATCTGGCCCAATTCGCCCTCGATATCGACCTGACCTGCCCCTATCCGGTCACCGCCGTATACGGCCCCTCGGGCGCCGGCAAAACCACCCTACTCAACGCCATCGCCGGGCTGGTGCGCCCCGACGATGGCGAAATTGCCCTAGACGATAAAACGCTGTTTTCCTCGGCCAACAGCATCGATCTGCCCCCCGAACAGCGGCGCATCGGCTATGTCTTCCAGGACGATCTGCTCTTCCCCCACTTGTCGGTGCAGGGCAATCTGCGCTACGGCTTCGACCGCTTACCCGCTGCCCAACGCCGCTTCCATCTGGAGCAAATCGTCGAGCTGCTCGAAATTGGTCCCCTGCTCGCACGCAAGCCCGCCCATCTGTCCGGCGGCGAGGCCCAACGCGTCGCCCTAGGCCGGGCCCTGTTGACCTCACCCCGCCTGCTGCTCATGGACGAACCCCTGGCCTCGCTCGATCAAGGCCTAAAAAGCCGCATCATCCCCTATTTGCGCCATATTCGCGCCGATCTGGGCATACCCATTCTATACGTTAGCCACGCCGTCGCCGAAATCCTTGAACTGACCGGCCAGGTCATTGTCCTGCAAGGAGGCCAAGTGGTGGCCCACGGCGACTTCTTTCGCATTGCCCACCATCCCGATGTACTGCCCCTAATGGAAGAACACGGCTTTGAGAATGTGTTGCCGGTGGAAATCATCGAAGCCAACGCGGCGGCCGGCTTCAGTCGGGCCCGCTGCGGCGAGCAAATCCTGAAAATCCCCTATTGCGACCGGCCGCTGGGTCACCGTCTATTTGCCGGTTTGCGCGCCGACGATATTATTCTGGCCCGACACCGCCCCGAGGGCCTCAGCCTGCGCAACGCGCTGCAGGGTCGCATCACCGAAATATCCGACATCAGCGGCAAGGAATTAGTCTACGTCGATGTCGGCCGACGCCTCGCCGTTAAAGTCACCTCCGAGGCCATCGCCGAATTGGGCTTGCAAGTGGGCGACCAGGTCTTTTGCCTGATCAAGACGCATTCGATACGCCTGGGGCCCGAAGTGGAATAAAGCAGACCAACCAGAGGAGCCAACTACCATGCAGATCTTTGCCGATTACCCCCAGCTCTTGCAGTGGATTCAGGACCAGGGTCTGAACTGGACCCCATTGGGCCTGGCCCCCGATGGTTCGCCCATAGGCTGTATCAAAACCGGGGGCGACAAGGGACCCGCTGTATTCATCAGCGCCGGCAGCCACGCCACCGAACAGGCCGGTGTCGCCGCCGCCGCGGCCCTGGCCCAGAGCCTGGAATCCGACCACCCCGTCTATATTATCCCCAGCCGCGACCCCATTGGCATGAACGGCTTTGCCTATGCTCTAGGCCTCAGTCTAAATTCGGTCCCCCAACTGGATTCAGCCGCGTTCGTAGAGGAAGTGCTGCGGACCCAGGGCGAAATCCTCTACGACCAGGACGATACCCTGCTGGTCCTCATCGGCGAATACGGCTACGCCACCCGGGGTCTGTACAACCGCATTGAAAAAGGGGCTCCTTTTCTGGAACCCCTCAAGGGACGACGTATCTTTTTCCCTGCCACCGAGCCGGGCATAGAGGGCACTGCTTTCTGCCAACGCGCCTATACCCTCATTGTCACGCCGGAGGCCGAGATCCTGCATATCAACCGCTTCCACGATACCTCCTGGGCCCCGGCAGAAGTGCGTTGTACCCGACAACTGATGGCCGCGGCGCAGCCCAAACTTACCCTGGATCTACACGAATACGGCGCTGGGGCCGGGTTTTGGTTTTCGGCCCGACACCAACCCAACGCCGACGACGAACAATGGGAACAGCGCTTGGCCGAGGCCATGATCGGCGCCGCTGTCGAAGCCGACACCCAACTCGCCCCGGCCGAATACCTACCCGGGTCTTTTTTCGAAAAAGGCCCCCAAGGTGTATTCTGGCTCATCGCCAAAGAGCGCGGCGAAGGGCTCAACCTGGCCGATTTTGCCGCCAGCCAGTACGGTCCGTCGTTTACCATTGAGACTGGCATGAAAGGGTCGTTCCAGCACCGAGTGGATACCGCCGTGCTGGTAGCGCGCACAGCAGTGGCCACCTTTGCCCAACGCTATATCTGATAGCTACGGCGCCACCAACCCGGCCGCCGTGCGCTGGGCCCCGCAATCCCGGGCACAGCGAAAACCAAGCGTCTCACTGTACGATCCCGGCGCTGCAACACGGCGCTGGACCCTGGATTTTTGCATCGGCCCGCGGTCTAGGTCAGCCGGATCGACGGTGAATTGCTCGGGCCCGTATTCGAGGTTATTGCCCCCAGCCCCCCCGCGCCATACCCGAGGGCGGTTGGTACAATCACCGGGGCCTTTGGGATTGGTCCGCGGCTGGCCGTTGAAGTAGCCGTTGGCGTGACAATCGGCGACCCATTCCCATACATTGCCCACCATATCGTGGGCCCCGTAAGGACTGAGCCCAGTGGCCGAACCCACCCGCGCCGTGCGATTGGCAACTGCCGGCAAATGGCGGGCGCCCAGATGATTGCCCCAAGGGTAGATCCGCCCGTCTGTGCCGCGGGCGGCCTTGGACCATTCGGCTTCAGTGGGCAATCGCTTACCGGCCCAGGCGCAATAGGAGCGAGCCTGGTTCCAGGTCACGTTGACGATGGGATGCTCGTCTAACCAGCCCCAACGAGGCGTGTCCCTGGGCATTTCGCCCAATTCCCGATCGGCGATAAAGGTTTTCCACGCCGCCACTGTGACCTCAAAGCGGTCGATATAAAAGGAATCGAGATAGACCTGATGGGCGGCGACAACAGTGCCCCGGGCCCTTTCGACCAAGCCGTCCTGGCCCATGCTGAAGGAACCAGCCGGCACCAGGACCATATCGGTCGGTTGCCCCTGCAGGGGACAATACCCACAAAGAGCCAACAATAGTGCACCTGCAAATCGAGACATGGCTCTACTCCAGCGGCGGCTAACAGAACAGCGACGGTGCCTAGATAGACGCTTAACTAGCCCAAAGGATAGCACCATCCCGGCAACGCCACTGGGGGCTGTGGTCAATCGTGGTCATGACCGTGACCGTGACCGTGTTCGTGGCTGTGCTCGTGCTCGACTTGGTGTGCCACCTGTTCTATGCGGGCCTCCAGCTCAGCCCGATCTACCAGACCTCGCTCCAGGAGCAGCTTTTCCAACGCCTGCAACCAACGCTCGTAATAAACTGAATCGCTGCCGTCCGCATCGGCCTGGGTAACCTGAGCGGCCAAGCCCCGGCTGAAATCACCCCAGACATAGCGGCCCTCTTCATTGAGCGCCACGGCTAGTCCAAAGGCCCGCGCTTCCCAGGGGGCGCTAAAGACCAATTCGCCGTTTTGCCGCGGCAAAGAAGCTTCGTCAGCGGGCCTGTTTTCTTCATTAGCCGAACTATCATCCATAGCCACTATACACCCGGCTCAGCGACCAGCCCCGTGCCAATCATCGAATCTCGGTTCACCAACTCGACCAATTGCTCCGGCTCCATCGACTCGATACCAGCCGGAGCCTGGGGCAACACCATATAGCGGATATCGGAATTGCTGTCCCAGACCCGCACCTCGACCGACTCGGGCAAATCGAGGCCAAATTCGCGCAAAACCAGCCGCGGTTCGCGCACGGCCCGGGAGCGATAGGCATAGGATTTGTACCAGGTGGGCGGCAACCCCAATACCGCCCATGGGTAACACGAGCACAACGTGCAGACGACCATATTGTGGACCGTGGAAGTATTCTCCACTACCACCAATTCGGCCCCGTGGGGATCGATATAACCGAATTCGGCAACAGCGGCACGGCCGTCGTCCAGCAAACGTTTTTTATAGTCGGGATCGGTCCACGCCCGGGCGACCACCTGGGCACCCTTTATCGGCCCGATATCCTCTTCGTATTTTTGCACGACCTCGTCGATGGCCTCGGAGGTGATCAAGCCCTTCTCCACCAGCAGGGCTTCCAAGGCTTTAGTCCTGATATCGGGACTGTCCTGTCCATGTTCATGTCCATGCATAATTCAACGCCCTCCCTGTTCGGCTTGCTCCAAATACGATTCCCACATATCCAATAATACACAACTGTTGGCCTCGGCCGTTTCACCCCACACTTCGGCCCCAGCGAATTGTACCGCGTACACCGGCTCGGGTCCTTCCCGCCCCCCCAGCCTTTCGCTGTCCTGCAACGCCTGGGGCCGGTAGATGCGAATGACCTGGCCGACCTTGCCGCGAATATAGCGCGGCAGGCGGGTATGCCCTTCGGGATGGATCTGCCGCGCCCGGACACGGTCGCCCACGGCGTACCGCGGCCCTTCTTCTAAAGGCTCGGCTGGGCCCGGTTGCGGCCACGCCCGGGTCCCGTCGTCGGGTTTGGGTGCGGCCTCTGCCACCGGCAATGCGGCATCGGGTCGAGCCCGGTAATGGGCCAATTTGGCGTCGTATTCAGCCTGGGTGATGGCCCCGGCGTCGACGAGGCCTTTAATCCGGGCCAACAACCATTTTTCGTAATAACTTGAACGCAGATATTCAGCCGCCTCAATCCGCTCTATATTATTGCGCATGCCGCCCGGCACCGGCACCGGAGTCAAACGGCAAATGCCCAACGCACGCCCTTCCCACGCCTCGTGGAAAGCGGGCTCGTCGGTCTCGATATCGATGGGGCCAAAACCGTGCATACCGCCCATATCGTGAATTCCGTCCATAACTAGGCCTTTCGCGCCGGGGCCATAAGCCCCATTTCACAGGGTCTTTTAGTCCGATGAATTTACTTTCAATTGCCCGTTCGATCAAACCCCGCCAAGCAACCATATTTCTATGATTCAAAACCCGAAAAAATGGCCATGGCCCTGTCACTGGGCATCGGCCTGCTGATACTCTTCATCAAAGTCGCGCCTTGCTCCTCACCAGTTCAACCGCCATCCTCAGCGACGCCGCCGAATCCGTCCTGCACATAGTGGCCGTTAGTTTTGCCGCCTATAGCCTCTAAATCAGTTATAAACCTGCCGACCAAGACCATCTGTATATCTGCGGCATTCCGGTCCCACAGGGTTTTTCTTTGGGCAAATTCTGTCTCAAACGCCGAGCCGTCCCAATGCGACCTGAGGTGAGAAAATATGAAAGACTTCCGATTCTAAGTAAAAATAGCCCTTAAATGGCCAGACACGCCCCAATTTCCACCTTCACTAGCAGCAAAAATACCCACCTCAAACTAGGAGGTTTTGCCCGCAGCCCTATCAAATGGCATGGACTTTGCTCATTTTTCAGTGGGAGGAATTGACGCGCCCAAGGAGGTGATACATGAACCTCACCAGGCTCAAAGCGCTTGCTCTCACAGCCCTCCTCTGCCCAGCCCTTAGCGGCCACGCAGCGGCACAGCCTCTGCACTGCGCCGGCCATTATCCACCCTCTCCAGCCGCGACCGCCAAAAGCGCCCTGAGCGCCCTGAGCGCCTCGCTCTTGCCCTCCCGGGGCCAGATCGGCGTCCTGGTCGTTTTTGCCGGCTTCAGCAACGAAGTCCAGGCCGGAGACCCGGCCCCTACTTTTGCCGACGCTCTTTTTGACCCCGATCTACCGGGTAGTTTTGCCCATTTCTACCACACGATGTCGCAGGGGCTGCTCAGCGTCGATGCCCTGGTCCTGCCCCGTCGCTACGCCGCTGCTGGGCCGGCCATTTCCTATCTGGCCACCGAGGAGGGCGACTACGGCGGCTACGGTCAGTTTGTCATTGATGTCCTGCGTCAGGTAGACCAGGATGTTGATTTTAGCCAACTGGACAACAACGGTCCGGATGGCATCCCCGATTCAGGGGACGACGACGGTCTGGTCGACTATATTTTCGTAAATATTCTCTCGACCCCACGCAATTTTATCATCCAGGGGGCTACCGGCATTGTCGGCCTGGGCTTTGACCAATTCTACACCAACGACGTCAGCCGCCTGGACGGCCCCATCCGCATTAGCGGCTCCAGAGCCCACGGCGCCCTGCAGGGAGAAGGGCGCAATTTGGCCCAAGCCGCCGGCTCCATGGCGCACGAATTTGGCCACAGCCTGGGTTTGCCCGATCTATACGATACTTCCTTTCTGAGAAACCAAGATCAGGATCCAGCCAAGGATAGCGGTGGCATTGGCCACTGGGGCCTGATGGGCTGGGGAGCGCACGGCTGGAACGGCGACGACGGTCCAAACAGTTTCAGCCCCTGGAGCCTGGCGCAATTGGGCTGGATAGGAATTGATAACGAAAATCTGGTGACCATTGCCGCCGATACCACCGGTCTGCTATTGCGCGATCTGTACCAAGGGGGCTCAATCTACAAAATTAGGCTGGGAATAGATGCGCTCAATACCTATGAAACCTGGCCCGACGTCTATATGGTGCAGGAAGAATACCTGTTGCTCGAATACCGTTCGCCGACGGCGCACCACTATCGGCGGCATATACCCGGCGAAGGCCTCCTCATCTGGCATATCAGCCCGCGCTCCTCGCTCAACGATGAGGAAACCGACAAGCGCGTCGATCTGGTCTGCGCCGACGGCCTCTACGCCGACGCCGGCTTTCCCCTTGGACAACGGCCGGCCGAACGCGGCGGTGGGGACAATCTCGACTTCTGGGCCCACGATGCCGAATATACCCACCACCACGGAGGCAATCTGGGTGATGCCACCGATCTATTTGATGGCCGCAGGCGCGCCCACTTTAACCCCACCGCCAATCCTTCCAGCAGTATTCTCTCCACTGCCAGCACCGGAGTGGTCGTAGAAAATATGGCCCCCCTTCAGGGCGCCATGCAGATTGATATCCGTACGCCGCGCTGGGCCGGACTCCTCAGCGAAGAGATCCACTGGTCCGGCGAGATCCGCCTAGACGGCGATCTCACTGTGGGGCCCCAGGGGCAGCTTACCCTCCTTGAGAATACTCAGGTACTGGTGGCTGGGGCCGATATCGGCCAGGGTGGCCGCGATCCCGACCGCTGCGAAATCTTGGTCCAGGGCGATCTCACCGTGCGGCTCTCTTATCCCTTTCACCGTTCCTACGCCAATTACGGAACCGACTTCGATTCGTGGTATGTCATGACCGGGGAAAATCCAACGCCGCCGCTGTTTTTTTCCGCCGCGGAGCCGGGCCAGACCTGGTACGGGATCTTGCTCGACCCGGCCCCCAACAGCCGTATCCTGCTGCCGCAAAGGGGCTTGGAATTAAACGATGCCCTCCACGGCTTGGTCATGCCCCGGGCCCCCACGGGCGAACAGGGTCTAAGTCTGAGCCACTACCAACTGGTAGACGGGGGCGCCGTGGAAACAGCCGAACCGACACCGGGCGAAAATTTCCACCTGATCATTGGCCTGGCCAACTGGTCGCTGGCCAGCTACGAAAACGTGCACGCCGAATTAAGCTGGAATTCGCCCCTGGTCAATACGCCCTCGGCAGCTTCAACCCAACGCGTTTCATCGGTCGATTTTTCTATCTACCCGGGTTGCCAGACCAACCTGAAATTGCCGGCTTTGAAATTACAGCCAGAGGCCAAAATCGGCGATCGATTGGATTTCACCCTACAGGTACGCGGCAAGGGGTACCTGTGGACCGATAGTCTGGCCCTGAAAATAGGTAGCCGCCAAGGGGAAGGGATTATCACAGCTGTCACCCAATTCCCTTCCGAGGCCCCCCAGCAAAACTGGCTAGGCCCCCCAGCCCCCAATCCCTTCAATGGACGCAGTGCCTTCGCTTTTCATTTGCCTCGGCAACAGTACGTCCAATTGACCCTATTCAACCTGGCCGGCCAACGCGTCAAGACGCTGGTGGACCAAGTGCATCCAGCCGGGCGCTACCGCGCCACTTGGGATGGCCGGGACGCAAAAGGCCAGGAACTGGGCAGTGGCCTGTATTTTGTGCAAATGCGCGCCGGCTCCACCCGCCTGGTGCGGCCGCTGACATTGATCAAATAGACCAGCAAGGCGAAACTGACCGACGACAAAAAAATGACCACACTTAGGCCAAGGGCTCTTGTTGTGCTAATTTAGTGCTCTAGCAAAAGCCGGAAATAAAACGCCCTGCCCGTATTTAAAACGTTTTGCGGTCTGCCAGACCAACTAAATCCAATGCGACCAACAGCAAAAAGAACCTCTATAGCGATCTACATCCTCCTGTACGCCCTTTGGTGCCTGCCCTTGATGGCGACGGCTCAGGATTCCACCTTGGTGGCTTTCAAACTCAAAGATCAGTTCAACCGGGAATACAGCGACAAAACATGGGCTCACCAACTACTCGTCGTCATTGGTAGCGATAGGGACGGCAGCCAATACAACGAACCGTGGGGGCGGGCCCTGCGCGATTCACTGTCAACCAGAGCACAAGGTGCAAAAGTTCATCTCGTCGGCTTGTCGGATCTGCGCGGCGTGCCTTTTTTCCTCAAGGGCCTCATTAAAAGCAAATTCCCCCAAGAACGGGACCATTGGGTGTTAATGGATTGGGGCGGCTTATTTCCCAAGACCTATCGCTTTGTCGAAAAGCATTGCAATATTCTCGTCTTTGCCCCCAGTGGACGCCTGGTTTGGCAAACCGCCGTAACCCAGGTGCAGCCGACCCAGATGCAATCGCTGTTGGCCGCTCTCGATAAACAGCTCGACCAATTGCCATCTGATTGATCGGAAAAACACATGCCAGCAATAGAAATCCAGCATTTGCGCAAGCAATACGGCGGCTTTACCGCCGTCGATGGGCTCAGCTTTAGCGCCGAGGCCGGCGAGATCTTTGGCCTTTTAGGTCCCAATGGAGCCGGCAAATCTACCACTATCGGCTGTATCACCGGCCTTGTCGAACCCAGTGCCGGGGCCATTTCCATTCAGGGGCTGGACATTCACCGGCAGGGGCCCCAGGCGCGTCGAAAATTGGGCGTGGCCCCTCAAGAAATCGCCCTCTACGAGGATCTGGCCGCCGTCGAAAACCTGCGCTACTGGGGCGCCGCCTACGGTCTACGCGGTTCCGACCTCAAGCGACGGGTCGAGCAAGTCCTGGAGGATATCGGCCTGACAGACCGGGCCCAGGATCCGCCCAAACAATTTAGCGGCGGCATGAAACGGCGGCTCAATTTCGGTTGCGCCATCGTCCATACTCCCCAGGTCCTACTCTTGGACGAGCCCACTGTGGGCGTCGATCCGCAATCGCGCGAACACCTCCTCGATCTAGTCCGCCGACAGGCCGAAGCCGGCACCTGCGTCATCTATACGACGCACTATATGGAAGAGGCCGAAAGACTGTGCCAGCACCTGTTGATCATTGACGGCGGCAAAATCATCGCCGCCGGCACCCTGGCAGATCTGCAGGCCCAACTTGGAGAAGGAGATATGCTCGTTCTGCGGGGTACTTTCGATCCGGCGAAAATCTACCGGGCCTTCCCCGAAACCGGGGCTATCCGCTGTTTTTCGGTGGCTACCGATAGTATTCAACTGGCCGTCCCCAATGCCACGCGCGATTTGCCCCACGTCTTCACCACCCTGGACAAGGCCGGGGCGCAGATTAGTGAAACTACCATCAGCCGGCCCAACCTGGAGAGCCTGTTCATTAAGTTGACCGGCAAAGAATTGCGTAAATAGCCATGGCTTTTCTCTCCTACGCACTGCGCAAAGAACTATCTCAGGGCTATAAACCGGCGGCCCTGGTGCTGTGGATTGGCGTGCCTTTTCTGGTGGGCGCGTTGATTACCTTAACCGCCAGCGGCAGCGGCCTCCCCCGACCCCACGTTTTAATCGCCGACCAGGACGAAAGCCTGGTCAGCAACCTGCTGCTGGGCACCCTAGCCCTGGCCCAGCAGCGGCAATTGGTCGAGGTGGAAAAGGTCGATTTCGACCAGGGGCTGGATAAATTGCACCGCGAAGGCGCCAGTGCCCTGATCGTTTTGCCCCGTGGCTTGGGGACGGCACTCCTAGGCGATTCATCGATCACTATCCCCTTGTACAAAAACCCGGCCCAGCCGATCCTGCCCGAGATCGTCGAGCAGGCCCTGCTGTTGCTGGCAGAAGGCCATTTTTACCTACGGCAAATCGCCCACCTGCCAGAGCCGCAGCCCTTGGAATCCCCTCTTTCAACCGCCCTCGGCTCTGGGCCGTGGGCCGGCTTCATCCAGCAAGCCGGCCCTCTAACGGACAAGGCCCACCGCTACCTATTGCCGCCCGTCATCCAGATACAGGATGCCGACACCCAGCCACAGACGGGCTTCGCCCTATTAATTTTTCCAGGCGTCCTGCTAATGGCCCTGCTCTTTACCGCCCAGGGTACCTGCGACCTCTACTGGCAGGAGCGGCAACAGGGCACTCTCACCAGGCTGGCCAGCACGCCGGCCAGCCTCAACGCCTTGATGGTGGCCAAATTGATGGCCGCCAGCGCGATCATGGGCGCGGCGCTGGCGGCCCTGCTGTTGGCCGGCGGTCTATTCCACCAGATTGCCCCTGTGCGCCTGCTCCTGGCCCTGATCGGCCTGCTGCCCGTAGGCGCGCTATTCTACAACCTGTTCATGGCGATCCAATTCGTCGTCCCCGACCGCCGCACCGGGGCCTTGGTTTCCGGCATGCTCACCTTGCCGCTGCTAATGCTTGGCGGCAGCTTCTTCCCCATGGAAACCATGCCTCCCTGGATGGCCCAAATTGGCCAGTGGACGCCCAACGGATACGCCGTAGGCCTGGCCAAAGATATTCTGGGCGGCCGCTTCACCGCCGCCGGACTGATTGGCTCGATACTGATCTACACCTTGGCCAGCGCACTGTTGTGGACTTTTCTGCAAAAACGCAACCAGACCATCGCCCGAGGCAATTGAAATGTTCGGCCATATAGCCTTTATCGCCGGCAAAGAACTCCGCTTCCTGCTGCGGGAAAAATGGGTGCTGGTCTGGGTTTTCTTGATGCCGATCCTTTTCTTCTACTTTATCGGCACCCTCACCAGCGGCGGCGTCCCCGGAATCGCCACAGAGCCTTTACCCCTGGCTTTGGTGCAAACAGACACCAGCGGCTACTTGACCGATCAGTTAGCCCGCAGACTAGCCGACAACGGCTTTATCCCAATCCCTGCTGCCAGGCCTCCGAACAAAGGGATGCGCTATCTGGTCCTGCCGCCACAATTTGAAAAGGATGTCCTACGGGGCCGCTCGGTTTCACTAACCTATCGCTCTCCGGCTTCAGGGCCCCTGGCCAGCTATGAAAAATTGCGTTTGCAAAAAGCCGCCTACGCCCTGCTGGCCGATATGGTCGTGGCCAGCCCGGACAGCGCCCCAGCCACGGCGACGGATCTGGCCCGCTTCAATGGCCTGGACAAGCATTTGCAAATCGAAACCATGTCGCTGGAGACCGAGTTTTCCGTGCCCAGCGGCTTTGCCCAGGCCATCCCCGGACTGATCGTCATGTTCGCCATGTTCGTGCTGATCACCAACGGCGCCCTACTGGCCCTGCTCGAACGCCAGCAAGGAATGGGCAAACGCCTGGCTTCGACGCCCATCCGCAAAGGGGAGATCGTCGCCGGCAAATGGCTCGGCAAAATGCTACTGGGGAGTTTTCAGGTGGGTATTGGTATGACTATTGGCTCACTGGCCTATGGTATGGAGTGGGGCGCCAACTGGCCGATTGTCATCGCCGTCTTACTGGCCTGGGCCAGTTTTTGCGCGGCGCTGGGGTTATCGATCGGCAATCTGGCCACCAGCGAAATCCAGGTCAACGGCCTGGGCTGGCTACTTACCATTGTCCTGGCGGCCCTGGGCGGTTGTTGGTGGCCCATTGAAGTGATGCCGCCAGCCATGCAAACGCTGCAGAAATGCCTGCCTTCGGGCTGGGCCATGGACGCCCTGCACCGGCTCATCCACTTCGGCCAACCCCCCACCGCCGTTTGGCCCCATTTGTTGGCCCTGATTGCCGCCACCCTGATGCTCAACGCCGCCACCGTCAAGCACTGGCGCCACGATTAGTTAGAAACCCACTTGGGCCACAAAGCGATTTCCCAGCCTCTTACCCCATCGCGCTGCGGTACTCGTCCGAATCCCAACCCGGATATTGCTCTTCCAGCAGCGCCAGGGTCTGTTCCGTATAGTAGGGATGCCCCGCCGGGGGGAAGCGCCACAGTTGGCGTTGCGCCGCCGTTAAGCCGCCGATAAATTCCTGCCAGACCGGTGCCCCCTTGCCCAGATGGGTATAGTGCTTGAAGCCCTCCCAATAGTGGTCGGCCCGACCAAAGGAATAGCCCCAGGTAAAGCGCTGGCCGTCGGCCCGGGTATAGGCGCTGGCGCTGTGCCAGCTAAAATTGGTAAAAATGCACAGGGTACCGCCCCTGCAGACCAAGGGCACGCATTTACTCATATCGCGGCCGTATTTCTTGGCAATAAGCCTGAGCGGGGCCTGATCTGCGCCGACATCCTCCAGATGGATCCAGAAACCAATCTGGCCAAATTCGCGCCGCTCCTGACTCAAGGGCAAAAGCGAATTATTGCCGTTGTCGATATGCAGCCCCGAATCGTCGAAACCGGTGCCGCCGCCGGTATGGCCGGGATAACGGGCGATCAGACATCCCACCCGCATGTGGATATCTTCGGTCTTGAGCCATTTGCGGGCGAAGGCAATGCTCTCTTCGTCCATGGCCCCCTTGTACAGTTCCATTTCCTCGTGCGGAAAACACACCAATTGACTGTTGCCGGCCTGATCCTGCGGCGGCTTGTCCTTTATTTCCTCCCAGGTGGGCAGGACGCGTCGCTGAGCTGCCTGTAATCGCTCCAGTTCGGCGCCGGCAATAAAATCCGGCACGACAATAAAGCCTTCGCGGTCGAGTTCCTCCAAGTGTGCATAGGTCAATTTGCTCATCACCAGCTCCTGGTTGGTTACTGTTGCTCGGTCGTATCCAATTTGCTGCGGAACGCCAGCCCCAGCGCAATGGCAACACTCTGGACCAATCGGGCTCAAAATAGGCCCGCGAAAACGGCCCGGCAAGCCAGTGGCCCATTTACCCGCCGCCAAAATTTGGACGTTTTTGCCTATAGAGTGAAGGCACCGGATATTCGTATTGCACCCAGCCGCCTTTTGCGGACTGCCCATTTAACGGAATACCCATGAAACGCCCGCCCTTTTTTTACGGTTGGCTGATGTTGCCAGCCGCCATGCTAGTAAGCATTTGTACCTCGCCAGGACAGACCTTTGGCATTGCCGTTTTCAACCCCTATTTACGCCAAGCCCTCGATCTTTCCAGCAGCCAATTGAGCGGCGCCTATATGGCCGGTACCATGCTGGCCTCCCTGCCTCTCACCTATGTCGGGGCCTTGATGGACCGCTACGGGCCACGCCGCACATTAGTGGGGGTGGTATTCCTCTTTGGCCTCACCTGCGTGGGGGTGAGCCAGGTCTCGGGGTTATTCACCCTCTTTCTCGCCTTTTTCTTTTTGCGCTTCCTCGGCCAAGGGGCTATGAGCATGCTGGCCCGCAACGCTCTGGCCATGTGGTTTCACCGCCGCCTGGGCCTGGCCAGTGGCCTGTCCAACCTCGGCATGGCCGCAGCCCTGGGGGCCATCCCGGCCCTGAATATTGCGCTTATTGAAAGTTTTGACTGGCGCGGTGCCTACGCTATCCTGGGCGTCTCAGTGTGGTTTTTGCTCTTTCCCTTGTTGGCTTTTGTCTTCCGCGACCGACCCGAAGATATGGGCCAGGTACCCGACGGCGGCCACCGCCCTCAAACCGGCCCAACGGACCGCGCCGGCTCTGGCGAGCACTCCTTTACGTTGCCCCAGGCCCTGCGCTCGCGCACCTATTGGATTGCTGTTTGTTGTATGGCTTCGTGGTCGATGAGCGGCACCGGCGTGCAATTCCATATCGTATCTATTTTTGCCGACCGCGGCCTGGAGGCAGGGGCGGTGGCCAAAATGTTCTCGATTTACGCCGTCATTATCGCCGCTTGTCGGGTCTTGGGGGGCCTGCTGGCCGACCGCTTTGCCCTGCATTGGCTCATCTCGGCGGCCCTGGCATGCCAGGGCGGCGGCTTGATTGCCCTCAACACCGTAGCGGCGGAGTGGTTACTCTTGGTCTACCCCGTTTTTTCGGCGCTGGGCAGCAGTCTTTTGATGTCGGCGGGCGAAACGCTGTGGGTGCGCTATTTCGGCCGCCGCCACCTGGGTAAGATACGCGGCTCGGTGACTACTATAGGCGTGGCCGCCTCCGGGGTTGGACCTTTTATAATGGGGATGGCCTACGATATCCTAGGTGGTTTTACCCAGGTACTGTGGGCCTGTGCTGGACTGGCAGGCGTCCTAGCCGTATTGGCCCTAGCCGCCAAGCCGCCCGCAAAGATAAAAACCAACACTGAATCCTAGGCCAACCAAGGCTCTGGTGGCTCGCCCGTACAGTGGAAGGAGCCCTGCCCCACCTGATACGAAATATCCAATTGCGGGGTGTCCAGGCGCACATGGCCCTGAAGGCGCGATTCCAGCACTGTGTCGAGGATACCGCTGACCAACAACGTGCGCTCCACCGGATAGGTCGCCACGCCCGAGTGAAACATCTCATCGATGCCAAGAATGAGGCCGTCAAAGCTGCGGTTGTCGGGTTTATTGCGCCACATCATAGTCGACAGAGGCTGCTCCTGCCCCTCGACATCGACGGCGACGCAGAAATCGGTGGCGCCTGCGGGCAGACGAAAAATAGCCGTCTCGACACCGTCGCGGTGCCAGACCCGGAACAGGGCCGCCTTGGGATCGCTGCGCAGATCGTCGCGCCGCTCCTGGGAACAGGCCAGGGCGGCCTCGAAAAGGCGTTGGGCCCAGGGCGTATTGTCGAGAAAACGCCAGATATCCGCCCCTTCCAGGCACTGCACCGCCACCACCCCCGTCTCACCGCCGGCACGCCGCTCAATTAGGCACTGTACCGTCTCCAGCATGTGGAAACCGTACGAGTCGATGGGCCCCGGCGCCACTACCACCCCATGACGGGTGCGGGCACCCCAGGGGAATTCGATTTCCGGGGCCCGATAATTGACCGGAATAGACGAACCGGCCATAAAGGCAAAATCCAATTCCTGCGCCAATTCGTACATGCGCTGGGCATTGCCCCAACTATAAGACAGATGTTTGTCGTTGAAGACCGGCACCGCACGGCCGCTGCGGCGAAAGGTATCGACGATTTGCAGGAATAATTCAAAACGCGGGTACAGCTTCTGCTCTTTATCGTTGAATTCGTAATCGCCGTGCTCTGCTATAAGCAACACCCCATCCACCGCCAGGGCATCACCCCCCAGGGTCAACGCTTCGTGGACGGTGCGGAAAACGGGCACCCCAGCCTGCTCGCTCCAGGCGCGGCTGATATCGTCGCCCGGCGTCTGATGGGTGTAGAGCGAAGCGATCTGACAACGGGGTCCAGGCGCCTGTCCGTCTTCGTTGAAGCCGAAAAGGTATTTGCCGACAATGGTGCGGGCATGCGAGGCCTTATCCTTCCAAATTACCGTCGATATCGCCGCTAGTTTCTTAGGCTTTCCTGGGCTCATTTTGTCTCCTGGTAAAATACGCTGTAGTCCAACTGCAAAGCCAGCAACTACCCCTTGCAGCACCGGTCTGCTCGTCCAAGTCTATTGCGCTTCGCCGCCCGGCACTGGCGGCGGCTGTAAGGTGCTGAGAAAATCGGCTAATTCCTCCCAGATAGCCTCACCAATGGAGGCCGTGGCATGGCGGATGCTGTCCTCGACCTCGGCAACGGTGCGTGGCCCGGTCAGGGTAGAGCTGATGCGCCCCTGGCGCAAGCTAAATTGCACGGCCAGGGCGCCCACTTCAACCTCACGTGCCGCGCACCAGGCATAGATCTGCCGGGCCCGCGCCAGATCGCCGTCGCTGGGCCGCCGCACCGGGGCACTGAGATCGATCCCGGCCAGCAAACCGGCCTGATAGGGCGAGCCGTTGACCACCCCCACACCGGCCCCGGCGGCCACTGCAAGCAAGGGCTCGAGCGACTGGCGGATGGGATGGTAGTCGTAGGAGGGCAATATCACATCGGCCCGCCCCGATTCGATAGCACGCCGCAGATAACGATGCCTGCGCACCCCCAGGCCCAGAGCACGGATCTGACCGCCGGCCTTGAGCTCTTCAAGAACCTCAAAGGCCCCGCCCGGAGCTAAAATAGTGTCCATATCCTCGTCGCTCCTCGGGTCGTGGACGAAGACAATATCGATGGGCCCGAGAATTTCCCGGCTGTTTTCGTACGACCAACGGATATCCTCGGCTCCGTAGCCCCCCCGGCGCTGGGGATGAGTGCCGACCTTGGTCGAAACGACAATCTCGGCCCGGATGACCGGGTCCAGGGCGGCCAAGCCGGCCCCCAGATGTCGTTCGGCCAGGCTACCGCCATAGGCCGGCGAAGTATCGAAATAGCGCACGCCCAATTCAACGGCGCGCTGCACCGCCGCCACGGCGGCACCGCGGCGGCGCTGGGAGTCATCGTCTTCCAGCAACATACCCAGGGCGGCCCCGCCGGTCCCCAGCATAGTGACCTCGACGCCGCAACGGCCCAAGGTTTTAATCGGCAACATATAGATACCTTCCAAATTGAGTTAGATTGGCTGGCCTAAAAGACAGCCCAAACAGGTGAATTTTAACACCGCGCATCAACTCGGGCAATACCCTTATGAGTTCTTAGGCTGCTTCTTGCACCCTGTTGGCGCAAACGCACAATAAGTGTCAGTTTCAACCCTTAAAATAAAGTATTCAACCAAACCATGGAGCAGCTATGCTGACAGTCGGAGTAGCCGGTTTGCGGCGGGGCCGAAATCTGCTACAGACCTTTGTCCAACACCCCGAAACCCAGGTATTAGCCGTATGCGATGCGGATCCGCAAAGGCGTGCCGAAGCAGCCCGTGAATTCGACGCGGTATACGCCGATTTTACCGAGTTGCTCGCCGCCAACCTGGATATCGTGGTGGTCGCCACCCCAGCCCCTCTGCACGCAGCGCAGTCCATCCAGGCAATGGAGGCGGGTGCGCACGTTTTGAGCGAAGTGCCGGCGGCCTGGAATCTAGACGAGTGCGCTGCCCTTGTCGATGCCGTACAGCGGACGGGACGCACCTATATGATGGCCGAAAATATGAATTACCACCACTATATCCAGACCTGGAAACAACAGCTTCAGACCGGCCATTTAGGACACGTCTACTACGCCGAGGCCGAATATATCCACGACTGCCGGCAGCTCATGCGCGGACCTAAGGGCCAATTGACCTGGCGGGCTTCAATGCCGCCCATCTACTATTGCACTCACAGCCTGGGGCCGCTGCTGGATATCCTCGACGATCGCTGCATATCGGCAGTGGGCCTGGAGACAGGCTCACATTCGGCTCCGGAGCTGGGTTCCACCGATATGGAAGTGGGCTTATTTCGCACCGCTGGGGGTCGGGTAGTCAAGATCTTATGCGGCTTTACCGTAAGCCGGGAGCCAGCCATGCACTGGCAAATTTTTTACGGTACCGAAGGCACCCTGGAAAACGGACGGGTACCCGGAGAACAGGCCCGGCTGTTTCGTCCCGGCCAAGACAAGCCCGTATCCGTAGCGGCTGAAATAATCGACCCCAACGCGCCGCCCGAGGCCCTCAAAGGCGGTCACGGCACCTCCGAGTACTATATGGTCGATGAATTCATTCAGGCTGTGCTGGCGGGGGCGGCACCGCCCATTGATATCTACCGCTCGTTGGATTTTTCCGCCCCGGGCCTGTGCGCCCACCTGTCGGCACTGAATGGCGGGGAGCTGGTGGAAATTCCCAATTTCAGGGATTAGTCCCTAGACGCTGTCTGAGAATCGCTTTGCGGCCAAAGCACGGCCGCACCGTCCAAATATTTCTTCAAATAAAGCCTAGCCAACGGGGGTGGTCGGCACCCAAATCGTTCCAGCCTCTGGTCAATAGGCGGCTACCCCGACCCTGGGCATCGACAGTCCAAATAGCCGGGGATGCGCCGGTATTCGCACGGCAAAACAACACGAGCTCGCCCCCGGGCGAGGGACACTGGCGAAAATCCCACACCGACTTGTCGCCGGCCGTGAGCCCCTGAGCGGTCCCATCTAATTCAATGCGGCGGATTTGCACCCCACCCCGAGCCTGCTGCGGCCTAAATTCGCGATTGAAATGATCGACATCGGGCCGCTCCGCCTGGTATTGCCAAGGGACGCTGGAATCAGGCAAACGGCAAGCTGCCAGGAGGGCTCCGGCCGATGTCCACACGGGCATATTCGATCCGCCGCCGTGGCGCTGGCGCGGCCCGTATGTCGCCGCAAACCACAAATCTTGCCCCTCAGTCAGCAGCCGCTGTTGCCTCCCGTCCGGGCGACTGACACACAGATCGGCCCAATCGTGTCCGGGATCCTGCCTATAGAGACAGGCCTGGTAGGCCAGCCACTCGCTGTCGGGCGACCATTGCGGGCCAAAATAAAGGTAGTCGTCATGGGTGGCCACCAGCTGCCGCTGCTCACCGTAGGGATCGCTGGTCCATATCTGGTACCCCGACGGACTGGCCAGATGATAGGCCAAACGTCGACCATCCGGACTCAGGCCAAATCCGTAGGGTAAGCCTTCGCCTAGTCGGGTCACGGGACGGGCATCGCCGCCGTCGAGATCGACATTGTAAATCTGGCCACCGGCATCGCCGACTACTTGCACCAGCAATCGACCATCGTTTAGAAGCAGTTGCGGCGTCTGGAAGATGGCCAAACGCGGTGCTGTTACCACTTCGCGCAGACTGTTCTGCGCCAGATCATAGACCCAGATATGCGTCGGTGTCTTGTGGTAGTATTCGGCAAAAGGTCGACCGGGCCCATCGCGCCGGGCTTCCATGCTCAGGAGGAGCAGACGTCGTCCATCGGCAAAAAACGCCGCCGGCTGCCAGGTCTCCTGGTCGGGCACGTCGAAGTCCAGGTAGCGCAAATGGCTGCCATCGGCTGCCATCAGCCCAATGCGGCCCTGGGAGGTAAAAAGAATACGCGCCATCAGCTGCCTTTCATGGCCTTTGTCTTCTAACCGCTCTTTTTGCGCATATGCACGACCAGGTATTTATTGGCCAGGTGCAGCCCATCAATCTCTTCGCCTTCCTCAAAGACAAAAGTCTCTTCAACGGCAAATCGGTAGCCAAATACTTGCTTGAACGAATTTTCCGTGAAGTAGAGATCTTCGCGGTCGTTGACCGGCGTAAAGTCCGGATGGCGCGGGGCATGGTACTATCGCGGGCCATCAAGCCCTCGCGCAGCATCTCGTCAGAGGGAAAGCGCACAGCGACGACCGCCGGCGCGTCGATAGCCAGCACCTGGTGGAGTTCCTTTTGCGCAGCCAATAACTGGCCGGGCTGATAGATTGTGCAATACCCGCCAGCAAATCGCCCCACCCACCACCCCGTCCTCCAGATCCAGAGCCTGGAGTTCAGACAGTCTAAGAGTGGCTTCCGGGTGATTCCGCCGCGCATCCTGAAAACGCTTGCCAATAGTGCGCGGATGGTACGATGCCGATAACTTGATGAAGGGAATATGGCGGCCGTTCCAGCAGCCGATATCGGCCAGGTATTTCACCCCTTGGAGATGGGCAGCCAAATACTGTTTGCCGCGCGTGCGGATGTGCTTTGAAGCCTCGGACGATATCTGGCAATCATGGCCCCCGTACCAGGGCGCACTCTGGTTTTCCAAATGGCTCATAAATCTACGCGATAAGTGCTTTTTGCAATTCGTGCTACTTAGTCGCTGTTGGCAATAAAACGCGACTACTGGCGACCATGGACCTTTCTCGGTCGGCCACGCCTGTCATTACAAAAGAAGCCCCCGACGAGTTGGAAACGCTCTCCGGGGGCTTCTCTAAATGGTGGGCGATACTGGATTTGAACCAGTGACCTCTGGTATGTGAGACCAGCGCTCTAACCAACTGAGCTAATCGCCCTAGACACAGGGTATTTGGTGGGCCCAGTAGGACTTGAACCTACGACCAGCGGATTATGAGTCCGCCGCTCTAACCAACTGAGCTATGGGCCCTTTTTTCTTGCCCATGGGCCCCTTCCGCACTCGTCCGGAACCCCTCGCCTCGTCGAGGCTTAAACATCCTCAAAAAATAGGGCCTGGGACGGGCCTGGTCAAGCTTGGGGAGCGCTGCTGAGTTGCTGTTTGGCCCGCAAGAGTTCCATCATCTGCTTGCTCAAACGGGCCTGGGCCGCCTCGTCGCCGGCGCTCATGGACTGCTGCCAAGCCTGTACCACCTGCTGAAAACGTCGGTCCAGAGCAGCCGTTTGGAACGTGCGAATCGAATCGCGCCAACTCTGTTCCACCTGATCGGCATCAAAGCTCTCCATAGCGCAATCCAAGATAAAATCGGCAACCGCCCGGTCTTCGATCCGCTCGGTAAGCAGCGCCGGATCCAGTTTGCTGGCCTGGCGGTACTGGTCAAAAAGCAACTGGGCCAGGCGCTGCGAGCGTGAATCCGCAAAGGAATCGGGGCGCAGACTGGCGGCGGTGGGCTCGATAAAGCGGGGGTGATTGAGCAGCAAACCGAAAAAAGCCCGCTCTTTCTCCGGGGCCGGACCTATTTGCACTTCGACCGTCTCGCCAGGCGCCTCATCGACGGACTGGCTGTGCCGTTGCCTCTGATTGCCCCGCCGCCGCTGCTGCAATTGCTGGCGCAGCGATTTTTCTTCCAGCCCCAGGCGCCCGACCACCTCGCGCAAAAGCAAATCGCGGCGTACCGGATCTGCACAGCTTATCAACAACGGCTTAACCGCCTCGGCCGCCCGGGCTTTGCCGTCTACCGTGGTCAAATCCCACGACCGGGCCCAGTCCTGCATCAAAAAATCGAGCGCCGACCCCGCCTCATCGACCAAAGCAGTAAAGGCCTGGCCGCCCTCGGCTTGGACAAAACTATCTGGGTCGTGCTCGGGTGGTAGAGACAGCACTCGGGCGTCTATACCGGCCGCCACCAGCATTTCCAGACCGCGCCGGGCCGCCGCCGAACCGGCCGCATCGCCATCGAAAACCACTACGACTCGCTGGGCATAGCGCCCCAAGGCGCGACAGTGCTCCCGCGTCAGCGCAGTACCGGACGAGGCCACCACGTGCTCTACCCCGTGCTGCACCAAACTGAGCAGGTCCATATAGCCCTCGACGATAAGAGCGCAGTCCAGCCGCCGGATGGCGTCGCGCGTCTGATCGAGACCGTAGAGCACCGAGCTTTTGTGGTAGATAGGGGATTCGGAAGAGTTGAGGTATTTGGGCTGCTGCTCGTCCTTGAGAGCCCTGGCTCCAAAGGCGATGGTACGCCCCGACAGATTGGCTATGGGGAAAACCAGGCGGTCGCGAAAACGGTCGTAGTACTCCCGCCGCTCCTGATTGGCCGACACCAAGCCGGCCTGGACTAATTCCTCGGCCTTAAAACCGCGCCGTCCGGCCATCTCCAGTAAAGTCCGACCCGATGGGGCATAGCCCAGCCCAAAACGCTCGACAATCTCGTCTGCCACCCCCCGGCGCTGTAGATAGTCGAGGGCCCGGCGTCCTTGCGACTGGGCCAACATATAATGGAAATACTTGCGCCCCAACGCATTGGCCTGGTACAGGCGGTCGCTGGCCTGGGTTTCGCCGGTGTCGTTTTCCCGATCGATGGCAATTCCTTTGCGGCGGGCCAAAAAAGAGACGGCCTCGACAAAGCTGACCCGATCGATTTCCTGGATGAACTTGAAAACACTCCCTCCCACCCCACAACCAAAACACTTGTAAATCTGCAAGTCTGGATTGACGCTGAAAGAGGGAGTCTTCTCGTTGTGGAAAGGACATAGGCCGGAAAAATTGCGTCCGCTTTTGCGCAATTGGACGTATTCGCCCACCACCTCGACAATATCGTTGGCGTCTTTGACGCGCTCTATAGTTTGCTCGGGAATGCGCGGCATGGTATTTTGGCCAGGAACTGCGACCTTCTGGTTTCCACAGATCCGCCTATCGTGGACGGGACGAGTGTAAGCATATAAAATAGGGAGTCGATTAGCATATACCTAAAACAAGCTAAGTGTTGAAAACGACAGGTAGGGCCAGAAATGACATCGGAGCTTCCCTATGTTAGCTTACTGACCCTTACGCAGCGGCGCTACATCTTGCGGTTTAAAGAAGCTTATTGCCCCAAGATCTTGGGGCGAAATCGTATATTTTCCGAGAAACTGCGTAACGTCTTCTAGCCTAGAAGACAACGCCAATCACCTTCTAGGCCTACGAGCGAGAAACTCCGATGCTTTGCTTGAGCCGTCTGCCCCAAAATGTATCGTATTTCCTGCGCGGGCCCCGACAGTTTTTTCGGTTTCGCCATCAGCTGGTTTTTAGCTGGACACTGGTCTTGTTGTTGGTCTGTTCGGATTAATCGACCCTGGCGGAGCTGGCCCGCTTGGGGCCTAAGCATGTGTGTGAATGGCACATGCGTCGTTTGTTGAGTGCGTCCTATTGGTGCTGGCGTGGTGTTGTGGTGGATGGTCGAAGCCGTTTTGCAGGTGTTGCCTCCCGCCGAAGAGGGCACAGTGTTGCTGGTGGTGGATCGTACCCACAAGGCGAAAACGGCGAAGAAACACCCGCGGGTCAAAAAGAGTCGTTTAGACCGGTGTGGCCCCTATTTTCGGGGCTTCGAGATGGTGTCGATCATGCTGCAGTGGGGCCCTTTCGGATCCCGCTTGATTTTGAATTGGTCCGTCCCAAAACGGCGGCCGATTATCAGACGGCCAATGCCCTGTTTCGCCAGATGCTTGACCGGTTTGTCCCGCCCCCTTGGGCCCACAGAGTCATCGTGGTGGCCGATGCCGGCTTTCCGGCCAAGGAGACGCTGCAACAGATTCAACAGCGCGGCTTTTTCTTCGTCTTGAGTCTGGCTCGCACCTGGAAGTTGGCCGCCGGCCATACTCTCAAAGACGGGATCACCTATCTGCCGAAAAAATACTACCGCAAAACCTGGTTTACCCCCACGCTCTCTAAGCGACGGGTCTATTGGACTATTTGGGTCGTAAGTGCCTGCGGCACATCGGTGATGTCACCTTGGTATTAAGTAGAAAACGGCGCAACGATTCGCCCAAAAAGACCAAAATCCTGGGGACCAATCTCCCCAGTCCCACGGCCCGACAGGTCCTGGCTTTGTATATCTGCCGTTGGGATGTTGAGCTATTGATCAAAGAGCTAAAGGGGGTGACCGGCTTGGGCCAGGCTCAGGTCACCAAACAGCCCGATCGGGTCGAGCGCTCGGTAGCCCTGTTGGTGATGGCTTACTTGCTCCTGATCCGTTTTCGCTATCGCGATATGCCCACCCAAGGCCCTGGAGTGCCTTTACCTTGAAATGAAACTTTGCCTGGCACATCGCCCAGCAACAGCTCGAACACACCTGGAAACTAAAACTCAAAAGGGTCGCCTAAACACAGACAACCTGTCGTTTTCAACTAAGTAGTAACGTATGAATTTTCTGGTATATTGCATGACTTACTGGAAAGTGATTTTATATTGAGACCCGCCCTTCATCAGAATGTCTTCCACCGCCTCCACCAACGTCTGGAAATTGAGATAGGCCGAAAAAGGCAACCACCCATACTTGATAAAACGCCACAAGATTTCGATGAGATTGAGTTCCGGTGAGTAGCCGGGTAGATAATAGAGGGCCAAGCCCTTCTTCTCCCAGGCAGTCCTTTTTTTCTGAAATGCTTGACTGGTATGAAGGGCGCATTGTCGATAATAACCATGGTTTTTCGGGTAATGGTCTGGCAAAAAAGATCAAAACATCCGATCACTATGTCGGTGGTAACGCTCCCTTCCACACAGAAAGGGGTGAGATCATTATCCGTGTTGAAAAAGCCCAGCACATTGAGCCGCTGGCCCTTGGCGGCCGGTAGCTCAATCGTTTCTCCTTCCGGCTGTCAGGCATAGGGGATACTCGGGTCCAACGAAAAGCCCGCTTCGTCAAAGCAAACCAGGTCAAGGGTGCCGGATTGCTGTTTTTTTTAACCCTTCAATAGAGTGTCTAATTGGTGCAAAAATCGACACTTGATGTCCACTACTTAATCCAAGTTGCGGCCTACAGGGCGGTGATGCCCAAGGCGAGGATGGCCAAGACGATCTTCAATTCAAAGCCCCGCTGCGTGGTGGCATGAATGTGGCGGGGTAAGAGCCGCTCCAGCCCACTGCCGGTGCGCTCGATCTGCTTTCGGTGGCGCTCCTGGACAAAGGCCACAGCAGGGGCTAACCGGCCGGGTAGCGTTTTTCTTGCGGGCGGGCTGTAAGGTGATCTGCAAGGCCTCCTCCAACAGGTCTTCGATGGCATAGTGGGTGTAGGCACTATGGGGATAAACGATGCTACCGGGGGGCCGGTCAAAGGTCCACCACTCCAAGGCCTGGACATCTCCTGTGCACCCGGGCGAGAGGAAAAACTCGACGGGCTGCCCCTGGCCGGTGACCAACAAATGCAGTTTGAGACCATGGAAATAGCGCCGTTTGCTGGGGCAGTAGCCCCGATAGGTTTTCTCTCGGTAGAGGCGACTCCGCTGCATACGGATGGTGTCGCAGGCCGGGAGGGGAAAACTGTCGAGGACATAGGCACCGGCTCCCTGCAGCTGGATCCAGACCTGGCCCAGGAGGGCCTGCAACTGAAGCCGGCGCCGATCGAGCCGATGCAACCGTCGATTGAAGCGGCTCCGACTCAAAATCTCGGGCATGTAGCCGCCCACCTGCCGCACTTGGCGCCCGGTCTCGAAGTTGCCGCCGAAGTAGCCAGCCGAGACCAGGGCCATGGTCATAATTTCGGCGTCGGTGACTCGACCTTGAGACTCCTCGCGACGATCGAGGGCTTGCAGCCACTCGTGGCAAAATATGTAAATGGTTATTATCTGATCGTCCATGGCTTTCTTCCTGTCGACGGGTGAAGTTTGGTCGCTCCGCCCAAAGAAAAAACGCCATGGACACTCCAAAAATTATAGGTGGCAACTTGGATTAAATAAATTGACAGGCCACTAAGGGGCTCCTCGCCAATCCAGCACAAGCCTTTTGCCGGACCCCGTAAATGGCTCGAAAAAGCAAGTTCTTAAAATGGCAAATATGGAAGAATTTGCTTGACTTAGGATATTTATGGCCTAAATTTACGTCATTCTTGTCTCTCGATGGGCGGCAGGGATTTTGTTTTTGTCTGAAAAGGACATTCATCTCCTTTTCCAGGCAGATAATTTATGAAGCCTACCAAGTCAAGGCCTAATATTTGTCTACTGATTCTTTCTTTTCATTTTATACCCGTGTATCCCTTTGGACCAAGCAGAAATAGATCGCAGCATTGAGGAGGAGAGCGAACTATGTTGAGAGGTAATGGGGTTTTTTTGGCGCGTCTCACCCTACTTGGCTTGGGGTGCGCTGTATTGGCCTTGAGCCCAGCTCTGGCCGATGGGCATTTGCCCACTTCGGGGCCCGTCGGCGGCACCGATGACCTGGCGCCAAACGCGCTTGCTAGCGTCGAGGCATTCGCCAATAACGTCGATTTTCAAAGCGAGATCAGCTGGAGCTTGTCCGCCGAAGATTTCATCCGGCTTTCGCCGACTACTGGGAATTTCACCTCGGGCGGCGTCTCTGTCCCTGTCAACGATATTGCTGGCTATAATATCTGGCGCAGTGAACAAGGAGCCGACTTTATTCTCGTCGGCAGCGTTGGTGTGGGCGAAACTTCATTCGTCGATGTAGGCGATGCAGAACCCAGATTGGTCGCCGGTCCCACCTATTGCTACGCTGTCACGGCTTTTGATGCCGCTGGCAACGAAAGCGTTCCCACCGAAAACGCTGATTGTGTCTCTTTTGGCGACCCCCCTCTGACCGATGCCGGCACCTGCGATATCGTCTTTGGTGATTTCGTGCGGATACCGGGTGAAACCATAACTATCGATACCGATTGTGGCGGCGAAATCACCGGCTCTCGCGGCGTCATCGACTTTGATGATTTTTTCGCCTTTGCCAATAACTTTGGTTCCCTTCAGGGCGACGGGGTCTTTGACCCGATCTTCGATATTGCTCCGGCCGGTGGCGACGGCCAGATCGATTTTGTAGATTTTTTCGCCTTTGCCAATAATTTTGGTCGCGAGGGCGTTTACCCCGTTTTCGTACCGCCGCCACCACCACCGCCGCCACCGCCACCGCCCGAACCGGCGACCCCTTATCCGGCCTTCTTAGCCGAGCTCATTGGTGCTAACGAAGTACCGCCTGTGGTCACCGAGGGGCTCGGTACCGGTAGCTTTGCCCTCAACGATGCCGAAACCGAACTGGTCTTCCTCATTGATGTCCTGGGCTTGGAGAGCGAATTCACCGGCGCCCATTTCCACGGGCTGGCCGAAGCAGACGCCAACGCCGGGGTCATACGCGGCTTCACCGATGACGAAATCACCATCAACCCCAACGGTGCCATCCGCATCCAGGGCACTTGGAACGTCACCGAAGAAGATGTCGATGCCCTGCGACGTGGCCTAGTCTACGTAAATTTCCACACCACGGACAATACCGGCGGCGAAGTGCGCGGCCAGGTTATCGGCTTCTTCCCCGAAGCCCAGCCCTTCTCCTTCAGCGCCGACCTAGACGGCAATCAGGAAGTGCCGGCCGTGGCCACCGAAGCCGTGGGCGTAGGCGCTTTCACCTTGAGCGAAGATGAGTCCCAGCTGGATTTCCTCATCAACGTCCTGGGTCTGGAAAGTATCCTGACCGGCGCCCACTTGCATCTGGGCGTGGCCGGTGAAAATGGCGGCGTTTTGCGCGGCTTCACCGAAGATGAGATCACTGTCAATCCCAATGGCGCCATTACTATTCAGGGCACCTGGGATCTGACTGCTCTCGACTTGCTGAACCTGCGGGCTGGCGAGATCTACGTCAATATCCATTCCGAGCCCAACCCCGGTGGCGAGGTTCGAGGCCAGGTGTTGGCCAACGAGTAAACAGGTTTAATTAACTGAGCTCTAGGAAAGCGCGGTGTCCTTTGGACACCGCGCTTTTTGCGTTTAACGCGTTATCCTCCGCTTGACTTGGCCGGCAATTACGGCTACTCTTAAACCAAGAAGCCGGACGCACTCCTGCCCACTTTCACAAAGCCTTGTCCAGGAGAAAGATATATGCGATTTGCCGCTCGAATTTTATCGGTCCTGGCCGTCGCCAGTGCCATGGCGGCCCACGCCCAACTAACGACCTCCGATCCAGTGAGGGCCGTCGATAATATCCCGCCCGAACCCGCCACCAATATTCGGGCCTTCGACACCCCCAATGACCGCGGCGAAAGCATTACCGTGCGTTGGAGCCTATCAGTCGACGACGGCAATTCTTTTACCACTTTCGGTGACGCTGTTGTCGTCCAAGGCGGTGTCAGGGGTTACAATCTGTATCGCCGAATTGCCGGCGACGACAGCGAAGCCCTGATGGCCTCCCTCGGCCCGGGTCAGTCCGAATATATCGACACCAGTATCGAAATCTCGGTTACCTATATCTATACCGTCCGCCCTTTCGATCTGGACAACGAGACCGATCCCACCATTGAACCCGATTCGGATGCAGACTTGGCCCGCGTCGCCTTTGCCGTCGACAATCTGACCGAGCCGCGCGACGCCGACGGCGTGCGCATAGTCAGTTGGTTCGACCGCTCCGACGCGGTGATAGATTTCAACGATTTCTTTCTCTTTGCCGATCATTTCGGACTCACCGCCGACGAAACGGCCTATGACGCCCTCTACGATATTGCCCCTCAGAGCGGCCCCGACGGCATTGTCAATTTCGACGATTTCTTCCGCTTTGCCGCCGACTTTGGCAAACGGGTGGCCAACTTGGAATTGGACGGTTAAATCCAGCCCTTAGTGCTGCGGCCGACGAATCTACCCGTTAGATTCGTCGGCCGGCGGCCGTCTCCCGTGGCCAGGTCTGAAAAACTTCTTTACAACCATTATATCTGCTTCTGGACCGCCCATTTTACCCCAAGACTAAAAAAACTTGACACCTGAAGGCTTCCTGTATAGTTTTTATCCCACCTCGGTTACAGTGCAACGCCTTCTTTCTACATACCTCTCATATAGTTAGACACCCTTTAGTCACAGATATCAGCGTCTTATATTGCCCCCGATACTTTGGGGAGCTGTACGTATCTGCTGTACGGAAGTCCAGGGCTCGCTTCGGTAAAGGGGCCTGCCATCCGCATATTGAGCAGACAAGCCGGTATCCATCGACCCGCGTCTGCTCCTCTGCTCGATCGTCCCTGGCGCACGCCAGACGCCCAGGTCATTTTTCGCTGCTACAGTAGGGGCTTGGCATCCTAGTTGGATAGGGTTCTCTCGCTCCCTCTTAGGCGTTTCCAGAAAAATAAGCACTCCGCATCAAGTCGGCGTGGGTTCCATGTGGACAAACCACTTGGGTAAGGCCGGACACCGGACCCATCGCCGTTCCAACGCCGCCATAGCTTTGTGGGTT
>WLWI01000121.1_pt1 | contig 108852 bp, 94 predicted proteins | sample 6701501 | NCBI WGS metagenome assembly WLWI01 (sample SAMN12718690, study PRJNA515312) | sponge metagenome | isolation source: marine sponge | host: Mycale hentscheli | place: New Zealand: South Island, Marlborough, Capsize Point | collected 2014-11-01 | reverse complement strand
TCCTTAAGTCTTTCGTATAATTTTTGTTGTATGTCTTTTAAATTCATATATTTGTTTTATGTCTGATAATGAAAACCGTTCTGTTGAAGTAATAAAAGAAGATGCTCAAATAATGTTACCAATTAGTGGTAGCTTTTACGGCAGGCTTAGCAAACTTTTAATATCCGTAGCGACTACTATGGAATTAAAAGATTATGGTAATACTGTTAGTAAATTTAAAGAGGACTTTTTCTTTGAACCGGAAACAGAAGAAGAAGCTAATATACAAACGCTTCTTGCACTTGTTGCTTCTTGTGAATCTTTATTCTTGAAAGAGAAAGATAACTTTACTTTACAAGAAATAACTGATAAAGATTTAGATGAGTTAAAAAAATATCACGAATCTAATTCATAATTAGAATACTATATTTACTAAATCACCTGCCTCTTTAATTGTTTCTATTACATTGCTTAACTCTTCTTTAGAACAGTCAGCAAAAGATTTAACGTAGCCATCTGATGAATTTAAATCTCCATACGCTAGCCCAGATCTTTTTTTAATTTCTAATTTCATTTCTTCAAATGTATAGCCTATTTCTGAGGCTAATTTTTTAATACAAGCATGGATCTTAGCAAGTTGTGCTTTACTTCCATTGTTTGTACTTGAATCAAAGAATGCCTCTGCTACTTGGCCTTCTTCTAAACTATCTACAAAGTTTTTATAAAATGATGAGTCAACTCCATCTCTGATTTTGAGTTTCCCATTTTCTTTAATCAGCTTTATGCTGAGAATATTATCGTTTGCCATTCATAATGTAATTTAATAAAAGTATTACACTACATAATGTCAGCATGAATACTTCCATGTTCATTAATTATCACTAAAAGTTATTGGTAATAGGCTTTTGCCATCTGATATTTGTACTGAGTAACCACGTTCCATATCTTCTTCTTCAATATCTAGTAAAAGATTTGCTACAAACCCTTCAACATCTTGATGAAGTATATCAAAGTTTGGATAAAGATATTCTATATTCTCTTCATCCACTTTGATTTCTAATAGTACGTGGAACGTCTTCATACTACAATATACAAAATTTATACTGTTTCATATCCCTTTTTAAATTTTTCATTAAGGACTTTATCATATGCTTTTCTTGCATCATACAGTGATACATGCATGCATTTGTCTGATCTATTTAAATTATATGACCATCTTTTTCCAAAGAGTCCATACACACTGAATGTGTTATCTTTATGCTTAAGCATTGTTAATTTATATATCTTGTTGCTTGTTCCATTCTCGCAAACAAGTTTATCTTCTCTAATTATATCAATCATTTTCTTCTTTAATTTTTTGTAGACCATCTCTAATACCTAGATTAAAAAAATAATTTACATCTACGTGATCTGTCATCTCTGGTGTATATCCAAAATCTGATTCAAATTTTTCAACTAAAATATTTTTTTGTTTAATTGCTTCTTCTACTGTTTTATAAACTGTCTTTTCTATATATTGGCTGATAGATTTTGCAACCCACATGCCTTCCATATAATTAGGATTCTTTTTTAGACTCATCTTCTTTTAATTCTTTAATGTAACCTTCAGGATTCCAATCAGGATCTGTAGATAGTGTAGTTATTAAATGTTTTTCATCAGCTGCAGCTCTCCTTATAGTTTTGTGAAAGTCTTCTTCACTCTGATTAAAGTATTCATAATCAGGTTTTCCTTGTGGCTGCAGTAGTTTATTAGCTTGATATATCTTAACACATAATTTGTTTCCTAATTCATCTTCTAATGAATGAATAGCTTCATCTGTTTGAAATACTAATAATATTTCTTTACCTTCTTTTGGTATTTGTAATGTTGTAATTGGCATTTTATAAATTTTTAAATTTTTCATCAACATATGCTGATAAATCAAAATCATGATTTCTTTTGACACCTTCTAAATAAATATCAGTTAGTAACTTATTAAACTTATTATAGTTAATTCTTTTATTTTTACTTTTTGCAATAGCATTTTTATCAATCTCAATATAATGTCTAAATTCATTACAAGATTCACAATGTAATTGCTTTTTTGCAGCGTCAAACCAAGCATAACAAGTTATACATTCTTTATTATAACTTTTTCCTGATATATCAAAGATAGGTGAATTATGTATGCAATCTACTATACCTTGGCTTTCTATATATCCTTTGCTAAATACTTGATTATACTGTGTATTTTTTAAAGGTGATATTATATTGTCTTTAGTAACTGATATAAAATATATTTCATAGAGCTCATCATCTTCTGCATCTAAAATTTGTCCATCCCATGCCTTTATATCCCATGTACCATGAATACTCATGTTTCGTATTTCTACAACACCATAAGCTTTATGTACATATTTTTTATTTACTTCTATTGTGGTTGCAGGGGTAAGCGAAAACTTACCCTTGACATTTTTCACATTTGTTTTTATCCTGGTCATAGCCATGTAATTTTATCTTGATTAAATCCTTTTAATGCATTCTCTGTCCACTCTACGTCTACAGTGTTTGCATAACACAGTATATGAACTTCTGATTCTTCATTAGGATTTAGTCTAAGCAGTCTACCTATCTTTTGAGATGCTTTCCGATTATTTCCATATGCATGCATAATAATTCCTTTCTTTAAATTTGGAATTGTCACACCTTCACTCAATTGTTCAACTGCACTAAGCTTAAGTATAAAGTCATCTTTAAACATCTTTAAATACTCATCTGATTTACTGTTTTTAGAGTGTACTGAGTACTCACATAGCCTATCTGCCTGATCTTGTGTATTAGCAAACACAATAGTTTTTTCATCAGAATCTTGAAATAGTTTTAATGCATAATTTTCTTTAGATATATATTTTCTAAGTGCTTGCATTCTCATTATTCTTGTCATCTGTTGTTGTCTACCATCCATTGCTTTTGCTATTTGATTTGACCAGTAGATGTAGTCTTTTGTTTCTGCAGTCTCATATTCTCCGTATTTACCGCTCTTAATAAGACCTCCTTTATCATTTAGATTTATTGAATGAACAAAAATCTTATAATCATTTAGGATGTTATCATCTACCGCATCGTCAACAGTATAAGTGTAAACTAATGGACAATAATAATTGCACATCTTACCCTTCTCTGAAGTTGCGTTGGAAGGATATGTACCGGTTAATCCGATTGTAGTTCCTCCATTAGCTATAAACTCTTTTAAATATTCATTGTGAGTTGCTTTAAGAGAATGACATTCATCTAAATAGATGATATCATAATCCGTGTCTTGCTTGGTTAATGATCTATAAGTTGAGAAAGTAATGTGGTCTTCTAAGAATTTATATTCTGAATTTTTATTTATTTCATCTATCCAGGATGTAAATATACTCCTCTTAGGAGCTACAACTAAAAACTTAGAAATATCAGTATATCTCTTAGTCATGTGTTTGATTGCAAGTAATGTTTTACCTACACCCATTGATATATTTACACCTGCTCTAGATCTATCTGCTATTGCATCTAGTGCTCCAGATTGAATTGTGTCTTTTTTCATGTTGGTTTAATATTATTTTAGTCATCATATTCAGGATCATAAGGACATGATTCATCTTCTTCAACATCAGTTATTCCTTCTGTTATGAAGCACATTCCTTCTTCTTCCATCCTTGATACTATTGCTTTATAAATTGCTTTATCAAAGTCTTTATAGTCTAATGTAGGATCTAATTCACTATCCATTATTAATCTTATAACTAGATCTACATCAACTAAGTACGCTTTTTTATCTTTTGCCATTGTTTCTTTTTTAGTTCAATTTGCGTATTATTTTTTAGTTTATCAACTTGTATGTTTCAAAATATTTGTTATATAATTTTACTAATTGAATATCCTAGTTCTTTTGCTTCTTTAGGATGTGTTTCTATCCAGTCATGACAAGGTCTGCATACTGATAAGAATTTTGATTCATCAGTTAATAGTGATCCTATCCTGCCTTGTTTGTGATGCACATCTGTTGATATATTTTTGCACGTGTTTGGGATGTTGGCTTGACAGAGAGGATGATAGTAAAGAAAGTCTTTACGCATCTTGAGGTACTGACGTTCTTGCCGTGCTCTTTTAGGGGAGCGTGAGGCAATAGGTTTTTTTGACGTTGGTTTACTGGACTTCTTTTGTAGCAAACCGTTTGATTTGTTTTTCTGATTAGTCCTGTTCCAACAGTACTTGCAATACCTATTGCCTTTGTGATTCTTCCAAATCACAGTCACGTTCCCGCACCCAAAGCATTGTTTCTTTGTTGCTTTCACAATGTGCTAAAGTTGTTTGGTAATATTCCTTTTCTACATAGTCTGTCTATAATGTCTTCTTTACCTATAGAGAGGTCTTTTAAGCTCATCTTATTGAAAACTTTAGGACTTGGTTCAGAAAAGGAATTGATTAGCTCATGCGTAATTGTTGAGTCTTTGAATAAAGATAAGAAGATATCATTACTTATAGATATACATCTTTCTTGCTTGAGTAAGTTTATTTCTTTCTGAGCTCTAGCATTAACTTTCTTTATTCTATTTTTCTTAGACCAATGCATGTTACTAAGTTCTTCTTGTGTATAAATCTTTAAGCCATAACAAGCTCTCTTATACATTCTATTCTGCGCCTCTGTATAAGTAGACTTTTCTTTAACTGAATATTTCTCATTCTTAAATGAGCTACCAAGTTGTTGAAAGTCTTTCATTATACCAGAGTAATGATTCTTTGATTGGGTGTTACTATTCTTTTTCATAGCGGGTGTTTGTTAGTTTGGGTGAAATGCTAAGCTATCTCTACAGGCTTAACAAAAAAAAAAATAAAGAAACGGAAAGTACCTTAAAGTACCTCCCGTTATCTTATTATGTCTTACAGTTCAAAAGCGTTGTCTTCAACTTTATCTTCTGCATATGCTGCTGAGATTTCATCTCCGTTATCATGTGCGATAAGTGTGTCTTCTGCAGATGAAGATGTCTTATAGAAATTCTTTCTATAAATTGGTGCTCCATCAATAGTACATACTATACCTGACGATCCTGCAACTTTGAAGTCTTTATCACCATCTACTTTTCTAAATGGTTTAATACTTTCAACAGATACTATTCTACCTTCAATCTCATCTCCTGATTTCCAATTGAATTTAGATAGCGTTGCTATTGTTCCTGGGATCAATGCTGACATTGTTGTGTCACGGCCTATCCCTGCGTCATCTACAATTAAACGAGATTGTTCTACACGGATGTATCCCCATTCACTGTTGTTCTTACTCTTTACGATTACATTTCCTGCCTCATCAGCAGTTACTTTTACTTTTGTTTCCACGGTTGTTGATTTAATGTGGTTGATATTGATTTGATACTAGTTGCAAGTGCTAGCCACTGTGATTGTTTTGATTTGTATCGGTGTAGCTGTATGATTATGAATGCTAAACATTCACAACAATAACAGTATACACTAATGTCAAGAAGTGGTGTGTAAATAAATTACACGTCTTAAGATTTCTTTTATTCTATTTTAGATATGTCTATAGGGCCTAACGTATCTGTCTCATCATCATCAGGCTTATAGTCTAGTGACTTGTCAGGTTCTTCTATTTGTTTCTCCTTTTTTTGCTTGCCGTAATACATAGCAGCTGGAGCGTCATCACCTATACCGCTGTTGGCAAGTAGCCTTAACTCTTCATCTGAAAGATTTAAGTATTCCTCAATAGTGAGGTATATAACTTTGCCGTTAGGCAATTGGTAAAACATGACTCTTAATAAACATTACTGTCAAATATATAATATTTATTTTACAATAGCTAAACTTATATCTTATTTAAGTTTAACTTTGTTTGATTATTAGATAAGCCATCAACATAAACATCACTATTATAGCAGATCTTACGATCAATGCTTCTCTAGCCAAAGCTTTAACAGCATCATTATGTTTCTTATTTTCTTCTTCTTGTTGTTTCTTGTGTCTCTCATACTTTGATAAGTAGACATATTTTTTATCTGATTCTTTCACTCTTAATAATAAATTAGTTAACGAATCTCTAATTAAGATTCAAAAATTTTTTGCTTACTTTTTTCTAAAAAAAGTATTAAAAAAAAGAGCAAAGCAGTTAATGCTTTACCCTTTTAAGTTGTTAAGTCTACGTGCCTGGCACGTCTTCACTGGTATGAATACCTGTGTCTCCATAAGCATCACACATAACATGTCCTGTTCCGCATGAGCTCATTAATAATGCTACAGTAAGTATAGCTACAAAGTATGCTGTTGCTACACCAACTGATAAAATAGTTGATTTTTTCATTTGATTTGGTATATTATATTAAGCAAATTTATCTTGCTCAATGCTGTTTAAGAAGGAGAGTTCTTATGTTTCTCCTTCCTGTAATACTTCTTACGATTCCTATGAACTTGCTTCTTGCAAGCTTCTTGAATCTCCTGCTGAGTTACTTGTACCTCTTTCATAATATGTTAAATTAAGTTTAATAATCCTACCCATATACTTCCAATAAGCCATACTACAACGAGTATCTTAAGTAACCTGCCGTGCCATGTTGTGTCTTTCCACAACTCTTCAAAGACATTCATTTCTTGTCTATTGCTAATTCTTGTCCAAGAGCCTCATTATATTTAAACTCTCCAGTTTCAATATAGTTAATTATCTCCTCTTCATATGCATGTTCAAAAACAAAAACTTCTTTTTGTTCATCTAATACATAGAGATAATATAAGTCTCTTTCATCATTCTGTTCATTCATTGGCTGAACAATACCCGTGCCTAATAGCCACGTAAAAATTAATTTTGCTAACATTTGATTTGGTTTTAGTAAATAAAAAACCTAAGACAACCCTATAAAAGTCTTAGGCAATGAGAACTTTGGTTCCATAAGGGTCTTCTTTGCAGGTCTGTTTCAGCCTATAGCCTCTCATTATCATTTTAACACTGAAGAGCTTACCTTCTTAAACAGTCCGTGTCAGACTAACGCTACCCAACTTGGTTATGCTACGGCCCGTCTATCGTGGCTATAGTTGGACGCTTTTGACAGAGCTTACCTGCCTGTTCGTATTAAAGATGCAAGCAGTGTCTAAGGAAGGACTATTAAACTCTCCTTATTTTGGTTACGATGACAGCTGCTTGCATTGGTATACTTAGAGTGCTTATCCGTTATGGCTGACACTATCTCAGAATAGTCAATGGTATTGCGTGACTCATTGCTCTAAGTAATAATAAGTAAACAAGGTGCGCTAGGTGTCTTAGTAGGGTTTACTCACGCAATGGTGACACCATACCTTGTTAGTCTGCTTAACATCACTGACTTTACAGTGCCCAAAAGTGCAGTGTAGAACTTAATCTTCCTGATATTGGATTTGTTTTAATGCCTACGTATGCGGTGTCTCCCTGGGTCTTACATAAAATTTATTAAAACAACCAACAGATTTGTACTTATGTACAATCCTGTTAGTTGAGTAGTATCCCTTGATTAACCGGGGCTGATAGCATCAGTAAAGTCATACAAATGACCAAAGACATTCTGCAACCAATTCAAGACTGGTCTATAGCGTTCAGTAAACAATGCTTTTAGCATCAATTGTTCTGGTGTTTCCACCTTTCCCAATAAGATTGCTTTAAGTATTGCAGGGCTAAACCCACTTACTAAACCTATACCTTTGTCTTGACTCTTTGCAGGCACGTTATCCATGCGACCATTAACATTCCAAAAAATGATATCTGGTCTTGAGTATCCGCTAGCTTTGTATTTGTTATTTATGACTTCTAGATTTGTCTTTCCGTGACACGCTTCGTCAAACTCCATATCAGAAATGATAAGAATCTTTGTAGGCATATCTTCAGGCAGAACACCGTCTTGCTTACCTCTTTCAAGGATAAGGTCAAAGACCTTTTGCAAATCAGTATTATACCCCCAATGTGCCTGTCTAAGATTTCTCATCTTCTCACAAGTAGAGTTTCCTTGTAGCGACACAAGCTCTGGCTGTTCACTAAAAGTCATAAAGTGATCCCCAAAGGGGCCTTTATTTCTTTCAGCAATGTACATACCCAAGCCTACAGAAACATCTAAAGGAAGACCCATCATTGATCCACTGACATCACATACAGGCAATATGTTTTCCGAAGAAGTCATATAGTCTGGTAGTGCTTGCCATTGATTCTCAATGTTCAGGTCAAACTCATAGTTGTTTTTCTGCAACGCTTGAAAAAGCTGGTGAGGAAAAAGAACAGAAGCGTTAACAGTTTTCTTGCCATCTCTGACAAGGCTGTTAAACTCTCCAAATCTATGTTCATCTTGTTGCCAAAATGCATTACGATACTTGTTCATTGCAACAGAAGGTACTGCTGAATAATTAATGTCTTCAAATTTCTTTGAACACATTGCTGATTCAACAACATTAGTCTTCTCCACAAGCAGTTTACGCAATTCTTTAGGTGTAATACCTAAATACTTATGCATAGCCACAAACCATTTACCCTTGCGAGGAAACCATTTGGCTGCTAGTGAATGACTGTCAACGTCTGTTATTGCAGTATGAAACAAGTTCAATGATGCTACATTGGGTTCTTCAATACACAATAGATCCTTCCAAGATCCGTATTCAGGTATTAGATGGACTAATGTGTCCATAACCTCATGTACTGCTTCTTCTCCAAGCATTTCTTTTGCTATGATCTGGAAGAATCTCTTCTCACCTGCACCACCACGGCAATCTCTTGCCCAAAAAAGAATCATCATTGCTATAACAGGATTCTGCCCATAGGCATTCTTAAACATCTTGATTATGTCTTGCTCTGACATAAATCTTGATGCTCCTGCAATAAAGAATAAATCTAAGCACTTGTTTAGACTTGACTTGAAAGTTGTTGCTCCGTTGTCAGTTTTTGCAATGTTAGATAGTGAGTTAATGAATGTGTTCATAATAAGTTAAGTTTAGTTTGTTTTGATTTGTTGATTTGATACAACCTTAGTCTCTTAATAGAGACATAAGATTGCTGAATGGGTGGTGGAGATTTAGGTGCCTCTTGTTCTACCAAGCGAGCATCAAATTCGTGGCCTTGCGGCTGTTTAAAGTCCTTACAAAATACATTTCTTAAATTATCCACTATAACTAGGAGTCTCCACCGGCTCTGTTGTTTGTTTGTTTGTGTTTTTTAAGTATGCTGAGGTATTTCTTAAGACTATTGTTTCAGAATAGCGTATTTTATCGTCTTACCTTTGACTGTTCTTTTAATCTAATATGCAGATTCTATTCTTTATTCTGCGCAAAATAACATTTAGTTATTTATTACGCATTATCATTACCTACCTCTTGCTATATCCGATAACCATTCCCAATCAGGTTCATAGTCTTCTTCAATTGCGTCATCTAAGGTAGGAAAAATCTGTTGATCTTGTTCCATTTGTAACAAGATTTCTTTTTCAGTGTCTGTTAGTCCCCGAATGCTAGATATATATTGTTCCACTTCTTCTTTAGTGGCATAAATATTAAGCCACTCATAGAAGGCTTTCTGTTCATCTTCTTGGGAGTAATGTTGTTGGTTTGGAGTGTCCATTGTATAATAGGTTTGGTAAGTAAAAAGAGGAAAGGAGCCGAAACTCCCTTCCCCATAATCTTATTTGGAGTTTTACAGTTCTCCCTCTGTTTGGTTACTAGCTTGCTTCTCCGAAACTGATGGAGTAGCTTTGACACCCAAGATAGCTTGAGCTGCTGAGTCTGCCAATGACTGACCGAAGTTACCTCCGTATTGTTCAGCCAAACTTGCAGCCTGGTCAAACGCTGACATATCAGGAACGATGTTTCCGTTTGTTGTGATTAACAACTTTCCTGAATTACCGATGCAACGAGTAGTAAACCATAAAGGCATACCTGTTTCATCATCCACACGGTGATAATCACCTTGTGCTTCTTCAAATGCTTCTAAGTCCGAAGCTGTACCACTAACTCCGTATACGAAGGTAGCATTTCCGTTTTTTGATCTGTACGATCTGATTAGCTTTACATTCATAAGGCTTGATTTGGTTTTGTGAGTCTAACGACTCTGGTTATATAATTGAAAATTTGGATTGCCGGGTGAACCCTAACAATCACTAAATGCAAAAAGTGGTGTGGAACAACTTACAATACTATAAGTAACTAAATAAAACATAAGAAGGGAAACTATCACAAAACCCTTATTGTAGCCATATATATTAATAACGTAAAGAACTACTGCGAGAAACGGATATGTCTCTTGTCTAACAAATGAGGATATAGTTCCTCCTACTCACATTTGTTTCCGCACAGTAACTTTTTTTGTCATAAACACCATAACTCTTTGGCTTTTAGTAACTTAAGTACCTTAATTGTTGTCTAAACACACAAATTAATGCAATAAAAGGAAGTGGTGTGTAACACTTGGAGTAACTGTGTGGTACTTATATGCTCTTAATGTAGTTTTTGTAAGTTATTGATAGTCAGTAACTGAGGCTACTTTCTACACGGGGTAGATACTTACTTTTTAGATGACTTACCGTTCTTACCGTTCCTTGCCCTATTAGTGGATCTTTTCTCCCTTACTAGCTTGCCGTCTTTAGTGTGGCTTACGTCCTTACCCGGTATACTCTTCTTTCTAGTGACTTTGTTAAGCTTAGCTCTGTACTTCTTTCTCTTAGTGGAGCTGTGGTACTCTGTGTCATACGCTTTCTTCTTGTCTCTTGCGGCCTTGTTCTTTGCAAAGTATTTAGCAGATTTTGACTTGCCAGTGCTTTTGCCTGCCTTCTTGTTTCTTCTCTGTGGTACTTTCTTTGTTGCCATAGTTTAATATACGAAATTTTTCTGACGTGGCCTCCTAATCATGCGCTGAGAAGATGATAGTAAACCTAGTCACTAACAGCCTTGCAAAGTAACTCCATTTAAACATTAAAGTTTAAATGTAAAAAAAAGTGAATGAAGTGAACACCAAAGAAGAAATAAAAAGAGAGCCTCCGCAGAGACTCCCTTAGTATGATTCAGATAACGCTTGGGGTAGCATAATGTTATCCTACAGAACTGCCTACCTTTATTAGGACTTTTTGGACAAGAACGCCTGACGTGCCGAAGCATTAGCGTCTTTCTGAGACATCAACTCCTGATTTGCGTCAGCGTTGATTACAGCCGTGAAGTTACCCCCACGGTTCTCAGTAGATGCTTTAAGCCTACGCATAGCACTATTGTCCTGCTCAACTTTACCATTGTTGTAAATGACAAGGTCAATTACGTCAGAATGATATTGTTTCTCAGAGACAAAATGCAATGGACAACCCTGCTCATCATCGTACCTGATATTGTCCCCCTTAGCATTCGCAAATGCCTCAAGTTCCTCATCAGTTCCGTCTACACCGTAAACGTATACTTTGTGCGCAGGAATCACTTGTTCCTTGCCGTCTACCAACTTTGTTGAGGAAGCTTTGGTATACTCCCGTAATAAGAATCCTTTCATGTGATAATTTTAGAAAGAGTTTTGTTGCAAAATTGCAAATACACGAAGTGGTGTGTAAATAGAGTGGTAATGTGTGGTGTATATAGCGTATACTATGGCATTACCGTTATAAAGGGTATACTATAGCCGTATATTTGCTCTGCACGGGCAAATTGGGCTAACTTTTCATACTCTTCTTCATCTAATAGTTCCTGTTTGAGGTCAAACAGATACTCATAAGCAAACTGTTTAGTGTGCTCTTCTCCGTATAGGAGGTCTTTAAAGGCTATTGTGAGGTTGCGTTCAGCAAACTCAGGTGGCCATGGTTCATACTTTTTCATAAATTGGTTTTTATGGTTCTACAAAATGTGGTGGTGTGCTCTTAATAATGGAGGAAGATGATAGTAAAGCCTTCTTTCCAACAACACCTCTCTACGAGGTGGTGTGGTATCTTGGTTCACTATGGGACTGTTACTCCGCGGAAGTCTGAAACAAAGAGTTTCAGCCTAACGGAGTATGGGAAGTAAGCCTAGCGGCAATGAAACCGTTAAGGTTTCAGTTGAGCGGCACCGTGCAACACTATGGGATAGTTCCTACTACAATGGGATAGTTATTTCCGCAAAACAATTCCACGTCCTGGAGCTTGCGGAAGATCGTGGCTTTGTTTTGTGTTACACGCAAAAAAAAATAAAAGCACCCGTTAAGGTGCTTATAATGAGTTAGAACGGAAGTTCATCATCATCATCATCATGGATGTTCTCCACCTGTTCACTCAGGAATATATCGTCCTGAACAGGGAATGAATGATGAGTGTAACTGTCCCGTAGCTCACTAATCTTGCGAGAGATTATTGAGTTACGTACGCACCCTATGAATGTAGCATACTCGTTGAACGGTATGCAACCCTCAATGCCTGTTAGTGTTTTACCTGTCTTGGTAGGACACGCCTCAAACACGTTCAACATAGGAAAGCTCTGTCTCAAGTGAGAAACATGCTCTACAGGGATAGCCACTCGCATTTTCACTATGGCGTGGCAACCATAGAATTCTACTCCAAATCTTGGCATAGTAATAGTATTAAGTTATAGTGCAATATTGCATTAGCATAGAGTGGTGTGATTTCCTGTATTACAATAAGAAGAAAGATTTAAAGAGGATGCCTTTAGGCATACAGGTATGATGAATGCAAATAGCATAGACACATAAGTCTATGCGTTTTAACCCGTGAGCAAACAATTTTTCTTCTATTTAAGAAGAAAGAATTTTTGCGAACACTTTTCATGCAGAGAGAGAGATGATAGTAACTCATCATCTATGAGATAGAAAAAAAAACCCTACATTTCTGCAGGGCTATTCTAACTTACTTACACTATACTGCGTTTAAGTTTCTTATAAGTCTTTACGTCTATGACATATTGGATTATAAGTAACAACATCAATGGTCCCCAAACCAAGTTCATCATGGTTGGAATGTCTGATGCTAATTCAGTTAAAACAATCATTGTCATGTTTAACAGACTAAGGATTGTTAACAGTGCAATACTAAGTTTTGTTCTTTTCAAACCTTGTGCTACATCAGTTGGTATAAACTGATTAGGTTGAGGTTTTACTTTCCAACATAAGTTGATGGTAAAACATAGTATAAGAATATTTAATTCTCTTTTGTTAGAGTAGTACGAGTATCCTATAGCTAAGCCTATTGCTCTCTCTAAGGATGTTTTAATGTAAAAGAAATTTTTCATTTTAAATGTATTAGTTAGTAAATAAATTAATTGCTCTTCTGTTGCAAGGTTAGCATAACCCCATGGTGTTAATTACATTCCGTAATTAACAATCATAAAACCCACTAAGCCTGATATCAAACCAATGCTTACAGATAAGAACAATAGTTCTGTAACTGTAATGTTGGTGATATCTTCAGACTTAGCTTTGAAGATGTATTTTAACATATCAATTATATAAAGTGGTGTGATAAATACGTTCCGTGTTTGAATGCAACTGTTGATGAGACAGACCTTGCAGGTTCATCAATTCCTACTGATATTCTTCCAAAGAGCAGAGTGCAAAAGGTCTTTAGTCTTTTGCACGCATTTCTATAGAAGAATACCATATCAAACACGGATTAGCCGTTAAATGTCTTACATTTGTTTGGTTAGGTACAAATGTTAAAACCATACGTTGCGTCTTGCAGTGCTCATCAACCCGTATGCAAACTTAACCACGTGCATATATGGTGTTTAAATAATGAGTTTACCGAGCGTTGCCTACTATTATTCAGCAACGCCTTAGCCTGTTTATGGGAGCGACCCAAGGGTTAGTATGGCTACGGACCCAAAGATTGGTAGAACGTGAGAGAAGCAACTCTCATATATGATTTTACTCGCGAGACAATCATATATTTTTCACGCTCAAGATTGTTGCATTACAGGTACGAAACTGTAATGCTATGGTGTTTCAAACGACTAAAACTACCATGAATGTTTTAAATATGAATAGGGTTCTGTTTTAAAGTTATCAAGTTCCAACGCGTATTGGATGACTCCCTATTCAATAGTAAAGAGTGGTGTGTTACAGATGCTATTAATCATCTGCAACACAAGCTGTAACGTAGGACATTATTCCTACGACAGCAGATACGGCAACCAAAGTTGGCATGCTACACAAGCAACCAACTATGAATGACGCTATAGAACCATAACTGATTACTATAGCGATTTTGGATAGATTGCTAACCATTAGAATTTATCTATTATGTTAGCAATCATTTCTTCACGTGTTGACTCCTCATCACTCATGTCAATGGAATCCATTGGCATAAGAGTGTTAGGGTCAATAGTGAATTTCTTTACAGTACCGTCACTGTAAAGTTTTGTCTGCACGAGAGTAGACGTCCCGTCTACCTGCTCGTATGTAAGTGTTACTTTCATATCAATAGCATAAAGTGGTGTGACGTATTATACATACTATGCAACATGATACATTATGATGAAAGTTTGAGAACGTGAACGCAGTGAACTCAGGTAAGAAGAATGATGGAGGCATTAGGTGATTGCGAATGCAATCTGCTATGCCGTTATAAGGAGCAGGTGTGAACGAATGTGAACCCTGTGACTGAGGCCTGCGTGCTGGCTTGTGTGTTGGATGTGTTGTTGTGTGCTGGCCCCTGTGTGCTGGCTGTGCGAGGCTGTGTGATGAGAGAAGTGGGAAGAAGTGTAGGAGAAAAGCATGCTTTTTGGTTTTTTTTGCAGAAAAAAAGTTGGAAGCTGCTTTTGTGTGGGGGGTAGCACCAAAATTTTTTTTTTGGCGGGGCTGGTTTCAGATATGGTCCTTATTCATCAATATACAATAGATATTAATTTGCCTAGGGGGGTTATTTATTTTATTATTATATTATAGTATGCGTATAACACTATTGATTTTATTATTTTTATTTCCTATAATTACATATGGGCAGATTGATGAAGGTTTTGACAGTTTTAATGGCACTGGTGAATGGACATCTCCTGGGGGTAATACAGGTTCACACAGTAGTGAGTTATGTTTTAACATTAGTGGTAATTACTTGGCAGGGGAGTTTTACGTATTTCAATCTCCTATATATGATCTGTCAACATGGTCTACAGTTGAGTTACTATGGAGTCAAGAAAGCGATGTCAGATCAGGTGATATATTTGCTTTGTATTATTATGATAATGGTTGGTTTTATTTTGATCTTTCTAACCTTAACGGTTTTTATGGTGTCACATTACCTAATACAACAATTGCATTAGCATTCGTACTTAATACGTCTGGTAATGGTTCGCTTAATGGTAAATATTCGCATGTAAGTTTTCTTTCTATATATGATCCGGAACCTTTACCTGTTGAACTAATAGAATTTAGGGGGGTAGTTAAAGAAGAGGGGGTATCTTTAGAATGGTCTACTGCATCAGAGTTTAATAGTGATTACTTTTCTTTATATAGATCTATTGATGGTAATTCGTGGGATCTTCTAGATGAAGTAAATGCTGCTGGTTACTCTACTAGTCTGATACCCTACAGGTATTTAGATACTGATCCTTTGTATAATTATAGTTATTATATGTTAGAGCAAGTGGATATGGATGGTACTATTGAATCGTTTGATCCTATTTACATTTTTAGAAATCCGAAGCCTGATTTAGACTTGTATAATATCATGGGTCAAAAAGTTAATAACTTTCAAAAAGGATTAGTAATATCAAAAAAAAATGGTTTGATGTTTAGAGAATGATTACTATATTTGATATATAGAAACCAACTAATATGAACACTTCTCACAGTAAAAAAGACATCCCTTTATTTCATGCTACTTATGATATATTTATTGGGCCGGATCATCGTTGTATTCAAGATCATATAAACGAAACTTATCCTTCGTTAAACTTTGAATTGCCAGCTAATGCCACGGGCTATACAAGTTTAATTAGTTGTCCTGTTGCGGGCAAAGGTGTTATCGTTGTGCTCAATGCTTTTTTGACAGAAGATATAGAAATGAATAATACAATATATCACGAAGCTGTCCATATAACTTGGATGACACTTGAAGCATTAGGAATAAAAATTACTTATGATAACCATGAAATACAAGCATACCTAATGGAGAACATCATAAATAATTTAAAAGATGCATATGAAGAATATTTAAAATCAAATGAAGACTTACCAGATCTTTAAAAAGTTTTATTAAATTTGTTTTATATCTGATACTATAAATTGTATCACATAAAAGGAGGCAGGTCCGTTCATAACCACAGCCTCCTTTTTTTTGTGTATGTAATATATATTTAGTATATTATTATGTACATAAAATATTTATAGAATGTCAATCGGAAATTTAGACACACAAGGTCAAAGAAAGAATAATTATCCTTATCAATTAAAAAATCTACAAGGTCTTAAAAAGATTTATGAATCTTTAAGTCCTTCTGTTACTCCAGATAATGCAATAGGTACTATTATAGTAAGAACTGTTGTTGGTGCATCATCAGAAGAAGGAATATTGTCTGAATGTAGATCTATATCATTTGCAAATACAGGAACTGGTGATATAGAAGTTGATGGTGTAGCAATAAGACCAGGAGAAAAAATATCTTTTGATGCCGGTTTAAACAATTTTTTAAATGATATTAGCTATTTGGCAGATGCTACTGGTGCTGAAGTTTTAATAATTGCAACAGGCGGTTCTATAACTAATCCATAATACTAAGATGTCAGGAACTAAAATAACTAGGGATCTCCCTAATAATGCATATGAAGCTGCAGTAAACTCTACTAATCCCTCAGCAACTAACCCTTTTGCAACAATAAATGATGTAAATATTGGTGGAGATACTATTTTAGTTTCTGGTGGTTCATCTTATTCAGGTACAGGTTTAATATTTGATGTATCTGTTTTAGTATTTAGAATAGTAGGTATAGAATATACAACAGCTGCTACACAAGTTACTTTATCTGCAGGAGATCCAACTAATCCTAGATTTGATGCAATAGTAGCAACTCTTGATATTAATGATAACCCAATAGTTGAAGTAGTAGAAGGTACGCCTGCAGCTAGTCCAACAACACCTGCTCTTACTGCGGAACAAGTACTAGTACAATTTATACAAGTAGCTGCTGGAGCAACAGTTCCTGTTGTAACTACAGAATTTGTGTATAGAAACGATGGTAGTTCAGATTGGACCGGAGGGTTTTTTGGGGGCTTTGGGACAACAGCAAATTTTACATCAAGTACTCCAGCACCATATGCTGGATCTGCGTGTTGTCTTTCTACTTTTGGTAGATATGGTCTATTAAGAGGTACTAATTTTGAAGCTCCTGCGCCAATATTAAGAGCTGATTATAATATTTTCAGTTTTAGAGTTCAACTATTAAGTGATCTTACAGGAATTATAGACATTATTTATTGTTCAGCTTATTCTGAAGATCCCTCTGGAAGCAATCCTAATGCTGTTTATTTAGGAGTACTTCCTTTACACAATTTTATAGATTTAAGTTTAGTAGGTCAATGGCAATTAATAAATGTACCGGTATCTACATGGGCGCAGAATCCAACAGAAACAGAAATTGGTTGGATAAATTTTACAATTCATCAGATAGGTCAAACTTTAATTACACCTAATCAACAACTTGCTTTTGATAATATTCAATTTCAATCAGGAATTGTTCCTGCACCTAGTGGACCTACAATAGATATTTTAAAAAACGGAACTAATATTGCCAACACAGGAAAATTAAATTTTATTCCTGGAGCAAATACTGCTATTGCTGTAACAGAAGATACAGTTAATGAAAAAGTAGATGTAGAAGTATCTTCTACAGGTGGATCTAGTATATATAGTGCAGATGGTGTTATTCCAATTAATAGATTAGTCCAGATTCAAAATGGATTATTCTGGTCAGGTTCTACAATGCTTAGGACTACTAACAGTAGAACTATAAAAGAAGTTATTCAAGAATCTGATTTAGGTGCTACATTAGCTGCTAATACAACCTATGTAATTAGAGGTAAAGTCACTGTATCTAATCCAATAACTATAGCCAATGTTGGAACAGAAGTAGTTGGTTTAAATAGAGATATTGATGAAATAGAATGGGCAGGTGCAGGTAGCTTATTTCTTGTTACAGATCAAAACTTTACTTTAGCAAATTTAAAATTATCTGCTACTACTGCTGGTAGTAATATTCTTGCAGCAACAAATATTGCTGCTACTGGTTATAATTTTTCAAGAGATAAAGTTTTATCACTAACTAACTGTCAGTTTAGAGGTACATATAACGTAATGACTATTGAAGGATTTGACTTAGTAGATATAAGTCAATGCTTATTCTTCTATGTTAAAGCTACTTCTTGGGGATTAAGATTTAGAGATGTTTCTAAATTGCAAATTACCTCTTGTGAATTAATCAGATGGTTTGATGAAACAAAATTACCTACTCCTCTTCCTGCTGATTTTGCTACAACAGATATGATTAGTATTAGTTCTGGTGCTGTAGCTGCTGGATTTGGAGCAGTTAATATAAATGGTTGTATTATTCATCCACAAGAAACTCAAAACGGAATTGCTATATCAGCAGGAACTACAACAGGGTTTGGTACTATATCTTCTAATGCTTTTGTAAATGTTGGTCTTACTACAGGAAAAGTATTTTTACCAGAGATTCCAGTACAGCTTTTACCTGATTATTCTGATGCTTCTACTTTAAAATATGATGTATTTGCTAATCAAGGTTTATTAAATTCTACATCAGGTACAGTAATGACATTAACTGGTAATACTCAGGATACTGCTTTAAGTTCTGGAGTACCAGTAGTTATAGATACTAATGGACTTGTAGTACAGCAGGCAGGAGTTAGATATACAGTTACAGCAGCAGGAAGAGCAACATACACGGGGAGTAAACAAATTTATGTATCAATTCACGCATCAATTAGCTTTGAAAAACAAGGTGGTGGTGCTGACGATTATAAATTTTATATTTATAAAAATGGAGCAGCATTACCAGGTGCAGAAGTAGATATACTTGTTGATGATGATGCTTCAACAGCATTACCTATGGTATATGGAACTTTAATGAGTCAAAATGATTATATAGAGTTTTATGTTGAGAATCCAACTGGTAATGATTTTATGTTAGTTAAAGATTTTCAAGTGGTGATAAGAGAATAATATGACTACATTTATAGGATTACCATCAGAACAATTATAATAGATTTAGCTTAAAACTATGAAATTAATCAAACATGCTAAGAATATCCATGAGTTAAAACTTGAGGGTAGCCACGCAAAGATTGCAATGTTGTCTGATTTACATTGGGACAATCCAAAATGCGATTGGAAAATATTAAAAAAAGATTTAGATTATTGTGTAAAAGAATCTATTCCTATTATGATTAATGGAGATATGTTTTGTCTTATGCAAGGCCAAGGGGATAGAAGAAAAAATAAATCAGATATTAGACCAGAGCATAACAACTCTAAATACTTAGATAGCATTGTTGAAACAGCAGTAGAATGGTGGTCACCCTATTCTCATTTACTTACAGTTATAGGATATGGTAACCATGAGACTGCAATTATTAAATGGCAGGAGACAGATATACTATCTAGATTTGTAAAGCTTTTAAATCTTAAGAATCATACTAATGTACAATTGGGTGGTTATGGAGGATGGTTAATAGTAAATCAAGTAACTAGAAAAAAGATTACTTCTAAAGATTGCACAGCTACCATGAAAATAAGATACTTTCACGGATCAGGTGGAGGTGGTGTAGTAACTAAAGGTGCACTTAATCTTACTAGAGCTTTAGAAATGTATGAAGACTTTGACGTATTTACAATGGGACACATTCACGAGAATGCAGCCCGTAATGATGTTAGGGATACTATTATACAAGGGTCTAAAGGTTATAGACAACTGCAAAAACAAATTCACATGTGTTTAACAGGAACTTATAAAGAAGAATATGGCGATGGTTCTAAAGGTTGGCATGTAGAAAGAGGAGCTCCAGTAAAACCTATTGGAGGTAGAATTTTAACCATTGATTATAAAAGAATTCAAAGAGATGGTAAAGATGTCTATGATAGACAAATAGATTCTATGAAATTTCCATTGTAGATCCAAATAATTTTATTATATTACTATTGTCAGTTGGCGTAATGAAGATGATTGCCTAAGATAGAGCTGGTTTGATTCTGATACTCTAGTGCAAAGGCTGATAAGAAAACCTTCAAGCTTTCTTGAGAGTTGACCGCAAGGAAGGCTTGATTTAAAGTAAGAAGGTTTTTTTCTAAGTAATTACTCTTATTTTCTTATTTTTTTAGTATATTATAGTATATATATTTATAAGAGTACAATGGAAGTTTCAAGTTTACAAATAGGTTTTGATGCGTTAATAGCATTACTAGTTTCAATAACAGGTGCGTTGGGTGTGTGGTACTCATTAAAAGGAAAAGTCACAATTCAACAAATGACTTTAGATAATTTATCTAAAGACCTAGAAGAAATGAAAGTAGATAAAAAAGATAATCATACCCTATTGCACAAAAGAATTGATGATCTAAAAACGCAAGTAGAGAGAAATAGAGAAAAGAATGATAAGTCTCTAGCTGATCTTAAAGCTGAAATGGGTCAAATGGAAATCAGAATTATTAATGCTATAAATAGTAAATAGTGTTAAACATTTGAGATTTAAACTTATTTAATTATATTTGTTATAATCAAATAAGTTTAACATGTCACAGAAAACCAAAAAAAAACAAGAGTACACAGAAAAAGAGTACGCAGAAATGCGATCTAAAATGGTGTCTTATTATGAAAAGGAAATTCCCTTTTTAGAATTACAATTTAAATTTGAAAGTCTAGTAGCAGATATAGAGGATGCTAAAACTAGAAAAATTATGGCTCTAGCACAAGCTGCTCAGATTTATACTGCAATGAATCCAGAAGAAGAATCAAAACTTGAAGCTGATGGATAACGTTATAAGAATTGGCTCTAAGGATAAAACAATGGTTATTGCTATTCAGCAAGAAATAGGAGCAACACCAGATGGTATATTTGGACCTGAAACTCAAAGACTTTTAATTAGATGGCAAAGTATAAATAATCTTGTTGCTGACGGTGTAGTTGGACCAAAGACTTTTGAAGCTATGGGCATATTAGATACGGATCAGAAGCACGGTTATTTTAGAGGTGGTGATTATCCAATAGTAATAGAAGAATACCATTTAACTCCCGGTCAGTATATTGAGTCTAGTAGACCTATACAAAATGACTATATATTCATTCATCATACTGCAGGTGGCAGCAATCCATATTCTTGTATTGATTACTGGAATAGAGATCAAAGAGGTAGAGTTGCTACTGAATTTGTAATAGGTGGTCAAAGTATTAAGAATAATGATACTAAACATGATGGGACTGTTCTTCAAGCTTTTCCTGAAGGGTGTCAAGGATGGCATTTAGGCAAAGTAAATTCTTACTATATGCAACGTCATTCTGTAGGAATTGAAGTTTGCAATTTTGGTTACCTTACTTCTGCTAACAAAACATATGTAGGATCATTAGTCCATGATGACCAAGTTTGTGTATTAGATAAGCCTTTTAGAGGGAGAGAAAAGTGGCATAGGTATTCAGATTCTCAATTAGAGTCACTTAAAAATCTTTTGCTATATATTTCTGAAAGAGATAATATAGATTTGAAGGTAGGTCTAATTGATTGGATTAAAAAAGAAGGGCCAATAAAAGCTTTTGGATTTAAAAAAGAAGCATCTGATGGTTTAGTAAAAGGTCTTCTTACTCATACAAATGTTAGAAAAGATAAGATGGATATGTTCCCCCAAGAAGAACTTATTGATATGCTTCTATCTTTAATTTAAATTAAAACGTATGTCAAAAATTAAATTGATTAAACGTCAACTTCAAATGACTCATAGAGATATTATTAAATATCAATTAATGAATCATTGTTTTTTTTCTGATTTGCAATTAAGTAATAACGAACTGGACTGTTTAACGTTATTAGGAGTTTTTGATGATATTGAGCTCTCTGAGTTTTGTATAAATGTTGTTGATGAAAACATATTCAAAAATCCTCAAACGGTCAGAAATTTTCTGAGCAAAGCAGCGCAAATTAAATTAATTCACAAATACACACCTGATGGAGCATCGCAAAAGAAAAGAATACATTTAAATAAAGATCTTAATTTTCAAACTAATGGAAGTGTTTTATTAGATTACAAGTTTTATTATGTTACCAAAGAACAGTAAACATTATGTACAACCTACTGCTGATTCTTTAGATATTGATTATGGTTTGGCAGAAGATATTATTTCTTTTTATTATAGCGAATTAAGAAAAAGCTTGTCTAACTTAGAATGCCATAATATACAAGTAGAAAATTTAGGGACTTTTAAAGCTAAAGCTAAAGAACTTCCTAAGTTGTATAAAAAGTATACTACTCATTTATCTGTTCTTAAAACAGATACTTTTAATCAAATGGTAATTAAAAAAGATATTACTGACAAATTAAATAAAGTACTTAGTTTACAAGCTAAGATACGTGAAGATAAAAAAAGAAAGTTGGAATTTTTAAAAAAAAAATATGAGCAAGATAAGTAAAATCTGGAAGCAGCGTAATAAAATTATGGAAGGCATAAAGAATGCCTTTATAAGAGATAAGTATGTTGAAACTATACACGATAAACGTATGAAAATATGTAATGAATGTGAATTCATGGGAGATAAATGTATGGTTCCTGGTACTGGACCGTGCTGTAATGATTGTGGATGTTCATTATCTTTTGCAACAAGATCTTTGTCTTATGATTGTCCAAAAGGAAAATGGAAAGCTGTCTTGTCACAAGAGCAAGAAGATGAATTACAAAAACTAAAATAAATGAAATTAATATTTAGAGAAGAAGATCATTCATATAAAACTGAAGGTGATGACTTAGATAAATGGATTAGTGTAACAAGTCTTATTGGTAAGTTTAAGGAACCTTTTGACAAAGAAGGTATTGCTAAGAAATCTTCTAAAAATAAAAAATCTAAATGGTACGGAATGTCTCCTGAAGATATTCTCAACGCTTGGGATAAAGAAAACAAAAGAGCTTTATCATTAGGGAGTTGGTATCACAAACAAAGAGAAGATGAATTACTTGCTTGTAATACATTACAAAGAGAAGGTATTGATTTGTTAGTTTTTAATACTATTGAACAAGATGGAGTTAAAATTGCTCCAGATCAAAATTTAGTTTCTGGAATATATCCAGAGCATATGGTTTACCTTAAATCTGCAAAAATCTGCGGTCAAGCAGATAGAGTAGAAGTTGTAAATGGTAAAGTTAATATCTATGACTATAAGACAAATAAAGAGATTAAGGCTGAGTCTTATAAAAACTGGGAAGGTGTTTATAAAATGCTAAATTCACCAATTAATAACATTCAAGATTGTAATCTTATGCATTATGCTTTACAGCTCAGTATTTATATGTACATTATACTAAAGCATAATCATTCTTTAAAACCAGGTAAGTTAGAAATACATCATATTAAATTTGAAATAGAAGATCATGATGAACATGGATATCCTATAGTAGCAACAGATGCTGCTGGTGATCCTCTAATAAAAGAAGTTGTACCATATGAGTTACCATACTTAAAAAAAGAAGTTAATGCAATTATTAAATATTTAAAATTAAATTTTAAAAAATTAACTTCATGATTAAACTTTTTGAAATACAAGGAAAGGTTGTAAAACCTACAGAGCATTGCGATATGATTAATTGGCTAAAAGCTATAAAAATTAATTTCCCAGATAATTATTTAAAAGTTTATGGATACATATTTTACATGTGTTGTCCAACTAAAGAAAATCCTTATTCTAATTTACCTGAATCTATAAAAGAAGAAGTAATTATAAAAGATTTAGATATAGATTTCTCTGTTGAAGCTGATTGTATTATTGAAGCTTTACAGAATGCAATTTTATTATATGAGACTCCTACTTTAAGATCTTATAATTCAATAAAAACAATGTTAGATAATTTAAGCGATTACATGCGTGATACTGCTGTAACTAGTGGGCGGGACGGAAACATTACAGCATTGTTAAGAGTTGCGGAAAAATATGATGCAATAAGAAAATCATTTAAAGGCGTTGCTAAAGATCTAGATGATGAACAGAACATTAGAGCTAGAGGTGGGCAAGAATTAGGTTACGATCAAATATAATATTATGAAAAATTGGACTTTATCAATAGGGTTTTGCCCTTGTATTCTTTTTGGGTATAGAGTGTATAATAATGAAGGTTTAGGTGTTAACAAGGATGAAGAAATTGAATTAGATATAAATGATCATACTTTCTATATAGGTCCTTTGTTAATAATACTTACAACAATATATGAAGGATAATTCTATATATAGCATACCCACATATGGAAATCCAAAAGCTAAAGAACTTTGGTCTACTACCACGTTTGATAGCCGCAAAGACTTTTATAATTTTGTCAAGAGTACTTTTAAAGAGCCTGGTAAATATAATCTAGATAAATCTTCAAAACTATTTAATCAAGAAGCTAGATCTTTTAGGAAAAACAATGACATCTACTGTATGGCTACATATAGAAGTAAAGATTTTATTGAATATTGGGATCATGAAAAAGAAAAATGTAGAAAAGGTGTTATAATACATAATAATAAAAGAGTCTTTTATTTACCAAGAGATTATTACATGTGGATTAACTTCCTCCCTATCTATGATAAGATTAAAAAGAAGTTTGATTTTCCTTTAGTATGGGATGTACAACTTCATATGTCTTTATATGAATGTTTGGCAGAATTAGATTATAAGCACGCTTCTATTTTAAAGAAACGTCAGATAGCGTCATCATATTACCATATGGGTAAATTTATAAATCAAATATGGTTTGAAGAAGGACCTATACTAAAAATAGGTGCTAGTCTTAAGGATTACATAAACATCAACGGATCTTGGAAGTTTTTAGATGAGTATAAAGCTTTCTTAAATACAAATACTGGATGGTACAGACCTATGAATCCTAGTAAAGTATTAACATGGCAACAGAAAATTGAAACAACACAAAACGGAAGAAAACAAGAAGTAGGTTTAAAAGGAATGATTCAGGGTATGTCTTTTGAGCAATCTGCTACAAAAGGTGTTGGTGGTCCCTGTACATATTTTTTTTATGAAGAAGCTGGTATTGCTCCTAGTATGGATAAAACTTTTGAGTTTGTACGTCCTGCCATGCAAGCTGGAGATATTACAACAGGAATGTTTATTGCTGCCGGATCAGTTGGTAAATTAGAAGATTGCAAACCTTTAGAAGATTTTACAAGATATCCTAGAGAAAATGGAATATACGCAGTAGAAACAGATTTATTAGATGACAAAGGCAATGTAGGACAATCTGGTTTGTTTATACCTGAACAATGGGGTATGCCTCCTCATATTGATGAGAATGGTAATTCTTTAGTTGAAGATGCTCTTAAGAGTTTGGATCAAACATTTGCTAAATGGAAGAAAGATTTAAGACCTGAGTTATATCAATTAAGAATATCGCAGCATCCGAGAAACATAGAAGAAGCTTTGATGGCTAGAGAAGAATCTATTTTTCCATTAAACTTAGTTGAGAATCAAACTAGAAACATTGAAGAAAAAGAATATCCATATGAATTGATAGCTCTTGATGAAAAACTAGATGGTACAATATCAATAAAGAAAACTAATAAAGCGCCTATATCTACTTTTCCAATAAAACTCAATCAAGAAGATAAAACAGGAAGTATAGTTGTTTGGGAAAGACCAGACAAAGATCCCGCATGGGGCCAATACTTAGCATCAATTGACCCTGTATCTGAAGGTAAAACAACTACGTCAGAATCTCTCTGTTCTATATATGTATATAAAACAGCTACTGAGGTTAAACGTTATACAGAAGATGGAGTTGAAAATTTTATTGAAGGAGACAAGATTGTTGCTGCTTGGTGCGGAAGGTTTGATGATATAAACGAAACACATAAACGATTACGTTTAATAATAGAATGGTATAATGCATGGACAATAGTTGAGAATAATATTTCTCTATTTATTTTGTATATGATAAAAGAACGTAAACAAAACTACCTGGTTCCTAAAAATCAAATGCTATTCTTGAAAGAAGCCCAAGCTAATAAAAATGTATATCAAGAATTTGGTTGGAAGAATACAGGAACAATATTTAAAACTAATCTTTTAAGTCACTTAATAGAATGGCTTAAAGAAATTGTTGATGAAGATATAGAAGAGGATGGCACTATAATAAAAAAGTATTATGGTATAAGAAGATTGCCTGATCCTATGGCTTTAACTGAAATGAAAGCTTATAGACCTGGTGTCAATGTTGACCGTTTAATTGCATTAGCAGCATTAATTGCTTTTGTTAAAATACAACAATCAAACGTCCATAAGCCTCTTAGAGTTGAAAATGAGGTATATTCAAACTTGGATAAGTCACAAAATTTGTATAAATTAAAGAGTGGAGCATTTCGTAATTTAGGTAAACATAAATCATTTAAGAACAGTGGTAGAATACGCTCTCCATTTAAACGTAGACGGTAATGAAAATTTTAAATGCCTTAGATCTTAAAAAAGGAAAAAAAGCAGAGAAGAATAGACTCTGGAGTGTAAGCCAACCCTTACAATTTATATCTAATAAAGAAAAAGATTCATCATGGGCCGCTTGGAACATGGATTGGTTAGAATGGAATGGTCTAAAACAGATACGCAGAAATGCTAGAAGACTAATGAAAAATTATAAACTAGCTAATGGTATTATAGATAGGGGTGATTATGTTGTAGAAGAAGATAATGAAATGAAAGATGTTGTTGCACAACTATCTCAAGATTCTGAAGATAATGCTCTTGAATTAAAATTCTATCCTATTATACCTAATGTAGTTGATACATTAACTTCAGAGTTTGCAAAACGAAATAAAACAATAACATTTAGAGCTGTAGATGAATATACTCATAATGAGATATTAGAGAATAAGAAAGCAGAAATTGAAAATGTTTTAGTTAAAATGGCTGAATCAAGGCTGCTTAGTCAAATGATTGAAGCTGGTGCAGATCCTAAAGATCCTGAGATTGCAAAAATGATGCAGGAGAAAATGAGCCCTGAAAGTTTAAAAAGTCTTCCTGAGATACAAGATTTTTATGCAAAAGACTATGAAGTTATTGCAGAAAAATGGGCTCAAAAACAATACAGAATTGATGAAGAAAGGTTTAAACTTGACGAACTAGAAGAAAGAGCATTTAGAGATAAACTTATTGCAGATAGAGAATTTTGGCATATGAATATGCTTGAGGATGATTATAATGTAGAACTTTGGAATCCTGTATTAACTTTTTATCATAAGTCTCCAGATAGAAGATATATATCAGAAGGATCATGGGTTGGTAAAACTGAAATGTATACTGTAGCTGATGTTATTGATAAGTTTGGTTATCTTATGAATGAAGGTCAATTATCTTCATTGCAACAAAATTATCCAATAGGCGCTGCGGGCTATCCAATTACAGGGTGGCAAAATGACGGTACATATTATGATGCTACTAAATCATATGATTGGAATACTGGTTCTCCTTCTTTACAATACAGACAGTTAACATCAATGCGAGACAATTTTGTTTTAAATGGTGGTGATATAGTAGAATGGATTTTAGGTGAGAGTGAAGATTATCATTTTGATGGCGCACCCACAATGCTTAGAGTTACTCAAGCATATTGGAAATCACAAAGAAAAGTAGGACACCTTACTAAAATTAATGAAGTAGGTGAAGTTATTTCTGAAATTGTATCTGAAGATTATCATGTTACAGATAAACCAGTTTATAATACTTCTTTAATTAAAAATAAAACTAAACAGAATTTATTGTTTGGAGAACATATAGAATGGGTTTGGATTAACCATGTTTGGGGTGGTGTTAAAATTGGCCCCAACGCTCCAACATTTTTAGGTGCAGAAAACACAGGAGGTATAAATCCTATATATTTAGGCATAAATCAAAACAACATTAAACCTTTAAAGTTTCAATTTAAAGGTGATAGCACTTTGTATGGATGTAAACTTCCTGTAGAAGGAAGAGTATTTACTGATAGGAATGCAAGATCTAAATCTTTAGTAGATAGTATGAAGCCTTTTCAAATTGGCTATAATATGGTTAATAATCAAATTAGCGATATACTAGTTGATGAGATTGGAACTGTTGTAATGCTTGATCAAAATACATTACCTAAACATTCTCTTGGAGAAGATTGGGGTAAAGGAAACTTAGCTAAAGCATATGTAGCTATGAAAGATTTTAGTATGCTACCTCTTGATACTTCTATTACTAATACAGAGAATGCACTTAACTTTCAACATTTCCAGCAATTAGATCTTTCACAAACACAAAGACTAATGTCTAGAATACAATTAGCTCAGTTTTTTAAACAGCAAGCTTTTGAAGTAGTTGGTGTTAGCCCACAAAGACTAGGTCAGCAGATAGGACAAACTAATACAGCAACAGGAGTTGAACAGGCTGTTTCAGGATCTTATGCTCAAACAGAAATGCATTTTGTCCAACACTCAGATCACTTAATGCCTAGAGTTCATCAAATGCGTACAGATTTAGCACAGTGGTATCATTCAACTAAGCCTTCTGTAAGATTGCAACATATGACTAGTCTTGATGAAAGAGTAAACTTTGAAATAAATGGTACAGATTTAATGCTTAAAGATCTTAACGTTTATTGTACAACTAAAGCTAATCATAGAGCTGCATTAGAGCAAATGAAACAAATGGCTGCTCAGAATAACACTACTGGCGCATCTATTTATGATTTAGGTGAAATAATACAAGCTGACTCTTTAGGTACACTTACATCTACTTTAAAAAGTATTGAGCAGAAAGCTGCTGCTGAGAAACAACAAGAAATGGCTCAGGCTCAACAAATGCAACAACAAGCCGCACAAAGTGCAGAGAAACAAAAACAAATGGAAATTGATTCTAAAGAGCGTGAAGCAGAGAAAGAACGTAGAAAAGATCTTATGGTTGCAGAAATTAGAGCTTCTGGCTATGGAGCTATGCAAGATCTAAATGAAAATAAAGAATCAGACTTTGTAGATAATCTAGAAAAACTTAAGAAAACTGAACAGTACCAGGAAACTATAAACATTCAGCAAGAGAAAGTAAATGATAATAGAGCAAATCAAGCTCAAAAGATGAATATTAAAAGAGAAGAAATGTCTTTGAAGCGAGATATGAAAAATAAAGACTTAGAAATAGCAAGAGAAAATAAAAATCAGTATGATTTAAAAGCCCGAAAAAAGGATGATAAAAAATCATAGCCATATAATGGGGAAATCTTTTTTAATTATTTCACTTTTTTAAATTTTAAATATTTATTTTTCTTAAAATTGTGTATATTATTATAGTCAGTCATTAATTAAACCAATAAAATGAGTACAGAAAATAAAGATAACACTAGTGTAGAGGAAATTTCTCAAGAAACACTAGCAGAAATTTTAGGTACTTCTGCAGAAACAGTCATGACAGCAGAAGAAGGAGAAGCAGGAAAAGAAACTAAGAAATCAGTTTTTAGTCCTGTTGTTCCAGATACAACGTTCCTTGACAAAGCAGAAGAACCTGCAACGGATAAATCTGATGAAGAATCAGAAGAAGGTAAAAAGGGTAGAGAACCCATTACTAGAGAATCAGTAGATGATGCTCTAAAAATACCTGAAGAAGTAAAAGACTTTGCTGAAGAAGTAGAAGGCAATAAAGGTGGTAGACCTACCGCATTAGTTACAGCAGCTAAAGCTTTAATTGATAAAGGATTATTAGTTCCTTTTGAAAACGAAAAAGGTGAGGTTGAATCTATTGATTCTTATACAGCTAACGATTTTCAAGAGCTTATAGAAGCTAACATGAATAGCTATGAAAAAGAGATCACTGAAAAGTTACCACAAGAATTCTTTCAGCAATTACCTCCAGAGATGCAACAAGCATATGAGTATATAGCAAGTGGCGGAACTGATATGAAAGGAATGTTTTCAGCATTAGCACAAACTCAAGAAGTTATTGACCTAGATATAACTAAAGAGAATGGTCAAAAGCATGCTATTAGAACTTACTTGCAAGCTACAAATTATGGTACGGTTGAAGAAATTGAAGATGAGATCAACAGTTTAGAAGATCGTGGAGACTTAGAAAAGAAAGCAAAACAATTTAAACCTAAGTTGGATAACATGCAACAACAAATTGTTAACCAAAAAATTGCTCAACAACAAGAAGCTACTAAAAAAAGAGCAGCACAGTCTCAGCAGTATATTGAAAGTGTATATTCAGCGTTAGAAAAAGGAAGTCTTAATGGTCTTAGTTTAGATAACAAAACACAGAATATGCTTTATGCAGGACTTGTACAATCAAATTATCCGTCTGTTAGTGGTAAACAAACTAACATGTTAGGTCATTTACTTGAGAAATACCAATGGGTAGAACCAAGACATGATTTAATTGCAGAAGCTTTATGGTTACTAGCTGATCCTGCTGGTTATAAAAATAACATAGGACAGAACGTTAAGAAGCAAGTTGATGCGGATACGCTTAAACTAATGAAGACTGAAGAACAAAGTAAAAATAAAGGATCTGCTATGACAACTGAATCTGGAGGAGGTAAAAGACTCGGAAACAGAAAAACAACACAAAGACCAAAGCGTAATTTCTTTGGTAGATAAAAGAATATAATAAACAAATAAATAAATAAATAACAAACACCCAAAACAAAATGGCAACACCTAGTTTTAATAATGGGCTCTTTTTAAGAGATACTTCTTATCAAGCAAGCTCACACATTGATTCTTACCACTTGGCTAACATGTTGAAGGATTCTGAACCTACTGATATGGGGCCCGTAGATATATGGGCAATGACTCAGAAGGTAGAGATGCCCCTTTATCAAATGTCTAGCTTTGGCGGAAAGAATGTAATTGAAGTAGATAACATTAGAGGGGAGTGGACTTGGCAAACGCCAATCTCTCAAGACCTTCCGTATGTTACAGAAGACGTTGAACCTCTTAACAAAGCAAAAGGAATTGACGGAACTAAATTCAAAGTTAAATTTAACAAACGTGAATTTGGTCACGGTGATATTATCACTTATGACAAATATAACGGAGTTGAACTTATTGTATCAGCAGAAGATGACATCCTTCCTATGGGAGATGGATTTGTATACACTGTTACAATTGTAAACAATGATTCTTATCGTTCACTTGATGACAAATTCCTAGCATCAGGAACTAAATTCTTTAGAAAAGGTTCTGCGCGTGGAGAGTATGGTGAGCGTTTTTCAGACATTACTACTAAATCAGGATATAGAGAATTCTATAACTATGTAGGTGGTGCTGAAGCTCATGTACATTATTCAATTTCTTCAAGAGCAGATATGGCTATCAAAGGCGGTCTTAATGCTGATGGTACAGTTCCTGTAACTGAAATCTGGAGAAACTTTGATTCTTCTATGGATCCTTCTGTTTCTTCTATTGAAGACATGGTTCAATCTATGGGTAAAGATTATGTTAAACGTGCAGTAGCAAATGGAGATCTTTCAAGAACTTTCATTACTTCTTTAGAAGCAGCTCACTTAACTAAGATCGCAACAGATATTGAGACTTACCTTATGTGGGGACACGGGGGTAGAGTTACTCAAGACGGACCAGATGATATTCGTTTATCTGTAGGTCTTTGGAAGCAACTTGATAACTCTTTCAAAAGAGTATATAACAAGTCATCTTTCAACCTTGAATTATTCCGTGCTGAATTGTATAACTTCTATGCAGGTCGTGTTGACTTTACTGGTCCAGATCCAAAGCGTAAGATTGTTGTTCAAACAGGTATGGGTGGAATGAGAATGGTTAATGAAGCTATCAAGCGTGAAGCTTCTTCTCAAAACTTCTCAATTGATCCAGGTGAAAAGTATGGTATTGGTGCAATTACAAAACAAGGAATGAACCTTGGATATGGATACGCGTACACTAGTTATGTAATTCCTTTCTTGGCTAACGTTGAGTTTGTAATCAATCCAGCATTTGATAATGTTCATACTAACGATATTGAGAATCCAATCATAGATGGTCATCCTTTATCTTCTTATTCATTTATTATCTTTGACATTACTGATAATACTAATGATAACATTTATATGTTGAAGTTAGCATGGGATAACGCTCTTAAATGGTGGTATCAAAATGGTACAATGGATTACATGGGACGTAGCCAAGGATTCCAGTCTTCTGGACAATTCAATGGATACCGTGTATACATGACACAAATGATGCCTGCTATTTGGGTAAAAGACCCAACTAAGGTATTAAAGATTGTAATGAGAAACCCAATTACTGGCGGATCATTCTAATTATCATATCAAAGACAATACGGGGGGAGGACGCTCTCCCCTGAGTCTATTTTAAATTTTAATAAACCAACAAAAAATGGCAAAAAGAAAACCATCAGTAAACACACCCGGTGATACAGTTCAAGTATTGGGATCACCAGAATCAACAAAACTTACTCCTGAAATTCCTTCAACTATAGCTGTTGAAACTAAGAAAAGAAAATTAAGTTCTTTTAGAGAAATCTTTTCTAAAGTAGGAAAAATATCAATTAAACCTTATTTAGATACTAACCAAACCAATATGGGCTTGGAAAATTATGGGTATGCTTTATTTCCTGGTACACATCATGAAGAGCAGTTAGCTGCAATTGAAAGAAATGGTGTTGTACGTTACGTTACAGGATTAGATGAATTTGCTCCTGAAGTTCAGAATCTAAATGATGAAAAACTTAGAGGGTCAATTATTCATAATATTAGATCTGTTGTAGCACATCTAGAAAAAACATTAGCAACTAATGTTATTAAAATAGATGATGAAGAGTTTTGGAATAAAGTAAAATTACTAAAGCCTGACAATCATCAATTTTGGAGTAAAATTAGTTTGCGTGTAAGTAACGAAATTAAATATCTAGAACCCAATAAAGATCCGTATGATCTTGTTAAATACATGGCAATAGAAGCTGGTGGATTTGACATTATAGCAAAAAGTTGGGAAGATGCTCAAGCATCACCTGTTGCTCCTAAATTTTATTTGGATAAAGAAGTTCATACAGTTAATGTAAGAACAACGTTCAAAAAACTTAGAAATAAAGCTATTGGTCTATTAGATAAAATATATTCTTCTAATCCTAAAAAGTTATTATACTTAACTAAGACAGTTGAAAGTAATAGCATAACGTATAAAAACACAACACCTTTAGATGTTTTATATGATACTGTTGATGAATACATAAACGGTCAAGGATCAGAACCAAATAAAGACAAAGCAGCAAATACATTCATTGAATTATGTGAAATGGATATGGAAACATTAAAACTTAAAGCAGTTGTAAAAGATGCGAGTTTTTATAAAATCATTGCATTAAAAGCTGATGGAATGCTTTATCATTCTCAAACATCAACTGTGTTAGGTAGAAATGTATCTGATGTTGTTCAAATGCTTAAAAACCCTCTTAATGAAGATGTTCTTGTTAAAATTTTAGCAGACGTTGAAACATATTGGGATTAGCATATTATAAACGTAATTAGAAAGAGAGGTTTTTGAAATCTCTCTTTTTTTTGCTATATTATATTAATAAAACTTATTAAAATGAATAAATTATTACCAAAAGTTAAAAATGCAATGGCATTTTGTAAATCAAAAATGAGTATGGGTGGGGCAACATCTCCTAAAAAGGTAACATACAAAAGAGGTGGTAGCACAAAAGGTTGCTAAAAATGGCTTCAAAAAAAGATAGTAGATTAACAAGAGCTGGTGTTTCTGGGTACAATAAGCCCAAGGCAACACCTAGTCACAAAACCAAGTCACATATTGTTGTGGCTAAAGAGGGTAGCAAAATTAAAACTATTAGATTTGGGCAAAAAGGTAAAAAAGGATCTCCTGACGGATCAAAAAGAAACAAAGCATTTAAAGCAAGACACGCAAAAAATATTGCAAAAGGAAAAATGTCAGCAGCATATTGGGCAAACAAAGTCAAATGGTGATGATTTAAGATTCTTATACTGGGAATAAAAAAATAATAACAGAATGGATAACGCTACGATACAACTTAAAGTTCAGCAAAGACTTAACAAATTAGCAAGTCAAGACTATGATAATATTGAGTGTTGGCAAATTGTAGAAGCTTTCAATAAAGCTCAAGTTGTTTGGTGTAGACGACAGCTTCATGGTATGAATCAAATGCGTGAAGGTGATGAGCAATCTAAGAGAAGAATAGATGACCTGCAAGTTATACTAAAAGAAGAAACAATACCATTTTCTGTAAAAGATAACTTTGTAGAATCTATTGATTTACCAAAAGATTATTTTGAGTGGAAAAGGATTAGTGCTTATGCTAAAGACCCTTGTTGTAAAGATAAAAGAAAAATGGTAATTTATTTGGCTGAAGAAGCTAATGTTGATGAGTTACTAAGAGACAAAAATAAACAACCAAGCTTTCCTTGGGGTGAAACCTTTTGTACTTTAAAAAGTAATAAAGTCAGGATTTATACTAATGATACATTTAGTATTGAAGAAGGTAGTTTATCATATTATAAACAACCTTTACGTATACAAATTGAAGGCTGTGTTGATCCTTACACAACAGAATTATCTACTGAAAATATTGAATCTGAATTTAAAGATGATATCATTGAGTTGATGATTGATGAGTGTGTTAAAATACTTGCTGGAGATTTAGAATCATTTAATCAAGTTACAACTGCTAATACACAAGTAGAATCCAATAACTAATTTTTTAAATAGTTATTGTTTAATTGGACTATTTTTTATATATTATAGTATATATTTATTAATTAATACAAAAACAAAAACAAATGGCTTATTTTAATCACGCCTTTAAGAAAACTTTTCTTGCAACGGCAGACGATCAATTAGCAACTGGAACTCCTGGAGATCCAAATGCTAAGGTTGCAATTACTGGAGGTATTCTAGACACTTCAAATGTTGGATGTTGGGAACTCAAATCTACAGCACTAAGTGAAGGTTATGGTCTGGGACCTGGTGTAACAGGATTCTTTGACGCAAAAACTAACTTATCATTAGCAATTTCAGAATTAGATGATGATTGTTGTCCTTTCTTTTTAGCATCAAGTGCTATTAAGATCAAAGATAAACAAGGACCTTATCACGGAGGATACCAAGAATCTAACAAATCTAAAGTTGTTAATCCTAAATTTTTACGTAAAGCATGGGTGCAGTCTTCAAATCCTGCATATCGTGCCGTAACTCAAATTGGTGGTACTCCAGATAACGTTGCAGATAATGCAGCATGTAATAAAGAATTTCTTTGCGAAGAAACTTATTATTTAAGAATTGATGTTAAAGGAACTGCTGCTTTGCGATTTGCAAATCACAATCTTTATCAAACACTTTCTGCATACGGTGGTTGTTGTACTGATCCTGCTGCTCCTACAGCTGTAGATCCAGCAACAATTTATATTCAGTGGGCAGAACAAATTTCAGGTCTTGCTCAACCATTATCTGGTTCTGATGAAGGTAATCCTTACATGAAAGACTTTATTCGTCCTTTAATTACTGTAACTACAGCAGCAGGTTCACAGACATATGCTCAAAATGAAGCTATTGCTTTAGAAGAAGGGCTTCTTGCTACCGATATTTGGGCAAATATTCCTACAACTGGAGTTACTGCAGCAGGACTTATTCTTGTTGGTGCTTATGTTGATACTAAATTTTCAGACTGTACTTTCCAAACTACAGATTACTACGGTAAAGAACCTATTCAAATCTTTGTTTCTGAAGTAGATCTTAATGGAGATCCTTGTGCATTTGAAGGTTTGTGTTCATTAACAACTTGCGAAGGAATTCAAGCAAATGGTCTTGGTGAATCAGTAATAAGAGATGTTATCTTACATGAGTCTTACTTGCAAAACTTTTTTGCATCTGATTTACGTATCAGAGAAATAACTCAAGGAACAGATGTTTTCAACGTAGTTGATAGAACAGCTGAATACTGGAGAATCTTTATGTTACATTCAGTTCCTCGTTACAATAACCCTACAGGAGTATTTGATAACGATCAGTACTTACTTGAGATTATTGGTAGTAAAGGTACATGGCTTGGTATTGAAGCTGGTATTACTGCATTACTTGAATGTAATGGATGTGAAAAACCAGATGTATTTCAAACAGAAGAGTGTCTTGTAACTCTTCCTAAGCTTGAATTAGAGTAATTGATCTTACTAAATAAACGAAATAAAAGGAGAGTGGAGTTTAGACTCTTCTCTCCTTTTTTTATTAAATATATTTATGGCACAGCACAAATTAAGTTTAGAAGTTCCTGATACAGGAAATGCATGTATACTAAGAGTAGTTGATACATCTGTTTACTCATCTACTGTTCCTGTTGAATGTCCAATACTAGAAATAACATTACCAGGATTTAAATATTCTGTTCAATTTAATAAAGATTCAAATCCTGCTATAAACCCAGCATTTATTGCAAATCTAACAGCTTGTGATCTTGAAATTCAAACATCAAATTGTGGTACTGATTTTAATGGTTTACCTGATGGTGTTTATGTTTTGAAATGGAGTGTTAGTCCTAATGATGTAGTATATGCTGAATATAATCATCTACGTATAACAAAAGCTTTAAATACATATAATGCTGCAATGTGTGATTTAGATATTGCAGATTGTGCACCAAAAGCAGAATTAGTAGAAGACTTAAAAACTTTACGTATGATTAAATCTTATTTAGAAGCGGCTAAAGCTAAAGTAGAAGTTTGTCATGAACCTACAAAAGGCATGCAACTTTATACTTATGCTATGAAACTTCTTAATAAATTTAACTGTACAAGTTGTCATTAATAACCAATAAACCAAAAAAATGAAATGTAATAATTGCAAAAGCACACTAACTTGTGGATGTAAAAAAAGAACAGCAGCTGATGGTACTCAAGTCTGTGCCCACTGTGTTACTAAATATAATAACAAAACAGCCGCAGATAAAACTAAAAAGTAATGTCTAGTAATTCACTTAATGGTAATATAGTTAATCCAAATGATGGTTGTGGATGTCCTGAAGGTTATGATTTCATTAATGGAGAATGTGTTAAAACTGAGACTGTCCCTGCCGTATTTACAGGAAATCTTGTTACTGTAGAAAAAGGTGATATTGTATTATTAGCATATGGTAGAGATGGTTTAAGATTATATGAAGACCTTTCAAATTATACTTTACCACTTGCGGGAAGCGGAGGATTTGGTACATTATATGATAACGAAGGTTGGGCGACAGTTCAGCAAGGAACTCCAGTAATTAGTTTTTTAGAAGACTCTGTTAGAAGTGAGTTATGGGGCATGAACACAATTATTGGGGGAACTAGCTGTAGTGGTGCCGTAGGCAGACTTAACGAAGCAGGGGTAAGAGCACCATTAACATTAGGTAAAGCGGATGCAATATCTATATGGGACAATAATAATCCAAGTAATTTATGGATTGGTCTTACATTAGAACAACAATTAGAAGTTATTAGACCTGCCGCTATAAGATTTGAGTTTTGTATAGAAGTAGAAGTTGAAAAACAATATACCATTGGTATTGCTGCTGATAATGAAGTTATTGTAAGTATAGATGGTCAAACAGCTGTCTACTTGGGAAATAGAGGAGCTACAGGTGCAGGCGCTAGTCCTATAAATACAGCTTGGTTTAACAAATTTCATGTTTTTCCTTTGACACTGACTCCGGGAACTCATACGATAACATTAGAAGGAATTAATGATAGATTTGCAACTGGAACAACAAATTTTGCTTTTGTTGCAGAAATATATGATTTAACAGCACAAGAGATAATAGATAATTTTACTGATCCTTATTTTAACACTCCGCCTCTTAGTTGTGGGAATGTTGCTGCAGATATTGAACCTTTTATTCTTTTTAGTACTAAAGATTATATAGGTCAAGAGGTACCTGAAAATATAAATGAAGGTGCATGGACGTGTCCTGAAGGAGGAGGAAGTATAGATTTTTGTGCAGGAGTACCTACTTGTACTAGGACAATAAAAGCAGATCAGCTATCTTGTTGCTATGAAATAGAAGCTTGTCTTAATCCCGGTGTATTTATAGAAATACAATTAGACGATTCTGTAGCTGAAGCTTTAGTTGTTGGCAATGTATATTCTTTTGCTGGTGATCCCGCAATTGAAGATGCCTGTTTTACAGTAACAAAAGAAATACCTTGTAATACACCCACTTATACAGATGTAACTATTGTAAATGATTATAGAACTAGTGACTGTACAGTATGTATACCTTGTTATGTTTTAACTAACTGTAAAGATGAAACAACTCTTGTTATACAATGGGATCCCAATTCTCCACCTCTTAATTCAGTAAATACGGTATATGTATTTGACTTTGATCCAACAGCATGTTGGACTGTTCAACCATCCATACCACCTTGCGAAGGTACTTTATATGATCCTACCAATATTGTAGATCAATATGAAGATTGTGATGATTGTTTAGCTCCTTGTTTTAGAGTTATAGATTGTATTGACTCATCAATAGTTTATACTAATTCAAATTTATCTGCATATATAGGCCAAGTTATTTCATGGAATGATGGAGTTGAAAATAAGTGTGGTACAATAGAACAATATATTTGTATTGAAGATCCTCAAACACTTGTTCCAGTAACTGTTTTGGATTGTTATCCTACATGTGTAGATTGTTTGCCTAAACCACCTGAGCCGGTTCCGCCTTTTGAACCGCAACATAGAAAAGTTAAACCAGGTTATGATACTCCTGCATGTACAACAGCATATGTAGATAAAGTTTCTTGTAAATGGTCAGAAGCTGTTTACCAATATATGGCAACAGAAAGATTTGGTTTGGAGTTTTGTTGTGAAACAGATTTAAGAAAATGGTCAATTAAAAAAGAGCTTTTAGATATTGCTTTAATAACAGATACAGAAATATGTAATTCTGTTCCTGCTTCTGAACCAGATCCTGAACCAGAACCATCCACATGTAAAGAATATACTGTAGCTAATTCTGTTTTTAAAAGTTTTACGCAATATTTAGCTTGTGGAGATACTGAACTTACTACGGCTTTAAATTTAACTGTAGGAACTACTTTCTGTGCAGACACAAGTATAGAACCTTCTTCAGATGCATTAAACTTTACTATAGGAGGCGATTGTGAAAACTAACTCTAGTTGCTTAATTGGAAAAAAATAAGTATATTATTAATAACAGATACGTCTGAAAAAAATTAAAAAATGAAACCATTAAATTACGATAGTGAAGGATGTGATCCAATATCAAGTAATTGTGTTATATGGCAAGGTCCGGATATTGAATGCATAAGCTTATGTAAAGGTGATACAGTTAGTAATGTAGTATACAAGCTAGCTTTAGAGCTTTGTTCAATTATGGATAAACTTGAAGTATCTTCATATGACCTTTCTTGTCTTAATTTATTAGAATGTGAACCAGAAACTTGGGAAGCATTAATACAACTTTTAATTAATAGAATTTGTGCTTTAGAATCTGGAATTACTCCTGATACTCCAACAGGTTCTTCAGGGTGTCCGGATTGCGTAGTAAATATTTGTTCAGAATTTTATTATACTAGTCCTCAAGGAGACACGATTACTACAATGCAACTTCAGGATTATGTAACTGCTATAGGAAATAGAGTTTGTGATATAGTAACTGAAATAAGTACTATTAATTCAACACTTAATGAAATAGATGGTCGTGTTACTCAGAATGAAATTGATATTGAAATTTTACAAGGTCAAGAAGTAAACCTTCCTACTATAACTCCTCAGTGCGTATTACCAACTACAACTGGACCTCAGTCTATGTCTGATGTTTTAATAGCTTTAGAAGCTGCGTATTGTTCATTAGAAACTGCAACAGGAACACCTAATGATTTATATACTGCATTTTTAGAACAATGTTTAGGATTAAACACATCTCCTCAATTATCTGGAGAAGGTAATATGCAAGATATTCCAGGATGGGAAGTAACTGTAGATAATGCTGCAGGTGCAATAAATAACCTTTGGCTAACTATATGCGACATGAGAGCCGCAATATTAAATATTCAAGCTAACTGTTGTGATACAGATTGTTCTGCAGTTAATGTTGTTATGGTTGCAAGTCTTAATAGTACAACAGAGTTATCAATATCTTTCTTTGGTTCTAGTATACCTTCAGGATATTCTGATTGTTCACCTTCAAGTGAATTTATTATAACAGATTCTAGTGGTGGTGGACCTTTGGTTATTCCAGGTATTAATTTTATACAAGACTATGTAACTACAGGACAGCCTTATATTATACCATTAAGTGGAACTCAAATAAATGGGGCATACACAGTTAGCGTACAGCTTAACTATTGTGCTCAAGATGCTGCTCAAGGAACTAGTTGTAGCGGTGTAGTTCAGTCAACAGCATTACCTGCTGCAGATTGTCCAATATTAACATTAACACCAGACTTTAATAATATAACTGTAGATGCTTCATGGACTAGTTCAGTACCTGTTGTTTTAACATGGGAATTATGGAATCAAGCGCAGAGTGCTATAGTACAGAGTTCTATTCAAAACGTTACTGCTTTAGGCAGTGTAGGAACTGTATTTAATGGATTGAATGATAATGAACCATACTTTGTAAGAGTCTTAGTAAATGGAATACCTTGTGAGTTTGTTCCTACAAATACTTTAGGTTATCCATGTTTACCTCCATCATTAGGAACAGTAACAATTGATTATGGCATTTAAAATATAAGAAATGAGTGATAAAAATTGCGGACATAAAGTACCATGCGGTTGTAATGATAATTCTATTACAACTCCACCACCGTGTGATGAAGGTGTAAATTGTAAAGGGACAGATTGTGCAGAAACTTTCTGTGCTGAATGTATACAATATTGTGGCGAAACAGTATCTTATGGAACTGGTGATTCAGAAATAACAATATCTCAAGGAGAAACTTATGATATAGTAATGCAAAAATTATTGTTATATACTGTAGATGCTACTTGCGCTACAACAGTAGTAGTTGGCATTGAAGTAAAAGAATCAACAAGTAGTAGTCTGACTTTTACTTGGTTGGATAATGATGGCCCATTAGTGTTAACATTAACAGATGGAACATCAACATTTGTACAAAATCCAACAGGACTCCTTGAATATACTTTTATAAATTTAATTCCTGACACTGAATATACATTTAGTATTGCTTCAGGCGCGACATTTTCATGTCAATCATTAAAATTAAAAACCAAAACTAAAGGATTATTATAATGGCAACTTTTACGGTAAATTTTACAGCACAAACACCAGACACATATACATGTGGATGGAGAGAACAAGGTTCAGGAGCACCATTTACAATTGAAACACAAGTTGTTTCAGCAATAGGAGCTGCATCATTTGTTATAACAATACCTGCAGCAGATAATGTTTATTGTGATGGCTATGTTTATGAAGGTTATATTATTGCGGATTGTCAAGATCAAACATTAGATCCTGTAACAGGAATTCCTGTTAATGCTATTCAATTTACTGCAACATTTGTTCAACAAGCTGATCCATGTCCATTATACGAAATAACGTGTGATAATGTTCCTATTGTATCTGTAACAATTAGTGGAACTCAATCAGGATATGTTACTGGTGAATCATTAACTTTTACAACAGCTAATCCTGCAGATACATTAGTTGCAGCAGTAGGTACAATTAATGTTACAGCAGGTGCTATAACTAGTGTGACTATTACAAATTTTGGTAGTTATAGAACAATTCCTACTGTTGGTGTTACTACAACATCTGGAACTGGAGCTGTTCTTACAGCTCAAATGGATTTTTGCCCAGATTTAGTTACATCCGCATTTGTTTGTGGAAGTGCTATGACATCACCTCTTCCTAGATTGGAAACGCTTGAATTAGGTGATGGATTTGAATTATGTGCAGATCCTGCTTCTTTTGCTTCATTACCTGCTCAATATAATGCTAATGATATTAGTGCTGTAAATGGATCATGTAATTGTATACCGTGTAGTAGAGCTACTGTAGTTAATACAGGAGCTAAAGCTATACCAATTCAATGGCACGCTTGTCCTACAGATCCTACTAATCCACTTGTTTTATTAACACAGTTAATACAATTTGATGGAATACCAGTAGATATAGGTTGTGTAGTACCAGAAACAGTTACAAATTTAACTCCATTTGCTCCAGGATTAACCATAACTTATGGAGGTCCTTGTTAAAATATGTCATGGTTTGTTGGTTTACTGTGACTGACAACGAAAAGCCTCTAGTTTTCTAGGGGCTTTTTTATACAAAATCTTCTTTATATTTAAATATTTTTTAGTATATTATAATTGTACGTTTATAAACAAAAAAAATTAAAATGGCATTCATAAAAAAAATTTTAGCGGAATCACCTGATAAAGTGCTGACAGTGACTTCTCGCAAACAAGAGTATGGTCAAGGATCACCAGCTAGATTGGCACATGTTAATGAGGTAGGAAGACAAGCAGAAGAAGCTCTTCAATTAGCATCTGATCAAGTAATAACAAATAACGCAAGTGGTGATGGTATTCCAACAATAGGACTTCAGAAAACTGGTACTAAAATTACTTATTCTGATGGAGTTGTTCAAGAAGGTTGGCAGTTAACTATTAGAGCATTGTTAGATGCTGCAGTTACTGTTTCAGTTCCTGCAGTTGTAGTTATACCGTCAGTTCCAGGAGAAGAAAATGAAGGATATTATTCTCCAGTACAATTATCTGGATCAGTTATTTGTGCTGATGCTGCATCAGGTGGTCGTGTAATAAATTCATTATCTAATGGTGCTGAGTTTACAAACAGTAACGGTGGCGATGGACTTGCTTCTGATTTCTGTGGAATAGTTGAAACAACATCTGGTGACACAGTGACTTTTAATTTAACTATGGTTGCAAACCAGCCAGGTGGTACAGAAACTGGAACAGCTACTGCTGTAGTAAGATTTGAATTTTTATGTTACGAAGGAGTAACACCGATATTAACTTAATAAAAAAAAGAAATAATGGCAGAATTATATGCACAAAAACTAGATATATCTGACGATAGAATTAAAACAATGTCTATTGCAGAAACAACGTTTACAACTAAATCTTATGCTGAATCAGCAACTTACTTTATATCTGATGCAGGAGTTAGAGTAGGTAGCATGAACCTAGATTTAGAACAGGCTCTGCGCAAGAAATTGATTACAGAAGCGCAAAAAGATAAAAGTCCTTCTACGTTAGAAGAGCTCAGACCTATAGAATATACTAATAGAGCAGATCAAGCTGAATTAATAAAAAATGGAGCCGCAACAGCAAATGATAGAGCAGCAGGAGAGATAATTGAACAAATTGCAAGAGATAGAGTTTTAGAACTAAATGTAAAATACTATGCTAAAAATTACTTAGATCATTTGGTAAGAGCTGTAAAAATGCAATTGGTAAAACGAGATCCATCTGCAACTAAAGAAAAGGAAATAGAATTAGATAAAAGAGCACAAGCTGTAAAAGCATTAAATACAGCTTTGATTCTTAAGTATTCTAAAACTGAAACGTTTGCAGATAGAACTCGTAAGATTTCTGCTTCAGCAGCTAAAGAATTAAGTGCTCCATTTGAGCAAAGTACAACTTTTAAATACGAAGGGAAATAAATAATTTTTTATCTTAATTCATACTTTAATTTTTAAAGCCTCTAGTATTTATACTGGAGGCTTTTTTAATTGACTTGGAAAACACGCAAAAATTAGCTATATTATATTAGGTAACTTTATATGAATACTTTTAAAAATCCAAATTTAAATGGTCCTAGATTTAGGACTAAAAGAATAAGCGTTTTAACAGCTGACTGTCTTAAACGTTTTAAAAAGAAGTACCCTGAATATTCTGATTTAACACTTAAAGAGTTTAAAAATGTTGTAATGACATTTAATGAGAATATTACCAAAGGTATAATTGAGAATAGGAATGGTGTAGAATTGCCAGAAGGTCTTGGTTATATATTTATGGGGACATGCCCTCCTTCTAAAAAAACAAATATAAATTATAAGCAATCTGTAGACACAGGTGTTAAAAGTAATTTTAGAAATTGGGATTCTGATAATAAACTACTTAAAATATTTTATACTAATCGCAACTCTAAATATCCATTTGCAAATAAGCAAGTATGGTCATTTAAAGCTGTAAAACAATTTAGAAAATTAGCATCTGATTCTTTTAAAGAGAATTGGGCTAAATATATTGAGGTAGCACCTACCGAAAAGATATCAGCAAAATTTGATACATATAGAAAAAAAGAACGTTACAGAAATTATAAGCAAGTTATCCCTGATGACTATAATGAATTTAAATTATAAAAAATGATTACAATAGGTGAATCAGTATCAAGAGTACGTAATGTATTAAAGGCAGTAAAAGAAGATCCTTTTTTAACTGATAGGTTATTGTACAGTCTTATAATTAAATTTGCTAAAACTTTAATTAAACGTGAAGATCAACAAGGTTCTTTATTTAAACATACTGGTTTGTTTCAAGATATTCCATGTCTTGAATTGATTGAAGTAGATAAGGTAGAAGCTTGTTGTACAGGAATAAAAACACCATGTAAGATTTTAAGAACAAAAGATAAGCTTCCTAAACTTTTAGAATTATCTAATGGTCCTATTATAAGGTCAATAACTTCTTTAGACTATTCTGAAGAGCTTACAGAAACTTTCCCTACACTTTATACTAACATGACTAAGACTTCTGGTTTTAAATATAATAAAACAAAATACTATTGGTATTTGGATGGTTATATTTATATACCTAATGCTACATGGGAAGGTATTAGAATTACAGCAATATGGGATGAGTCTCTTAATGATTACAATTGCAGTGTAGATTCTACAGAATGCCAATTAGAACAAGATAGAGAATTATCTATTCCTGATCATTTGTTTTCTGAAATAGAACAAATGGCTATACAACAATTATTAACAGCTGGACAGGTTCCTTCAGATGGTCCTGACGATAGTCAAAACATTTTAAGATAATGGCAAGAAAAGGATTATATGCTAACATTCATGCTAAAAGAAAAAGAATAAAAGCAGGAAGTGGTGAGAAGATGAGAAAAAAAGGAAGCAAAGGTGCTCCTAAAAATTCAGATTTTAAAAAAGCTAAAAGAACAGCTAGAAAAAGAAAAAAGAAATGAGTTATAATTACACTTTAAAGTATAGAACATTTGATTCATTAATAGCTGATGCTTCTTCTGATTTTAAAAAGTATCATTTAGATGGTGGTATTGACCCTCAAGATTTTATAAAAGTTGCTAGAAGAGTAAATTATGATTTAGGTCTTAGGATATACCAAACCAAAGAAATAATTCTTGAAGTTGAAAAAGGCCGTGTAAGGCTTCCAAATGATTTTTATGTACTTAACTTCGCTATGTTATGTGGGGAGCAAACAGTAAGGCAGCATATGCCTCAAGGAACACATATAGAAGAAAGAATAATAGGTGGTGCACCAGAATATCAAGTAGCACCTTCTGATCCTATAGATTTTTGTGAAACACCTCCAACACCTACAACACCTGTAAATCCTTGTACAGATCCTTGTGCTCAATGCGGAGAAGTATCTACTACTTGTGAGCCGTGTAATACTTGTTGTTCTAATCCAAACTCTTGTAATTTAGATTGTAAAGGAAATGTTGTTCAGTTAGTTCAAACATTATCAACACAAACAAATGTATTTAAAGTATTACAACCAATTAGAATGATACAAAATGCAGAATCTATAGATTGTGATTGTCCAAACCTTTATTGGTCTAGTAGTATTACAGGATATATTAAAGATGGTTGGTTTTATACAAATTTTGAAACAGGTAAGTTATATATAAATTATCAAGGAAATCTTCAAGATGATGATGGTAATCTTTTAGTCCCAGATCATGAAGCGTTGAATGAATATTATGAGTATGCAGTAAAGCAAAGAATGCTTGAAAATCTTATAATGAATGATGAAGAAATGAATCCTAACAAGATACAATTAATTGAACAAAGATATAGAGCTGCTAGAAACATTGCATTAAGTGTTGTGAATACTCCTAACTTCTCAGAACTAAAGCAATTATATAAAGCAAATAGAAATGCTATGTATGGTAAGTATTACGATATGTTTAGGAGTTACCCTAGAACAGTAGTAAGATAATATGGCAAAGCAAAATAATAATAGTGGTGCTCAGGGTGGAAGCTTTGATAAAAGACTCAACGAAGATATTAAAGGTTGGGCAAAATCTCCTTCAGAATGGACACAAGCTCGTAATGCAGTAAATAATACTACATCTGGAGATATAGGTGAAATTAGTAATGAAGCATCTAATTATTTATGTACTGCTGCGCCTTATACTATTATTGGGGCAATTCATTTAATAGCTGATGAATGGGCTATATATTCTACTGATGATGGTAATAGCGAAATAGGAAGATTTAAAGAAGAAGGGTGTACTTATACAACAGTAGTAAATGATCCGTGTTTAAATTTTAACAGGGACAATTTAATTAAAGGCGTAGGAAGGGAAACATTTGAATGTAATAGAAGAGTTTATTGGGATGACGGAAGAAATCCTAGTAGAACATTAGATTTAGATAATGTTCCGTGGATTCAAGATTGTGAGACAATAGACAGTTGTGAGATATGTACAGATACTGATCAGTTAGATTGTTCTAAAATTAGATTAGAACCTCTTCTTTCAAATTTATCTTTTAGTGTAGCTGTTGGATCATCTGGTGGTGAATTACCAAATGGTCAATACTATGTCTCTGGAGCTTATCTAGTTAATGGAGAAAAGGTCACTGATTATTCTTTACCTTCTTTACCTGTTGGTTTATTTACACATGAAGATCTTTCTTCATCTTTACAAGTAACTGTAGAAAATATAGATGAAGAAGCTTTTGATGAGTTTCAGTTAGTCTTAATAAGACTTGTAGGAAGAAATACTACAGGTCGTATTATTGGTACATATAGCACAAGACAAAAAAGTATTTCAATAGATGCTTTAAATTTACAGGCGGCAGAAATACCGTTTGGACCTGCTTCTGTTTTAGTGCGTAATCCTATTGCTGATTCTTCTGATGCTATTTTTCAAAATGGTAAATACTTAATCCGTACAGGTCCAACAGATAAATTTGATTTTAACTATCAACCATTAGCAAATCAAATTAAATCTAAATGGGTATCTACTGAATATGATGCAGAATATTACAGGAATGGTGGTGTTCGTACTGGCTATATGAGAGATGAAGTTTATGCGTTCTTTATCAGATGGGTATATAATACTGGAGATAAATCAAATTCATATCATATCCCAGGAAGAGTTTCTACTTTACAAGAACAAGCAATTATAGGTGGTGATGATGCGCAAGTAGATATAAATGATAATGTAACTTCTTATAGATGGCGAGTTCAAAATACAGCTGTTATAGATCCTCTATATCCAACAAGTGAATTGCCAGATGGTGGAGTTGTAATTGGTGGTGGTGATATGGCTTATTGGGAATCATCAGAAAAATATGACGATGATATTCCAGAAGTATGGAATGCTACATACATAAATGATGAAGGTGTAAATATTGGTAATACAACAAATACAAATTTTGATCTTTGTGGTAAGCAGATAAGACATCATAAGTTCCCAGATAATGCTAGCGATACAGTAACAGGTAATATTGTAACAAATCATTACAATTCTGATGGAACTAAAATTAGAGTGATGGGTGTAGCTTTTGAAAACATTCTGCCTCCATTAGATAATCAAGGAGCTATTATAGATAATATTGTAGGATATGAAATACTAAGAGGTTCTAGATTAGGAAATAAAACTGTTCTTGCTAAAGGAATGATAAATAACATGCGAGAGTATGATATTCCTAGTACTAGTCAACAAACTGGTAAAAAAGGTTTGTATGCTAACTATCCTTTTAATCCTGTAACATACAATGATAGATTTTTAAATGGAGAAGCTACAATATCAGCTCCTTTACAATCAGGTCAAGATTATGTTAAAAATGAAGATGGAGGAGGATTAAGTCCATATGGTCCTGATAGAGTCAAAAAAGATATATTTACATTTCATTCTCCTGAAACAAGTTTTAGAAGACCTTACTTAACAGCTAAAGAAATTAAGGTTTATGGAGAGATGCATGGTACTGCAACTGGTAATTTTGAAGAAGCAGAAGATCATCCTAAGAATAAACTCATAGGAGATTTTGCATTTGTTGTTGCTACAGTTTTAGGTTTAGGTAATGCATTAGGTAAAATGGATGGTGGTTCAAAAAAGATCACTATGGAAGGTGATGTTTTAAAATCTAGTTATGCTGGATCTGGTACTGCTACTGGAATTGCTGGTGTATTTGGGGTAATAGACCTTGCTACTCAAGCAGCTTGGACAACAAATGCAGGAACATATGGTATATCATTTATGAATAAGGCAAGACAATATCAAAATAATTCATCATCAACAGCAGATCAACTTGGTGCTATTTTTACTCCTTTTGCATATTCTCAAACTGTAAATGGACTTTCTCTTTGGAGTGCAGGTGTTCAACCTGGAGATAGCCCATCAGAAGCTAGACAAAAATTACAATTTTGGAGAGCTAAACAAACAGCTGCTGCAACTTATGGTGTGGATTACCCTACACAGAAAATAGAGCAAAGTAAAGATAGTGATGTCAGCAAACTCCCTAAAGCTATAAAAGCACTTCAAGGTGCTGCTTCATTTACTCAATATTGGGCTAATGGAATTGATGCTGTTTTAGAGTTAATGTATGCAATAATACCTTTTACGCAATATGCTTACAGATATCAAGCGCACTGTTTATATAATCGCTTTATTGCACCTACACAAGGAAACATAAGAAAAGCTTTATTAAAACAAGACTATCTTGGTTCTAACCTACAAGGTTTTACACAAGATTATCAAATCAATAATATCTATAGATCTCAAACAGTTGCTTTGCAAACAGAAACAGCAATTGATAATACAACTACTGTTGATGATACACAAAAAACATTAAGAGATGTGCTTGGTAGTAGTGATCAGCTTTGGAAAAAAGAAAGAAAGTTTGAACCTTTTAATACAACAGCGGCTTCTCATTATGTTGGTATAAAACAAAGACAACTTAATCAGTATGGACAAATAGCTAATATAATTCAAATACCAATATCTACTGGTACTACTGATAGAGCATTAGTTACTACTCCTACTAATTCACCAGTATTTTTTAATGGTGATGTTTATATAGGAAGATTTACAGAAAAAAATAATATGTTCTTTTTTTATAATTGGATGGAGAACCTTCCTGATGGAACAGAGTTTGATTATAGGTTGAATAAAATGGTAACTCATCCTAAATTTTGGATGGATACTTTAAAATTTGATTTAAATGAGTTTGTAAATAGTTTAGGTCAAGCATTTGTGAATTTTAATTGGAGTGATATACAAACTCCTAGAGATAAATTTGCTTTAGACAGAAAGGTTGCTGGTCCTTCATTTAGAATTAAAAATGCAGCAATGTATTTATTCAATTCTGGTGCTCGTGATTTCTTTGTTGAAACAGAAGTTAACATAGATTACAGAGACTATGATAACGATAAAGAAATAACAAGACATTATGATCATCAGGAATTCAGTGATCTTAAAACTTTATTTCAAACAAAGTATATAAAATCTGGAAACTTTTATAAGTATGATTATAGCTTAAGTATTAATAAGCTATTTAATAACTTAACTGCAGGTTGGGGTACAGTACAAGCTAGAAATTATAATCCATCTATTTCTGAAACATGTTATAAGTATAGACCTAATAGAGTTTTGTATTCATTACCACAATCTACTGAAATTGTAAATGATAATTGGAGAGTCTTTTTAGCAAATAACTATAAAGACTTTGGCAGTAGAGTAAGTTCTATAGAAAAGATAGGTAAAAATGGAGCGATATTTTTCTTTGATAATGAAAGCCCTGTTCAATTTCAAGGAGTAGATGTTTTACAAACAGATCAAGAAACTAAAATAACAATAGGTGATGGTGGATTATTTAGTCAGCCAATTCAGAATATGTCTAATGCTGAAAAACCTCATGAGTATGGTTCTTGCCAAAATAGATTGAGTGTTATAAATACTCCCGCTGGACTATTTTATATGAGTCAAAATCAAGGTAAAATATTTCAAGTAGGAAGTGGCATTGCAGAAATATCTAATGTTATGATGAAATGGTGGTTTTCTAAATACTTGCCATACAAATTAACAAAAGACTTTCCTGATTTTGAGTTAATAGATAATCCTATTACAGGTATAGGTTGTCAAGCTGTTTTTGATAATGATAATCAAGTATGTTTCTTTTCTAAAAAAGATTACCAATTAAAGAAAAATATTAGAGATGTTGTAGAGTATTCTGGAAGAGGTAATAACTTCTCAGTTAATAGAAGATTAAAAATAGAGTTAGGTGACCCTAGATACTTTGATGATGCTTCTTGGACTGTTAGCTATGATCCTAAAAGTAAAGGATGGATTTCATATCATGATTGGCATCCTGATCTTACAATATCAAGTAAGAATACATTTATGACTACTAAAAAGGAAGGTATTTGGAAACACTCTGATACATCAGAAAGTTACTGTAATTTCTATGGTAAAGATTATCCTTTTGAAATAGAGTTTACTCTTAATAGTAAAACAGAAGTACATACATTAAGGAACTTACTTTATTACATGGAAGTTTATAAATATGCTGAAAATGGTGATGATAGATTCCATGTTCTTGATTTTAATTTTGATGAAGCTATTGTTTATAATAGTGAGCAATGTTCAGGTATTCTAGCTCTTAATTTAATGCCTAAAAACAATGCACCAGAGATTGTAAAATACCCAAAAATAAATCCTACTAGTATAGATATCTTATATAGTAAAGAAGAACAGAAGTATAGATTTAATCAATTTTGGGATATTACAGATAACCGTGGAGAATTTAATTTAGATGTGCAGCGTACTATATTTTTAACTGAACCAAATGGTTATATTAGAAATTTAAATCCTCAGAATTTAAATTATAACAAAGAAGCTACTCAAAGAAAAAAGTTTAGACATTATAAAAATACTGTACTTTTGAGAAGAAAAGTTAGTGGCGATAAAAATATGAAGATCGCATTAGCTGTTCAATTAACATTAAAATCTCCTAGATAATGAAAAATAATTTAGCTTTTAATATTTTAAGTAAACAAGGTTTACCTAATGGTGCAAATGAACTAAAACAAAATATATCTGGTGCAATTGTTAGTTTAGATGATTTTATTAATTTCTCATCATTTGAACATGGTGGTACATATCATCCACCTAAAGAAAATACAAAAACTCAAAAAGATTGGATGATAAATTATATTCAATCTCCAATGTACTTAAAAAGATTAAGTAAAGAATTTCCAGATTATTCAAATGAACAATTAGAATCAGAGAGAAATGCTAGACTAAGTAATGTTAAAAATGTAAATATAAAGTATCCTAAATACCCAATTGATCCAAGCGGTTATGGTTATGTCTCAGGAGTATATTATCCTAAAAATATAAAATCAGGGGATTTTTCAAGACGAATTTCAACAGGAGAACTTGTTAAAGATAAAATTAATAATAGCAAATCTAATAATATTTATTTAGAAACACCCTATAGACCTGATGTGTGGATTCCAGGAGAAGGCTATAATACTATACCTTTACATGAAATAGGACATGCAGCAGATGATGGTGGATTTAGAATTCCTTATAAAACAGAAAAGCTTATATATGATTCCACTAACAAAGCATATGCGGGACCTTTGAATTATGATGTGCCTCCCTGGGATAATGCTACTAAAGTAATAAATAAGTTGCCGTTTAAATATACAAATACACCCACTGAATTTGTAAATAGACTTATCCCTTTAAGATATGAATTAGAAAGAGCTGGTATATGGAAACCTGGTGAAGAAGATTTTGTAGATGGTATGTATAATCTTATGCTAAAGAATCCTGATGTTATGAAAAATGAACATATAAACGATGTATTAGATTCAATACCAGGAGCTAATGGGACTCAGTCTAAAAGAGCTATAGTAACTAAATTACTAAATGAGATAGCTTTAAATGATAAAAATCAAAATTTAGATATGGCTAAGCATGGAGGACCAGGACCACATCATTTTCTTGAAAATAATACAGGATTAGAAGCTACTCAAGAAGATATTGACGAAGATGCTATGAATGCTATGATGAAAGCAAGATTAGCATATGAAGAAAACTTTGGTAACCGTGCTGCTAAAAGAATGGTTGCTCCTGTTGATAATCCATATGACTTTGGTGATGGTGTAACAGGTACTCATTATATGGGTAGTATGGATAACTATGCTATTCCTAATATACAAGATGTAAATGGCAATCTAGAACTGATTGATGATGCAGGTGCTTGGAATACAGAAAGTAAAGATAAAGAGTTTATAAGACCTAATGAAATATTTAAGTTTGAAACAGAGGATGAAGCAGATTATTTTGCTAAAAATTACAAACGTATATCTCCTATGTTTATAAACGATAATGTTCAAAAGTTCCTTAAAGGATATAATCCTCAACAAATGTATGATAAAGGTGGATCATGGCATCCACATCCTCATACTTACAAAAGAGCTAAGTCAATTGTTAAAAAGGCTAATCAAACAGGTTTTGGGACAGTTAGTCATGGTGACTATACAGAATCACAACTAGCTACAAGTTATCCAGGTAAGTATTATAGACCTAAGTATCAAGCACTACTTAGCAGAGATAATCAGTTAGTTAATAATCCAGGAAATTATCTTGATGAAGCTAGTGCCCTAGCAAATGCTGAGTATAGAATAGGACAACCAAATAAATCAGCTATAGGTGCTATACCTGTACATTATAATACTGAAGGAGTTGCAGATGGTTATGCTACGGCAGGTAAATCTGGAGGATATACTTCAATGAATCGTACAAAACGAAACGTAGTTAACTTTCCAGCAACTGCCTCATTACTTTATGATATGGATCAGTCCCGTAAAGGAGGAGATAAAGTACAGTTTATAGCTGAGACAGATGTTATTAGAGAAAAACCTTCATGGATTCCTGAAGGAGGTTTGACATATGAGATCAAAAATAACATGGATACAATTCAAGGAGCAAACAAAGGAATGAGTAGAGAAGATGCTTATAAGATAGCTACTAGTGAAGATGGACAAACAGCTTTAAAAGAGTATTGGGATGCTTACGAAAATCGAACCGGAGATGGGATAAAAGAAATGACTGAAGAAGAAGCTGAAAAATCTCATTCTGATCCTTCTTTAATAGATAAGTTTAATGATGTTTTAACCAATCCTTTTACAGTAGCTGGTTCTGTTGCAAGAGGTCAGGATCCGTGGGCTAATTCAGGAATGACTATCAATCAAAAACAAAATGCTGCTCGTGATATATATGAAAAGACAGGAGATAAAAGATTTTTAGATATTGGAGGAGTTCAAGGAAGATATGGATCAGATGCTGGTGTTAATACGCTTGATGATTTTGTTCCTACTCATCATTTTCAAAACTCAATGGATAACTATAATTCAGGAAGAAAAGTAGAAGCAGGTTTAGATTTAGCTTCAGGTTTACTTTCTATGACTCCTGTTAAAACAGGTAACTTTGTAAAAGCAGGATTTCAATATGAAAAAAATGCTGCAAGGAAGGCTTTAGGTGAATTATTTAAAAAATCAGCATATTCAACAGTAGGAACAACTGGTAAACAAGTAGCTAAAAATCAAGCAGGAAATGTATTAAAGACAGCTTATCATGCAGGAAAAGCTTATTCATGGCCTAGTTTATTTGGAGGTGTTAATGAATTTAAACAAAAGAGTAAACAAGGAGATGATAATATAACAGGAGCTGATGTTGCAGATTTTGGAGTAGATATTTTAAATATTAGTAATCCTTTTAAATTGATTCCAGGTGGTGGCAATTATTTAGCTCAACTAGCTGCTAAAAGTGGTAAAGATGCAACCAAAGGAACTATATCATTAGGGAATGCATTAGATGAGGATAGCGATACACAAACTGCTGACCTGCTTAAAAGCGCAACTTATTTTAGTTCTGCTTTTGCAGGGAACCCCGCACTTTCAAAATATATTACAAAATACGTTGGAAAAAATGCTAAAACTATTGATAAGAAGGTATTAGAACCAACTAAGCAATGGGCAAATGATGTATTTAATCCAATGCGACCATTTAATCCTGATCCTAGTGCACCAAAAGATTTACCAGTAGATACTGAGATTCAAGATCCTGAATTTCAAACGGACCCTTCAGCTACTATACAAGCTGTAAATTTAGGTCAATCTGGTTCAGGTAAAGAGTCACAAAACACTACGGCTTTAATGTACGGAGGTTCTAATACTATGAATAACAACCATTATGATTATGATCAACAAAGAAAAAAAATGATAAGCATAATTGACTCTCCTATGTATTTTGAAACCTTGAAAAAGGAGTTTCCAAATTATACACCAGCAGAATTATTAGAAGTAAGAACAAATAGGCTAAATGCTTTATTAATGGGATAAACATTATATGTTTATAAATAATTGGTAAAAATTTAGTATATTTAATATATACCATGTTATGAAACAAAGGAATCCATATTCAAAGTTAAAAAAAGGTGGTGAGGAATTTAAACCTCATATGATGTATAACCCAGAAACCATGGAAGGTTTAATGGTTTATTCGCATGAAGAGCATTTACTTTATAAAGACCAAGGATATTTACACCAAGAAGATTTAGAAAAAATGATGCTTGGTGGTTTAAATGATAATAAGAAACAAATCTTAGAGTCAAATAAAAATGATTTATTTCGCAAAAATCCATCTATTGCTACACAGAACGAAGAAAATCCTGGTTTAAATAATTTAAACAGTTTTGTAAATAGTGTAGCTTTAAATACTCAAGGTTCTTTAATGGATGGAGCAATCCAACAAACTAGTAATCAATATTTTCTTGGCGGAAATAGTTACAGTCCTAATTTTGGATATAAAGGTGCTAATAACTTTAATGCTTTTAACACGGCTAATACAAATGCTCTTAATGCAGCTGCTCAAGGTGTTGCAGATCTTAGTGGTTTTGGTAAATCTTTTTCTGCAGGACTTGTTGATTCATATGTTAATCCAAACATGACTACTAAGGTTAAAACTAGAGGTAAAGGTTTTATGGATAAGTTGGACGTGCTAGGCGAAAACATTATTAATGCTCCTAGAAACATATGGGGCAAAGCAAAAGCTGGTATTAATGAGTTAAGAGATTCTAGATCAAATCAAAAGGATGCTTCTTTACAACCTTTTTATAATAACTTAACAAATGCTGGTGTGGATATAAATAATAAAGATGCTGTGAATAAATTTATAGGTGGTAAATCTGTTGTAGAGATGAATGAATTGCTTGGTGGAATGCTTAACAATCAACGATTTGGTGGTGTTCCTCAAATGGATGTTGGTGGTTCATGGCATAGGCATCCACATACAACAGACAGTTATGTACGTGATCTCATGAATGGTAATAATATTTTTCAACAATATGCTGATAATAATTTTTCAGGTATTGGTCAAGGATCAATTATTGGGAATAGTGCATTGGGTATTACACCTAAATATTTTGCCCCTCCTAAAGATTACATGCAACAATTTAGGAATGGTATTGGAACAGCTAATACCTTTAATTTTGATCCTGTTGTAGGATCTCAACAAGCTCAAGTAAAAAGAGTTGGGACAGCCAAACCTGTAACAATAGAAGAAGAAGAAGAATATGATGAAGACGGTAATCTAATAAACACTGACATGCCTTCTGAATCAATACAAGATATTGCAGATAAAGGTCTTAAAGTTGTAGAGGAAGATGGTAAGAAAAAAATAACTATTAATAGAGATGGTGAAGATAAAGGGAGAGGTAACTCTTCAAATCCTAATATTGTAACCGATGAAAGCACAACTGATGAAGATGGAAATCTTTATTTGCCAGAACAAGTATTTAGATTAAACCCTAGAGCTTTTGGTAATAGTACTGTTGATGGTGTAATGACAAGTCCATATGGTGCTGTTGCATATAACCCTAATGAAACTTACTTAAATAAGTTTAAACATAAAACTAATATGTTTGGTGGGAATAAGACTGTTATGAAGTTTGACCATGCAGGTGTAGATTTAAGTGCTGAAAGAAAAGCAAAAAGGAAAGCTAAAAGAGATGCTAGAAGAGATGATAATATTGATGATGTTGAAATTAATCCAGAAGATTACGAAGTAGTTGAAAGTAATACATCATGGCAAGATAATAGACCTAGTTCATTTTATCATGCTGATCCCAACGCTCCAAAAATGGAAATAGGTAAAACACCAAGACCATATCTTATTAATGCTGAACCATATGTGGTAGGAGATCAAATGTCAACTAATAGTCCTAATTACATAGGAAGTATTAATCCTTCTTATGCACAAGTGGATCAAAATTACGATTTACAAAATATAGAAGATAAATTGCAACGACCTGAACAAGTTCCTTTTAATTATACTCAATTACAAAACAATACAATGATGGACGCTAGCAGAATGTATGGCGGTACATCAACAAACCCAGAAAACATGAATTACGATTACTTTAATAGAGGAGGTGTTCCTTCTCGCAGAGACAATAGAGAATTTGCCCGTGAAATGATCGGGGGTAGAGGCAAGTGGAACAGACAAAATAGAAGAAGATTAAGAAGAGATCTTAATAGAGGAAGAGAGACTCAAGAAGAATACCTGCGGGGTCGTGAAGAAAACGTATATGAGCCAGCTCCTATTATAAGAGAAGATAATTCTTTTACTCAAGGTGTATCTCCAATGCCTTTAATAGATCCTGGAATGGTTGAAATGCCAGAAGGACAACCGATGAATTTAGAACCGGCACAACCGGCTAATGCAGGAGTAACAGATGATATGTCATTTGGACAAGCATTTAGTACTGCTAATAAAGCTTTAGGTGAAAATGGTACGTTCATGTGGAGAGGTAAAAAATATGGAACAAGAAGAGATCCTAATTGGAATAAAAACCAAGTTCCAAAAGATGGAACTGGTGGAATAGGAACAGATAGAGAAGAAACTAGTGATGTAATAGTTAATGGTATAAACACGTCTGTTGAGTCAACTCCTTTAGAAAAGGAACAAAGCAAGAAAAGAAAAAATCTTGCAAGTAGAGCTAAAACTAGAGAAGAAATGGAAGCTGCATTTATTAAAGATGCTAAAGCTCGTAATCATATTCCTAGAAATGCTCGTATAGGAAGAAGACAAGATGGAACTGCATATGTAAATATTGATGGGCAAAATAGAGAAATCAAGTCTAATGATGGTAAAACTTGGATGCTAGTTCCAGAAGGAACTAACGCCCCTATATATAATAAGCGTTATAATTATTCTAGTGATGAAGTTTCTAACTTTAATTATGATCCTGCAGAAGATAACAAAAGAATTGAAACTGAAAGAATTAATGATTTGCCTCAAAATGCTAGTGCTGATTTTAGTACTATGAGTGAAGATAAACAATCATGGAATTTAGAATCTGATGCTGGCAATTTAATTGATGATATGATCTCTGAATATGGCCGTAATAGAAATGCAGGAAGGAGCACATTAGGTTTCAAGTCTGAAAACATTCTACAAATCATGAATAGAATTGATGCGCTAGCTAATTCTGGTGATAGGTATGATTACGATAAAACAAATCCTTCAAATAAACTTCTTGGAAAAAATAGAGATAAGTATATGAAACTTCTCAAGGTAGTTCAAGAATTTGCGCCAGATGGTCGTTTGAAAAGCTATGATTTTCCTTATGAAGAAGCCGCAGATGCTTTAAATTCTAATAGTTCTGCTTATGAAGCACCAAGAGGTAATCCTCATGATATTAACTTATCTGAATTACCAAGTTCTCAAACAATGTCACGTAGTAATCCTGACGGAAGTGTGACTTATTATCCTGCAAATCAACCTGGCGGCTATTATGCTCAAACTTATTATCCTGATGGAACTGTAAAATATGGATATGATCCGCAATACCCACCTAGAAACGAAAGTAGAGACTATATAGGACCAACAAGAAACATGGGTCCTGGTCCTAATGGAGCTGAAGTAGTTTTAAAAGAACAAGCAAGACGTAATCAAAGAATTGGTGGTCCTGTTTACATGAATGGTGGTTCTAATGGAAATATGTATGGTCAAGGTATAAGTGGCTATTACGGAAATGGTGGTCAAAATATGTATGGTCAAGGTGGTGCTGATATGTACGGAAATGGAGGTGCTGATATGTATGGTCAAGGTGGAATGAATTATTTTCCTCAAGCTCCTAAAAGACGAGTTGTAAGAATGCAAGGTGGAGGATCTGATATGGTTTCTATACATCAAGGTGAACTTGCAAAATTGCAAGAAATGGCAGCAATGGGTCAACAAGCAATGCAATCAAATGCAATGTATGAAGCAATGAATAATGGAACTAATCCTATGGGATAATGAGAAAATTAAGTAGACGATTAAGTAATTATAGATCAGGTGGAGCAAGTCCTAGTGATAACTATGGGCCTCAAACTCCTCCTGTAGATAGAACTTCTAACCCTGGTCCAGGAAGTTACCATGGTGGAAACACTCCTGAAATTAAAACTAGAAGAACTTTACAACCAGTTGATCCAGAAGAAGCAACATTAGAAGCTGAAGTTGGTGAAACAGTTGTTACAAACCTTAATCATCAAGGTATACCTGAGTTTTATAAGATAGGTGGTAAACGACATTCTCGTGGAGGAACTCCTCTTAACTTACCTCCTAACTCTTTTATTTTCTCTAGAGATAATAAAATGAAAATTAAGGATCCTAATTTACTTAAGTTTTTTGGTAAAAATCCAAAAGGAAAAAAAGGATATACTCCTGCTGATTTATCTAAGCAGTATGATTTAAATAAGTATAGAGAAATACTAGCAGATCCTAATTCAGATAAAATGCAAAGAGATACTGCACAGCTTATGATTCAAAATTATAATCTTAAGCTTGGTGCTTTGGCTTTAGCTCAAGAATCTATAAAAGGATTTGATAGAGGTTTGCCAGCAGTAGCTACACCAATGCTACAAAAATTTAGTGTAAATCCTAAGAGTTTAATTGATGGTGTTAAACCTGAAAACAGCATGCAGCAAAATCAAAGAGTTGCTCAAGTTGATATGGCTCAGAAAAAAGAACAAATGCCTAAAGCATTGTTTGGTAGAGAGACACAATTAGAAAGTAAAATGGTTACTAAGAATGAAAATAATGTTTGGAATCAAATGTGGAATAATCCAGATGCGATGACAGGTGCTGTTTCAGGATTAGCTAATATCTTTAATTCAACACAAGGACCAGAAATGGCAGATGTACTTGCTGCTCCTAATGTGTTTAATGAAATGCCTGCTCCAGGTGGAGACTTTGCTTTTAATCAATCTGCAGGTTATGTAGGAGAAAGTACTCCTGTACAAAATACAGGAAATATATATTCTCGGGGTACTCAATCTTTTACTAAATATGGAGGACAATTTAAGTTTGGAGGAAGTTATGCTACAGGAGGTATGACTAATCCTAATGATATGGATATGAGTTGTCCAAAAGGTCAAGGATGGAATGGTATTCTTAAAAAGTGTCAACCTATAAAAGAACTAAGAATGTTCTATCTAAATATGAATCCTGCAGATCCAAGAAGAAATTCTGTTTTGAGTGAATTATCTCAAGGTAGGAATAATACTAGAGGTTATTGGGGAGGACTAGTAGATGGTGATGAATGGTCAGATAACTTGTATCACATAGGTTCACAAATCTCTAGAGAGTTTGGTTCAGATGGTTATGCTTGGGGTAACCCTAGACCTGAATTTTCAAAAGAATATTCTCATGGTAAACCAAGTTTAATAGGTAATATCATGAAAAAAACAAATGCACCAAATAAAGAAATGCATGGAGGAGAGCCTGATGACTTTTCTGATTTGGGAGATACCTCAACTATACCAGGCATGAGTTCTGAAGTTTTAGCTTATCAAAGAAATTTAGAAAATGCGAAACCTGTTGCTGGCCCAGTTGATTTTACTTATAAAGACGTTAATTCTCCTAGTGCCCGTGATGGTTATACCATGGTACATGGTGTAGACAATGGTGTAGCTGAAAATCAATATTGGGTTCCTGACGCTCAAGCAACAGGCGTTATAGATCATAGTAAATTAAAAGGTAATTATCCTTTAGTAACAAATTCTGATGGAACAGCATATACGTTATCTCAAGGTGCTGGTTATGGAGATGTAACAGAAACGGACAATTCAACAGATGGTAATCCAATGGATGAATTTAGAATGACTCCTCCACCTGAACAATATTGGTCTGGTGGAGAAAATGGTGCTGAACCTACTTTAGAAGAAGGTGAAAGAATATCAGGTAATAACATATTTGATGCTAGTGGAAACATTGTTGGATATAAAAATGATGGCAATTGGGTTCAATATGCTCCTACTGTAAAGGATGAAGTAGTAGATGAAAAGACTGTTGAGACAAGCACTAAATCTACTAAATTAGAAAGTATACCTAAAGATACAGATGCTGAATTTTTTGATCCAGATGCTGAAGGTTTTGATGAAAGTTTAATTGAAGAAGGTGACTACATTAAAAAAGACGGTAAATGGCATAAAGTTACTCAAGTAAAGTCAGATCCATATAAAGGAGATGCAATTGAATCTTTACCTGAAGTATTGAAAGGTGAATCAGGTGATTTACGTGAAGACTATGGACGATTAAAACATATGATTGAGAGTAACGATGATGTTAGAAAAGAAATAATATCTAGGTACAGAAAAAAGATAGAAGGTGCTAAAGCAGGAAGGTTCATGTCTTCTTCAGATATTGCTGTAGCTAAAGGACATTCTGATAAAAAAATAATAGAAAACTTTCTAGATTCTCAATTACAAGTGATGGCAATCAATGCTAACAAAGGAATGATTAGAGGTTCTGAAGGAGAAGCTGCTTGGGACAAAACTGTTGTAACAGATAAAAATTCTAAATACTATGGCTTACCTAAAAGCTATGTAGAAGCTGCTTTAGCTTTAGATTTAGAACCTAAAAGTAAAGGAGACACATATGGTTTCCAAACTGCTTACATTGAGCTTGAAAAAATGGCTAATGATCCTAAGTATAAAGATGTACTAAAAGATTTTGTTTTAACAGGAGATACTCAATGGGGTACTGCTGATGAAACAGTAGAAGGCGTTTCTAATAGAACAGTATCTCCAGCAGATGGTTGGTGGGGTAATACTACTACTGGTCAAGCTGCATTATATAATCCAGAAGGTAAAGATTGGAAGTACGAAGAAGTAGGTATAGATACACCTGAAGAAGAACTTGAAGTTGAAGGATTAGAAGGCGTTGAACGAGAAGTTCCATATGGATGGACTGCTCCTGATACAATGCAAGTTGGACTTGATGTTAAAAATAGATTGGGTCTTAAAAAATATAGACCGTGGGCAGGAAAAGATATTCCTACATATCTTACACCTAGATTTACATCTATGGAACAACCTATATCTAAAGTGAATGCTCAGGTTATGGGAGCTTTAGAAGGTGCAGGTAGATTAGCACAACCTAGTCAAGCCTTTGGTGCCACAGCTTCAGCTTTAGGTAAAACATCAGCTGATGCAATAATAGATGCAGGATTTAAAGAACAAACTTACAATATTGGACAAGGTTCAGCAGCAGATAAATATAATACAGATCTTGCAAACTCATCTAACAGATTAAATAATGGTTTAGCTAAAAGTCTTTATGATGGTAACACTATTATGAATCAAAACTTTGATAATGCAAAAAGAGCTGTAGGACAAAGATTTGTTACAGATTACGCTACAGGTTGGAGAAATGCTAGTAACTTGCAAGTTATGAATACAAGAGATCAAAATTATGATATAAATCCTTGGACTGGTAGACAGTATGGAACGTTTAAAGAAGGCGATTTAGAAGCAACTTACAATCCACAACAAGACCTAGCAACAATGGCTCAAAAACTTATGGAGGATATTCCTGGTTTGACTGGTGATCAAGCTCTACAGTATGCATACAAAACATTAAATCCATCTTCATCACAATCAAATAACAACGTCAGAGTTAGATCAGGTCAATTGTCAGCAGATGAAGTTGCAGCTTATAATAATAATCAATTAAATAATTCTTAATGGCTAGTTATTTACAAGGCGTTACTGACTTTATACCAGAAGTACAACCTTTTGCTCCTGACTTTAATTTTTATTCAGGTTCATTACAACTTTCTCAAAGCAAATATGATGCTGCTAAAAGACAAATTAGTTCTGTTTATGGTTCTTTATTGAATGCTCCTTTAACTAGAGAAAATAATATTGAAGCAAGAGAAAAGTTTTTTAAAACTATTGACAACGATATTAAAAAGATATCAGGTTTAGATCTTTCATTACAACAGAATGTAACAGCAGCTAGTGGTTTGTTTAATCAAATGTTAGATAATAAGAATATTGCTAGTGATATGGTTTGGACAAAGCAGTTCCAAGGTCAAGTAAGAAAAGGTCAAGCATTAAAGTCTTGTCCTGATCCTGAGAAGTGTGGTGGATCATGGTGGCAAGGAGGTGATCAATTATTGCAATATGCAAGAAAAGATTATCAAAATGCTACAGATGAGGAAGCTATGAATATGGGCGTTCCTGATTACGTAGCATATCAAGACATTACTAAGAAGGCAATGGCTCTAGCAGAAGAAGCTGATCTTAATGTATCAATGGATAGTGTAAGTGGTGGTTATATTGTAACAACTAAAAATGGCCCTTTAGTAATGCAGAGTCTTTCTGATTTATTTCAAGGAAGTCTATCTAAAGATCCTATGATTAAAGAGTATTATAATGCTCAATCAAAGCTACAGAGAAGAAACTATATGACAGCTAATGCTGAAAAGTATGGTAGTGAAGAAGCTGCTGAACAAGCATATATTTCTGAAAAAACTGCAGCAATAGAAGCGCTATATAAAAAAATGGATCAAAATTTAGATTCAAATGTTGAGCATGAGACTAAGAAATCAGAACAGATAGAAGAAAAAACAAAAAAAGTAACTCCTGACAGAGCTAAAACTTTAGGAGAAGCTTTAGAAAGAACTCGCAATAGAGCTAATGCTTTAGCTAGTAGTAGTGAAGAAGTAAAACAAAATACCAATAATTTAGCATTAGCTAAAAAAACTAATAACTATACAGGATACCAAATTGATCAAGCTTTAGCAGGAATAAATCTTAGCACAGATATAAATAAAAATGCTGAGATTTTAGCATATAGAGATTTTGAACAAACAATGAAAGAAGATCCATACTCAATGGAAGCTGTTAAGCAGTCTAACAGACTAGCTTTAGCTGATAGACAATTTGAGTATGATACAAAAAAGATGGAATACAAAGCCAAACTTGATGCATACTATGGTGATGGTAGTGGTGGTTCTGGTGGAGGTGGTACAGGATTAAGTAATGGTCTAGGTAATACTCCAATTAATGAAGCTATTGCAGGAACAACAGAAAGCACTTTACAATCTGAAAATAGCAAGCTAGGACAAGGTGATATGCTTTGGGGATCTGAATATGCAGCAGATCAAGAAGCTGGTTATGAATTATTTACTGAAGACAAAAGAGCACTTAAAAAAGATTTATCTGCTGATCAAAGAGTTTTAAGTAATTCAATAGTAGACGCAACTAGAAGAGCTGCTGATGGAGGAGATGCTCAAGCAAAAGAAGATTATGTAAATTTATATAATCAATACGTATCAGCAACAGGAAAAGGAACAAAGCTTGATTCAGGAGATGTTAATTCTTCTTATACAAAAGCTAAGAATTCTGGAATAAATATTATAGGAATGGATGAAGGTAAACTTGCGACATACTATGATAATGTTATGGAAGGATATATTAATCCTGAAAAAAATAGCAATTCTGAATTAAGAGAATATCTTTCTCCTGTATGGGAAAATGGACAAGAATTAGTTAGTAATATAAATACTTCCAATCAGTATTTAGGTGAAATGAATAAGTACTTTGCTGAAGATGCTCATAGTGCTTTTGCTAAAGCTTTACAACAAGGTGATATAACGGATGTAATGTACAAATCTTTAGTTGCTTATATAGATCCTGAAACTGGTGATGCTCGTAGCAGAAATGATTATATTGCTGCTGGTGGGACAGGTTCTTTATACAGAACAGATGCTCGTTTAGGAACAGATGAAAGTTATAATGAAGAGACAGGTCAAATAGAACAAAGTTATTTGACAGGAGCTGCCAATGTTACTTCTAGTGTAGTTGATGCTGCAGCTACTACAGCTTTAGGTGTTGCTGAATTAGCTAAAGATTCATTTTTAACTGCAATAGGTAGTGGATGGTTATGGGGTGATGGACAAGATTTCTTTGATAGAGGTTTTGAATATGATGATCCGCAAGATGCTGCTAATTGGGGTGGAGCGAATCAAACTGATGATTGGAGAAATGATGATTCTAAGCAAGGTGCTCCTGGTGTAGTGGATGAAATGAAAAGGATCTTTAGTAAATATGCATCTCCTAGAGGAGCTCAAGGATGGTATGGTCTAAAAGGAACTGGAAATAAATCAGCACAAGGATCTACGTTTCAACAAGTTGATGTTGCTAATGTTAGAGATCTTGGAGTACAAGGTATGAAAAGTATTTTAACAGATGCATTACCTGATCAAACTGCAATATTTAATATTGGAGGATTTAAAGAAAAAGCTACAGAAGATGATAAAGCTGCTAGAACTATAATGATGAATTTACTTCAAGATTCACATGGACAAATAAAAGGAGAAAAAAGATTTAGAGGACAAATGACTTTTTCACCTATTGCTAATAGTGATGGTGATACTTATGGCATGAATGTTAAATTCAATCAACAATATTTAAATCAGTATAAAGGAACTGAAGATTATCCTGGTCCTGTTACAGAAGATAAATGGCAAGCATTAATGACTGATGGTATTACAGTATATCAAAGTAAAGGGAACTCTAATAATATTTTATTACAAGGTACAGAAAAGTCTTCTGCCGAAATAATGATGGATTGGTCTGGAAGTGTTCCATATAATGCTTATCCTAGATATGCTAAAGGAGTAGAAACTAAACGTACTGATAATGGATATATGACAACAGGTCAATTTATGACAGGATTAGATGAATCAGGTCAACCAATTTATGAACCATATAATATACCTCATCAAGCATCTCAAAATCTTAATGACATAATTAAAGAAATAGATAAAACTATTAGAGAATCTGTTCAAATGAATAGACAAATTGAACAGCAATGGGTAACTAACAACAAAAAGTAATGGCAGAAGAAAATATAAATAACGCAGCTCCGCCTGCAGATATGAATTTTCCTCAGCCTGGTGACATGCCTGGAGGCAATTTAAGTGCTCAAGTTGTAAATGATGATAACTCTATATCTCCGGAACAGATGAGAATGCCTGAGCCAGTTAGGCCTCTTAGTTATAGAGAACAAGCTTTTGCTAGACAACAATATCAACAACAAATAAATGCTAGCCCTACAATATCTACTACATTACCTGAATTACCTCAACCTGATGTAGGATTTGAATCATTAGAAAAAACATTACCCACAAGAGATAATGTATTAAACTTATTAGATCAAAGGTTTGCAACAATGGATCAAAGAGTTAATCAAGATGCTTTTGCTTTTGGTAAAGGAACAATGTTTAATTCTAATGATCCAAGTAACATGGGTCAATTTAAACAGCGATATCAAGAACATGGATCATTTGATGAATTAGGGTTTAGTCCTTTTAGAGATAATGAAGCTTTGTATAATGCGAATAGTAGTTGGACAAGTGATTTGATGCGTGCAGGAGGACAATGGGCAGAGCTTACTGGTCTTGCTGCTGTTGATATGATAAGGTTTGGTGATCAGTCAGATGCTGAAATCGCGAAACAACAAGAAGATTTATTTGCTATTGGTAGTAGTACTAGAGGCGGTGTAGGAGGTTTTACTACTAACTTCTTTTTAAATAGTGGTACTACAGTAGGTATATTAGCAGAACTTGCAGTAGAAACAATTGCTATAGCTGCTGCTGAAGCTGCTTTAGGTATTGGTACTGCGGCAACTGGAGGCGCTGCTGCACCGGCAACAACTCCTTTAATGGTAGCTGGTTTTACACGATTAGCTAACACTGTTAGAAAAGGATATAAAGGAATAAAACGGGGTTTTAAGATGGCTAAAAATCTTGGAAAGACTTTAGATAATATGAAAGACTTTTCAAGATTTAAAAACTTTATGAGTAAGGGTGGCAAGTTTGTCAACCCTGTTGATAATACTTTTGATTTTTTTAAAACATTAAAAGCAGGTGAAGATTATTCTAATTTTAGTGCTGGTCAAAAGGTTTTGAAAGGAATTTCTGCTGGTTATTTGGATGTGCGTAATGCGCGTTTGACTTGGGCAGAATCAGCTATGGAAGGTGGTGGTGTCACTAATGGTGTTGCTGATCAACTTTTGCAAGAATGGGAAATGAAAAATCCCGGAAAAAGTTTAACAGAAAAAGAAGCAAGAGACATGCTTTCTGTAGCACAGGCAGCAGGTTCTGAGGCTGCATGGTATAATACACCGGCTATATTTTTCACTAATAAATTAATGTTTAATGGTTTAGTTAGTGGTAAGTTTACAGGAATAGGACAAAAGTTAATGACAGCTGATGGTAAGAAGTTGTTATTTAATAGTTCAAAAAAAGCATTAGGAAATAACTATAAACTTGCTGCTAGACGTTGGGGTACTAGACAATGGGATAAAGTATTAAATCCTAAACAGACATTAAAAGATTCACTTAAGGGTGGTGTTCTTTATGGTGAAGCAAATGTTGGTGAAGGTCTTCAAGAAATTACACAAGAAACTATTGCAGCTGCCGCTGAAGAAATGGCAATGCTAAAATATGATGAAGGTAATTTAACTAGAGGAGGATTGTATAACTTCATAGGTTCAGGCTTAGAAAAACAAATGAGTGCTCAAGGTGTTGAAACATTCTTATCTGGTTTCTTAATGGGTGGTGTAATATCCCCAATAAGTGGAGCAGTAAGTAATTTTACAAATAGAACAAGTCAACCTAACCAAATGGAAACTGGAGTTCAGTATGCTGTTAGAAAGGGTGGTGATATTTTTCAAAGAACTAGAGCAATTATTGGTGGATCAGAAAGCGCTGGTGCTCAAGAGGTTGTAAAAAGAAGAGTTGAAAGAGAAAGACTAGATAAAGAATATCAAGAAAAAGGACAAAAAGATGTTGATAATCTTAATCAATATTTTGAAGATCCTATAAAATATCTTTCTCCTCATGTAGATAACTTAGAGTTTCAAAAGGAAACTGCAAAAGCAATGCAAGATGCTGAGCAAGCAGGTAACCATAAAGCTAAAAAAGATGCTTCAGAAGCTAGTACAAGAAATCATATATTAACATCAATAAGATATAATACAACTGATACTATTATAGAACGATTGAGAGATATGCAAAATATTCCTGATGATCAATGGGATGCTGATTTTAAAGGAATAACTAAAGAGGAGTATGTTAAAAAAGTAGACAAATTTGTAGATAGAGCAAAAGAAATAAAAAATGATTACGAAGGAGCGGTTAAAGTACTAGGTGCTAATCCTTATACTCCAGCTAACTTACCTGATGATCTCAAAGCTAATCCAAAAGCAGTACAAGGCATGGTAATGGGAGCAATGGCTTGGGATAATGCAATGCAAGATCTTGTCTTTAAGAAGTCTGAAATGAGAGACTCTTTAAAAAGAAAAGAAAGTATTTTATATAATGCAAAAAATAATATTGGTTTAAAGAATACACCTTATAGTGATTACAACCTTATCTTTGGAACTGACAGTATCCAAAATGAAATGATATTGTTAGAAACAGAACTTAAAGACTTTGGTGAACCACAAGATCAAGAAGCAAAAAAATATGTAGATGGTAGACAGAATAAACTGAATAAATTAAAAGCTTTACAAGATGCAGTGAGTTCTATGAACAGAGACTTTGAATCAGGAACGGAACAAGTGTCTCCAGAAGTATTTAATACTGTCTCTAAAGCTTACGAAGAATATGTACGTGAAATTGCAGGACAAAATAAAGATTATGTAAGTCAAGCTGATATTGAAAAGGGAACTGCAGACTTCATTGATACTTATGCTTTAGAAGGACGAAGTAGAAGAGATATGCAAGCATTAGATGTTTTGCTTGATCCTGAACGTTTTATTGATCTTGTTGATAGAATTAGAATAAATCAATCAGAAAGATATGCAAATAGAAAAGCTGAAATAGAAGCTTCACTAGCTTTGTTTAGAAAACAGAAGTATAAAAATGAAATGCTTAATAAACTTTTTGAAGCAGGAATGTTTTTTAAAGTTAAAGATCTTGCTGCTTTTGATAAAGAAGGTACAGTACCAAAAAATATTTATTATACAACTGCACAGAAGGATGGGACATTTTTAGTTGATAGGAGGAGTGATGATTACGGAAAAGCAATGAAGATATTGCAAGAGTATTCTGATAAAACACTTACAGGTATTCCTATAGCAGAACGAGATGATAGCTATGCTGATGGTTATGCAAGTACTTCTAGACAAAGAGATCCTAATGATAAAAGAACATATGAAGATTTAGGTAAACAATTTGGATTTGATCCAACAAAAGAACAAACTAAAGTAGAATTACCACAGGTATTACAAGCAGTTGTTGACAGTGAATTTTCTACTCCTGATGAAAAGATTTTAGCTAGAGCTATGTTACAAGAAGGTGTAGCAAATAATCTTGAAACAGTAACGTTTAGAAGAGGTGAATCTAAAGCTGGTTATTATAGTAATGTAGAACAAACAGTCATAGACCCTAGATATTTTGCTTCAAACTTTGAAGGTGGTGGTAATGGAGTTATAGAACAACTTATAATGCATGAAGAAATGCATAGAAGAACTCTATTAGGACTTACTGAAGATGTGACTTTTAAAGAATCAATGGATGCTTTACATAAGAATGCTGTAGAAAGTTGGAATGCATTAAGTGATGAACAAAAGAAAGAACTAACTGTTTCTGGAGAACCGTTTTATGGTTTGCAAAATACTACAGAATTCGTAGCTGAAATTTTTAGCAATCGTCCTTTCCAAGAATGGTTATCAACAGTTCCTTCTAATATAGAAAATAAGAATTCAAAATCTACATGGGCTACTTTTGTTGATTATGTATTAGATAGAGTAAAACAGCTCTTTGGTGCACAAACTACAAATAGTATTCTTAATGCTGCATTAGATGTTACAACTACATATTTAGATACAAGTTTAGGATTAAACGTAGCAGAAAGTTCAACAACTGTTTCTGAACAAGATAGTATAAGTCCTTCTATAACTTTAGATGAATATAACAACTGGGTTAAAACAAAAAAATTAAAGAAAAGACATGTAGCTTCTTTAGCAATTAAAGAACAAAATAACGAGGAGCTAAATGAATATGAAAAATCTATTATTCAAGATCCAACTGCCTCAGTATTAATTGCTGAATATCAAGCAATGATGGCTTCTAAAAAAGTTATTAAGGATACATCTAAAGTAAAAGATCCACAAGATGTAAAAGAGCTTAAAGCTTTAGGGTTTTCAAAAGCTGAAATAGATAGAATGAGTCCTAAGATAGCAAGACAATTTGCTAATGAAGCTCTTACTAAAAATGAAAGGAATAAACTTAGAGCCCCTAAAGAAAGCGATGTTAATATTGAAAAAGCACAAGAATATAAAGATGCAATAGATAATTTATATGCTAATGTTACTAACTATAATGAATGGCTAAATGCTGAAGATAGATTTGAAATTCTACTTACAACTTACCCTTTCTTTATTAGAAAATTATCTGGAGTTACTACTGAATATATTGAAGATCTTAAAAGAGATGTATTGGAAAAGTTATCAAATGATGTTAACTTTGATACAATAAAAGTAGGTGAATATTTAGTTATGAATAATAAGGATGGAGAACCTGCAATTATTCAAATTGTTGGAAAGACAGCTAAGCAGTTAAAATATAAATTTAGAAATTCAGATAAGGTTTTAAAAATGAATTCAAGTACTGTACCAAAAGTAATTGTTATGAAGTATATAGAGGGAATGCCTGGACCAGTAGAAGAAACAATTAATCCTACAGAAGAAGAGCAAAATCTTATAAACGAAACTACTGAAAATGCTAAGCAAGCTCAAGCAAAACCTGGAGCAGCTAAAGAGTATATAGATAATGAAAAAACTGCAGAACAGTTAAGAGAAGAAATAATTAAAAAAATGTGTAAGTAATGAAATGTTCAATAGACCAAGATCAAATTGACTTAATTGGTGCTTATGTAGCAAAGTTATTAGAGAACAGTGCAGTATTCCGTTTAGATTCTCCAAAAGATTATGTAAGGAACGTTTATGATATGGCTATATCAACAACGAATGATAAAATCACAGCATTAAACTATGCACGTTTAGTACCAATGCAATTAATGCAAATTGCTGCATATAAAGCAGAATATTTAGAAAAACTAGCTGTAAATCCTACAGACCTTTCTCAGTTAATGGCTTTGCCTAATAAAGTATTAAATGAAGAAACAGGTCTTCAAGTTATGGCTGATTACCTTGGTATAAAAGCTGATGAAGAAATATATAATTATTTAAAAAATCTAAACGAAAATCCTGATAAAGATTCTACTACAAAGATAGAAGGTAAAAAAGTCATTACTATGAATCAAGCTAGAGATCAACCTAGCTTACTGGAGGATTTTATTAATGATGATATTCAATTAGAAGATGCAGATTCTGTAAATGCAGCTACTGATGAAATAGTTAGCTTAGGAGCTGAGCTAGATGCTATTGATGTTTTATCTGATGACTCTAAATGGAGATTTGGAGAACTTAGATTAGAAATTGATGGTAGATTGGTAATTGATGTTTTTGCTAATGGCGAAAGATTCTTAATGTATAAGTCTACTGGTACGGGAACAACTGCAGATACTGCTGGAGAATGGACTCCTATACTATATTTTGGTACTAGATTAAACAAAGAAAAAACAGACAGAACAGGATGGTTTGTTAAAGCACTATTTGAAGGACAAGATCCAAAAAAGAATAAATACGAAAGCAAAACATTTATAGGATTAGATTCTATTTTAAAAGCTTCTGAAGATGAATTATTTCTTAGAGAGGAAGACCCAGCTGTTGATTCAGAAATAAGAGAAACTAAAAATAAAGTTTTTGCTGAAGTTAATGAAGTTCCTGAATCTGAAGTTAAGCTAAATAGTAAACAAGTATTGCCATCAAATTCTGGTTATGGTCAAACAAGTTTTATAACTGTTAAAAATCCTTTTGATGCTGATGGTTTGGATTTAAAGTTTTGGACTTTCCATTATGATAAAAACTTTTCTGTATCAGATGCTATAGAATTAGAAGGTCAGTATGCGATTGAAACAGGTTCACAAATAATAGATCCTACTGATAAAGATCCTGGTATGTTTATGCCTGAAGTTGTATTCTTAACTAAGACAATAGACAATGAACGTTTTGTATTAGGAGTATTATCAGAAACAGATACTGAAGCAAATGAAGAAACATTAATTGATTATTATCAAGAGTCTTATCTAAAATATGTAGATGACGAATCTAATTTTACAAATATAGTATCTGTACAAAATCAAGGAGATGTTATTCTACGTAATGATTCTAGAATGGCAGCATTAAAAGACAAACTTAATAAGGCTGGTAGTACAAAACAGCAACCTGTTGAAGGAGTAGAAACTGCTTTTAATTTAAGTATACCTAGCGTTTTAGGAACAACCATTGGACAAGATGCCTCAGAAACTGCTAAAAAAGTATTGGGTAAGATAATTGAAAATGTAAATGATCCATTAGCAGAATCTAAAGATAAGCTACTAGCTGTTAACGTTAAAGAACTTTCTAAAGATGTTCAAAATCAACTTATTGCAAATAAGTATATAACTGAAGCGGATATAGAAAGAGGAACTATAGGTCTTCTAGTAGCAGAAGAAAGTGAGCTTAACCCTGGTGACTTTGTACCTTCAACATATGATAATCAAGGCGAAAAATCTTGGAGTGGTGACTATGTTTATTTTTCAATGCAAGGAAATGCTAAACAAGATGCAACAACATTTAATGATAAAATGGTTAATGCATTATCAAAATCATTAAGAATAGCTCCTTCTCAAGCAAAGACTATTTTAGAACAAGAGTTCACAGTTCTTAATGCTATAAAAGAACATATAAATTCAAGTCCAAAAACAAATAGAGTAGCATTAAATATAGCCAATGGTTCTGACAGTATAATGTTAAAGCAATCTCAAAAGATTCCGAATACTAATGATATGGCTCTTGTATCTTCAGTTTCTGAACCTTTTACTATTTCTACAGCATTTACGTCTGGTCAAACTAATACAGTAAGCATTAAATTTTTAACAGACAATTCAAACACTCTTTTTGAATTAGAAAAGCCTGCAATAATAGATAGTACTTTTCTTCCAACAATTAAAGCGTTATATTTTAATCAAGATTTAAAAAAAGCAAATGGAGATAGCTATTCACTAAAAGAACGTGTCAATTTAATTACAAGTTTTGTTAATCCAAAACTTACGTCATATCAAGAAAATAAACCAGGGCTTATAAGTTTAAAACAAGATGGTTCAGGTTATTCTATGACTATTGATTCTGGTAATAGTTCATTACAAACATTTACTGCTGAAAAGCTTTCTACTGAAGAAGGTAAAAATGAAGCAATGCAAATTTTTGATAAACTTATAGAAGCACGAATACAAAAACAAGGATCATCATTTTCTTATCCTGCAGCTCATGCTAAACTAAATGCATCTTCAAAACATTTAAAAGATAGAAGTGACATTGCTAAATATGATCCCAATACTAATTCTATAAAGTATGAAAAAATTAGTAGTGTTGATTACTTGGCTCAAGGTGGTTTTAGAATAACAAGATTATCAAATTCAGATATTAATGGGGGATTAGTTAATAAAAGCAGACCATACATTACATTCAATTCTCCTATTAACGTTAAAGTAAATGGAAGCAAATCTATATTTCAAGAAACTAGTGAACCTGTTAAAGAAGAAGAAATACTTCCTTTAGAAGAAGAAGAAACTAAAAAAGATGAAAAGCCAGATGTAGATCCACTAGACATTAGTAAAGTTATTAGAGATTTAAGAACTACTCCTGCAGGTAAGGATATCATAGCTGCTGAGAAATGGTGGAGAAACAGTCCACTTTCTAAAGTTGTTCCTTTTAACTTACTATGGGAAAAAGTAAATAGTAAAAACCCTGATGTATTTGCTAATTGGACTAGAGATGGAATTACTTTATTTAAAGGGGCTGATTGGACTGATATGTGGCATGAAGCATTTCATTCATTTACACAAGGATTTCTTACTAAAAAAGAAAAACAAGATTTATATAATGCAGTAAGAAAATACAGCGGGACTTTTACAACTTTTGAAGGTAAGTCAAAGAGATTTGATAATGCTACAGATAGAGAAGTTGAAGAATATTTAGCTGAGTCTTTTAGAACATATATGATCAATGGTCAAAAGACTACTAAAGGCAAAGCAAAACAAAACGGTTTCTTTAGAAAATTATTTAATGCATTGAAAGCATTATTTAGCGAAGCAAGTTACTTTGAAACTTATAGTAATCCTATGTCTGATCCATTAATATCAGAGACATTTAATAAATTAAAATCAGGTAGTTTTTCAGTAGAAAACTTTAGCTATCAAAATAATGCTACGTTTGGTACACTTAATTTAAATGTTATTGATCCGTCTGATAAAAATGCTAGTACTCTTAACTATAGAGACTCTGGTGATGTTTTAGACTTAATGGATAATTTTGTTGTAGAGTATATAGATCAAAAAAATTCTGGACGCTCAAATGAACAACAAGAAGAGTATTTATTACTAAATGAGATTGAATATAATTCATCTCTTACTGGACGTAGTAGATCTGTTATAAGCAACTTTCTTAAAGATTCCATAAATAAGCTAAGTGATAAAAATATTATAACGCCTGAAGAAAAATCTAGAATTACATCTGTTAATATTTTAAATCAAATTATTAAACAAAAAAGAGATGCGTTTAATAGAAATGCTACTAATAAATATAGTGGAGATATTTTTAGAAAACCTGGTGCTTTAGCTGAAGCTTATGAATATGCATACCAAAGATTCCAAAAGTTATCTAATGCACAAGCAGAGGTAGTTAATGCAAAGAAAGAGAAATACAATAGTACTCTTAAAAGTAATGATTCAAGTCTTATTAATAGAGCATTAAATGAATTACAACAAGAAGAACAAAAGCTTAATGTATTAAATAGCGCTGTAAATAACTTTGGTGAAAGAGCTAATCCTAAAGTTGCACTTACAAATGGTTATAAGGATGTTACAGGATTTCATGTTTTAAACTCTAAGTTTTTTGATGACATGCAATATTTTGCTCAAGAATCAATTGCTCCTGAGCTTGTTTCTAGAACAGGATATGTAAGAAGAGGAAACGAAGACTCGTTAAAAGCTTTGGCAAAGGCAAACATTGTGTACTTGTTTAGTACATTACCTAAATATGATTCCAATGGAAATATTGTATTTAATAAGTATGGTGTAGCTGAAAAGATGGATATGGATTTAGTTTGGAACAACGTAGCAAAAACTACTGAAAATACTCCAGACTTTGATCGTCTTATAGAAAAACTTATTGCAGCTGCTAAAGATGATAAAACATTAAATGAGATATTTACAAGACTTGGTGTGCCAAGTGGCGATGTTGTTTCATTTAGCGAACATGGTTATTGGACAGACTTTTTTGATGCATTTAATAAATCTAGAGTTCCTTTAGTTCAAGTAACTCTTAAAAAAGAAATAGATGAGAACGAATTCTTTTCGTTTACTGAAACTGTAGGTCAAGCTTTTGGTGCAGATAAAAAAATAGGTACAATATGGAATTCAAGATTTAGAGCTTCACAGCCAAACAATCCTTACATGTCTAGAGATAATGAAGGAAACTACTTGAATACTTTAAAAGTAATGCAAGCATTTCCTAGTAAAGCATCTGCTCAGAGTGATAGGATAGGTTTCTTTAGAGCTATTGGTTTTGACTTATCTAATAAAAGAGCCATACTTGATAAGATTAAGTCTAGTAATTTATTTGATCCTCAATTCTTTTGGGAAAGAGTTTCAGCAATTAATAAAGGTGTTAGTATAGACGGAGAACAAATGAAAATAAGAGATCTTAATGATCTTTATTCTGAAGTGACTGTCAAGAATGATGCTAATAATATAAACAATACATTAAGAGGTAATGCAGGTACATGGAATAGATTAATTCAATTAGAAGCAAGGTTTGGTGATCATGTAAATAATTACATGACTAGTAATGCTGAAGGTAATGCACAGTTTGAACATCAGCTTAATAATAGTATGACAGCATTAATAAATGATTTAAACAATGCTAAAAACTATTATGATGTAATAAACCAACCATCAATGAGTCAATTGAATGTTGAAAACAATCCTTTTTCAAACTATAATGATATAATGAATCAGTTGTTTTATTTAGACATAAACAACTTACCAAAAGATAAAAAATACGGTGATAGAACTGGTAATAAACTAGCTGTATTTAATCTTAGCGGATTAGCTTTTGAACAGAATGATAACGTTGAAGGTAAATCTGCTGCAGGATCTGATGAGTATACTAAAATGATTATGGATTTAGCTTTGTTTAAGAAAGGCTACTTTGAAAATATGAGACATGCTGACAAAGGAACTTCTTATATGGTTAAAGTAGTAGGTCCTAGTGCTCAAGATAGACATGTTAAACTTAATGATTTTAAAACAACTGCTTGGAAATCTGAAACTGTTGATAAAGTTTTACCTGCTCTTTTTGGAGAGATGTCTAGAATATCTATTCTTAAAGGATATGCAGCTGATAAAAACTTTGAAAACTATGATTTTAAATATATTGAGAATGGACAAAACTTTCAAATTTTTGAAAAGATTTTACCACCAAAAGTAATAAATCAGCTAAATGAAATTATCAATAAATTTGATAATGAATTATCTTTTCAAAAAAATATTGAGAATAACCAAGCTGAGATTAAAGAGTTAGCATCTCCACACATTGTTACTTATTTTGAAAGACAAGCTACTATTAATGATGATATTTTTGATAAGAGAATTCAAAGGTTTACAGATGGTAGTTCTGGCCTTTCTCCTAGACAATTAATTACTGCATTTACTGTTAACCACTGGTTGCATAATTATGATACCATGGGAATGATTTATGGAGATGTAGCATTGTATAATCATGTAAAACAAGAGTTTCACAAACGTAATGCAGGTGCAGGTTCAACAGGAACTATACTTAGAACTGATCAAGTGATGCAAGACTTTATTAATAATGATGCATTAACGTACCATACATACGCTTCTAAATTAAAACGTGATGGATTTATAATTCCAGAAGGTAATGATTTTAATTATAGTGATACATTGAATACAGGAATCATCAAAGAAATGAAAGTTGGTTCTGTTTATTATAATGCATTAGTAGAAAAGTTAGGTGAACAAAAAGCAAAAGACTATGCGGAAGCTGAAATGCAAGAAGCAGATGCACAAGGGCTTATTACTTTTGATGCTTATAGAGCATTATCAATTGCTCAAAACGAATGGTCTAATGAACAAGAATTATTATACCGGGACGTTATTAATGGTGTAGAAATAGATCCAGCGGATGTTACGAATTTCTTTTCAGTTAAAAAATTCCAATACTGGGGTCCTTTAGCTGGTATAGATAATAGATTAAATTTAATAGCATTTCATAAGTATTCTCTTATGCCTTTAATACCTAGTATGACTAAAGGTACAAAAGCAGAAGATATACATAAGAAAATGATTCAAGAAAATATTCAGTATGTTACTTTTGAATCAGGCTCTAAAGTAAGCACAATCCATAGAACTAAAGACAGTGGTGCAGATAGAATATTTGAAGAAGGTACGAACAATAGAACTTTGTTACCAAGTATAAAAGAATCTGATCCTAATGTCCAAGTCTTTACAAAGAATGTTATTCATATAAAGTATCTAAAAAATCAATTAGATATTGCTAGCAAAGATAAAGGCAATGTTGTTTTTTCTACTCAGCTTAGAAAATTAGTTTCTGATGGCTTACTAGAAGGCGGTGTACCTAAAGACTTTATGACTGATGAAACAGATCAAGAAGTACGTAAAGAAAAATGGGAAGAAATTGTTAGTAAAGGTGAAGGTCAGCAAAACTCTGAAAACTATAAACTTCTAAAATCTTTTGAAGGTAATATTAAAGCCCTTGCAGATTTATATAAAGATAATTTGCTTAGAGAAATAGGAATTACTTTTAACGAAACTACAAAAGAATATGAAGGTGATATTTCAAGCCTTGTTCAGTTTATGAAAAAAGAGCTTAAAGATGATCTTCCTGATCATGCTATTAACTTTATAGATAGACAAGGTCGCAATACTAAAGGTGACTTATCATTATCATTTTATTCTGCTCAAATTGAAAAAGTATTAAATTCTATACTTGTAAAACGACTAGTAACAAGTAAAGTAAATGGTGAAGCTTTAGTTCAAGTAGCTTCTACTTTGTTTGAAAATAAAGATGCAGTACAAACATCATTTGCAAATCCAACAAAAGAAGATATAGAAGATTACGGAACTAATGATTTAAGATTTTATAGAGAAGGGCCTAATGGTGAAACATTACCTATGGATGTAAAAGTAAGTCTTAGAGGTAAGTTTCAAAATCTTTTAGATTTAGAATATGAAGGAACTAGAATAGGAAATATAGAAACTTTAAACATTGCTATCAAAGATGAGAAATGGTTAAACATAGGAGATCATAAACAAATGATTACTATGACTGCTGTTCGTATTCCAGTGCAAGGTTTAAACTCTATGGAGTTTATGCAAGTGAGAGAATTCTTACCAGCTGAAGCAGGTAACATCATTATATCTCCATCTGAAGTAGTATCTAAATCAGGAGCTGATTATGATGTAGATAAGATGACTGTGATGATGCCTAATATTGAAAGAAAGGTTAGCAAGAAGAGTTTAACAGATACTTTCTTAAGTGATTTACAAAGTGAAAATCCTGATCTTGATTTTAGTAGAGATAATGTTCAAATGATTTTGGATATTGTTGAAAGTACTGACTATGAAGCATTAACAGAGCCTATCAGTTCTTTAAGAAGTAAACGTGAAGGCGATCAGTTATTTGTTAGTAGAACTGAAATGTTAGAAAGCATTCCTGTATATCAACTCACTGATGCTGACAAACAAATTTATGAAATAATAAATTCTAAAACACTAACTGAAGTAAACCTTACTAAAGGTGATTCTAAATCTGCTATAGAAAACAGACTTATAAAAAACATATCTGACATACTTTCTTTAAAATCAAACTTTAATAACTTAGTAACACCTAATAGTACTGGATTATTTACTAGAGGCTTTGAAGGTAGTGATAAATCATTAGTAGAAACAGTAGGAGATTTAACTAGAGAATATAATGTAAAAGAATATGAAATAGGACCCTTAGAAAAACCTACAAAAGTTATAAATAAAGTATTACCTGCAACAAGCATCTTTGAATATCGTTACAACATGCTTAAGCATCAAGAAAACAAAATTGGTAAAGAAGCTTTAGGATTAGGTGCTGTTGATAATACGTATAATATATTATTTAATAATGTAGGTGCATATATGAATCCTACTGACACTAAAGTTACTAGAGAAGAACTGCTAAAATTAGTTAATGACGTGCTAGTTGAAGGCAAAAATCCAGATGAAGGTGAGATAGAAAAGTTACGAACTACAACTATACAAACAATACTTTTAGATCATAATACTACAAAAGTTAATGGTGAAGATGTTATTTCTTTATCACAATTATTTCCTAAAGACATAACAAGTTATTCTATATCTGATGTGATTAATCAGTTGATGAATGGGTGGGTTGATGTTGCTAAAGGTGGTTGGGTATTTGATGTACAAGCTACTAAAGAAGTTTCACCTACATTGTTAGCAATGGTACAAGCAGGTGTTCCTATAGATCAGGCAGTTTACTTTGTAGCTAATCCATTGACTAGAGCGTATGTTGAAAAGCAAAAGTTTGTTAAAAGTGTTGTTTATGATGCTGTAAGAAAAAATAAAATTGGTGTTAATAAAAGAAATTATAGAAACATTGCAGCTTACGAATTAATAATGGATCCTGAATTAGGAGTCTTTGATGCATTAAAAGATATAAATGCTTTGAGTCAAGCTGATATACAAGCATTAGAAGCAGGAGACATTAAAGGTATTAAATCAATTATTCATAAGCTACAGATAAAACTTCTTACACATACTAGAACAAGAAACAGTGAGAATTTTACCATGGAAGAAATGAAAAATGAACTTACTAGTTTTAAAAATAATAATGGATTTAAAGATAAAAGAGCTTCTGTAAAATCAATTGAGATGTTGCTTCATTTTATGCAATTAGAAAGGATGGCGTTACCAATTAGAGATATAAAAATGGTAACAAATGTTGACACTAGCAAAGACACTACTGTATTTGATGCGTATGATAGGGAAAACAAAATTGAAAAAATAAGAGCAAGCAATGCTCTTCCAGAGTCAATAATAGAAAAACTTCTTACAGATTCTGCGATATCACCTTTTTATATACAAGATTTACAATTATCATTAGCAAGAATCTTACAACCATTAAGAAATTCTAAAGCATTAAATAATTTGCTTTTGGTACAAGCTGACATGATGAACTTATCTGATAAGGAGATGGTTATGTTTAAAAATGACTTTGTACCATTTATGTGGCAAAAAGCAATGAATGAAAAACCTTTGTTTAATGATCCTGAAAACCCATCATATAAACGTAGAGATATTAAAACAGAAGTTACTGTAGAGAAAGGAATTTTACCAAAGTCTGGAGTTGCATTAAAAGATGGTGTAATACTTCTTGATCAAGTGGCAATGGAAAATCAATGGCAATCTAAATCTTTTATTGATAATCAGTTCTTTAAGAATTATGGTAAAGCACCAATACCTGCTAATTATTTTAATCTTAAGAAGGATTATATAAAGTTTTCTATTGAAAGAGAAATACAAAGAGAGCTTAATCCTCTAAATAAAGAATTAATGGAAAACATATTCTTTAAAAATAATTTAAGTGTTGCTGAGTCTGTAATTAAACCACGAAAAGAAGAAACTCTAGATAAACTTAAATCAAGACAAATTAAATATGCATATGAGTCTTTTTTAAGAGATGAAGCATTAATGTCTAATTTTAATATAGAATCAATATTTAAAAGCCCAACAGGTAATTATGCAGATAGATTCTTTATGGTTAAGAGTATAACTCCTGACTTAAATAAGTTTAAAATATTTGAAGCTTTTGAACTAGATAGAAGAAAAGGTTCTAAAATAAGCAACTTAAAATATAGTGAAATGCCTGATATAATGGAAGTCAATTCATTAAAAGAAGAGTTGTCAATACTTAGAAATAAAGATTTACTTAAAGCTAGTGTCCCTACATTAACAGATGTAGAATTAAATAATATAACAGATGTTTTTAATGATTTCCCAATAGTTGCTTTTTTACAAACTGGTTTAAATACTGGTGGTCGTTATTCAATAAATAACATTGTAGAAGAAGAATATGCATTATATTTTGAAGATACACTTGATAATAAAGATTTTTCTATAGCTGTGCAAGATTATAAATCTGCTTTTGAAAATTTAATTAAAAGTAAAGCAGGACGTGCTGATCTTATTAGATACAAAAACTTTAATAGATCAACTTCTGTTAATCCAAATTATTTAAGTAGCGATAGATATTTTGACGATAGAGAAATTTATGACATAATGATTCCTAGTCATGTTGTATTAAGAGAAAGCGATGTACTTGTAGGAAACCGTGATAATGATATCATAATTAAAACTTTAAGCAATCCTGAAGAAGCAGTAAAAGTTTCAGATGCTATTATAGGTGTAAATAAGTATACAGGTGATAGCGCTAAGGTACAAAAAGCTATTTTAGAAAATGTTGGTTTAGTATATGGAGCAGAAGAAATAAAGAATTTATTGTCTACTCCTGAAAAAGCATATGCTTTTCTTTTACGTTATCAAAAACTATATAATGATTCAGAAGGAAAAGGTAATTTCTTTTCTGCACCGAGTTCAATCAAAGGTGATGATATAGCAAAAGCAGGAACTGCAATGATTACTGCTTTGGGTGATATTACTGAAATGAATGAATTATTTTTTGCTGAGTTAAGGCAAAAAAATATTCAAATTAGTATGCGTTTATTAAATGCATATCAAAAAGAAGGAGCAGAGTTTAAATATGATTCTATATTAGATGCTAGAAGAAATGAAATTAACTACACTGCGGGTCAAGCTGAGGCATTAAATAAAGTACAATCATTAGTTGATGACATAAACAAATCTAAAGGTACTGATCCTAGATTTTTCTTATTAGCAGGTTATGCTGGTACAGGTAAAACTACAATTGCTGAAAATATACAACAGTACGGAATTGATCAAGGATTTAAAGTTAAAATAGCAGCACCTACTAATAAAGCTGTTAATGTATTAAGAAGTAAACTAGAAGGAGATAAGGACGACTTTAACACACTTCATAAGATGTTGTACGGAAGACCTGTTGATGGTGAGTTTGTATTTAATGATAAATCAGTTAAAGCAGTAAACAATACAATTTTTATAGTTGATGAAGCTTCAATGATAAATGAAACTTTATTGAGAGATCTAAAAAAAGAGTTAGATAAAGGTGCTAATAACGCAGTCATATTTTTAGGTGATAGTTTTCAACTTGCTCCTGTTGGTCTTGATCCTAAATTGTTTGAAGGAATGGATGGGATGGAAATGATTGAACTCAATGAAGTAAGAAGACAAAGTTTAGATAGTGATATATTAACATTAGCTACACTAATGCGATCAGATCAAAAAGCATATGAACCTACAGAATCAACAAATGATGTAGCAGTAATTGAAAATGGAAATGAATTTGAGCAAAACTTTATAAACGATTTAAAAAATGAAGAAGATGCTGTTATGTTGACAGGATCCAATAAAGATAGAGTTAGAGTAAATAACACTGTAAGAAAAGAATTATATGGTTCTGATGCTAATTCTGTAGTACCTGGAGAAAGTCTAATAGCAATAGCCAATAGAAAAAATGGATTTAAAAATGGTGAAACTTATAAATTAGATGATTTTGGATCAATAGAATTTGAAAAAGTAGTAGACTTTGGTTCTGCAGGTAAACAAAAAGTTACTGCAGTTCGTATGGAAGGTTTTGGAGGAATAGCATTAATTTTTCCAGATGTACCTAAAGCTTCTATTTTATCTGATGATATAATGAAAGGTGCTCTTTCAGATCTAGAATTTATGAACTATTTAGAGGCTAATAACATGATTGCTTATAATAGAATGAAAGAACCATATTTAAGTAGTAAATTAGAATCACCTTTAGTATTGATTGCAACATACGGCTATGCAATAACTGGACATAAGTCACAAGGTAGCCAATGGGATAATGTTTACGTTAACCAAGGAAACGAACGCAACTGGGGGCCTAGATGGATGTACACAGCTGTTACAAGAGCTGCTAATAAACTTACAATTAAAAAGTCTAAGTTTGCTACTTTGATTACTCCTAAGCAAATGAAATCTAAGATAGATGAAGTAATAAGGAAAAATGCAACAGCTCCTGTTTCTGCTCCAGACATAACTAAAGATTTAGATCAATCAGCTACTGAGGTTAAAACAATTAATATGCAACCTGACAATGCTGCTAAGATTATTTCAGGTGAAAAGACTACTACATTGAGAACAAATAATCTAGCAAGTGGTGTTTATAATATAGAAGGTAAGTTGTTTAATCTTACTAACAGAGGTTTATTATCTATTGAAGAAGCTGGTGGTGTAGATGCTATTACTAAATCAGAAGTCTTTGCTGAAACGGGACCTAAGTTTCAAAGTACTAAGGATTTCTTGGCAGGTAAAAGAAAACTTTATGTATTAGATATATCTCCTGCTACTCCAAAAGTTGTTAAAGGTATTTCTATATCATCTAATTCTAACGATACACTTGGTGCAACACTTACTAACCCAACAGAATTATCTAAATCTAAAGGAAAAATAAGCAAGTCTTATCCTATAACTTATAATAATAAAACATATAAAGATGTAGAAGAGGCGTATCAAGATCTTAAAGATACTAGTGAATCTCAAACAAAACCTGATAAATTTAAAAGTAAGAACTATGCTCTTATGGTTGATTTAATACAAACCAAGCTTGCTACATATACGGAGCTTTTAGAAGGTATTACTGCTCAAGGTGGCTCTTCATGGATATTAGGATCTACACATCAACCTACTAAACAAAATACTGTTTGGGAAACAGGAGGGCAAAACTGGTTTATAGAGGCTTTAAATGAAGCTTATGGTCTTGTTCAGTCTTCTTTACAATCAAGAGATATAGATATTTCTAAAAAGAATCTTTTTACCATAACTCCTATTAAGGGAAGACCTGATGCAAAAGCATCAATTAAAGCAAGCATTGCAACTCAATATATAGGCTTTGCTAATAATATTGCAGGTAGTAGTACAGCTAATTATGCCAAACAAGCTGGTGAATTTGCTAATACAGGTAACTATTCTAGTGAAGATGTAATATTTGTATCTATTGGTGGAAATAGAGGAGCTCCAAAATTTAGATTAGAGAATCAAGAAGCGACTATTAGAGAAGCCGCGGCTGCAATTGAAGAAGGTGCTGTTATACTAACTGATAATAAAGCTTACACTTTTGATCCAAAGAATACTTATAACTCTGGAGAACGTATGCTATTTGAAACAATGACTGATTTAGGTCATTTGTATAGTGAAATAGAAGTAGATGGTGAAATAATTGGTACTTGGAGACAGTTTGATGGTAGTGAAAGAAGAATGCAATCTCAACTTGTTAAGTCAGGAGATCGTAGTAGTTATACAACTTATCCTAACTTTCAAAAATCAATTAGTGGCATTAAAAAGTATACATCTAATGGTATTATGATTACTAATGGATCTATTGATCCTAATGATAAACCAGGTACTAGAACAAACGATGAACTAATATTAAAAGAACAACCAAATGCATTGCCTTTAATAAGTATGGCATCTTTTGGTATTAAAAGTGGTCAACCTTTTTCTAATGTATTAAAAGATATTGAAGTAGATGGTGTTATGAAAATTGATCCTAAAGTTCAAGAAGCTATAGATGATAGACTAGAAGCAATAGAAAATCAAGTATTTGCAGATCAAATAATAGAATTCAGTTCAGAAGGTTATGGTATGGATATGTTAAAAACATTACCAAACTCAGAAAAAAGACTTGGTGTGCAAACATGGCTGCACTTATCTGAAGAATTATTTAAAAGATTTGGTTATATTAACCCTGGTTATAATAATAGTGCGAGTGGTAGTTCAGTAATACAATCTACTAATCAAAATGTGTCAGAGCAAGAACTAATAGAAAAGTCTGATCAAGCAGTATTAGACTTTATAAAAATGTGTAAAATTTAAATTATGGCAGCAAGTTGTCCCAATACCAACCTTCCTGAATGGAATGCTTTAGTTGAAGCTGTTGGTCAGTTAGAAGCTTATAAAGACTTCATGGAAACTGATGGAAAAATAAGAACTCCTAAAGAAGTACAACGTAAAATAGCTCAAAGAGCATCAAGGACAGAAGAGTCTTTAGTTATAAATCCTGATACCGCTTCTATTAATGAAGTAGCATACAAGACAACAGATATTGCGGATGTAAGTCCTATTGGTTTAAATACTGATAAATTAAAACAAACAAAAGCAATTGAATTTGCTTCTAAGTTATCTGATACTCTAGGATTAAAATGGCAAATAATAAGTAAAAATGAAGCTTTACAATTGACTAAGGATACCATAAATCCTTACAATGGTGCTCCAGCATTTTTTTTAGGTGATAAAGTTTATTTTATTCAAGATAGAATGACTTCTGATTTAGTTCTTCATGAATTTGCTCATCCTTTTATAGAAACTATTGCAATTGAAAATCCTCAGTTGTTTAATAACTTATATGCTCAATTGGAACGAACAAATGAAGGACAAAGCATTATTGCTTCTGTTGCAAAGTCTGATGCAACTCTTCCTGATAAGTTTAAAAAAGCTGAAGTTATTGTTAGAGCATTAACAGCTGCAGGCAAAATGGATTCTAAAAACATGAGGCCTAATAGTTTATTTGCACGAGTGATAAATAATATCATGTATGCAATCAAACAGCTTAGTAGGAAGATGTTTGGTGTGGACATTAAGATTTCCAAGATCAATCCATCTACGAGCTTAAACGAACTATCTGCAATATTACAATCTGGTGGTAGAATTAAAATTAATACTGAAGTTCTTGATGAAAAATCTATTGTACGATATAACAATGATGTTAACGATCAAGTCTTTGACGAAGCTTTAACTTTAAGACAACAAGATATACAGTCTATTATTAATTTATTCCACGAGAATACTGTTGGACAAATACAAGAACTACTTGGTCAAGATGGCGATAATAAATATTACGAACTTGCAAAGATATTAAAAGATCCAGTTTATGACAGAGGTGACCTAGATGCTATTAGGGCAAATTTAGCCAAGTGGCAAACATCTGTAAAAAAGAAAGCTGAGACTATAGTATCTCAAATGGGAGAAAGTGATAAAAGAGTTAGAGCATTAGTTGATAGTTTATTTAAACTTGAAAATATTGTAGAAAACGTATTGGATCATTTGCGAAACATGAAGGAGAATCCCGATTCAATAGAGAATATGAATAAGGCTTACTATTACAATCATTTAATTGAGCAGTGGGGTAGTTTTATGGTTACTATAAAAGAAGTAATTACAGATCCTGAAAACAACCTTCCTTCACGATCTGCTTTTAGTTCAATGATTAATGATATCTCTAATAATATAGAACGATCAAGAAAAGAAATTGACAAGTTGTATTCTAATGGTGCTAGAGAAGCTATATATAGTGCATTAGAACCTATGAAGCGAGGATTACAACAAAAATTTAATGAAGACCTTGAATATCTTAAGAGTAAAAAAGTTAAGCCAGAAAGAATTGATAAGTTGTATAGAGACTTCCATGGTATGAATAAAGCGGAGTACGATACCTTTATGGATTTAGCAAAGAAGCAAAAGTCCGGCTTATTAACTGTACAAGATCAAAAGGTACTAAAGGAACTTACTAAGAAGAGCATGGATGGTTTATCTATATCTCCAGAGAAGATAGAAGTTCTTATGGAGGGGCAAATGAAAGATGCGCATTGGTTTAACAGCTACTTGGAGGGTTATTTGTATAACACTGACCCGGTGATTGGTGGATTGGCACTTTATGTTAAGAACGCATTGAACGATGTGATGATAGTAACACAGAGAAAATTTAATACGTTTGCTGAGGACATAAGACAGGATCTTATTGACGCAGGTTACAACCCAAATAAGATTGGTGAGTTGGGGAAACGTATGGGATTCAAGGATAAGATTCTTGTGAGAGGAGAGGATGGAGAGTTGGAAGAGAAAGAAGTATGGTCGTTCTTAGATAAGTTTCAAAATGAAAGAGCTGAAGATACTAGACTAAAAGAGATGCTAAGAGTTGCTTCTCTCCAATTAAGAACTCAACCTAATGCTGAGAATGAAGCAAAATACAAAGCTGTTAAAGCAGAAGTTGCTGAACAACGAGCTTTGTTTTGGAATCAGAAATATAAGCCTGAAGTATATGCTGCTCAAGATCTTTTAACAAAAGATGATATAGGTAAACAAGCAGCTTTTCAGAGAGAAGAGTTCTTTAATGAACTTAATGACTTAAGTGACAAGGCAAATAAGATTGGAGATATTGCTGATATAGAAGATGAAATAGCATTAAAGTGGAGAGAGTGGGCTCAGATGCACAGTCGTCTTGACTTGAATGGTAATCTTAAAACTGGAATGGAAGCGGAAGTAGCTCAGAGACTTAGAGATGTTAGAGAAGCTAGCGGTAAGTTTAGAGAAAACGTTTTACGTAAAGGTGTATTTGAAACTAAATATTTAGAATTCATACAAGAATTAAAAACAGAAAACCTAACACCAGTTGAGTTTGAGAATAGACGACAACAATGGTTAAAATCAAATACACGCTATGCAATAAAACCTGAGTTTTATGCAAGAAGAGCTGCTATAATAGAATCTATTAAGTCTATTATGCTTAAGCTAGATGACAGTGAAAGAAATGAAATAGATCAAACAGAGATTTGGGAACAAATTTTAGAAATGACTAAACCTTTTAAAGATGAGAGTGGACAAGTGGATGCTAGTCTAATGACTCAAGATGCTTTAGATAAACTACATGAATTAGAGAATCAGCTAGAAACAATAAAGAAGAAAGCTCTAAGAGCTTCTGGGCTTACTTTAGAACAGTCTGAAGAACTTTCTCAGCTATATGATGATAAGAAAAATGGAAGACCTTATAGTCAATCTAGGATTCAATACTTAATGGATCTTAAAGCATCCCAAAAAAGTAAGCTTACTAAAACAGATAGGCAAACATTAGAAGCAAATTATGCAGAGCTTAGAGAGCTTTCTACAAATATTGCTACAGATATGTATGTTGATATTGTAAATAACTATTTATCTAAGATGGATATTAGTGTATTGAAAAATCAATATGGTGAAGAATTTAATAATATCTCTAAGACTGATGCTGACTTTATTTTAGATCCTAATATTGTAGAAGAGTTAATAAGTCAAAGCCCTGAGTTTGAAGATTGGTTTAACAAAAATCATATTAAGTCTACTAGAACTGTAAAGAAAGATAATAAGTATGTTACTGTAGATGTTTATAAAAGAGGTTATGCATGGAGTGTTGTTAAACCTAATGACCCTGGAATGTTAGAATCTTTTAAAATAAAAAATGCTCTTGGTAAAGTAGAAGCAACAGTACCTGGTCTTCCAGCTATGAACTTTTATAATAGAAAAGTTAAAAGGATTTATAAAACTCCTAAAATCATTGGAACTACTGTTGATAATAAAGGAAGATGGTTACCAAAGAGTAAAGAAGAAATGTCTAAGGTAGAAGGTATTAATGATGAAGAAAGATATAAGCTTATAAACGAGAAGTATTACTCTATGGATAGAGATAGTGCTGAGTTTAAACTTCTTGAAAAATTAAAAAAACATCACTTAGACAATCAAGTTGGTATTGATTATAATAGTAAGTTATATTTAGATATGCCTAGGTATAGAATGAGTAACCTTGAGGTAGGACAAACGCTTACACTTAGTCAAGCTAAAGAGAAAGGATCTAACTTGTTTACTTATATCGCTGGAAGATGGAAAGAATTTATCTACGGTGCTAAAGATGATTCTTCTGAGTTAGGTATGAATTATTCTAATCAACAAAATATTATGCGAGCTGACATGTTTGATAACGATGTCACTAAAGTTCCTGTCTCTGGATTATTTGATATTGATATTGATGATGTTTCTACAGATGTTACTACAGGAATGATGCGCTATATGATGTCTGTTGAAAGACAAAAACAACTAATAGGTATATCACCTGTAGTTAGAGCTATACAAAGTACAGTTAAAACTAATGTAGAAAAAAATATAGGTGGAACTGAAGCTTTGCAAGGTGACGATGATGCTGATGAAATGACTAAGAGAAACTTCCTAGCAAGGATTATGACTCGTTTTAAAAGTCCATCTAGTAAAAATGTAAGACTGAATGCAATTAATAATTTCATAGAAAAAAACTTTGAAGGAGTTAATCAAGTAGGGTGGGGATCTGATAGTGCAATAATAAATAACATATCTAATGTATTATTTAAACGTGCATCATTTTCTTTCTTTGCTCTTAATATACCTTCTGCACTTAAAAACTCATTAGGTATGAAGTTTAATGCTATGATGTTTGCATCAGGAGGAGAACATATTGATCATCTAAATTTACAAAAGGGTAATGCTTGGTCTTATAAAATGATGGGCAAGTTAAGTTTTGGAGGTCAGCTTTATAACCAAGGAGCTAAAGATCATATGCTACAATTAGTTGAAATCTTTGATCCTGTGCAAGGATTGTTTGAACAACAGTTTGGTGAATCATTATCTAGAACTGCAGCTAAAGATGCGGCTAGTGGTAGTTGGTTATATTCATTTAGAAAATGGGTAGAGAAACAAGCTGGTGTACAAATGTTTGCTGGAATGCTTTATAAGCAAAAAATTAATCAAATGGTTGACGGCAACATGAATGAAATATCTTATATAGATGCATTTGAAACCGTTAACAATCAAATTAAATTAAAGGATGGTATTGATGTAAGATATGGTACGGAAGCTATATCTGCTGTTGTTAAAGAAACTGATACGGTAGAAGCATTGGCTAAAAAATATTATACTACTGAAGATGTTATAAGAAAAGCTTTGGGTAATAATACTATTGAAGCAAAGCTTGACATAATAGATGCAATAAATGATTCTAGAAACTTTGAACTAGAACAAGTAGGTTTAGATAAAATTACTGATCCTAATGAAAGAACATTAGCCTTAGATGAAATCAATAAGATTAATGAGCGATATGATAAACAAGTAATAGATAAAGGATCTTATAATATTGATAATAGCGAATTTAAATTTCATAAGAATAGAATTCAACAAGTACAGAATGACTTGGGTGGTGCGTATGCATCTTTTGATCAACCAGAAGCACAACGGTATTTAGCATTTAGGTATATATCTTACATGAGAAGATACTTCACAACAATGTTTACTAAGCGTATGGGTTATGCAGGAAGCTTTTTAAATCCTAGAAAAAGATTTAATGCAGGTAGAGGTAATGCTGAAATGGGATTCTATATGCAGACATTGGAAACAATGAAGGATATCTTTAAGAGTAGAGGTGAGCATATCAACTCAATGTTACCAGAAGAAAAATCTGCAATGTTACAATTTGCTTCTGAAATTGCATTCCTTGTAGCTATTAGTTTATTGATGGGAGCTATATTTGGATGGGACGAAGATGATGAAGATAGAATGAAAAAGCTTAGAAGTCTTCAAGGTGGATCGTTAGGTAGTGATGATTTTGATGCAATAGGTTGGGCGCAAGTACATGCTCTACACTTAATGATGCAAGTACGATCAGAAAATGAACAATTTAATTTCTTTACTGGTGGGTTAAAACAATACAACTCTCTACTAGATTTAAAGTCTGTTGCATTTGGTCCTACTACTGATGCATATATTACTATACTAGATGATATAAAATATACTCTTACTGGTGATGAAAGAGCAGCATATTCCAGAGATGTTGGACCATATTCATGGCAGCAAAAAGGTGGATCTAAATGGATAAACCATACAGCTAAAATGTTTGGTATAACAGGTACATCTATGGATCCGGCATTGGCAGTACAGAACTTCCAAGCATATCAAGCTAAAGCTAGAAGGTAAAAAAAAACCCTTGACGAATCAAGGGTTAGATTATTTTAAAGATATTTAACTATTTGTCATTGGTAATGGGCTTTAACCATAGCTGCTTTACTCTCCCAAAGATCTTTAAAATATTAGGATCCACAACCTACACAATCTATTCTTGTGTCCATAGGTTTTGTGCCTTCAATTTTCATTTCAAGATTATGAATCTTATCTCTAATCTCCATATCTTTCATCATGTCACCTGAAAGACTTTCTTTAAGTTCAGCTATTTCTTTTGCTAATTCTTCAGCCATCATAATTTTTTTTGGGGTTATACTATAATATAGCTAAAAACTTAGTAATTGTAAAGCTTAACAGAAAAAAAAAAGAATAGCATTAGCTACTCTTTTTCCTTTTCTAACATCTTATATTCAAGGTGTTTTTCTACATCATCAGGTGTTACATGTATAGATTCTTCTTTTCCATTATTTGTAAATGTAATCTTAACAAGACTTCCATTTAGATAATTCAAGTAATATTTTAACTCATGGTTAAATATTGAATTCACTACTGCTTCTTCTTTAAATCCTTCTGATGTTATACCAATATTTTGATACTGCTCTTTGTTCATATACATATAACCAATTAATTTTGTGTCATATGCTGGTGGTAGTTTATCAAACGTAAGTACAAATTCTTTAGCTGGATTGTAACGAACATAAACAGGTCTTATTTCAACTATTGAATTGCTAGATATTATATCATCATATATAGCTGTCCATGACCTATCTAAATTTATATTATTTACTAAATCTCCTATATTTAACTCTAAAGATTTAAACAACATAGTTGTGCATGTGTCTGCTTCTTTTCTTGGATTAGGAGCATTATCATCATCACAGACTATTGTCCACGGAAGATCCTTTCCTAATTTCTTTATTGATTGTTGTTCCATTCTTTAGTGCTTTTTTTCTTTTTATTTCTATGTATTTTGACAAATTTTCATTTGTTGGTTTTAAGCCCATGTCTATCATTTCAACCATGGCTCTCTTCATGTTTCCCATATTTTTCTTTTTTTTAAAGCCTTGCCTCCCTTGCGAGAGGCTTAGCTTATAGCATTACGCTCAGACTTAGTCTTAAATGCTATCAATATAATCAGAAGGTAGAGATATGCTTTCACTATTTTCTAGTGTAATGTGGTACATGTTTTGTACTTTCTCAAACTTAAAATCTAAACTTGAACCATATACTCTATATATTTCATCCTTAATTACTTCTCTAATTTTAGGATCTTCTGGTGCTTCAACCCATTCTATTGGTTTATCCGCATCTACTGTTTCTATAGGAAGTTCTTCTTGTTCTTCCTTTTCTTCTTTTATTGGTGTGCACTTTCCATATACCTCACCATCTATAGCAATAGTATCCGCATACTTATAGTATATCCCTTCAACTTCTACAAAATCACCTACATTCATGCCGTATAAATCATTTATTGGGATGTATGTAAATTCTTCTTCTTCTATTGCATCTTCTAATGCATCAACAGGAATCATTTGTAAATCTTTCCCTGTTTCTTCTGGATCCTCACCTGTATCGTTTTCTGTTTCTGTTTCCGGTAATCGTATATCTGTTTCTTGATTATCTTCTTCTTCTTCTTGTTCAGCTTTGAATGTACCTTCTGGATTATTATCAACACCATGTAATTGTGATGACAACTCTTCTTCAGTAAGTTGATTACTCTCAGCTTCAACATCTGCAATTGAATCTTCTAAATCTACTTGATTAGGATCTATTGGTTCTATGTCTTCATCACTAGTATCACTAATAGTATCACCATTAGGTATACCATCTATTTGAGGTGAGTTCAGGTCTAATAAATCTGAATGGTCATCAATAGTTGTATTATCAAATCCTTCACTTTGTTCTGCTAATGCATTTTGTATTTCCTCATTAGAAGGCTTCATTGTAAAGTCTATACAGAACCGTGTTAAATACCAGTAAAGTCTTGTTAAGTTCTTCATCCAATTCATTGGAGTTGTTAACTGAACAGATTTACTAATAAACTTGTATGCTTCCCACAGTGTGATATTATCTATCTTTAATGCATTCCGCCCGGGATTTTTTGGCCACGCTCTTGCTGCTGCAGTTGCTTGGTCAGGCATTAGTATATCTTCTATTAATAACTCTCCTACTAATCTTCCGTATTCTATTTTAGACATAGAAAACATAGAGAAGTCGTTCTTCCTAGTAATCATTGTGCTTACATCTATGCTAGCATTTGAGATTTGGCTTTCTATTCCTTCTTTTATATCTATGAAAGCAGACCCTGTATGCTTACGCATATGTGTTTGGCTATTAGATATAACAACTGCTTCATTATCTATCTTAACACCAACAGCGCCTGTAAAGCGCATTGTCTTGTCATAAGAATTTTGGAATGCATACAAACCTTTTATTTCAGGATCTGTTGATGCACGGAATACAAAGTATCCGTATGCTTGTGTTGCATTTTCATTTGCTCTGTATGTTGTTTCTTCTATTTCATATCCATAATCGTCAAGCATATCTTGTATTGTAGTAATTGCTTCTTCATGTGATATTGGAGTATAACTTTTTGTTGCATGCGGTATTGGTGCGCTTATTAAATCAAGAAGCGTCTTATAGCCTACTTTTTTTGGCATATTAAAATAATTTATATTGGTTTATAAACAGTTGTGGATTCATCTCTTTGATTTCTTTATATATCCTTTGGACATAGTATTCTTCATTGATATCGTAATCATCCCAACTTCTTTTCTGATATGTATTAAAGATTTTTTGTAGCCATTTACCTGACTCTAATTGTATCTCTCTATTATCAGAGTTATTTATTTTTACGATTTTACAACCTTTATTGGTAATAAAATATCTATTTGTTTTTTGAAGTTTTTCTTTAACATAATTGCCCTCATCTATATTCATAGAATAGAAAGACCAATCACCTTTTATTTTAGCTTGTGCACAATAATCTAGCACATTGCGATTTTTACTTACAGTATCTTCAGGTTTAATTCCTTTTACAAAGAAATTATATAGACCTTCTGCTACTACTTTATAACTACAGTTTTTATGCAGCTTTTTACTTATCTCAAAACGGCCTTTTAATTTTACCGGGGACAGGTAAAATTTATCTGCCTCTTTTGTTAGTATATCATATGTAGGTTTTTTAATTAACTCATTATATACATCTTTATGTATTTCCTTTTTCTTAAATACGCCTATATAATTATTACAATCAGGAAGCATTAATTTGGAATACTCATCATGTTCTAGTGACAATTTTGTTATCGCCTCCCACTTATCACAGATCTCTATGTACTTGTCATAATACTTATTAGGTATCAACGTTTCTACACCATCAGTGTTATACATAAGAGGTACAGCTCCCGGTATGTTTTCACAAATCATTTCACTTAATAACATCAAACTTAATTGACCATTAATCGTAACTCTCATTGTGAATTCAGGATCATATAAAAAGCTATGCTGATCATTGCTCAGACCATATGCTGAGTTTAATACAATTTTATATACATAGTTTTGAGGATTAGATTTTGGTATTTTCTTTCTCTCTTTAAAAAACCATTCATACTGGTGACAAAAATCTTTCTTTGGAAGATGAGCAGGATGCCACTCTTGCTTTATTGCTAGGTTAGGATAATAACTTACTACATCACTACTAACAATTGTCATGTACTCTTCAGGTTCATATATACCTCTTTTAGCACCGTGAACACCACCTAAACCAAAGCTTATTTGAACTCCTCTATATTTTATTACTTCATGGAAACTTCCTTTAAGGTTGTTAGCATCAAGCCTTAACGTTGAGAACTTGTCTTTTAGATTCTTAAATACAGGACTATTAAACTTTAAATAATCAAGAATTAAATCTTTAACTATAATGCTGTTTCTATTAGTACGCATTTCTTTAAGCTCATATTTGTTAATACCTGTCTTCTTAGATATTGCATCTGCAAATAATTCTTTTGCTATACGTGGCTCTGAAGCACTCCATAATATAATGTTGTATTTTTCAGTAAGCCCCATCCTAAGTTTTATTTCTCCCGCGCTTAGCTGCATTATTCTTTTAGTACTAGCAACATCATTCCTGCAGTAACTTGCTATTTGTTTTAATTGTTCTACTGTATTTATTTCTTCTGTATGATCAATAGGCATGTCTTGGACATTGTCCCACCTCATACTACATTGTATCCACTTAAGACTAGATCTTTTTGCGGCATTATCCCAATGATTTAATTTAAAGACATCAATTTGTTTAATACTTAATGTTTTGTCATACCATTCTTGAAAGTCTTTATTTCTAGATCTGGTTATACAATCTTGAGCTTTTGCATAAATCAACTTTGCAATTTCTTCACCGTCTAGTGTATACATTAGATCTCTGTTTACTAATATGTATTCAGTTATTTGTGAATCAAATGCCAAGCCGTTATATGAAATATGAAAAGATTCCTCTTCAATATTTCCATCTAAAAAATCTATGAACTTATCAAAGTCATTACGCAATTTGCCACAGGTAAATACATGTACTTCATCTGTTTTATAGTGCTCAAAAACACCAAGAAAACAATTTACATTTGTTTCATAATCCATTACCCAATGACTCATGTTTTAATTTTTAGGCATAAAAATAGGGACACTTGGTCCCTATTGATATGATATGTTTATAAATTACATTTCTTTTCCTGCCATATCAACAATGGCTGGCTTTTCTTTTTTAATTAAATCAAGCGCAGGTTCTGAGTCAATGTTTCTTAAATGCTTACTCCAATTAAAGGACTCAGCATTAACACCAAATGACTCAATGAATGCTACTTGCTCATCATATTCTGGAATGTAGTATTCTTGAAAAGTTTTCATGACTACTTCTTTTTCTTTATATGTTTTGCCGTTTGCTTTTGGCTTCTTGGATTGCATAGGATTTCCGTCTTCATCTAACCTTGCAGTCATATGAAAGTTTTCTTTCTGAATTTTACTAATAACCACTAACAATGTAGTAGTAGGATCATAAATTACTTCTGAATACGGGCAATCTTCTGTTACAGGAATCATCTTAAATGTATTTCCTTTACCGAGATATGTGCTTATCATAAGCATGTTCTTTCCGTAAGTTGTTGCTTTTTTTGTCATTGGTTTATCTTTTTGTTTTTATCAAATATAGAACTTTTTTCATTAATTGTAAATGATTCTTCTTTTAAATCTGGTTTAGAGCATAGCTCTTTTACACCTTTTAATAGATCTACAGGTACATCATACAACTTCGCATATTGTTCATAATAGTTTAAAGGATACAAATAGCTCCTAATCATTGTATGATTTTTAACATTGTTCTTAAAAAAATTCAATATATGTTTCTTATAATCATTATCTAAATCTGTATACTTACCTTCTACAATAAGATCATACTGCTTTTTGTATTTGGAAAAATCAAATACATATACAGATGAACCATCTTCTAATTCTATATAACTATCAAATAAATTATTACCTAACAGCTTAACTTCTTCAAATAATTTAAACTCTTTATCTTTTCTTATGTGATAATTACAAATTAATTTATAATCATCTAACTCATAAGTTCCTTCCCAAGACATAAACGTTTGCTTGGGAACTACACTTACACCTCTCCTTATTGAAAGCAAAGGATATAAAAATATTCTACTCTTCTGAATGTATGTTCCTTGAATTTTATTTATTCTCATATTATAAATATACATTTTTTAATGCAAATTCATAAGGTAATTCATATTTCTCAGACTCTACATGCCAATTAGCTGCAGGAAGTATTGTATCTATAAAATCTCTTTTCCAATTGTTTAATGTTTCCTGTGATACAGGAAATGTATATAGCTGATCAAACCTATCAAACACAACGAAATTAAAATTTATATCTGATGATCTCAGTGTAATGTCAAGTTCTTCTTTAAACATAACTCTTATTAGTTCAACATATACTGCAGCTTGTAAAGAATATCTATAGAAATCTACAGTGTCAGAAAACTTTGACAGATCTTTACTAGTTGTTTTAAAGTCATTAATTGTTACTTTAGAATCTTTATCTATAGTTACATTATCAAGTATACCTTTTAAACCAAATTTAAATCCTCTAACATTCTTAATGTCAATTGGATATTCACACTTGACATCTTGATATAAATCTTTGTATTCATCAAGACCAAGAAGCTTTAAAGTATCTATATCTTCTTTGATTATGTTTACACGTCTAGTACATTTATCAAGCATCTCAGAATCAATAATTTCTTTATTGCCTTTTGACTGAAGAAAGTTATAATACTCTTCAGTGTTAGGTTCAATTATTTTTTTTAATCTTTTTGAATCTCCTGTTACACCATCCTTTGTATCTTTTAAAGATTGATGTTTATCTAATCCTACTAAGCACTCAAGAATTAAAGTCTCATTATCTTCAAGACTACTTCCCTTACTACTGTTTTCAAAAACATATTTTGCTACTGCTATATTTGTTGGGCTAGGTAATTTATCGCTAGCCACTATGTATTTAGAATCAAACTTCTCATTATCTAATAATAAATAATGTATAAGATTGCCTTCTAATAGATACTTCTCAGTACTTATTTCCTTTTCTCCTAATACATATTCTTTATAGAATATCTTAGGCGTATCCAGCAGCTTTTTCAAACTGCTGTAACTAAATTTAAAATTGTTTACATCTAATTGTCCGTTGCCCACCATAAGTCTGCTGCTATTTCGTCTGTCCATAAATTTTTACTTTTGATTTTATTTTCAACTGTATCTAGACTCAAATATCTTAATTCAGATTTATTCAAATCTAAGTAAGACAATAAAGATCTAAACCCTACATGATCATAACCTTTAATATGTCTAAGACCATATCCATATTGGTATAAAAGCGCATACAAGAATGCGATACTCTTTTCAAAATCACAATTAGTCATGAGTTCCATTAACAGACTTTTATTTTCTTCATCTTCAGATGTTGCAAAATTCTTCCAATCTATATAGTTATCTCTAGTTATAGATATCTTATGTGCATTTGAAATCTTTAACAAAGAATCTTCAGTATAATATTCTGCTTTTCTTAAGAATAACTCATTGTTTAATGGCTTTATAAATTCCATTTGACCTTTGAATCTTTTATCTAAACCATTCCATTTTCTTGCAGCCCATGTATCTACATTGATTGTGTTATAATTAGCTACAAAATTTCTCAAATTGTCAGACAAACATAATGACTCTATGTTTCTATTCCAGAAAAATTTCGTATAAGAACTATGAGAGACACCAAATATTGTGTAAGGTACATCTAAATAAGCTTTCACGAAAGTTTTAGCTCTCTTCAAGTTTTCTTCATGTGGAGGCTCTTCATAATCATTTGTATCTATATAAATATCATTGATAAAATTATACAGTGCCTTACCCTCTACAGGTATAAATCTCTCTGAAATAAAATGTTTTGACTCCCCATAATCATTCGGTGGCAATATAATACAATCTGCTTTAATAGGTTTAATTGTAGTTGTAAAACCTAATGACTTAACTTTATGTCTAGGTACACTACAACCAGGGGTTATGTAAATTGTTTGTCCTTTCTGTTCAATTTCTTTATTAAGATTATGATGTAGGTCTACTTCACCTGCTGTAAAGCCTTTTAATATAGATGTTGATATACTTCTGCCCATGAAATCTTCTGCGGCAAAATCTATTAGTACTAAATTGTTCATATGTTTTTTTTAATTTAAATAAAAGTAGAGGGAGGCACGCCAAACAGCCTCCCTGAATTAGTGATTTAGGCCTACTAAAACTACTTAGTAATATACTCTTGAACTTTAGAATCAAAGAGCATCTTTGAAAACTTAGCTTTGTTTCCACTGATGATCTTTTTTACAAAATGATATTTTAAATCATTAGTAAATATATCAGGGTCATTAACAAGGAATTTCATTCTAGCTAATATAGCATCAGTTATCTTGTTATCACTTGCATAGTTTAAAGTATAATTAATAAATCTAGTAGTGAGTATACTTGCTATATCAGCTCTATAATCACCGTTTTCACTTATTGCATCTAGCATTTTCTCTTTTAGTAATGCAGAATCTGCATCCAAAAGTATTTCTTTTGGTGTTACTAGTTTATCTAAACGATTATTAATAAATGAAGTAAACATAGTTGCTACTTCACCACCAACAGATCCTTCACCAACCATTTGTATCATTGGTAAATGTTCTTCAAAAACTTTATAAGAGCTAATACAATTAAAGAATGTAGTAATAGATCTTGGATTAACTCTATCACTAATGATCTCAGGATGCATCAAAACAAAATTAATACAACGACCATCAATATTATTTTCTTCTGCCCATTCTGCCCAACGTTCATGATTCCATTTCATAAATACTGAAACGAATCTTGTTCTTTGTGCAACGTCAATTGAATTGACAAGATACTCACCGTCATCTGGATTAGCAGTCAATAATATATGCCAATCCTTTGGTAACTTCCATGAGATATACTCTTGTCTATCTACCAATTCCATAACGGCTTGAATAAATCTCATATCTGCACGGTTCCAATCGTCAAGCATAAGTATACCACCCTTAGTCTTGTCTGCTATCCATTCTGGTGGACAATAAGACATGCGCTTGCTACCTGTGAATTCATATCCTTGTTTAGAATATTGGTCAATAGCATTCTCATCTACCCATATACAATCTGTACCTACGCTATCTGCTTTTGTTGGTACTTTCTTTTTAACTTTTATTACTTGTCCGTTAGGAAGCGTTTTTTCTTCTTCAACTACTGTGTATTGAGGCTCAACTTCTTTTGCTGCACCTTCTTTGCACATTTGAAATTGTCTAACTGGGAAGCCAACAAGGTCACCCAATTCTTCTATCTGCGCTAGATTTAGCTTAACTAAATCTAAATCATACTCTTCTGCCATTTGTATAGCAACACTTGTCTTACCAAGACCTGATGGTCCAATAACTTCTGAAGCTACAGGTTTCTTACCCTGTGCTTGTATGTGTCTGTTGTTCTCAATAATGTGTTTGAGAAAGTTTTTCATTTCTCCTGAGTCTAATTTTACTTCGTTCATTTTATTTTTCTATTTGTATTACTGTTCCTGGGAGTTCATCATAGGCTGAGCCGTTTGATGATATCACCCATAATATATGTCCCTTTGCATTATCTGGGGCATACGCTTCTCCGTCTGTAAAGTACATCAAACATGAGTACTTATTTATATGTTCATTGTAATGATCTATTACAGGTTGAAAACTTGTTCCTCCTCTGCCATGTATCTCTAACTCTTTCTTAGGATCAAATTTACCTATATGCGATATTGCAGTATCACACTGTACAATTGTAACATCTGAGCCCGTCTTCTTTAAATGATGTAACTCATTAAGAAACTCTTTTAATTCACCTGTACTAACCGATCCTGATGTATCAATACCTGCTAGTATATGTTTATGCCTCTTAATTTTAAGGCCTGGAAAATCAGGAGATCTTTTATTGTATTTTCTTCTAGACTTTTTAGTATAAGTCTTTGAAGACTTACCAATAAATCTTCTCATAAAACCCTTCCAATCAAATGCAGGAGGATTTAACTGACTTAATCTAGCAAGTATTTCTGTGAATTCTCCTGGAACTGTTCCTTGAGATTTTATTACTTGATCTGCTACTTGTTGAACTACATGACCTGTTTGTGACTCAAGCATTTTTTTTTCAGCTTCATTAAGTTGATTAGAATAATCATGATCTAAATCTGCTAATTCATTTCCGTTTACTTTTAATGGAGATGTTCCAGACTGTTCAATTTTTCCACAAAGTTTTTCATCTTTAATTAGTTCATTGTAGTAATGCTTAGTTCCTTGATTCTCCCTAAAATCTAGATGAGGATAATCATTTTGAAAATCATGAAGCATGCACCCATAATACTTATCTCCAGGTTGTGGCAGATAATCAGGATTTATGTATTGATTTACTTCTAAATCCATAGCTACATTAAGTACTTTTTTATTCTCATAACTTTCATAGTTACATAAATGAAAAAAGCCTATGTGTAATAGCTCATGTTTTAATACACCTACTTTATGATCATCAGGAATGCTTTCCCAAAACTCATCATTAATAAAAAGATTATAATTCATTCCTTTTACACCAACAGCTGCTGTATTTATTTTCTTACTCCAAAGTTTAATTAATGATAAAAGAAGCAATCCGTAGAAAGGTTCTTTTAACATTAAAATTTTGGTAGTTCTTGCTAAGCTTTCATCTTTATTATAAGTATTCAATACCGTCATATTCAAAAGTTATTTTAGTTTTTAATTTAGGTATAGATGCATATACATCTTGTAATTTACGAGCAAAAAATTTTAAAACTATTGCTTTACCTTTAGGGCTGCCCCAACTTAATACATCTCTGTACTTCATACTTGTTACAGCATTGAATCTTGCTCTTGCATGTCTATTTTTCTCAGTCACGTTTAAAGCGTCTAACAACTCATGTACTGATTTATGCCACGGAGTATCATCATCTGATCCAAACATAAAGTTAGATTCAAATCTTAATATCCAGAATACTTGACATAAGTTATCATTTCTAAGTGTCATATCCTCATCACTTATTAGACTAGTTAACAAATTAACAGCTAACATTTTATCTTCTCCAGTACTTCTTAATTGTTCTGAAATATGATGTATTTTTTTTTCTGTTATAAACATTAATCATTTAGTTTTTGTGTTCTTATCATCCATTCTGGTGGACTTTTACTATGGATATTATCTATCCATTCTTTAGCTGTAGGAATATACCCATAGCAATCTTCTCTTACATGTTGTTCTGCAACATATCTTGTGTATACTGTTTTACCATCTGAGTTGGTAAACACTGGGCCAAACACATTTTCACATTCAAATATTCCTTCACTATGATGTCTAAAGAGTCTGTGTTTGCTATGGCCATACCAAGATTTAGTTTGATCTAACCATTCATGTATTTTTATGTAATCTTCTTCAACTCCACCCCATTTTTTAACTGAAGATTTTGCATGTTGATGTGGGTGTGCCATTACAATTCTTCTTTATCAAGAATTCCTGAATGTTCAAAGCTTTCAGTTTCTGTATACTGTATGACATTGGTATTCTTAAATTCTAATGAAGGTATTGCTATTACTAAACCTCCATAACCACCATCATTATTCCACCAATCTTCTATATTATTTAAATGTTTATAAGCAAGATTTTCAATAATATTCTCATCAAGTTCTTTTGGTTTATCTACTATATCTCTGCCTTGACAATAAGTGGCTACATCTTCTTCATTCCATGCATCTTGCATGTCTTCACAGCTGTTTGCTACATAAGTAATAGTTTCTATTGCTCCACTGTCACCACCACCCATATATTCTATATGTATAAATCCAATACCTTTTTCTACTAATAATGTTATTTCTTTTTCCGTCATTTCTTTTTAATTTATTTTTCCTTTATAAAATCTTCCTAATATATTTCCATTCAGATAATAATCTCTTTCTAAAACCTCATGCTTAAATTGAGCTTTGGTTTCTTCATAGGTAAGAGATGCTTTGCTAAAACAAATTTTAAGTATGGTTCTGTATATCATTTTACCATCTTTGTATGCTTGCTTTAGTTCTTTGTTGCTACTGAAATAGTTTTCATAGTCTAACTTAATAACTGTTTCATATTTCTTAGCTCTCTTGTCTGTCATGTTAGCCAACGCCTTCTTGCCAAACTTTTTCTTTCTCTTACTATAAAAGTTTTTCTTACCTATGTAAGAGTACATTATCCCGCTTTTATGATCTAAATAGTTCATCATGTAAACAAATCCTACAGCGCCTTCTGGAATCAAGTTCTCATTAAAGTCTATAACCCTTGTTCCTGACTTAGCTAATGGAGCATCTATTTCTATTTTCCAAGGATACATGTCCTCTTTTATTTTACTCTTTAAACTTTTCATGGCAAATGTTTTATTGTACCTGTTAATGCTTTAGTTAATATTGGATACAGATGTTCTCTGGTTGTACGTAGTCCGTGAGACTCTACACAATCTGATATATCTTTTTCTAATTTTAAATGTGCAAATGATATATTATATTTCTCTTTGTATTTAAGCATTGCTTTTATACCTGCTTCATCATTATCAAATAATGTACATACCCCTTTATAAGTTTCTTTTAATTTTAAAATTACATGTTTTGGAATCATTGTATTCTCACTATCCGGTGCTATGCATTCTGCATTTGTGAACCCTAATTTATGGAAAGTGAGAAGGTCTTTCATAGAACTACATATCACTAAGTAATCCTTTTCAAATGTTAATTGATCCACTCCTTGAATATAATCTTGAACTTTAAAAAATCTTTTATCTGATAAGGGCTGATATATTTTATATAGATCTCCAGAAGATCTGTAGTAGCCATACATTTTAAGACCTGTAATAATAAAACAATCATCTTTATCTTTTTCTAAAGTAAAAGACTCTATTGGTTTAACATTATATAAATCTAAAATTTTAGATCCAATCTTGTATTTATTCCAATAGTTCTTATCTGATGATGTCCATTCTCTGTTTACATGAGATTTAACTTTAAACTTATTTCTTATTTTGAATTGCGATACATCATACTGTTTATGATCTAATAAATAATTATTGTAATCACCTATAACTTTTAATGCTGCTTCTCCAAATTTAAGATTAAATATCTCTTTTACTAAGTTCATACCGTCACCTTGTAAACCTGATGAAAAATCTTTGAACTTATATTTGTTATCTTTAAAATAAATAAACATTGATGGTTCTTTATCTTTTGAATTAAAAATTGATGTCATTTTTATATCTTGACCATCTAACTTTTCTGTTAAATTTAAATAGTATTCAAAAATCCATGTCTCTGGAACTTCATTTAAATCAGATACTAATTGTGTTGTTCTTATCATAAAATTAGTTTAATAAAAAAGAGGGACTGTTACATCCCTCTTTAATTTGAATATCAAGGAAGCCCACTAATGAGCCACAACAATTAATGATATTTTTTATAGATCAAATTCAGGAGCTTTTTTATCATCACCGTCACTAAAGCCTTCATCTAAAACTTTAGGTGTAATTTTTGTCCAGTGCTCGTCTTCATTGAATTCAATAAGGTTGCTGTTCTCTGCATCTGCAGATTCAATAACAGTCATACCTTTCTTGCCTTTTGGAAAGAATAAATCATAACCAACATAACTACTGTTTTTTCTTTCAAACTCTTTACCTGCTACTACTATGTTAAACCATTTATCTTTGAAAGGTCTATCTGTGTCAAAGCCTTCTACAAAATCTTCAATTGTAGCGTATTTTCCATCAGCTTCTGCAAACCAAGGTAAACATCCACATGCTTTACATAAAGTTTTCATTTGCTTTAGAATCTCCATGTCTCTGCTGATCTTTATACCACTTTTAGTTTGACCATTTTTATAATAGTAACGATTGGTTTTTATAGTACCAATTTGACCTTCATATCTTCCTTTAGATTCATCTTCTGTATCTCTTAGAAAGCCTTCAAATCCTTCAATAGGTTTTGTTTCTGTATTCAATAACAAAAAGTAACCATTGTCATTATCCATAAAAGGATATCTTTTTAAATTAATACTATTAATTTTTAATGTGTTTACTCCAGGAGTAATTGTTTTTGCTTGTCCCCCACCTTGTGAGTCTACTACGTCTTTTGTACTTAACATACTTGTTTTTTAAAAAATTATTAATTAATCAATATAAATTTCATCCCAATGGGTTGTAAATTTATTGTCTTGTAGTTCACTAAGAACTATTTCTTTGTTCCTTAAGTGCTCTGGTCTAGCACCACATGCTACAGAATCATTTGTAGCGAAGCTCAGGATATTTTTATTTCCTTTTCTATATAAATAACCTATGGCATCAGATTGAGATGTCATAATTCTTTTAATTTTACCTGTAAGATCTAGATCACTAGAAGTAAATTCAGCACCTGCTTTTTCTAGCATTACATCTTTTATATGACCAACTAGTATAACTCTAGGTGCAAGGGTCTTAATGTATTCTATACTTTTAACCATGGCTTCTCTTAAATATGCATAACCTGCACCATTAGGAAGATTTAATATGTTACCATATTGTGCTTTACCACTGTCTTTAGCTAGATTTCCTGCTGCATCTTTTTTAAACCAAGATTTACCCATAGGTTTTCTAGAATATAGTTTCTCAGCAAATGGTATACACTTATCTTCAAGTGCAGTTATTGTATCAACTGCAACATACTTGTAAGGATGTCCTGCTTTTTTAATTTCTTCACCAATTTCTTTTATGTCTTCAATACTATTTGCTTTAATCTTAACAGCATCTAAAAAATCAGAACCATTTTCTAAATCTAATAAAAGACAATCAGGTAGTTCAGCAAGTAAAGAAGACTTACCAACCTTTGGTTTGGAAAATATAATTAAATTGTTTGGACTCTTTGTAGTCGCTTTAACTTTTTTTGTAGGTAATTTAATACTCATTTATTTATTTATTTTTAATTGATTCAATTAATTTGTTTAGCCACGCTTTATGGCTTACAGGTTCTTTCCACATAACTGATGCAAAATCTCTAATAGTCATGCCTTCTAATGGTAAATCAGAGTTTTGATCTGGTATCTCATCAAACTCTTCTATTTTTTTCCATTCTTCTTTACTGTATTGTTCTGTTACATTTACTAATTCATCAATAGGAACTAAAAATCTTCTATCTCCTGTTGTTGGATGTGCTTCAGACTGTACATACTCTTCCGCATAGTTTGGATTATAAATCCATTTCCACAATCTTCTTTCATCATCTTCAGGTTCATAGTCTCTACTACAGAATTCAGTGTATATATCTACACCGCCTTTAGCTTCTGATGGATAAAACCCAACGATTAAATCTCCTTCATGCTTATATGCCATACGAGGTATAAACTTTGGATTTGCTATTCCTTCTTTTTTGAAAAGTTCTAAATGTTTTTCTTTTAATTTTAATATTTTCTCTCTTTTAGTGGGCTTGTTATTTCCACCGAGATCTTTTGTGCTAATCATTTCTCATAATTTATGATGTTGAAACTCTTTTTTGTTGTGTTGGTGGTGTTTCCATTTCTTGTATAGACATCTTATCAAATTGCGCTTCAAAGAAACTCATTCTTGTATCTCCATTTCTACACTTGAGAAAGTGTGCTACTAAAACAGAATCATCTTTGATTATAAATCTTTCAGGTCCATAGTATTCTATAAATTTATTAGCAGGTCTATTTAAGCCTATACATATATCTGCATGTTGAAATAATGCATCACCACCTAGTATATCTGTTTCTAATATATAATTACCATACTTACCATTTTCATTTCTTTCTGGAGACTCTACATGTCTACCTAACTGTGAAAGAACAATAAAAGCTATTGGATATTTTCTTTTTAATAATGTCAAGACTTCTCCTAATCTATATAGCATATCTGTTTTACTCTTAAGAGAGCCTTGATTTACTAAATAAGAGTGATCCAACGTTATAACTGTATTTGTATAAACTTTTTTGCCATTTACTTCTGTAGCATATTCTTCCATATATGCTTGAACAACAGATCCTAATTCATCTGCCGTTGGAGATTTTTCTACAATATCTATGGCTGAAGTGTTTATGTCTACTGCCTTCTTAGAATGTTCATATAATTTTTGCAAATCTGCATCAGTAATTTTATCATCAGGATAAGCGCTACAGATATATTTATAAGGTTTACCTAGAACAGAACTAAACTCTCTGACTTTTGATGATTTAGCTACCATCTCTAATTGAAATTCTAATATCCTAATATTCTGTCCTTTGTTTCTTTTGAAACCTTCACGTACTATTTGATCTTTGATAAGAGTCTTACCAGTACCAGGTCTTCCACCAATAACTGTCATTGAATGCCACTCAAAGCCATTGACTCCTGCATCATTCATTTTTGGCCATGGTGTTTTAAAGCTTGTTATTACACCGGTCTTTCTTCCGTGTATATATTTTAATGCTTCTTTATAGGCTGCTTTTTGACTATTCCAATAGTCTTTTGGGTTCATATTTTGTTGGTTTAATTAGGAATAGAAGTGCGATTAATGCCTGCTCTCCGTTTTATAAAGTTACTAAAAAATTCTCCAATAACAATGAGAATTTCAATAGAAAAAAAGTGAAAAAACTTAATATCTATAATGAATACCTTTACTATTAACCATATTATTACAGTCATTAAAGCTGACAGTAATACCCTATGAATCATGTTATATGTTTCTCGTGTCATACGACTTTTGTTTTTATTATATGTTCTTGTTCTTTATAGCCTCCATTTTTTATGTTTTCACACATATCAGCTAAATCACTTAGATTATCTTTTCTTATAAAATATTGTGATGTTCTCATAAACTTCCAATTCTTTTTCTGATGATCATTTATATATGCAGATGTTGCATTAAATATATCTTCCCATGTAAAATTATGATTCTCAAAAAACCATTTAAAGTTTTTTTCTAGGTTTCCATATGCAGATCTAGCTGCTTTACCGTGTGGTAGTTTTTGATTAGGAAACATTTCTTTATACTTTAATATGTTTTCTTTATAGTCATTACCTATGATCAGTTTATTTACTTTTTCTTTTTGAACTTTGAACATGCTTTCAACCTTATTGATAAGCTTGTGTCCTCTTTCTGATATTTGAAATTCTGGTGTGTCATCTTCACTTAAGTTTGCTACCCATCCTTTAAACACTAATCCTTTTAAGGCTATTTTAGTGTTTCCTGATAATGTTGTTGTTGATTGATGCATTGATGCTAATAAATAGTATTCAGATGCCGTTAGTCCTTGTGAACAAACTAAGTCAAACATTTCCAGATGTTTAAGTGTAGTTTTGGATTTTGCCATATTTTTAATTTAAAATGTTATATTTGTTTAACTTAAAAACAAATAACTATGAAATTTTTCAAAGATATTTTGATGGAAGATCCTAAAGATAAGAAATATTCATCAAAAAAAGTTACAGGAATGATTGGTTCAGTATTAGCTTTTATAGCTTTTGTAGTGGACGGATTTCATTTCTATGATATTAACGATGCAATGTTTGATTCATTGCTTATTTTTTCTGCTACAATGTTAGGAGTATCTACTCTTAGAAGATTTGCTCCTGGAAAATAATGTGGTATAAAGACAAAGACACTAGACGATTAATAATCAGAATCTTTGCACTTATGACTTTTGCTCTAGTTACATTGTTTATATTTAAAACGTGCAGTGAAAGTTATCATTCAGCGAATATTACAGAGGATCAAATAAAAATTGATTCTCTGTATGGCGCTATTGCGTATAAAGAACAATACATTCTTCAATTAAATTTGCAATCAGAAAAACATATAGCTTCAATTGATTCATTACAATTATTAGTTGAAGATATAAGACTATCTAAAACTAAAGTAAGAACAAAATATGAAAAAATATATGTTTTTGTTGACCATGCTACTAACTATGAGTTGGACAGCATTATACGGTCAAATTGGTAATGACACACTTACGTGTTATAATAATTCTGAACTAAAACTTATTGCTACAAGAGTAATAAGAGCAAATGAGTGCGATACACTGCTTTTCTTGTCTCAAGCGGAACTAACCCTTAAAGATTCCATAATAAACTCTCTTAATCAAACTATAGACGTTAAAGACTCTATTATCTCTATAAATAAATCTATAAATCAAGACAACGGTAACATCATTGCGTTACAACTTAATCAGATATCTACTTTAGAATCTGAAATTAAGAAACTTTCTAGAAAAAATAAATTCTTGAAGGTTGGTTGGGGGATTTCCCTCTTGGCGGTTTTGACTGGTGTGATTGCGTTGGTGCTGTGATGAT
>WLWI01000120.1_pt1 | contig 109151 bp, 96 predicted proteins | sample 6701501 | NCBI WGS metagenome assembly WLWI01 (sample SAMN12718690, study PRJNA515312) | sponge metagenome | isolation source: marine sponge | host: Mycale hentscheli | place: New Zealand: South Island, Marlborough, Capsize Point | collected 2014-11-01 | reverse complement strand
AGCCCTATATCCAATCATTCTAAATTGGGGTATTTCAGCAATTTCCTTCATTTTTCGGGCCACCAAATCCCCCAGATCTTAAGAAATTCGGTGCCCGAAAAGTGAAACCATGTCTATGAATCACACACATATTAGAGCGACCTCGACTCACCCCATCAATCTGAACCAGTCTCTAACAGTCAACCGAAGTCTCGCTACTTCGTCTTCAGCCAAAGGACTACAATGGGCAATTGGACCACGCAGTGTGTTTAGGCTGGTCATTATCTTTGAGAATGCCTTCTGGCTGGCAAATAGCGTGTCGAAGTCCTGCCAGTTCTTGCGCACCAGTACCCCAAGCTCTCCAAAGGTCGTATAGTCTATTTCCTCTTCCGACCTAAGTGTGAACCCAGAGTCGAGATCACTCTGTATGTTGTCAGTGACGTTCTTCTTTACGTCGTCTGGTGAACACTGGTCCCACCAGGCATCACCATGGGTTGCTTCAAGCGTCTCCTGCACGAGGCGCCGAATGCTGTTCTCCAAACAGTAGAACAGTTCGTAGTGCTTGGCCATCGTCCCAGCCTCGACACGAAGAGCATGTTCGAACTGCGGGTAGTAATCATCAGGTTGTCACGGAGCGACTTGAAGATTGCATTGAAAACGGCAGGGTCATCCGTCTTTGGCAGAACTAGGTTGATCGTGTAGCTGATGCCCAGGCGAGTAGTACTGTCAGAGACCGGTGGCAGGGGTGGTGGACCACCTGCTGGTTCTGGGGTTGAATCTGCCGTATCAGTCTCCCCACGAGATTCGCTCTGCAACTCCTTATCAAAGTCCGCTATCGACTTGAGATTCTCGAAGGTTGAGCAGACAAGCTGGACGACACGGTTATCCGCTTCGAGGCCGGTTATTTCGACAACTAGCCCCTTTAGGTCTGCCTTGCTGAGCTTCTCAGCGTATTCATTCCTTCGGTAGAGCTCTTGGTACCCCTCTCGTAGAGCTTGTGCCATTGCGGCACCGGCCGCCCGCATATTCCTGAAACTTCGGTACAGATCGGTAGGCGTCCCGTCTGAGTTCAGCAGCTTGAGTTTCTTGGCAGAGGTATGAACTGCCGATCATTTCCTCCCTTGAAACCAAGAACTGTCTTGAGGAAATCTTGCGTGAATCGATCCGGAGTCTTGGCCTCTTGTACCTTCTTGAGGACCTTGAGCATCCCCGCGGGGTGGTTCACGTATGGCAGCTTTGATGGCATGTTATCCTCCACTGTCCTGTGCACATCTTCTTGCTCATGTCACTCTAACACCTTCGAGTTCAACGGCGTGGAGCCCTTGTTGCGGCGAGTAGTTATACGCCCTCGATTTCCCATTTACCAGATTATTTGCACTGGATAATCTTGAAAAGCACCATCTTTAGTGGCTATCGCAATATTATCGTTAATCGCCTGGGCGATAATTAGCCGGTCAAACGGATCTCGATGGTGTAAGGAAAGGGTGGCAAGGGTGGTGAGATCTTTATGCCGGATTGGTAAAATTTCAATTTCATTCTTCTGCAATTCGGCGGGAAAGAGCTCTGGATAAGCCCGCAAAAGCGTCAACTTTCCAATGTTGACTTTAATCGCGATTTCCCACAGACTGCCGACGCTGAGCAGAACGCGATTGTCGAGATCTTCGATAATAGTGCGCACATTTCTGCTGAGCCTGTTGTCGCCCATTATGAACCACAACAAGCTGTGCGTATCGAGCACCACTTGCATCACATATATTCGCGAAAATCTTCTAGCGGTTCATCGAAGTCATCCGCCATTTCGATAAGCCCTTTTGCGCTCCCAAACTGTCGTTGCTGTGCTGGCGGTGATGGGGTCGCAGAAATGAGCTTGGCGAGCGGCTTATTGGCCTGAGAGATAACAACTTCCTCTCCCTTTGCTGCTCGCTTAACCAGTTCAAGTAAATGCTCTTGGGCTTCTTTCAGATCTACTTGTCCCATCTGGACTCTCCTCATCATGTCAAAGCATTTGTCCTATAAATTTAAGATAACGGGACTTTGATTCCTAAATCAATCCCCGTACCCGGCCAAAAAAGCCGCCTGCCAGTCGGCGAAATTCCCTTCGATAATAGCCTGCCGCATGGTCCGCATCAGCTGCAGGTAAAAGTGGATATTGTGGCTGGTGGCCAGGTGTAGACCCAAAATTTCGCGATTTTGGAACAGGTGGCGAATATAGGCACGGCTGTGGCGGCGGCAGGCCGGGCAGGCGCACCCCTCTTCGATGGGGTTGAAGTCCTCGGCCAACGAAGCGTTTCTCAGCCGCACTCGCCCGGCGGCGGTAAAGGCGGTGCCGTTGCGGGCATTGCGGGTGGGAATGACGCAATCGAACATATCGACGCCCAATCCCACCGCTTCGACCATATCGTGCGGTAATCCCACGCCCATCAAATAGCGCGGCTTGCCCGCCGGCACGTACGGCATGGTGGCCTCAACAGTCTCCATCATTTCGTCTCGGGGCTCCCCCACACCCAAGCCGCCCAGCGCATAACCGGGCAGATCCAATGCGGCCAAACTGTTGGCGCAGCGGGCCCGCAAATCAGCGTAGATCCCGCCCTGGACAATGCCGAAGAGGGCCTGCGGCGGACGGTGGCTGCGCTCCTGGGCCAATTGCCGGTGGCGCTCAAGACAGCGGTCCATCCAGCGCAGCGTCAACTCCATTGACTGCTGCGCTTCCTGGTGGGTAGCCGGATAGGGCGTGCATTCGTCGAAGGCCATGATAATATCGGCCCCCAGCCCATGCTCTATCTCCATCACCTTTTCCGGGGTGAACAGATGGCGGGTGCCGTCTATATGCGATTGAAACTCCACCCCTTCCTCGCGGATTTTATTGAGCTGACTCAAACTAAATACCTGATAACCGCCGCTGTCGGTGAGAATGGGGTGGGGCCAGTTCATAAAGCCGTGCAAGCCGCCGGCCCTATCGACCAAATCGTGACCGGGCCGCAGGTACAGGTGGTAGGCATTGCCCAAAATGATCTGCGCCTGCAGGCTTTCCAAATTATCCTGCGACAGCGTCTTCACCGTGGCGTGGGTGCCTACAGGCATAAAGATAGGGGTCTCGATAATGCCGTGCGGCGTATGCAAAAGACCGGCACGGGCCCCAGTCTGCTGGTCCTGGGCTACCAGTTCAAAACGGAAATCATCGGCGGGCATAGCGATTCACTGGAGTTATTGGGCGAGTTGGGATATAGGCACAAAGCGAAAACCACGACTTTCCAGCCGCGGCAGGACGTTCTCCAGGGCCAGCAAAGTATGCTCCCGATCATGGCCGATGCCAATGGCCTGGCCCTGGGCGGCGGCCAGTTCGGCCAACTCCCACAATTTGTCGCTGACGGCTTCGACGCTGTCCACCGGATCGATAAATATATCGCGTTGGGCCGCCGGCACCTGCAATTGCCGGGCCATATTAAAAGCCAGGGAACGGGCCGTGGTGCGACTGTCGAGAAACAACAGACCGTGCTGCTTGGCCAGACGCAATACAGCCTTCATAACGCGGGGATCGGCCGTAGCCCTGGACCCCATGTGATTGTTGAGACCGACGGCACCGGGAATCTTGCCAATAGCATCGAGGACCAGCCGGCGAATGGCCGCGGTTTCCTGCTCGACGAAAATCGCCTGTTCTCCGGGGTCGGCCCGAGGATAGCCGTCGGGCTCCATAGGCAGGTGGACCAGCAATTCGTGGCCTCTGGCCAAGGCCAATTCGATCATATCCTCGACGTGGCCCTCGTTGGGCAAGACCGCCATGGTCAGGGGTTGGGACAGGGCGCAAAACCGCTCGGCCAGACCCTGGTGCCAGCTCCAGCTGCCAAAATCGTCCAGGACCAGGGCGATCTGCCCGGTGCGTCTCTGCAAGCCGGGCTCGTGCCGCAGCAAAAAGCGGATAGTCTCCTGGCCGCTGTGGCCACCGCTGATCTCCACCTGGCCCGAATCCTCCGCCTCGAAAGCACGCAAAATTTGTCCACCCGACCCCTCTAGCAAACGGACCAGGGCCAGATTGACGGCGGCCAGCGGCAAATCGGTGGGTACCCGTATGGTGAAATAGTCCGCCTCTCCCGGCATCGAGGGCCGGCGGGAAATCAGCTCGGCGCCAATGCCCAATTCGGCCAGCACCTGCTCGACCAGAGGCGGCACTACCTGGGACGGCTCGGCCAGATTCCCCACCACCTGGATGGGCGCGGGCAATAATTGCGCCGGCGGCTCGTAGGGGCGCAGCCGCCACAGACTGTGGCTCAGGGCCACTACCGCGGCGGCGATCACCCCCCCGGCAAGGGCCAGGTGCCAACTGGGGGACCGGCGCCGCCGCACCATGCGGCCGCTACGGCCCGAAAGGGCCACCTCAGAAGCCGAGTTGTTTCAGCGCCGACCAGGCCGCAGCATCGGCGGTGCGTTTGCCGGCGCTGCAGTCGCCCGACAGCGGATCGTCGATCCAGCGGATCATTTTCCACAGACCCTCTTCATTCTGGCGCAATTTGTAGATCATCACCTGGTCGACCCGAAAACCGTCTCCGTTCTCGTCGCGCATAAGCATTTGCACGCGGCCGCGGAAAACCTCCCAATCCTCGTCCGGATGGGCGTCCGGATCGTTGGGGCGGTTCTCGTTGATGGGGTGTTCAATGCCCGGTTCGACGCCGCGCTGGGTAATTTCAAAGTCGAATTCGAACGTCCGGAAGACTTCGAATATTCCCTGCCGACTACCGTCGCGGCTGCCGCCGATAAATTCCAATTCCTGTTCCAGGCCGTTCTCAAAGATCACATCGCCCAGACAATCGGTTTCGGTAAACCAGAAATTGCCGTCCAGCAGGGTTTCGTACAGATCCTTGTCGCGGTCCCGCATGGCCCGGTGCAGGTTGTCGATAAGCTGTTCCGGGGTCGTGGCCGGGGGCGCCGGCGGACGCTCGGTATCGTCTTCGGGAATGTGCTTGGAAGGAGCGAAGGGATTGCTGCAGCCGCTCCACCCCACCACAACGGCAAAGAGAATTACGAGGTATTTCGTGTTCATGCTGGATACTCCTTTACTGAGGGCCGTTCACGGAGAGAATACCGCACGCAATTCGCCCCAGGACAACTTGGTAGTCCCGGAGACGCGCTCGTCCCTCCAGCGCTGTATGGACCAGACGGGGTTTTCCAGACTGGGGGTCACCAGGTCTATATGCATACGTCCTTTGATCCCCAGCAGGCGGCTCTCGTCTTGGCCCTCTTCCTGTGTTAAGACTTCGATAAAATCGATTTCATAATCAAAGATAAACCGTTCGCGCAGTCCGTCCTCCGACGGCTCGATTTCGTCTCGGGAGGCGCTGTACCAGCGGATGAATTCGGGTTTGAGGACGCGATCGGGATCGAGCAGGCTAAAGGCGTAACGTCGTTCTTGTTCCCGGTTCCACAAGGTGTCCAGATCCGGGTTGTAATTGGGCGGCACTTCGTAGACTTCTGGGTGCAGGTCGATATCCCCGGGATCCGGTATAAAGAGGAAATCGTCGCTCAACTGGTCCAGGTACTGGCTCGGACTCAACTCCCGCAACGTGGTCTGCACGTTCAACAAGACGTTGACCGGCCGGGTCGGTTCCCGCAGGAAAAGGGTGCGTCCGCTGGGGCAATCGGGAAGACGGGTGGCAAAGGGGTTGCTATTGTCGGGACGCTCGGTGAAAACGGCGTCAACGCATTGGGGGAAGAGATTGGCGTCCGAGCTTTCGGTGCAGCGGCATTCGGTATCGGCGCTATCGTCCAGACTGCAGCCAACAGCCAGGTAACCGACTGCCAGCCACGCAGTCCATGCGACCATCCACCACCTGTTTTGTCCCAGACTCATAAGTCTCTTCAAAAGCGGAAAGGTACCGGCGTAAAACACAAGACAAAAATGGCCAGGCACAAATAACCCAAGCGCCGGCGTCCGGAATCGAGACGCACACTGGGGTCGTAAGGTGCCGGATGGTCGCGGCCGAACAGGGCCAGTAAAAAAGCCAGCAGCAACCAGCCCAACCAGCCCTGGGGCCAGCCCGCAGGCCGGTCCCATACGAAAAATAAAATACCGTACAGCCCTAGGGCCAGCAAGACGGCGAAGGCCCCCCGGGCGATGGGCCGATGCTTGAATCCGAAAAGCGCGTAGACGATATGGCCCCCATCGAGCTGACCGACGGGGAAAAGGTTGAAGGCGGTAATGAAGAGCCCCACCCAGCCGGCGAACGCCACGGGACTGAGCAGCACCAGCTGATCCGCCCCTATCTGGGGCAATACCAAAGCCGACAGGCCGCTGAACAAAAGCGAGGCGCCCAACTGGATGGGATCGTGATAAAAATAACCGGCATCGACCAGAGCGGATTGGCTCAAACCGGCAATACAGGCGATCACCGCCGCGACAAAACCGGCCAGCGGACCGGCGGCGCCAATATCGAGCAGGGCGCGACGGTGCGGAATGGGCGAGCGGATTTTAATTACCGCCCCACCAGTCCCCAGGATAAACGGGAACGGCGGCAGCGGCAGAAAATAGGGCAGCGAAGCTTTGACCCCCCAGTGCCGGGCGGCAAAATAATGGCCGAATTCGTGCACCGTCAAAATGGCCATCAGCGTGACCGCAAAGGGCAGCCCCTGGCGCAGATAGGCCAGACTGGCCCAGTCGGCAAAAGGATTGAAACCCTGCAGCAAGGCCCCGGCCGTCGTCGTCGAAAAAAGCGTGAGGACGAAGAGCAGCAGATGGATCCAGGGGGAATGAGGCCGCCGCGGACGTGGCGAGGCGGTTATTGGGACGGGTGCGGCCAGCGGCACCAGGGGCGGCGAAGGATGCTTGCGCCACAGTTGCATACCCTCAAGCCCCCCCGTGCAAACACAGGCTAAAGCGATGCACTTGACCCAGGCCGTTGGCAAAGGGCAGATAGGCGTAATCCAACTCCCAGCGGGCCCCCAGCAGACCCAATCCCAGGGATAAATTGCGTGAATCGGCCAGCTGGTAGCCGGCCCGGGCATTCAGCTTGGGATGGAGCCGGTACTGGACTCCGGCGGCGGCCTCCGTGGAGCCACCCCGCCGCCGTTGCGCCTGGAGGCCAACCAGCAAACCAGGACGGCCGCTATAGGCCAGGCCCAGACGCACCGATCGCGGCAGCGGCGTCGCCGCCCGTTCCAGCTCGCCCATGCCCCCCAAATTGCGCAGACTCAGCCCCATCTGCAGTCCGGGGGCCACCTGGTAGAGCAGGCCCAAATCCACCGCCGCCCCCGCCGCTGCCTCCAGGTAAATGCTTTGGTGGATCAGCTTCAAGGCTGTACCCAACCGCAGACGGGGGTTGAGGGCGCGGGCATAGACGGCTTCGAACAGACTTTCGCGCAGACTGAATTCGCCCAGCGCTTCGGCGGTAGGGCCAACGCGGCGCTCCAGGCCGCCGCTGCGGGTCACGTGGGCCGCCAGACCAAAGGCCTGGACCGGCCCATTCCAAACCAGAGCCAGATAATCCTGGTCGATCTGCTGGATCCACTCGCTATGAGTAAAGACAAAGGAGCGCCCGGAGGCCCCCTGCAGAGCGGCCGGATTGTAGGAGGAAGCCTGCGGCCCCGGGACGGCGACTACGGCGCCGGCCAGGCTGGCGCTGCGGGCTCCGGTATCCAAATCGGCAAAGGGCAGGCCGGTGTTGGCCTGGACACTGGCGGCGGCCAGCAGGGACAGCGGGATATAGCGCCGCACGGCGGCCCTGATTAATTTGCGCATTGGATGTGTACCGGACATAGCTGGGCCCCGCCCATTCAAAAACGAGCGCTGAGACCAACGCTGTTGCGGCTGCCAGTCCCCAGGGGATCGTCGGCGTAGCCGTAGTGGAATTGCAGGAGCTGGCTGCGCATGGGACTCAGGCTCAGCCCCGCCGTCGGCGAACCCAGCGCCTCGTCCTCGCCGGCGACGCGCTCTAGCCCACCGCGCACAGTCAATACCGGCGTGGCGACCCATTCGGCGCCCAGGTTCACATGGCGTTCGACGCCGCTGTGCAAATCGGCGGCCAGCAATAGGCCCGGGCGCGGCGCATGGGCCAGACCCAGCACCGCTACAGTGGGCCAGGCGTCGGTGGTATTGGTCGTTTGCTGGTTGCCGCGCCGGACTTTCCAGTTGAGCTCCGCATTGAGGTTGCGCAGCACCACCGCCAGCCGCGTCCGGTCCCCCATATTGAAACCGAGACCCAGGTCAAAACCGTGCCCGTCCGCCGTGGCGGCCGGCCGTTGGGGCACATCCAGACGCTGATTGAGAATCTTCATGGTAAAACCGATCACCAACCGCTGCCCCAAGGCCCGGGCCACCGACATATAGTAGGCGTTTTCGGCGTCCTCGATACGGCCGCCGGGCAAACCGTCGCCGCTGCGGCCCTGGATATCTCCCACACTGGCGTGCAGCCAGGTGAAGCCGACACCCAATTCGCGTCGTCGGCTCAGCGCCAGGGAAAGGCTGTTGAGGCGGCGGTCGAGCGGCATGGGCTGGTACGCGGTCTGGGCGCTGTTGTCGCTGCCGCCGACCAGCCCCGCCGGATTCCAGTAGGGCGCCGCCGCCCCCGTCGCCACGGCAGTAAAGGCGCCGCCCATGCCCTGGCTGCGGGGCCCCAGAGCTATGGCGGCGAAAGCGCCGCCGAATTCGGCGGCAGCCGGCTGGACTGGCCAAAGGCCGGCGGCCAGAGCCCCGATGAGCACACTAATAAAGCGCCTCAATCCAGCACTACCACCTTCCCAAAGGCCTGTTCGCCCGTATCCAGTTCAATGCGGTAGAAATACACCCCGTTGGCCACTTCCTTGCCGTCGTCGTCGCGGCCGTCCCAATTATCGCCGTGGTTTTGCTCCCCGGCTCGCCGTTGGTCCTCGACCAGGGTGCGCACCCGTCGACTGGCAAAATCGTAGATCTCAATGGTGACCTGGGCCTCCCGGGACAAACTGTAGGAGATGCGGGCCTGCTCGTCCTGGGCCGGGGAAAAAGGGTTGGGCGCGGCAAAGGTCGCGACGCTGTCGACCAGACTAGGGCGCCCGACAATTTCCCCCCGGTCGAGGCTGAGGGTTTTCCACGGGGATTTGACAACGCGCCAACTGAGGCCCTGATCGGGGGAAAAACCCAGGCCGTTTTCGGCCCCCACCCACAAACCGCGAATGGTGGTCTCCAGACCGTTGAAAACGCCCCGGAGGCGCTCGCGGATAAAGGCATCCTCGACCACGACCTCTTCCCAGGAAAATCCTTCGTCAAAGCTAGTCGACAGGCCGCTATTGGAACTGGCCCAGACCTGGCCCGACGTAAAGGCGAAATCCCAGGCAAAGGTCGGTCCGGCGATATTCCAGGTATCGCCGTTATCCAGACTCCAGCTAATCCCGTCGATTTCGCCGGGATTTCCCGTCGAGCGGGTCCCGGCCCAGATCACCGAGCGGCCATCGGGACGGATCTGGCGTTCCAGACCGACGACCCAATTGCCGGAGATGTGGCCAAGCTGGGCCCGCCCCTGGGCATCGGGTCGCACTTTTAAATTGCGCCAGGTGCGACCGCCGTCCAAACTGCGCCCCAAACCCGAAGAGGTGCCGATAAAGACCGTATCGCCAAAGGCCAATACGGTGAATGTGCGGTGCAATAGGGCCTGACTGGCCAAACTGTCGGCTTCTTGTCGGGCCTGGTCGACCAGACCCTGGGCAGCGCCTGCCTGGCTCAAGCTGTCGGCCAAGATTGCCAGACTGTCGGCGACGGTATCGGAGCGAAAATAGACGATGCGATCGGCCCCGTCGGGCAATACCCGTTCCCAGGTAAGGCCGGCGTCGCGGGAGCGCACTGATGACCCGGAGAAAAAGGCCGCCCATATGGTATCGGCGTCGATGTGGAGATCCCAACAGGGGTTTTGCCCGGCCGTAAAGGGGCCGCCAACAAAATCGGCCCGGGAAGTGTCAAAAATGGTTTCATTGGCCAGGTGGGACCAGCTCTGACCGCCGTCGTGGCTAAAGCTGAGGCCGCTACCCACATCGTAGGTCTGGCCGGCGATCACTGTATCGACAGCCGTGGCGACCCAAACGGTATCGCCCACGGCATCCAGTGCCGTGATAACGCCCCGACCCAGGCCATTGGCTGTGGTGAAAGTCGACCAGTCGCTTTCTTCCAGACCGGTGGTCTGGCCGTCGGGCGGCAAGCGGGCCAGGCCCGCTTCGGTGGCGACCCACAAATGGCGACCGCTCCACTTGATCTTGCCAATCTCGGCCCCGATAAGTCCCTGGATTGGTTCCAGATCCTGGACGGATTCTGCTTCCTGGTGAAAACGGGTCGGCAACAGAGCCTGGGCTGGGCCAGCCAACAACAGGCTCCAACACAAACCCAACAGAAGTATGGAGTGAAACATCGTACGATAAGAAGTATTGACGGAGTGGATCAATTTCATCTAGGTGCGGCTCAAGCGTAGGTCGCGGCCCGTTCGCGCAGGGCCTCAATAGCTTCGTAGCCAATGCCGTAATCGCCGATGCGCGTACCCTCGGGGCCCCCATGGCTGTCGGAACCGCCCGACTGCAACAGGCCGTAGCGCTGGGCCAACTGCATGTAATATTCGATCTGCTGCGGTCGATGAGCCGGGTGGTAGACCTCCAGACCATCGAGACCGACATCGACCAGCTGGGCGATCAGATTCTCGGACACGCTAGTGCCGGGGTGGGCCAGGACGGCGACGCCGCCGACTTGGTGGATGAGATCTATTACCTCTGCGGCCCCGATATAGGGCTTGGGCTGGAAGGCCGGACTGCGGTCCCCCAGGTAACGGGAGAAGGCTTCGTCCTTATTGGCGACCAGACCGCGATTGACCATAGCCGCCGCCACGTGCGGACGCCCCAAGGGACCGCCGCTGGTCTCTTTGAGCACGTCCTCCAGGCTCAATTCCAACCCCAGACCGTTGAGGCGCTCGACGATAAGCGTGCCGCGTTGGCGCCGCTGCTCTACTAATAGCAGCAGATGCGCAAGCAGTTGCGGCGCTTTCCAATCGAGGCAGTAGGCCAGAATATGGACCTCGCGCCGGCTGATATGGGCGCTCAACTCGGCCCCGGGAACGATCTCCAGTTTCAGCCGGGTGCCAGCCTCAATGGCTTCGTCGATGCCCTCGACTGTATCGTGGTCGGTCAGACTGATCGCCTTGAGACCGGCCTGGCAGGCGTCCTCGACGGCTTGGGTAGGCGTCCGCAAACCGTCGGAGCAGAAAGTATGGAGGTGTAAATCGGCCAGATTGTAGCGCACAGAGCCCGTTCTGTGGCCGGCAACGCCTCTGCGGGCATTCGGCCTTGAAGAGAAGAATTATAGTCGGCTGGAAGCCTATCTAAATAAAGGCAATTCAGGCTACTTTTCAAGCTAGGCGGGGCCGTCCTTTCAATTGCCCGATAACTCCCCCAATAAATCGACGTAATGGAGGCGTATTTTTTGCAACGCGCGGTCGCGCAACTGCCGGACCCGCTCGCGCGTAAGGGACAAAATGGCGCCTATCTCCTCCAGGGTCATGGGCCGCTGACCGCCCAGGCCGAAATAGGCCTGAACAATGCGGTGTTCGCGCTCGTCCATGACATCGAGACAGGCGGTAAGGGCCTCGTCCAGCCGGGTCTCTTCCAAGCCCTTTTCCAAATTGTCGTCGGCCACCGCCAGGGTAGACAGCAAATTGTCGTTCTCGTCGGGGAAAATAGGCGCATCCAGGGAAATATCGCGACGCCCCACATCCAGCGCGTTGCGGGTGCGCTCCAGGCTGATCTCGGAACTAGTGGCAATTTCCTCCAGCGTCGGATTGCGGCCCAGACGCTGGGTCAGGAAGCCGATATGCTTTTCCACTTTCTGCAGATCGTTGATCTGGCTCATGGGGGGACGCGCCACCCGGCTCTGCTCGGCCAGGGCCTTGAGAATGGCCTGGCGGATCCACCATACAGCATAGGTGATAAATTTGAAACCCCGCGTCTCATCGAAACGCCCCACCGCCTCCATCAGCCCCAGATTGCCCTCGGAGATGAGCTCGCTAAAGGACAAACCGTACTTGGTGTATTCTTTGGCGACGCTGACTACAAAGCGCAGATTGGCCGTGACCAGGGCCTGCATCGCCCCCTCATCGCCGGCTCGGGCGCGCCCGACCAGGTCGGCCTCCTCCGTTCGGCTCAGGGGTTCGTAGCGCTGAATATCCCGCCAATAGGCCTCTATCGTACCACCCCCTGCAGTATTCCGTTTGTCGTTCTTCAATGCCTATTTCGCCCTTTCCACCTATGCGTACAAGTCAACATGCACAGAGACAACTAATTAGAACGGTGGAATGGGGGGCGAGTTCCAGGGCGGACGGGAAAAGGGACGTAAGCGGAAGGAGCTACTCAGGCCGGGGGCAGGAGGGCGGCGAAATGGACGTAGGCCTGGTCCCAGGCCCCCGAATCGTCTTCGGGCTCGTAGATATCGGGGGCGAAAGAATTGCGCACCACCTGGCGGGCCTGGTCGATGGAGCCCACCTCGCCGGTGCCCAGCGCCTGTACCATCAGATTGCCGATGGCCGTGGCTTCGAGAGGACCGGCCAGCAGGGGGCGCCCCGTGGCCGAGGCGGTAAACTGGCACAACAACCGGTTCTGGATACCGCCCCCCACCACGTGAATGCGGGCCAGGCGTTGGCCGCGAATCTGGTCGAGGTGTTCCAGGACATGGCGGTATTTGAGGGCCAGGCTTTCGAGGATGGTGCGGATAATACCGCCTTCCTCGGCCGGCGGAGTCTGGCCGCTGCGGCGGCAATAATCGACAATGCGGGCGGGCATATCGCCGGGGGCGATAAATAGCTCGTCGTCCGGATCGATTAAAGCGGCAAAGGGCGGGGCCTGTTGCGCCTTTGCGGTCAATTCGTCGTAGGAGAATTCGCGACCCTGTCGGGCCCAGGTGCGGCGGCATTCCTGCATCAGCCATAAACCGGCGATATTTTTGAGAAAGCGGAAAGTCCCGCCAACCCCGCCCTCGTTGGTGAAATTGTGCGCCAACGCCGCCTCGTGCAACAAGGGACGGTCTTCCTCTATACCCATCAGCGACCAGGTCCCCGAACTGATATAGGCGTAATCGCGGTCGGCGGTGGGCACGGCAGCCACCGCCGAACCGGTGTCGTGGGTGGCCGGAGCCAGCACCCTGACCGGATCCAGACCCGTCTGTTGCCGCAGGGAGGGCAGTAATTGGCCCAGGACCGCGCCGGGCTCGACAATGGGCGGCAAAATGTGGGTGGGCAGCCCGAACTGCTGCAACAATTCGGTCGACCAGTCGCCCCGGCTAGGGTCGTAGAACTGGGTGGTCGTGGCGTTGGAGAATTCGCCGGTCTTAACGCCGGTAAAAAAGAAATTGAACAGGTCGGCCATCATCAAAAAAGTCTCGGCCACCTCCAACAGGGGCGACCCCTGCCGCTGCATGGCCAGCAGCTGGTAAAGGGTATTGAGCTTCATGAACTGGACGCCGGTGCGGGCAAAGATTTCCTGCTGGGGGACACGTTGGAAAGCGGCCTCCAGCATGCCGTCGGTACGGGGGTCGCGATAATTATGGGGATTGCCCAACAAGACGTCGCCGCGGCCCAGCAGGGCAAAATCTACTCCCCATGTATCGACACCCAGGGCGTCTAGCCGGGCCCCGTACTGGCGTCGGTACATGGACAGCGCCTCTGTCATTTCTCCAAAGAGACGCAGAGGATCCCAGTAGAGGCTGTCAAAGACCTGCACCGGCCCATTGGCAAAGCGGTGCAATTCCTCCAGGCGCAGTTTTTCGCCGTCGAAATGTCCAAGCAGGGCGCGCCCGCTTTCGGCCCCCAAATCAAAGGCGAGCAGGCGGTGTTTGGCCGTGGTCATAATTCCTCTAAGCAGCCGGTAGGACAGGGCTCACAAATAATTAAGCCCCAATTCCGCCACCAATGCCCGAGTGGAATTATCCAGCAACGAACAGATCAGGGCAATGCCCAACTCGCGTTCCAGTTGGACGGCGTACTGGCTTTGCTCCTCGTGGTAGTTGAGGCGTTGAAAGCCCAGCACAGTGGCTTTGAATTCATCTACCCGGTCGTAGAGTACGACCTGGGCAATTTCAGGTTGGGCCAGGGCGTCGGCGACGAAATCGGCCCCGAAAATATCCTCGAGGGCGGTCTTGAGCTGGCGGTGTAGCATTAGAAGGGGTAGACCTCGTCCAAGCGGCGGCGCAGTTTGCTGCGGGTCTTTTCGCCTTCCTGCAGCAAAATCTGGATGACGGGCCGGGTGCGCCACTCCATGAGCACTAGATCGATATCGAGGGAGAATTGGCGCAATTCCAGCCGGCAAACGAGAAAAGCCCCAATTAGATTCCTCAGCATGATCAAGCGAAATAAGGGGCGATAACCCCTTCGATTCGCTCCGCCACGGGCGCATTCCCCAGTTCGGCGACAAATTCCTCGCCGGTGACGCGCTCGTACAGATCGATATAGCGCTGGGCTACGCCAATGCGGATCTCGTCGTCCAGCTCGGGGATATTATCGTCGGAAATGCCGCGCTCCCGGGGCCAGAGGCGCAAGAATTCCTTGTCCAGGCTTTCGGGCTCCTCGCCGCGGGCGTGGCGCTCCTGGTAGGTATCCTTAATTAGGCAGTTGTCCAATTGGCTCTGGATCTGTTGGCGCGTGATCATGGACGGCAGGTCTCCTAGCAACGGTTTGGCAACGGCGATCCACCCCGGAAAAGGGGCGGCATTGGCAACGGATTAATAAGGTCTTTAAAATTACCCCCCGACTTTGGACAGGTCAACAAGGAAACAAGTTGCGCGGCGTCTTTTTCCGCCGTATCTTGGTCGATCCACGACAGATTATTCTAGTGCGGGGGCGGTTTAAGCGCCGTGGCCCAGGCCCGGCGCGGCAGCCGATATCCCCGCCAGTAAACCTCTACCAACCGGGAGGTAGATTATATGCTACGGATACTTTCTGCGGGCGCGCTAGCTTTAGGGCTAGTGGCCTGTGGCGGCACTTCCGAAGAGGCCATAGAGTTGAAAGCCTATGCCGAGGCGATGAAAGGGATGGACAGTCTCAACCGCCAGATTCAGCAGGCTGCTGCCCGCATGGATGAGCCTTCCATTGAGGTGACCAGCAGCGATCTGGAGGCCGGGCGTCAGTTGGTGGCCTCGTATATCGCCGCCTTGAAAAAAATCCCCCAACCAGAAGATTCCGATCTGCGCCGGGCCTACGACAATTATGTCGTCAAAGTGGAACAGGCCACGGAGCTGGCGGCGGATTCGGGCCGCGAATTGAAGCAGGAACGCGGCAATATAGCCATTGCCCTGCGCCATATAGAAAAGATGACCCGCCGGCACTACAAGAGTGCGGTCGACTTGCTATGGCTGCGGCAGAAGGTCGAGGGCGAAATGCCGCTGGCATGGCCGGCGGAGGAATAGGCGAAGACAATTTTGTGAAAAAGCCCCCGACTAAAAGTCGGGGGCTTTTTTTGTCAGATGTGAAGCACTGATGTCCTGCTGTTTAGCGTGTCGCTCTCCGTAATTCAGCGCAAACATCCGGACATCTGAGGTTAATCTGGTATTATTCGCGGCGCCCGAGCCGGCTTGGCCATCAACTCGTCCGCGCCACGTGCAACCACGGCTGCAACGTCGACATCAGCCCCGAATAGAGAAAACCGGTGTGGAATAGCAACAGGAAAGGCATACCCAGATAGAGCCCCACCGACCAAGCCTGGTAGAGAATAACGGCGAAATAGGTGGCCAGAGATAATTCGAAAAGAGCCAGCAAATTTCTGCGACCGCTGTATTTCCACTTGCGCGTCCCGTCGCCGCCGGCCACTACCCCGTATTTGGGGGTGCGCCGGAAACCGCTCTTATGGCCCAGCAGCCCCTCGAGTACCGCCCGGGTATTATTGACGCACAGACTCATCCCCACGGCCATCAGAATAGGCAGATATTTGATCTGCTTTTTCCAATCGGGGTACAGCGCCCGTTGCGAGGCGACATAATAACTGGAGATGGCCATAGTAGCCAGGGAAAACAGGGGCAGGTCGATAATTAGCAAGCGCTCCCAGCCCAGATTGGAGCGAATGCTGAGCACCGGCAGGGTGAGAACCGCCATTAGCAGCATCAGAATATAGCAGATATTGGCCGTCAGGTGGAACGTCGCTTCGATCTTGATCGGCAGGGGCAGCGGCTTGCGCCAGATCTGCGGCAGAACCTTTTTGGCCACCTGCACGGCCCCCTTGGTCCAGCGGTGCTGCTGCAGTTTGAAAGCGTTCATCTCCACCGGAATCTCGGCCGGGACCTCAATTTCGGGCAGATACATGAATTTCCACCCCGCCAGTTGGGCCCGATAACTCAAATCTAAATCCTCGGTCAGGGTATCGTTTTGCCAGCCGCCGGCCTCGTCAATGGCGCGCCGGCGCCAGATCCCGGCCGTGCCGTTGAAATTGAAAAAACGGCCCGAACGACTGCGCGCCGTATGTTCGATGACGAAGTGGCCGTCGAGGAAAATCGATTGGATCCGGGTCAGCAGCGAATAGTGGCGGTTGAGGTGCCCCCAGCGCATCTGCGCCATGCCCAGCTTGGGCTCGGTGAAGTGATGGATGGACTGGCGCAAGATCTGCGGCGGCGGAATAAAGTCGGCATCGAGAATAAAAATGAATTCCCCGCTCGCCTGTTTGAGGCCGGCCGCCAGGGCCCCGGCCTTGAAACCCTGGCGCGATTCCCGGGTGAGGTATTGGACGTCAAAGCCCTGCTCTACCAGGCGCTGGCTGGCGCGGCGGGCCACTTCCCGGCTCTCGTCCTGCGAATCGTCCAGCACCTGGATCTGCAGGAGGTCCTTGGGGTAGTCTATGCGCCCCACTTCCTCCAGCAACCGTTCGACGACGTGGAATTCGTTGTACATGGGCAATTGGATGGTGATCCTCGGCAACTCGTCGAAATGGCCCGGCGGGACCACCACGTCCTTGTGGTGCTTGTAGAACAGCCGCAGCATGTGATAGCGGTGGAAACCGTAGACGCTGAGGGTAAAAACAATCAGGCAGTAGAGGATTAAACAGGCGATCTGCCAATGAGGCATGGCTGTTCTCGCTGGGTCAAGGGTCGGTGGACCAGGCGGGCCGGGTCAAGCGGTTTTCTTCAAGCAGCATTGCTTGTACTTCTTGCCACTGCCGCAGGGGCAGGGGGCATTGCGATTTATTTTGGGGCCCACCCGCACCGGCTGCCGGGCCTGGGTTTCTTCGCCACTGCCGCCACCCGACTGACGCAGCGGTTGGGCGGGCCGGCGCGCCGGCGTTGGACCAGCGGACCGGGCCCCGTCAAAGCCCAGATTGGTCGAATCGCGGTGGATCATATTGTAGCCGCCGGTCCGCGGCTGGCTGGTGGGCGGGGCTTCGGTATCTACGCGCAGACGGAATAGATTGTTCAGGCTCTCCTGGTCGATGCGTTCGATGAGACGCTCGAACAAATCGAAGGCCCCCTTCTTGTATTCGATGAGGGGATTTTTACCGCCGACCCCGGCAAAACCGACGCCCTCTTTCAATTCGTCCATCTCGTGCAGGTGTTCCTGCCAGCAAGTGTCGACCGTATGCAGCAGGATGGCCTTTTCAATCTGGCGGAAAGAATCCTCGCCTACCAGGCCCACGCGTCGGTCATAGGCCTCCCGGATGGTGTCGAGAAGCAGCTGGCGCAGCCCCTCGGCGTCCATCTCCTCGCGCTCGGAGGGCGGACAGGAGAAACCCATAAAAAAGGCGGCGCCAAAGGCGCTTTGCAGGCCGTCCCAATCCCAGTGGGCCGCCTGCATCTGGCCGTCGGCAAATTGAGCCACAAGCCCACCGACGGTATTTTCGACCATCTCCTGGACCAGCTCGCGGACCGAATCGCGTTCGAGCATATCGCGCCGTCGGTCGTAAATGACCTGGCGCTGCTGGTTCATCACGTCATCGTAGTCGAGCACGTGTTTGCGCATTTCGAAATTGCGCGCCTCCACCTTCTTCTGGGCCCGCTCGATGGAGCGGGTGACCATGGAATGCTCGATGACCTCGCCCTCCTCGGCGCCGCCCAGCCGGTCCATGACCGAAGCGATGCGCTCCGAGCCGAAAAGCCGCATCAGATCGTCTTCCAAAGAAAGGAAGAAACGCGACCCTCCCGGATCGCCCTGGCGCCCCGAACGCCCCCGCAACTGGCGGTCAATGCGGCGCGCTTCGTGGCGCTCGGTGCCGATGACCTGCAGGCCCCTGGGCTCGTCGGTCAACTGCTGCCGCAGGGGTTTGCCCGCAGGGCCGCGGTCGTCCAGGGTCATAGCCGATTCGATCACCTCTTTGTCGAGACCGACTACTTCGGACGTCAATTTAATATCCGTGCCGCGGCCGGCCATATTGGTGGCGATGGTGACGGTGCCGGGCTGACCGGCCTGAGAGACAATCTGCGATTCCTTGGCGTGGTAGCGGGCGTTGAGCAACTGGTGTTTGATACCCTGGCGGTTGAGCATGCGGCTGAGCAATTCGGAGACTTCGACCGAGACCGTACCCACCAGCACCGGCAGGCCCGATTCGTGTAGGCGGCCTACTTCCTCGATAATGGCGTTGTATTTTTCGCGCTTGGTGCGGAAGATAAAATCGTTCTGATCGACCCGGCGCACCGGTCGGTTGGTGGGAATAACGGTCACGTCGAGCTTGTAGATCTGCCACAATTCACCCGCCTCGGTCTCGGCCGTTCCGGTCATACCGGCCAATTTGCGGTACAGACGAAACAGATTCTGCAGGGTGATCGTGGCAATAGTCTGGGTTTCCTGCCGTATCTTGACGTTCTCCTTGGCCTCAAGGGCCTGGTGCAGTCCGTCGGCGAAGCGCCGGCCCGGCTGCGGGCGCCCGGTCGATTCGTCAACAATGACCACCCGCCCTTCGTCCACCATATATTGGACGTCTTTTTCAAAAAGGGTATAGGCCTGCATCAGCTGGTTGATATTGTGCACCCCTTCGCCCTGCTTGGAATGCTGGCGATAGGCTTCGTCCTCCTTGAGGCGCTTCTCGTCGTCGCTGAGGCCCTCCTCTTTGCGGATGAGGTCTATCTCCTCGCTGATATCGGGCAAGACAAAGAGTGCCTGCTCATCGGGGGAGAGCATATCGCGGCCCTTTTCCATTGGGTCAATGGTTCGAGAACGCTCGTCAACGGCGTAGTAGAGGCCCTCGTCGATTTCCTGCATGCGTTTGTCGCGGATATAATCGGCCTCGACCCGGCCGATGAGTTTTTTGATGCCTTCGTCCTGAAGCATTTTGAGCAGACGCTTGTTTTTCGGCGCCCCGCGTGTGGCCCGGAGCAACTCAATACCAATTTCGTATTCGTCGCCCCCTTCCTGGCGCCTCTTGTCGACATCGGCGACGATTTTGTTCACCAATCCGGTCTGGGCGCGGATAAGCCGGTCCACCAGTGGCTTCATTTCGGCGTACTGGTTGGTAGCGTCGGGCACGTTACCGGCAATAATAAGGGGCGTCCGGGCGTCGTCGATAAGATTGCTGTCGGCCTCGTCGACAATGGCAAAATTGAATTCGCGCTGCGTGATATCTTCGAGGCGGGTGGCCATATTGTCGCGCAGATAGTCGAAGCCTACCTGGTCCTTGGTGGCGTAGACGATATCGGCGCCGTAGGCCTCTTGGCGGCTGGCCTGCTGCCATTTGAAGCTCTCGGGGACGCCTTCGGGAGCGGGCAATATATAGCCCTCGGCCCCGCCCATCTGCTCGGCGTTCTGGACAATACCCACCGACAGGCCAAGGAAATTGAAGAGAGGGCCCATCCACATGCCGTCGCGCTTGGCCAGAAAATCGTTGTGGGTGATCAGGTGAACCCCGCGGTCAGTGAGGGCGTTGAGGTAGAGCGGCATGGTGGCCACCAGGGTCTTGCCCTCGCCGGTGGCCATCTCGGCCACTTTGCCCTGGTGCAATACCAAGCCGCCGAACAGCTGGACATCGTAGGGCACCATATCCCACTCTACCGGCTCGCCGGCCCGGTCCCATTGCCGGCCCTGGAGCCGGATGCAGGCCTGCTTGACCAGGGCAAAAGCCCGGGAGGCGATCTCGTCGAGATAATCGGCCTCGGCCTGACGGATCTCGGCGTCGAGGGCATCGTACTGATCGTTGAGGGGCTCGCGCTGGGCCGGTTCCAAATCGCCGCGCAATTGCCCCTCCAGCTCCTGCAGCCTGGCGGTGCGATCTGCCAAGCGCTCGACAAGGCCCTGACGGAAGGCGGCGGTCTGGGCCTGAATTTCGGCTTCGGAAAGGCCCTCCAACTCGGAAGTCAAGCGATTGATTTCGTCTATCTGGATCGTCGATTTCTTAAATTCGCGATCGGATTGGGAGCCAAAGACTTTTTTAATGACAGCGTTAAACATGGCAATTTCCTCTCGATGGTACGACTAATTACTTAGATGCTGCCGGGGCTAGAAGGGATGCGAAGCGACGGCCCTTTTCCTGCCAATTCCGGTCCTCAATACCAGTCAGCGGGGAATTAAAGCGACTATTTAATGCCCCAAAGCCAGGCGTTGGGCCAAAAAGGGCGGCAAACCGGCGGCCAAAATCTTTTTTTGCGCGGCGTCGATTGGATAGTCCACGCGCACTAGTTCCAACGTTCTGGCCGCCGCGTCCCAAAGGGCAAAACAAGCGCGCGGATCTCCGTCCCGTGGCTGGCCGACACTGCCGACATTGACCAGATAGGACACCCCTTCCTCCAGTACTACCGGTCCAGCAGCGGCCAGAGATTGCGCCGACGCTCCCGACCGCCCCCAAACAAAAGGCGTGTGGGTATGGCCAATAAAGCAAAGACGGACCACCGCCGCTTCCAGGACGGCCTCAATTTGGTCCGCCGAGTGGATATAGTCCCATTCGTCGGGGCAGTGTGGATCGGCGTGGACGTACAGCACATCGTCCCCGTCCCGGATCAGGGGCAGAGCGGCCAGATAGGCTGCATCGGCGGCGGCCAGGCGGGCGGCGGTCCACTCGGCGGCACGACGGGCCCAGGGGTTGAAATAGTTCATATCCAGCAGTCCCACCGCCGCCGCATCGTGGTTGCCCAGCACCGCGTCCTGGACCAGGGCCCGGACCTGGTCTACACAAGGGCCCGGATCGGCGCCGTAGCCGACTATATCGCCCAGACAGACCCAGGCGTCCACACCCATCCCCGCCGCCTTCTGCTGTACCGCCTGCAAGGCCTCGAGGTTGGCATGGATATCCGACAATACGGCTATCCTCATAACCGCTAGACAGGCAGCTTCTTCTGGCGTACAACGGCGTCGAGAATGCCGTTGATAAAAGCGTAGGACTGCTCGGTGCTGAAAAGCCGGGCCAATTCGATCGCTTCATCAATGGATACGCGCACGGGGATATCCTCGAAGTAGAGAATTTCGGCCAGGGCCAGCGACAGGATCAGGACGTCGATGCGCGCCATACGGTCGGAGCTCCAGTGGTCGGCGGTGGCGGCAATCAGGGCGTCTAGCTCGTCGCCCTTCTCATCGACGCGGCGAACCAGCTGCCCGGCGAAGGCGCGGACATCGTCCGACAGCTCGTACTGGCGGCTCCATTCCTCGAGGGCGGCGTCCGGGCTGCCCGGCGAACTGCGCGTCCAGTACAGGGCCTGCAGGGCCAGCTGGCGGGCCCCCCGACGGCTGTTGGGGGGCGGATGGTCCTCTTCTATCTCTAGATCGGGCGCATCCATTTCAAGCCAGGTTTTTCATCAGGCTGGCCATTTCAACGGCATTGAGGGCCGCGTCCCAGCCGCGATTGCCGGCCCGCACCCCGGCCCGTTCAATGGCGTGTTCGACGGTATCGGTGGTCACCACACCAAAGGTGACAGGGACGCCGCTGTCCAACCCGACCCGGGCGATGCCCTTGGCCGCTTCGCCGGCGACAAAATCGAAATGGGGCGTGACACTGCGGATTACGGCCCCCAGGCAGATAACGACGTCAAAGCGCCCCGTGGCGACCATTTTCTGGGCCCCGATGGGCAATTCGAAAGCGCCCGGCACCCAGGCAATTTCTATATCGTCCGCCTCGGTCCCATGGCGTTTTAGGCAATCGAGCGCCCCATCCAAAAGACGGGTGGTGACCAGGTCGTTGAAACGGCTGACGACAAGGCCAAAGCGCCTGCCTTGGGCATCTAAATTACCTTCGTGTATTTTCGGCATGATCCTCTGTATCAGGGGAAGACGGGGCCGTCTCGACGCTCTCGTGCAACAGCGTAGTATGCCCCATCCGGTCCCGTTTGGTGATCAGATACTCAATATTGTGGGGATTGGGGGCCGCCTCTATGGGCACCTGTTCCACTACCGTGAGTCCGTAGGCCTCCAGCCCCACGCGTTTTTTGGGGTTATTGCTCAAAAAGCGCACCCGCCGCAGCCCCAGATCGTACAGCACCTGGGCGCCGACGCCGTAGTCGCGCGAATCCATAGGGTGGCCCAAGGCGTGGTTGGCCTCTATGGTGTCCATGCCCTTGTCGCGCTGCAGCTCATAGGCTTTCAGCTTCTGGATAATACCGATGCCGCGGCCCTCGTGGTGCTGGATATAGACCAGCACGCCGCGGCCGGCTTCGGCGATCATAGCCAGGGAACGCTGCAATTGATCGCCGCAATCGCACAGATAGGAACCCAGGACGTCGCCGGTAAGACAGCCCGAATGCATCCGCACCAGAGTATCTTCGCCGTCCCCCACCTCGCCTTTGACCAGGGCGATATAGGGTTTGTCGTCGACCAGGCTGCGATAGGCGTAGAAATCAAATTCGCCGTAGCGGGTGGGGATGGTACTATGGGCTTCGAGGGCGACCAGTTTCTCGGTGCGACTGCGGTGGGCGATCAGATCCTTAATGGTGGCTATTTTCAACCCGTGGCGGGCGGCAAAATCCAACAGATACGGCGTTGAGGCCAAGCCCCCCTCGTCATCGAGGATCGTCGTCATCAAGGTCACCGGCTGGCAACCGGCCTGCAGAGCCAGATCGACCGAAGCTTCGGTATGGCCGGCGCGGCGCAACACGCCACCGGGTTGGGCCTGCATTAGATTGATGTGTCCCGGTTGAACGAAATCCGCCGCGGTGCTGGTCGCCGCGGCCAACGTGCACACGGTCAGAGCCCGGTCCTGCGCCGAGACCCCCGTGCCCCCGACTGCGGCGGCGTTGATCCCCGCCATAAAGGCAGCCCCTCTGGGACCGGTGGTACCGGGGATCATCATCGCCAGATCGAGATGCTCCAAGCGCCCCTTGCTGGCGGTGGCGGCGGGGGTCCCACGGGCTTCGCGCATCATGAAATTGACTGCGGCGGCCGTAGCCTTCTCGCCCAGCACCATCAATTCACCCTCGCCCACAGTCTGGGAGCCGTCGATATCGGTGGCGTGTTCGTCCACCAGTACCACCATGGCTCCCTGACGCAGATCGGCGGCGATTTCTTCTATACTATTAAAGTCAGGCATCCTATGACCTGTTTGACGGGGACTTAAGCCCGCTGCGAACCGTCTTTGTGGACTCCCGCTGGCAAATCTAGCCGACTTTGGCAGGGTCCAAGCAACGGTTTTCAATAACCCATAGAGCGCAGATCGTCCAGACTCATTCCCTTGCCCCCCGACTCCGGCGACTGCAGCAGGCGCTCGACGTAACGGGCGATGATATCGATCTCCAGATTGACCTCATCCTCCCCTTGTCGCAGCGACAAAGTAGTATGCTCAAATGTATGCGGTATGACCGAAACCGCAAATCCTCCGGGCCGCACCTGAGTCACAGTGAGACTGACCCCCTCCACCGCGATAGAGCCCTTGGTGGCGATATAGTGTTCCAGTTCGGCAGGCACTTCAATATCCAGGGTCCATTGCCGGTTCCCTTGTTCAATGCGGCGGATGCGGCCGATGCCATCGACGTGGCCCAGTACCAAATGCCCGCCCATCCGATCCTGGGGCCGGAGGGAACGCTCCAGATTGACCGCATCGCCTGCTTGCAACCGCCCGAGCGTCGTCCGTTGCAGAGTTTCGGCCACCGACTGGACGCGGAACCAACCCGGCTCCATTTCAACGACGGTCTGGCAGGCTCCGTTGATATTGACGCTGTCGCCCAATTGCAAGGCCTGGGTCACCAGGGAAGCGGCGATGTTCAAATCCTGAAAGGCCCCCTGGGGCGTGCGCCGCTGGATGCGGCCGACTTCCTCGACTAATCCGGTGAACACGGGTATTCCACCTCCGCAGTGTAGAGGACATCGACGCCGAGACGGCGCAGGCGGGGATTTTTCAAAACGATGCTCTGGTCCATGCGCTGGGCCCCAACCCCGTCGATGGCGGCAATACCGGCCCCCAACAGGCGCGGGGCGATAAAAATGAGTACCTCATCGACAATGCCGGCATCCAGGGCCGCACCGGCTAGTTGCCCGCCGCCCTCAATGAGAAGACTGGTGATACCGGCCTGCCCCGCCCGCTCGGCTAATTGGTCCAGGTCAATGCGGTGGTCGGCTGCGGCAAATGTCCAGACCTCCACGCCCTGTTCCACAAAAAGGGCCAGGCGCTCGGTAGCAATCGCCGCAGAGGTGGCCAGAATAGGCCGGGGGCCCTGAAAAACCTGGGCCTGAGGCGATACCCGCAGGCGGCCGTCCACCACCAGAGGGCGCGGGTCGGAACCTGTTACGTGGCGCACGTTGAGGCGCGGATCGTCGGCAGCCACAGTACCGGCGCCGACACCAATACAATCGACCCGGCTGCGCCAGCGGTGCACCTGGACGCGCGCCTCATGGCCGGTTATCCAACGCGATTCGCCGCTGCGCGTGGCAATGCGGCCGTCCAGGGTCTGGGCCAGCTTCAAGACCACCAGGGGCCGACCGGTGCGTCGGTGCTTTTCCAGGGCCCGGCGCCCAAATGGAGAGGTGCTCATTCGATCAGCACGACCAGCTGCTGAGCCCCGACATTATCCAACTGGTCCCAGGCCTGGACCACAATAACATGTTCGCCGGGGGCCAGATCGGCGATGCTAAAGCCCACTTCTTCCCGTTGGCTGTCGAAAATCCCGTCCACTGGGGCCAGCTGGTGGGCCCGATCGCCGTAATCAATCTTGTACTGGGCTTTCAGGATAGGCGTAATGCGGTCTTCAATGACCACCTGCAAACGCAGCGGCGTCCGCCCCTTTACCTCCATTTTGAGGCGCGGCGGACTGTTGTCAATGGGAAACGGCGGCGTGATGCGCTCGGCCTCCAGAGCCATCCCTGCGGGATGGGCTGGCCGATCCGATGCCACCAGTTTGAGCTGCGTCATGCCCTCGGGCATAGTCGCCGTATCCCAAATCACCGAGGTCTGCGGCAGATCCTCCTCGACCAATTTCCAGTGGCGCTGGTCGCTGCTGCGCAAATAGAGGCTATAACTGAGCTGGTCGCGGTTGCCATCGCGCCCCTGCCAGCGCACCAGCCGCAAACTAGAACGCAGGGGCGGCGAACGCCGGGCATTGCCGTTGTTGAGGGCCTGGTTGGCCCCTTGCGGTTCGGCGCCGCCGTTGCCGGTGGGCTGGCCGGCGCGGTAGGGGTAGGTCTGCAAATCGATTATTTCGGGCGGCAAATTGGCCGGCAGGCCGAATAATTCCACTTGCTGCAGAAGGGGGCTGGCCTGGTCGTCGTCACTGGTCAACTGGGCCCGGTATTGCAAATAGCGGGCCGCTGGACTGTCGATGGCGCCGCCTTGTTGCAAGGGCTGGGACCAGGGGCTCCAAGTCTCATCCGGCTCGGCGCTATTGCCCGAACGCGTCTGTAAACTGATCGCCGTCTTTTTCGGCGTCTGTCCGCGCCAGCCAATACGCCCCCACTGGGCGACCCCCTGAAAATCCTCCACTGCCGACTCGAACTGGCCGCTGGAGCTGAAACGCCGCCCCAGACGCCACAGTTGCCCCCCCTGCGCCGCGCCCAGATATACGGTTCCATCGGCCAGAGCCAGGAGGCGATTGGGCACCCCCTCTGCCAAATTGGCCAACAAGCTCATCGCCCCGGGCGCTTCTAGGCGGTAGATACGAGCTGGATCGCTGCTGGCCATTAGCAGCCGGCCGTCGTCCAGGACCAGGAGATCGGCGATGCGGGCCTTATCGTCCTGCCACAACAACCGTGCCGCGCCCCCCAGTGCAAGCCGATAGAGCGCCGTGCGTGCCTTGCCCGGCTCGGCCACCGCGTTCAGGCCGCTGACGTAGAGGTCGCCCCCCGGAGCGCGAACCAGATCGTGGATCTCCTCCTGATCGGCTTCGAAGAGCAGCCGCGGCGGGCCATTGGGCAGGGTAATTTCATAGACCCGGCCCTTGTTGGCGGTGGCGGCGTAGAGCCGGTCGTCGGCCACGGCTAAGGCCATCACATGCTGGTCGGGCAAATCGGCGACGACGCGGGCCTCGCCGGCGGCATCAATGGACAGCACGCGCCCGTCTTCCCCGGTAGCGGCGTAGAGCTGCCCCTTTGGTCCCAGAGCCAGATCCCACACGTAGTGGGTCTGGGTTTGCGCCAAAGTAGTGGCCTCGCCAGCCGCGTCAATGCGGTAGATCAACCCATCTGGAGAAGTACCGGCGTACAGGACCCCGTCGGCCCCGACAAGCAGATCGTGGATGGCCAGTTCGGGCGAATCAAAGAGCAGCCGGCTTTGCCCCTGGGCGTCCAGCGCCCAGATCTGGCCGCTATCGCCCGCCCCTGCATAGAGTAGCGCCCCGTCCTGGCCCTGGGTCAAGCTCCAGATGCGATCGACATCGAGCTGGGTCGCCTCTTCCAAAGGAGGCGCTAAGCGCAAAGCGGGTTCTGGACTGAGGGCGATCCCCTCCAGCTCTCCTTCGGCAAATCGATCGTAGGTATTGGTCTGGCGCAACTCGGCTTTGCCGGCCCAACTTGGACCGACCAAGAGCAGGGCGAACAACAGGCTCTGGACCAGCTTCCACCAGCTCTGGTCCAGATGCTTTGGGACAGTTGTCGGGGACGGCAATTGCGGCCGCAAGCGGCTGGGCATAGGGACAGGACCTCAGGGCTGGACGACGTTCAATTCCAGGGTCTGTTCCCCGGACAGCACGTAGTCAGTGTGAATCTGTTGTTGCTGGATGATGCGGCCGTATACCGGCCCCATGCGGCCGCTGGAAACGGTTTCCTGCATAACAGCCCGGGCCGAGGGCGGCAGGCCCGGCAATTCGCGGCCGTCGACGGTCAGGCCCTCTTCAAGGCGGTAGAGTTCCACCACCAACTGGTCGTTGCGGCCCTGGCGGCCCAATAACTGCAGCAAATGTTGGGCATTCCTAGGGACAAAGGCGTCGGGCTGTCGCTGGCTTTCCCAGCGCTGCCGGGCACTGCCGTTGCCAACGCGCAATACGAGAGGGCCGGGCGACGTATTGGGCGGCAGTTCCAGGCTCATTTCCAGCTCCACCGCCTCTTCCAGATAGGGTTGCAAAGTAATTTTGACAGTCGTGGGACGCCCCGGTTCCAACTGGGTGCCGGCGGTGCGCAAAGCGCGGATCTGGGCCACCCGGATATCCTCGCGCACTTCTGCTTCAAAGCGCAGACCGGCCACGGTCGGACCCGCAAAAGGCGATTGAGCCAGGATCTGCACGGGGCGGACCCCTTCGAGAGCGGCGCCGAACAAGGCGCTTTGGCCACTGTATATCTGTTGGGTATCGAGCCGTTGACCGTTGTCCAATTCGACGCTAGCGCGCAAGGTGAGGGTGGCCTCGCCCCCCAATTTCTCGGCTGCTTCAAAGGCTTGCAACAGGGCCGACCGGGCCAGCCCCGCAAGCAAATCGCGGTGTTGCAATAGCTCAAAGTGGAAGGTCCGCTCAAGCTGGGGAGAGCGCACCGCCACTTCCATGGGCAACATGGCGGGGACAGGGCCCAACTGGCCGGCGATGGCAGCCTGGCGATCCTGGCGAATAGCCCCCACGACGCGAGTTGCCGCGCCTATTTTAAAGGAAGCCATCTGGCTGGGTAAAACTTCGTAGATATAGCCCCCAGTCAACGGCATATCGGTACGGCCCGTCCCCATGAAAGGGTGGCCAAAACCGACGACGCGATCGGCGTCTATATAAGTCAAGGTGCCGGTAACCGTGGCATTGAGGTCGCCGCCAATCAGCAAAATGCCCATAGTCGCGCCGGGCTCGAGAATGGTCGGCTCTTCCTCCATGGACCGCCCGCCCGGACTGACCACGGGCTGAAACCCCAGGGGTTGTAGGACTTCCTCCAACACGGCCGCGGCCCCGGGCGTGGCGCCGCTGAGCCAAACCGGGGTCGCCAGCGGCTCTAGAACGGGCAGAGTACCGGCCGGGATCGGACCGGCGCTGGCAGCTATCCAGGACAGCGTTTCGGATTTGAGTTGAACTCGGTGGGCCGAGGCCGAATTTTCCGTCCCAAGAGCCATGGGGCGCTCCATCACCTGGAGCATTTCGCCGATGGGGGTGATGACGCAAATGGGGCTCTTGGTAAAGGACCAACCATAGCCCACCGCGCCAATGAGACGCCCGTCGATATATACGGGACTTCCGCTCATACCGCGAATAACGCCCGTATCGGCCAGGGGACCGCCTTCAAGGCGTGCCAAGATCAAATCTCTTTGCGGCCCCATCCCATTGTGCAAAACGCCCAGAATCTCGGCGCCAAAGGTATCGATAGTCGTTCCCTGGAATACCGTTCGGCCTACGCCCCGCATGCCCCGGCGGAGCTCGTCCACGCCCATGAAAGGGCCGTCTTTGCTCTCTGCCAATAAGGCGCCAACAGGGCTAAAAAGAGCTACCAAAAAGATCCTTAACATATTTTGCCGCAAGGCGCTTATGCCTCCTCCAGAGGAAACTTGGAATCTAGGTCAGCCCCGGGTAAAAGTCAAGCTGACGACCTTGACAAAGACCCAGGGGGCGCTGTTCTTTGCAGGCCTCTCGAAAGGAGCAGTATGGCAGGCGGATTTTTTGGCAAATTGAAGCAGGGTCTGTCCCGTACCCGCACGGCGCTGGCCGACCGCATCGCCGCCGTAGTGACCCCGGGCAAAGTCCTCGACGACGAGACCCTGGACGAAATTGAGGAGATTCTCATCCAGGCCGATGTCGGCTTAGACGCCTCGATGGAAATCATCGACCAATTGCGCCAGCGGGTGCGCCAAGAAGGCGGGCAGGACGGGGCTCGCGCCGTTTTCGATTTGCTCCAGGAGCAACTCCTTGACAATCTGGGCCAGGACCAGCATCTGCCCATAGCCGGGCCGCTACCCGGGGCCCCCTATACGATCTTGGTGGTGGGCGTCAACGGCGTCGGCAAGACCACGACCGTGGGCAAATTGGCCAAACAATACGTCGATTCGGGACACAAAGTGCTGTTGGCCGCCTGCGATACCTTCCGCGCCGCCGCCATCCCCCAACTGGAAGTCTGGGCCGAGCGCGCCGGCGTCGATATCGTAAGACCGCAGCGGGGCGCCGATCCGGCAGCGGTGGCCTTCGACGCGATGTCAGCGGCCAAAGCCCGCGGCATTGACGTACTCATGGTCGATACGGCGGGCCGCCTGCACAATAAAGTCAATTTGATGGAAGAGCTGAAAAAGATTCGTCGCTCCCTCACCCGCCAGGACGAAGCAGCTCCGCACGAGACCTTGCTGGTCCTAGACGCCACCACGGGCCAGAATACGCTGTCGCAGGCGCGCCAATTCAACCAGGCCACCCAATTGAGCGGCTTGGTGCTGACCAAATTAGACGGCACCGCTAAAGGCGGCATTGCCGTAGCTTTGCGCCGCGAATTGGGCATTCCGGTAAAGCTAGTCGGGGTGGGCGAGGGACTCGACGATTTGCAGGCTTTTGAAGGGGCCGATTTCGTCCGCGCCCTGGTTGAGGATTAGCTTTTTCGCCAACGGACGGGGTCTGGGCTGCCGGGCTCGCCTAGTCCGCTGCTAAGACCTTCAGCGCCGCCGCAATCTCCTCCCTCACTTCTCCATCCGCTTCGCCCTCCAGCGCCTCTGCCAAAGCAGCCTGCGCTTCCTCGCCGCCAAGCTGCCCCAAAGCCCAGGCGGCGTGGCCCCTCACCAGCGGCTCCTCGTCGCCCAAAGCCTTTACAAGAGCAGGGACGGCGGCCCGGTCGCCGCTGTTGCCCAGGGCCACGGCCGCGTTGCGCAATAGCCCGCGGCGTTTGCTGCGTTTGGCCGGGTTGCGGCGGAAGCGCTCGTTGAAGGCGTCGCGGTCAAGGCCGAGCAATTCGATCAGGTCGGGACTTTCGAGATGGGGCCGGGCCTCAAAAGCCGGTTCACTGGCCACCGCGGCGCGCCGATTCCAGGGACAGACGTCCTGGCAAATATCGCAGCCGAAAATCCAATCGCCCATCCCCTGGCGCAGCGGCGTGGGAATAGCGCCCTTCAATTCAATCGTCAAATAGGAAATACAGCGGCGGGCATCCAACACGTACGGCTCGGGGAAGGCGTCGGTGGGGCAGGCCTCCAGGCAGCGGCTGCAGGTGCCGCAGTGGTCGGTAGCCGGCTCATCGTAGTGCAACGATAGATCGAGGACGATCTCAGCGAGAAAAAAATAGGAGCCTTCGCGCTTATTTATAAGACAGGTATTCTTGCCCCACCAGCCCAGACCGGCGCGCTGGGCCAATTCGCGTTCGAGGACTGGGGCGGTATCGACATAGACCCGACCCTGGACCGGTTCGGGGGCCTCTGCGCCGATAAAATCCCACAGGGCGAAGAGGCGTTTTTTGATTAGTTGGTGATAATCGTCGCCGCGGGCATAGGAGGCCATGCGTCCGCTCAAGGGACGGGCCGGCGGCGTCTCCTGGTAATAGTGCATCCCCAGACAGATCACCGAACGAGCCCCGGGCACCAGCGTGGCCGGATCGGCGCGTTTGTCGAGATTGCGCTCGAGGTAGCCCATTTCTCCGGCAAAACCGCGCTCTACCCAACGGCGATAGAAATCAGCTCCGGCCAACGGGCCGGCCGGAGTGATACCCACCAGGTCGAAGCCTAATTCAGCGGCCCGGCTCCGGATGGCGGCGGTCAGTTCCATGGGCAAGGCGCCCGGCCATTTACTCGAAAAGGCTCGAGATATAGGGAAACAGCATGCGGTTGAGATCGTTGTAGAAGACCAGGACCATAATAGAGAGCATGATCAACAAGCCAATCTGCTGTACCACTTCGCGGCCCCGTCCCGCCAACGGCCGTCGCCGCACGGCCTCCAGGATGAGAAAGACCAAATGCCCGCCGTCCAACACGGGAATGGGCAGGAGGTTGAGAATGGCCAGGTTGACGCTGAGCATGGCCAGAAAGCTGAGATACTGGTCCATTCCCCGCTCGGCGGTCTGACCGGCCATTTGGGCAATGAGCAGCGGACCGCCCAGTTCTTTGTAGCGCTCGTCGGCGAACAGGCCGCCCAAAACATCGAGGATAACCAGCGAAAAGCGCACGACGCCCTGGCCAGCGCGGATAATGGCCTCGCCAAAGCCGACATCGGCGCGGGCGTAGTGCACGCCAATGCCAATCAAGCCCACCGTATCGGTCCCGGCCGGGTAGGCTTCCGGGGTGATCTCGGTTTCCATGCGCCGGCCGTCCCGTTCCCAGGCCAGGGTGATGGATCGGGCGGGGTAGCGCCGTATTTCCGTACTCATCTGGTCCCAACTGAGTACGGGTTGACCGGCCACTTCGACAATGCGATCACCCAGTTGCAAGCCAGCGGCGGCAGCCGGCCGGTTGGGCTCGACGCTGCCTACCAAGGTCGGGTGCAGGGGCTGCAGGCCGTATCCCTGCCCGCCGGCGGCGGGCACTTCGAGGCCGACGGTCTGGCCGTCGCGCTCAATATCCAGCTGCACCCCCCGGGCGTCGCTGTCTTCGAGGCGCTCAAAAACCTCGTGCATATAGCGCACGGCCTGGCCGTCGATGCGGACGATCCGGTCGCCGTATTCCACCCCGGCGACGGCGGCCACCGATTCGGGCGCCGCCGTCACGGCTGTACTGTCGATGGTATCCTGGCCAAAGGCGAGAAAAAGTCCGAGCAGGGCGACAAAGGCAAAGACAAAATTCATGAAGGGCCCGGCGGCAATAACGGCCATCCGCACACCCACCGACTTGGAAGGGTACTCCCAAGGCTCGCCGGTGGTCTCCTCGTTGCCGACATCGGCCATACCGGCCACCTTGACGTAACCGCCCAAGGGGATCCACGACAGGCAGTATTCGGTTTCGCCGACCTGGACCCCGATCATTTTGGGCGGAAAGCCCAGGGAAAAGCGCTCGACGCGGATGCCCGCCTTCTTGGCCACCAAAAAGTGGCCCAATTCGTGGACAAAGACGAGAATCCCCAGGGCGAGAATAAAATAGAGAATGGTGCTAAGCATTGGCAGTGCCTGTGTTTTAGATCAGAGTAGGTCCAGTGCAACCACGTATAGATAAACGAGCGGAAAAGCGAAAAAGTACGAATCGAAGCGATCGAGTATGCCGCCGTGGCCGGGGATCAACGGCGGTGAATCCTTGACCCCGGCATCCCGTTTGAGAGCCGACTCGACCAGATCGCCCAGCTGGCCCCCGGCCGCCGCCAGGACCAATAACCCCACCCACTGCCACACCGATAGCTGGGGTACCAATTGATGCAGGAACAAGGGCACTAAACCGCCCACCATGCCGGCCAGACCACCCACCACGGTTTTGCCCGGGCTGATCGAGGGCGCCAGTTTTTTACGGCCCCACAAATGGCCGGCGGCATAGGCGGCCGAATCGGCCAGCCAGATACAGACAAAAACCAGGGCCAGCAAATGCCCCGCTTCCGTCCGCTGCGCCGGCCCCGCCGCCCGCACCAACAACAACGGCGCGCTGCCCAGCAAGCCGATATAGACCACCCCGCCCAACCCGGTCAAGGCATTGGCCAGGTAATTGGCCGTACCGTTGCGCAGGGCGGCCAGCAGACAGGCCAACGCCGCACCCGACAGCACCAGATCCAACCGGTGGGCGCCAAACTGAAAAATGTACAGGCATAAACCCAGAGCCAGGGCGGTGCCCAAATGGCGTGCCGGTCTATGGCCCGCCGCCGCGACCAGGCGGTAAAATTCCCAACTGCCGCGGCCAACCACCCCCAGGCTCAGCACCAGTAGGGACCAGTCGTTCCATTCCACCAGGAAGAGGATGCCGGGGACAAAAACTACGGCCGAGGCCAGACGCAGCCCCAGCTGTGGGCCTTGGCCCCCGTCCTGTTCAGCTGCCGCCAAAACGCCGATGCCGCTGTTGATAGGCGCGAATCGCCTCGTACAGATGCTGACGGCGGAAATCGGGCCAATACACCGGCGTGCACCAGATTTCGGTATACACCGTCTGCCAGGGCAAAAAGTTGCTTAGACGCATCTCGCCGCTGGCCCGAATAAGCAGGTCCGGATCGGGCAGCCCGGCCGTATACAAGGCCTGGTCAATCGTTTCTTCGTCAATGGTCCCGGGGTCGAGCGAACCGGCCTGGACCTGGGCGGCCAGGCGACGGAAACCGTCGACCAATTCGCTGCGGCCGCCGTAATTGAGGGCCAGGTTGAGCAGCAGACCGGTATTGTCGGCGGTGGCGGCCAGGGCCCGTTTGAGCGCCAATTGCACGGTTTTGGGCAGCCCTTGCAGCCGACCAATGGCGTTGAGCCGGACATTATTGCTGGCTAGTTCGTCTATTTCGTCGCGCAGCGATTCGCGCAATAACCGCATCAAATGCTGCACCTCGGCCTTGGGGCGCTTCCAGTTTTCGGTGGAAAATGAATAGAGGGTCAGTATCTCAATGCCCAATTCGCCGCAGGCGCGCACCACGTCGCGGACCGACTCGCGGCCAAAGCGGTGCCCTTGGCTAGGGCTCATATTGCGCTGGCCGGCCCAGCGCCGGTCGCCGTCCATAATAATGGCGATATGGACGGGCAGATTGCCTTGCTCCTGAAGCCGTTGACGGATCAGGGTATCTTCCTGCGGATCCAATATAGTCTGTGCCAAGGATTGATAACTGGGGGGATCTGGGTGTCTAAAAACGACTCGGGAAAATTGGACGAGTTCCGCCGCAACCTGGTTCAATGCTTTTCCTGGTGAGCACTGAAGAGACTGAAAGCGCTAAATTTATGACCTATTAGAGAATCCGTCAAGCAAGATCAAACGGCCCTTTCGGCCCCTGGATCGGGCGGCGAAAAGTCTTGACACTGGCGGATTGCCCCCCTATTATCGGCCGGTGGAAAAGTCGATCACCAAGCGCAAAAAAGCGCTCCGGATCGAGTGCCGCAAGCGCCTGTCGGCTCTCGACCAGGAGCATCGACAAAAAGGGGACGCAGCCGTCTTTGCGGCGCTGCTCAAGCTGACCGAATGCACCGCTGCCCGGTTGCTCCACAGCTACGTCTCCATCGGTGCCGAAGTCGATACCCGCCGCCTTATAGCCTGGGCCCTGGCCAACGACCGGCAAATAGCCGTCCCGGTCGTACAGCCACAGCGCGCCCTGCGCCACGCCCTGCTGGACGATATAGCCCAGTTGCACCCCAGTCCCTGGGGTTTGCTCGAACCGCACCCCGACCACGGTAATTGGCTGGAGGACTTGACCGCCATCAATGCCGTGTTGGTGCCGGGCTTGGCTTTTGACCGAAACGGCCGCCGCCTAGGCCAGGGCGGCGGTTATTACGACCGCTTCCTGGCCCGGGTGGAGGCCGTCAAAATCGGCCTGACGCGGGCCGATCTCGTATTGGCAGATATTCCCGTGGCACCGCACGATATTCCCATGGACATTGTCGTGGCCGAAGCCCAGGTATACAGAGGAGAAAAACCATGGTCTACGAATTGAGAATTTACCGCCTGCACCCCGGCACCAAACCGGCCTTTCTCGAAGGTTTTAAAAAGGCCCGCCGTTTCATGAAGAAATACGGCATGACCTTCGTCGCCGCCTGGGAAAACCCCGACCGCGAGGACGAATTCATCTGGATTCGCTCCTTTGCCAACCTCAAAGCGCGCGACAAGTCCACCGAAGCCTTTTACGGCAGCCCCGAATGGGCCAAGATCGTCGACGACCTGCGGCCCTGTATTCGCCGCCGCGAAGTGCGGGTGATGAAATCGCTGCCCTATTCCACCCTGAAATAATAGCCTGTGATGTTGAAAATTGGTCCCGTAGAAGTAGACCCCGGCCTTTTGCTGGCGCCCATGGAAGACGTTTCGGATCTACCTTTTCGCCTCGTCTGCAAAGACTTGGGGGCCGATATCGTCTATACCGAATTCATCAATAGCGAGGGCCTGGTGCGCCAGCAGCAAGGCGAGCGCTCGCGCACCTGGCGCAAATTGGAATTCAGTCCGGCCGAGCGGCCCTTTGGCATCCAGCTCTACGGCGCCGCCGAATTGTCCATGCAGCAGGCCGCCCGCATTGCCGACCAGCGCCAGCCCGATATTATCGATATCAACTGCGGCTGCTGGGTCAGCAATGTCGCTCTGCGCGGGGCCGGGGCCGGGCTGTTGCGCGATTTGCCGCAAATGCGCCAGGTAGTGGCCGCCGTGACGAGCGCCACCCAATTGCCAGTAACGGTAAAGACCCGACTGGGCTGGGACAGCGACAGTATCCAAATAATCGACGTGGCGCGCATGCTCGAAGACCTGGGCGTGCAGGCCCTCACCCTGCACTGCCGCACCCGGGCCCAGGGCCACAAAGGCACCCCGGACTACAGTTGGATTCCGCGTATCAAGCAAGCCGTCTCAATGCCGGTAATACTCAACGGTGATATCTGCACGCCCCAAGATGTGCAGCGGGCCTTTGCCGAGACCGGCTGCGACGGGGTCATGATTGGCCGCGCCGCCATCCAGCACCCCTGGATCTTCCGCGAGGCGCGCCACTTCCTGGCCAGCGGCCAATTGCTGCCGCCGCCGACCTTGCACGAACGCGCCGACCGCTGCCTGCAACATCTGCACCTGGCCACCCAGCACTGGGGCCCCCGCTACGGCCTAATCGGTTTGCGGCGCCATTACGCCGGTTATTTCAAAGGACTGCCCGGAGCCTCGCGCCTGCGCCAGGAACTGAGCCAGTACCGGGAGCCGGAACCGCTGACCCAGCGCCTGCTGGAAGTGCGCGAATCCACCGCCGGCATTCCCCAGCGTTCAGCCGATCTCATCGCCGCCTGAAAAACGCCAAAAGCCCGCAAGCCACAGTCGGGTACTTGGAGCGCACTATGAATGGTACCTTGGACAGCCAAATTCAGCGCTATGCACCCGGTCGTACCCTGCCGTCCTACCGCCACCGCCCCGGCCACACTCCCCATCCGCGCACCCACCCGCACGGCCATAGCTACGGCACCCCCGAAATTACAACCGGGCTAGCCCTCAGACCGGACAATTGGCTCTGCCACGAGACCTACCTGTTCGGGGTGGATCTGTTCAATTTCGGCTACTGGTGGGAAGCCCACGAATACTGGGAGGCCCTGTGGCGCCTGGAGGAAAAGGGATCGGCGGCGCGGCTTTTTCTGCAGGGGCTGATCTTGTTGGCGGCGGCGCTGCTCAAAGAGGAAGCGGGTAATGAGCAGGGCCACCGTCGGCTTTTGGCACGCGGTTTGGCTCGGCTGGCGGAGGTGGGCCAACGCGTCGGGCCGGTGTGCATGGGGCTGGACCTGGCGGCTTTGCGGGCAGAGCAAGGCAGGGTGCCGGCTCTCTATCTACAAAACCCTAGTCAGTCGGCCTCCCGACAGCCGGCTTGACCCTTTTTCCGCAGGCGCTTTATATTCCCACACTGCTACCGGTTTTCCAACGTTTCTTCTTCGCAAGGACGGAACCTATGAAACTGCGATTTTTGCTTTTGTCGGCGCTATTGGCCGCCGGACTCTGGGGTTGTGCCACCATTATGCAGGGCACTTCGCAAAAGATCAACCTTTCCAGCACCCCCAGCGGCGCGGCGATTTTCGTCGACGGCCAGGAGCTGGGACGGACGCCCATGGTGGCCGAACTCAAGCGCAAGAATAACCATACTGTGCGCTTAGAACTGGTGGGCTATCATCCGTACGAGACCATCCTGACGCGCGATATCAGCGGCTGGGTCTGGGGCAACATTCTCCTGGGCGGTTTTATCGGTCTGGGCATCGATTTCGTCACTGGTGGCCTGTACAAGCTCAACCCCGAACAGATGGCCGCCACCCTCGAAGAGGCCGGCATTTCGGCGGCTCCACAAGAAGGCCTCCTGCAGATAGTTGCGGTCCTGCACGCCGATCCCACCTGGGAGCGAATAGATACCCTGACTGCCGTCGAATAGCCAGCACCAAACGAAAACCCGCTAGACCGCAAAAAGACGACCGCCCCGGCAGCTTCAGCACCGGGGGCGGTCGTCTTTTTTCCGAGCCTAAAGTTCCGTTGGGGTACAGGCCAAGAGTTGGCTTATTGGACGCAGCGGAAGCCGACGTTGTAGATCCGGTCAATGGGGTATTTGCCGCTGCGGGCGGCCTTGCCGCAGCCCAGGTATTTGGGCGAACTTTTCCACGAGCCACCGCGAAAAACCCGCATTTCGCCCTCTTTCTGATCGAGCCATTCCCAAACATTACCGGCCAAATCCATCACCCCCTCCGGGCTCGCCCCTTCGGGATACTGACCCACCGGCGAGGTATGCGCAAAGCCGTCTCGGTCGTCGGCGGCGCAGCATCGGTCAATGCCGTAATTGGCCCGGGTAGGGGCGGCGCTGGCGCCCCAGGGATAAGCCCGGTTCTGTTCCCCCTTGCAGGCGGCTACCCATTCTTCCTCGGAGGGCAGGCGCTTGCCGGCCCAGGTGCAGTACGATTGTGCGCCGTACCAGGAGACCTCAACCACCGGGTGAAATTCGTAGCCTGCCTTGGCGACAAATTGGCCGGCACGTCGTTCGATAAGGGCGTCGGGGCTGTCCATCTGCAACCAAGTGACACCTTCCTGATCCCGGTTGCCCTGCAAATTGAGAAAGTTGGCGAATTGGACGTTGGTCACTTCGTATTTGTCAAAGCGCAGACCCGTACTGGGTACGGTGACCTGGTCTTCCAGGTCATTGTGATTGATTCCCGCCGGGGGCTGGGTTGAAGCAAGGGTTGATTGGCCCGGCACCTGAAGCGGCGGCGGCGGGGCCTGCACCTGCAGGGGCCGTAGTCGAAACAAAGGGGGCTGGACCCACTCGTTGGCCGTTAGCAGGATCTCTCGGATACTGGGTGCGTAATTAGAGGCTTGGACGCGCACCTGGACAGGTCCCAGACCCAGATTTTCTATATTGAGCGGGACCCCCGGATTGGCCTGGCCCTTGTACTGGTCGTCGACAAAGACCTGCGCCTGGGCGACATTGACGTTGACCTGCAAATGCCCCAAAGTCTGGACCAGAGGCGGGGGCGGGCCCGTCACTTGCGGTCGGGAAACAGCAGCCTGCCCCGTAACGGCCACTGGCAGGGTCAACGCAGGGTCTTCCTTTTCGGGCAGCACGAAGTAGAAATCGCCTCGCAACGAGGAAGCCACCCAGGGCTGTTGGGCTTTCTCGGTGGCGTTCTCGACATCACCCCCCGCAAATTTGAACACGCGCTCGACGGTCAGCCCCGGCTCTTCAATATATTTGAGTAGTTTGGAGGTATAGAGCCCGTTATTGCCCTCGCCGTCGGCCGCCACGCTGCCCGGCGCCGTGGCATAGGCCAACAGCGAACCCGTAGCCGCATCCATCTGCCCCAATCCCCGGCCGCTGGAGCGAAAACTGCGGGCGAAGGGGTTGTTGCGGCAGGCATCGAGAATGACAATGTTCACTCGGTTGCCGGCCGATTCCATCTTGTTGAGTACCAGCCCAGCGTCGATGCACTCGAATTCCACCTCGTCCTCGGCCTGAATATTGGTGCCGACGGGGACCAGATAATTGCGCCCTTGGACCTGGAGACCGTGGCCGGCGTAGTAAAATACCCCCACGCCGCCGCGCTGAATGCTACGGCCAAAATCGCGCACGGCGGTGAACATGCCCTTTTTGTCTGCATTGATGAGCCGGGTGACGCTAAAGCCGCGACGCTCCAGCACCTGGGCAATAGCGCGGGCGTCGTTGGGCGGATTGCGCAGGGGCGCGTCGTCGTAGGCCCCATTGCCAATAACCAAGGCGACCCGCTGTTCGGAGTACATTTCCTCAACAATCATATCACGGCCGACCTGGGCCTGAACACTACTGGCCAGTAGCAGGGGAACAACCAGATTCAAGCTCCATTTTTTATACCGGCGCATATTGTTCTCCCTGAGACACTGGCTCTACAGAATTACTCGGTCACTTACCTTATAACAATGCGGTAAATAGTCCAAGGATCCAACTCGGTATCGGTGGAAAACAGCAGGATCTCCCCCTGTTGTTTGGCCCCGTAAGGGGACCAGCCGGACAATGCGGAGGGTGCGCTGGAAGCATACATGGTTGAGGACGGCGGTATACACATAAAAAAGTCTCGTCGTGGCCCCTCAGCTTTAGACGGCTTCGGCCGGTCCAATCGACGGGGCCGTCGTAGACTTTCTGCCGACCGCGCCCCGGCCTTTTGGGCCCTTGATAGAGATATCGCATACGGGCATCATGGCGCAGTTTGCCGATAAGATGGCAGCCGACGGCACAGACCCCATCGACCAGTTTTTTACGGGCTAAGCCCCCATCGACGCACAGATACGACTCGGACGGCAAGAGGTGGGGCTGGACCTGTTGAATATGCGCGACATAGCGGTCGATCAAGGTGGTCGCCTCGTCGCACCCCACTATAGCGGGCCCAATTGCGAAAGTTGATTTTGCCCCGTGTAATGAGAATGGTCCTAAAGAGCGTCTGGCCAAATCGACGTTGCGGTTTGGCCAGACAAAGGACCTTGAGTATCTTTGCTGCCAGATCCATCCTGCCGTCTTTCTTGGGAAGGTATCCGTGATTTGCCGGTCAAAGGCTCTAACTTGAGGCGGCGGCACGCTTTTGTCAAAAAACTGTCCGAACTATTGCTAAAACTAGAAATCGGGTAGTCACCCTCTTGAGTGTTGTTAACATCTGCGTCATATTGGGGTATCTCTCCTAACGGGGGCATACCCCATGCCTGAGTTGGCTCATGTGGGGGCTTTCTGTCCCCACGAATCCAGGCCCGATTACGGACAGATACAAACCTCGTCGCAGATCAATATCAAGAAATACGGTCATACTAAGCAGGGCCGTCAACGCTATCGGTGTAGGACCTGCGGCCATACTTTCAGTCAAACGAAAGGAACCCTTTTCTATGGGCTGCGGACGGATGAAGCCGCCATTTTGGAAATCTTAGCCTTGCTGGCTGAAGGGGTCCGTATCAGCACCCTGGCTCGGGTGAAAGACCATAAAGAAGACACCATTCGCCGCTGGTTGCACCAAGCTGGCGCCCAGGCCCAAGCCGTCGAAGAGCGCTTGCTGGCCGACGATTCGATCACGCGAGGCCAACTGGATGGCTTGTGGTCGTATGTCGGGCATAAAGGGCAAAAAAAGGCTATGACGAAACCGATGATCAGGGCACTTTCTGGGGCTCGACCATGATCGAGATCGATACGCGCTTGCGGGTGGCTCGGGGCATCGCCAAGACGGAAACCCTGGCCAGTATAGACGTGTTTGAAACGCTGAAGCGGCGGGGGCATCCCGACGCGCCCCCGGCCACTGTGTCGGATGGATGGGGCGGCATTGAGGACTCGATGATCTACGTCTACGGCCAAGTGCCCCCTATTCGGGGCGGGGTCGACCGCCCACTCAGAAGCAGCCCCAACCCGGTTGGCAATACCTGCAGAAGGTCAAGCAGCGCAATGCCCAGGGCCGGGTGACCGGTACAAAGCTCCGGGTTATTTTCGGCGAAGCAGACACGGTGTTGGACCTACTTGGCGGACATACCGCCTATATTGAACGGACCCATTTGACCATGCGCCATTTCAACAGTCGATTAGACGCGCAAAAGTCTGGCTTTCTCCAGGATCCTGCCCATGCATCGGGCCGCGGCGGCCTGGGAGGACCTGTATTACAATTTTGCCCGGCCGCTCAAAACCTTACGCGTGCCTACCTGGGAGAAGCCGCCCAAACAATGGGCGCCCTGCACCCCGGCCATGGCGGCGGGCCTGACGCCGAACATATGGACGCCCAAACAATTGTTGACCGCCGTCGTACCGCCTCTTAGCAAGACCTAAAAGGGTGACTACCAGAAATTAAAAATGAATAAATATCCTATTTTATCCCCTGATAATAGGGAAGAAATACTCGCTTTTTTTGAACAGAACAAATACGCTGTCGTCTCCGACGCTTTATCTCGGGACGATATGGCCGTCCTCAACGCCTTTGTAGACCGTTCGAAAGGGGAAATCCCGCGCGAATGGGGGCCCGACAAGTTGGGCGTATACAGTCACGGGCAAATTTTGGTGCACCACCCTGAATTGGACCGCTTTGTGCAGCCGGAGGTCTCCTTTGACCTGGTGCAGGCCATTATGGGGCCCCAGACGCGCTTTGCCCAATTCGATTTTCGCGATGTGCCGGCGGGCAAGGGCGACGGTCAGATGCACTTCCACCGCGACCGGCCCTACCTGCCCACTACGCAGACCGAGCCCGAACGGCCCTACGAATGCACCTATGTCTGCGCCATCCACTATTTGAGCGATGTCGAAGCGGAAGACCCTTGTTTTTGCGTGGTGCCCAATAGCGGTCCCTACGAAAAACTGGAGGAGGCCAAGGCCCAGCTGGGCCCCGCCTACCAGGAAGTGCCCATACGCGGTCCGGCCGGCACTTTAGTGCTGTACGATATCGCCATTTTCCACACCCGTCTGCCCGGCCAGCGGGCCCGCGCCCGTCGCACGCTGCACCACTATTACAGCCGCCAAGCCAGCGGGCCGCTGACCAATTGGGTGCTGGTGCCCAAGCGTTTGGCGCAGCACCCCGACCCCGGGCAACGCTCTTTTTACAGCCAGTGGTCCGAGGCCACCCAGGCCTATGCCGAATCCGGTTTTGCTGAGGCGTTCTACCAGGAGCACGTGCTGGACAAGCTGACCTAGCGGCCGTGGAGCAAACCGACTGTCCCTTATGCCCGTCGCCTGGTAGCACCCTTTACCACCGGGACCCTTACCGCTCCTATTTGCAGTGCCCCGACTGCAAATTGGTCTTTGTGCCGCCGCCCTACCATTTGTCTCCTGCCGCCGAAAAGGCCGAATACGATATGCACCAGAATACATCCAGTGATATGGGCTACCGCCGTTTTTTGGGTCGGCTGGCCGAGCCGCTATTGGCCCGTCTCCAACCCGGTAGCCAGGGGCTGGACTTTGGCTCGGGGCCAGGGCCTGCGCTGTCGGTGATCGTCGAAGAAGCTGGGCACTCGGTCGTGCTGTACGATAAATACTATGCCCCGGACCCGGCGGTGTGGGGCCAGCAGTACGATTTTATCACTGCCAGCGAGACGGTCGAGCATCTGGCTCGGCCAGGGGCGGAATTGGCGCGGTTGTGGGCCCATGTGAAACCGGGGGGCGTGTTGGGCCTGATGACCAAATTGGTCCTCGACCAGGCCGCCTTTGCCGGCTGGCACTACAAAAACGATCGCACCCACATAGCATTTTTCTCGTCGCCCACCTTTGTCTGGCTGGGTCGGCAGTGGGGTGTGGAACCCAAATTTATCGGCCGTGACGTGATTTTATTCGAGAAAAATGCCGGCGATTGAAATCTGCATAGATTGCGACGGCGCCCAGCCCCTGGAAGAGGCTGTGGAGGCGGCGTATGGGGGCGGGGCCGCCCGGGTGGAATTGTGCGGGGCCATGCAGCACGAGGGGCTGACGCCTGGGGCGGATCAGATAGCGGCGGCCCGGCGGGCTTTCCGTAAGCGTCCGGGTCTGATGGTGATGGTCCGGCCGCGGCCGGGCAATTTCGTCTATACTGATATTGAACTGCAGACCATGCAGCGGCAATTAGCCACCGCCGCCCGGCTTGGGGCCGACGGCGTTGTCTTCGGCGTTTTGCGGCCCGGCGATGGACACTTGGCTACCCAGGCGTTGCGGGTGCTGCTGGCCGACAGTGCCCGATACGGTCTCAAGACCACCTTCCACCGCGCCTTTGACGCGATGCCCGATCCCTTTATTGCTCTCGAAGAGCTGATCGATTTGGGGGTGGACCGCATTTTGACCAGCGGCACAGTTTGGCGGCGACCCGGCGGGGCCCTCGACGGGGTCGAGCGTCTGGGGCAACTGCTTATACGGGCGGCTGGCCGAATTGAAATTGTGGTTGGCGGTGGGGTCAATCCTGGCAATATAGGTAAGCTTCTGGCCGCCCTACCCCGAGAGGCCGGGCCTCTATCCCTGCACGCCTACTCCGGCGCCCAAGAAGGGGGGCAGACGACGACGGCGGCGGTGCAGGCGCTGGCGGTGGGAGACGGACGGGCGGGTTAAACCGCATTAACATTTCACAACCGGTCCCTGCCAGCTGAACTGCTGACAGGGGACCGGTCTTTTATCGTTCTGTGGCTAGCCGGTTTTTTTCTGTTCTATGCCCAGATAGCGGACGACGTTATGCGGCACGTCGCTGTAGGGCAGCTTGAAGGCGAACAGGGCGAGATTTTCTTTGCTGCTGGCAAAGCTGCCGCTGTGTTTTAGCTCGTGGCGGTTGCCGTCGTCGTCGAAGCCTACGGCGCGCCAGTTTTTCTCGAGGGTCCTGGCCCGCACGGCGAAACTGACGTACAGAGCGCTGTCTTCGACGTGGTTTTCGTAGTGCATACTCCCTATGCCTCCACTGGTCCCTATGGCGTGGTCGAGATTAGGGCTGACCAGCCAATTCCAGCCGGGCTCGTTGGCGAAATGTTTTTCGGGCACGAAGAGCATTTCGGTCATTGTCCGCCAATTCTGGTAGCCGTATTCGCGTGCCACCACCAGTTGGGCGTCGGCCAGGGCGAAGTCGGTTTCCTTAATCTGTTCCAGCGGGCGTTGGCCCAGGCGCGGGTGCGACGCTTTTATGCGCTGGCAGTCTTCGTTTTTGCCGGCGCGGTGGGCGTGCAGGAGTTGCTTGGCCTGGTTTTTGAGGCTTTTGAGACTGGGATTGGCGGGAATCGATTGCGTCGCCATATACTCCTCCTTAGCAAAGGGCGCCTGGGGTCCGCGAAACAGGCAGCAAGAAGGATATATATGGAATGGTGTAGCGAGCAGGTGACCGTTGTGGTCTTTCCGCGGACAGGCGGCTCCCCGGTGAGCGCTGTACGGGAATGCAGCCGTCGAAAGGGGTGATGTCAATTTGGTTTTTCGCCGAATACTTGGAGAGCAAAAGAGCTGCCGGGGACACACGGTGGCAACGGACTTTAGTTCAATTCGTCCAGTGTCAGGGAAAAGCTGGGGATGAACTTCTCCATGAAATAGTCGACTTCCGGCAGGCCTAAATCGTCGATCCGTTGTTTCACCGACTCGGCCGCTTTGGCAAATTCGCTATTGCCCATTTTGAGCTCGGAAACGCATTTGATATAGGAGCTGATCCGATCGGCCGCCTTGATTAATTCCCGGGTGCTGTCCTCCTCATGGCTGGGCTCGGCGAGAAAGGCGTAGCCGCTTTGCAGTTCTTCGGGCAGCATATCGTGCAGACGGCGGTTGGCCATGCCCTCCAGGTCCTTGAAGGCGTCTTCAATCTGTGGGTTGAAGGTCTTTATCGGCGTCGCCAAATCCCCGGTTATTACCTCGGAAATATCGTGGTACAGGGCCAGGACCAGAATCCGTTCGACGTCCACGGGGCGGTGGAATACCTGGCGACGGATAAGGGCCAGGGCGTGGGCGATAATAGTCACCTGGTAGCTGTGTTCCTGGATATTCTCCTCGAAGGTATTCCGCATTAGGCCCCAGCGCTTTACCGACTTCATTTTTTCCAGATAGGCGAAGAAATGATTCATGAGGGGTGTCTCCGGGTGTTACAAGGCGCTGTTGTCAAAACGATGGACGTACATTTCCAGGCCTTCGTAGCGGGGGACCGGCTCCAGGGCGCAGGAGCTGGTCCCTCCCGTATAGGCCGAGACGGTTTTGCGCCAGAAGGCTACCGCCGTGGTATTGAGCGGGTAGACCATTACATCCCAGCGGCCGTTGTATGTATCGAATAAAGTCCGAGCCACATAGGTGCCGATATTGCGTTTTCGGAAGCGGCGCAGGATGAAGAATTCGGAGACGGTGAAATCGACCCCGGGCTCGTCTAGTTGGGAGACCAAGGCGAATCCGGCCAGTTCGCCGTTGGCACGGACCGTGAAAATGGACGTTTGCCGCTGCTCAAAGTACCTATCGCAGCCGCCCTCGAAAAGGCCGTTTTCGCGACATTGGTACCAAGTTGAATCGGCGTATTCCGAAATGTCGTAACTGTAGAACATAGCCAGGTTGTTGATTATTGGCCGGTCCTTTTCCTGGGCTTTGAGCAATTCAATGGGCATGGCACCGTTCGCTTTAAGGGGCTCCGTTTGCAGGGCACTCTTTTGCTTTACTCTACATCCGACAGCATGGCCTCCTCGGGCGCGTCGGTGGGGCTTTCAAATAAGAGCTTGTAGCCGTCGGGGTCGGCCACCGAGGCGACCCAAAGACCGTTGCCCACCTGCGGCTCGGCAAAGGAGAGACCGCGTGCTATTCCCTCGCGGTAAATAGCCAGGGCGTCCTGGCACATGAAGCAGATCGAGACGCCTTCGCCCACTTTGCCTTGGGGCACCCACGAATCGTGCCCTTCCTTGCGGAATTCCTGCAACATAAGAGAGGCCCCGCCCAATTTGAGCCAGCACCAGCGGATTTGGCCGTCCTTCTCCCATTTGTTGTCGATGGCAAATCCCAAGCCGTCTAGATAGAATTCGAGGGATTGGGCCATATTGTCAACGGCGAAAAAGGGCACGGCCTGTTGGACGTTTGCTGCGGTTTTGGTTTGGGGCGTAGTGGTCATAGCTGTCTCCTTGGTTTGGGAATAGCCTTTAATGAAGATCCTCGTTGCCTTCTGTGGCGGGGCTTTCAAAGCACAGGGCATATCCGTCTGGATCGACGATTTCGGTGTATTGCATGCCGTTGCCAATTTGCAGCTCTGCGGCGGCGATACCGCGCTCCTGGGCCTGGTTGTAGACGGCAGCGGCGTTTTCGCAGATGAAATACAGGACAATGCCCTGCCCCCGGACGTCCGGGCCTTCCTGGCCGTCGCGGTCGACCTGGATCATCAGCGCCGCACCGCCCTGCTGCAGCCAGCACCAGCGCAGCTGCCCTTCTTTTTCCCAGTGCCGAATCATGGTAAAGCCGAGTCCTTCGACATAAAAATCGACGGCGCGCTCGATGTCGGAGACCCATAGAAAGGGCACGGTCTGCTGCAGGCGTACGACTTGCTCGACGACCTTGTCGCTAAATTCCTCGTCTCTGGATTGTCGCTGGACGGCGGCGGTTTCTTCCACCATGGCCAAGATCCTTTCTCGCAGTCGTTTACGGGCCGACCGCAGTCTGTTTTTTACCGTCGATAGCGGCAGCGCCATAATGGCGGCAACGCCTTCCTCGCTATAGTCGCCAAAGTAGAATAGCGCCATAATCGGTTGCTCGGCGGCGGGCAGCTGGCCGATAGCGGCACGCACCTGGGCGGCGCGTTCCTCGTCCAGCAGCCGTTCTTCGGGGCCGGTGCCACCGGAGCTGACCCAACTGGCCTGGCTCAATGGCACCGTCGGTACCTGCTTACTCCGGGTTAGACGGTCGCAATGTTTGTAGATGACCTTGCGGAACCAACTTATAAACGCCTCTGTGGCGCGCAGATCGCGCAGGTCCGAATGCGCGGCGATAAAAGCGTCCTGGGCAGCGTCCTGAGCCAGGTGGAAATCGCCCAGGATGCCGTAGGCGTAACTTACCGCCATGCCTTGGAAGCGGCGCACGATGGTTTCGTAGGCGGACATATCCCCGCTTTTTGCCAGGGCCACCAGGGTTTGCAAATCGATCGACGGATCATCCATAGTTGAAGGCCTTCTGCTCATAGAGACCCGAGTTGGCGGCGGCAAGTGTACGGGGACGGCAGATTTTTTAGATTCAACGGCGCAAGCTGCGCGCCACAGAGGGAGGAAGGTAGCCGAAGGGCCGGTCAAGCTCAACTTTCAGTCGGCCGACGGCCTACTCGATGGCCCCTCATCGCGCCACAAACGCTGCATCTCGGCGTTGGTTTGCAGCAATTCGGCTAGGGTGCCGGCCCCGTCTATGCGACCTTCTTTGAGGACCAGGATGCGGTCGGCCAGACGCCAGGCGACTTTGCGGTGCGAGACGGCGATGCAGGCGCTGCCCTGGTTGGTCCGCAGGGCGGCGATATTTTCCCACAAGCGGCCTTCGGTATCGACATCGAGGGCGCTGGACAGATCGTCGACGACCAGCAGACGGGGTTGGCGCACCAGGGCGCGGGCTGCGGCAGCGCGTTGGACCTGGCCGCCGGAGAGGCGCACGCCCCGTGGGCCGACGGCGGTTTCCAGGCCTTGTTCGAGGCGTTGGATATCGTCGGTAAGCACGGCCGCCTCTACGGCTCGGTCGATTTGGGCCGGGTCGCAGGGCCAGCCCAGGACGATATTTTCCTGCAGGCTCTCGCTAAACAGGCGCGGGGTCTGTGGTACGTACGCGGTATTGGGGGGGACCAGAAAACAGCGCGGATCGTCGATTGGGTGGTCGTTCCAGAGAATCTGGCCCTGTGCTGGCAACAGGCCCAAAAGCGCTTTGAGGAGAGTCGATTTGCCGGCCCCGACCTGGCCGGTAATAACCACTAATTGGCCGGGGTCCACGGCAAAGCTCGCCGCTTCAATGCCCTTGTCCGATTGGGGGTACTGGTAGGTTAGGGCACGGCAGGCAAAGCGGCTCAGGGCTTGGGGCGGCGCCGGTGGCTGTTGAGCGGGTTCGTCGGCATGCTTCAGGTCAATAGGGCGGTGTCGCACCAGTTCCGCTGCCGGGGCCGTCGGCACCAGGTCTTGGACCCGGGCGGCCGCCACGTCGGCCACTTTGCGCGCTGCCAGCAGCCGGCCAAAGCGTCGGGGGAATTCGAGCAATTCGCCCAGATAGGTGGTGAATAAGACGAAATCTCCTACCGTAAAGGTGCCGGCGTGGAGGCCCTTGGCCGCCAGGATAATGACCAGGGCGCGGCCGAAATCGCCGATATTGCTGTTGAAGGCGCTAATCAACTGGTCGATGAGGAGGAATTTTAGGAAGGAGCGGTGACGCTGTCGGTTGAGCTCTTTAAAGTGTGCCAGGACCGACTCTTCGGCATCGGCTACCTTTACCGCCTGGACGGCCGAGAAGGTCTCGCCGATATAGCCGGTGATTCGTCCGGTGTCGCGGCGCGAAGCTTCGGCATAGGCTTCCAAGCGGGCGCCCATTCTATGGGTGACCACCACCACGCTGGCCAGCGGCAGCACCGCCACCAACGTCACCATCGGCTCAATCTGGTACATAATGATTAACGCGCCCAGGGCGTAGATCCCCTCGCCGGGCAGCCGGTACCATTCGTTTAAGACGTGGTAGGTGCCCGGGATATCGTTGCGGAAGCGGCTGACCGCCTCGCCCGGGGCCCCGGGCAGCCGGCTATCGGGGTTGCGGTCGAGGATCCAGGCGAAAAGATTGTGGCTCAGCAGCGCCTCCAGATAGGCGAACCAGCGCTGGTTGAAATAAATCCAGGCCCGGCCGATGAGGCTGCCGGACACTTGGGCGGCCAGCATCAACAGGATTAGGGCATACGGTCCTAGCTGGGTTACGGTGGTTGCCCCCGTCAGTGCGTTGAAGGCCTCGCGCTGGATGAGGGCCAGACCCAAATGCCATGAATGGGAGACAATCCACAAAAGTGCTGCGGCGGCGAGGATATCGCGGCGGTACTTGGCTAGGTGGCGGAAGTGGGCTGCTCGCATAGTCTAGTCCAACCAGGCCTCCGCGCCCGTGCGCCGCAGTGCGGCATAGCGCGAACCGGACCGTTCGGCCAATTCTTGGCGCCCACCGGCCTCGACGATGCGCCCTTCCTCCAGGATCATCAGCTCGTCTACCTTCTCCACAGTTTCGAGGCGGTGGGCAATGACGATGGCCGTGCGCCCCTTCAATAAGCGTTCTATGGCCTCGTTGAGGAAACGCTCGGTAAGCGGGTCGAGGCGCGAGGAAGCTTCGTCGAGGATAACCAGCTGGGGATTGCGCAGGTAGACCCGCCCCAGGGCCAGCAATTGCCCCTGTCCGGCCGAGAGATTGGCCCCGCCCGAGGCGATAGGGGTTTCGAGTCCGGCGGGCAAGCTGGCCAACCACGGGCCCAATCCCACCTCTTCGAGGCTGGTGAGTATTTTATTATCATCTATGGCGCGGTCGAAAAAGGTCAGATTGTCGCGCAGGCTGGCGCCAAAGAGCTGGACGTCCTGGGTGACCAGGCCCACCGCCCGTCTGAGGGCGCCTGAATCCCACGATTTGAGGTCGACGCCGTTGAGTCGGATCGTCCCCTGAAGCGGGTCGTAGAGGCGGAAGACCAGGCGGGTCAGCGTCGTTTTCCCCGAGCCGGTTCGGCCCAATAAGCCCAGGCTGCGTCCGGGGACTAAACGGAACGTGATGTGGCGCAGCACTTGGGGGCCCGTGCCGTAGCCAAAGGAGACATCCTGGAAGTCGAGTTCGCCCTGCCGCCTGTCCGGCTGCAGGCCCGGCCCGGCGACGACTAGGCGGGATTGCTCCCGCACCAACCGGTCGAGACGCTCAATGCTGCCGCCCACGGCCTGCAGGGTGCCGACTTGGCCGATCAGTCGGCCGATGGGTTGGAGCACCATGCGGGCGTACTGGACTATTAGGAAGACGGTGCCAATGGTCATCTCGCCGCGCTGGTAAAACCAGAAGCAGGCACAGAGGGCGCCCGCCTGGCCGGCCAGCGGACTGAGCCCCAGGATCAGCATCCACTTTTCCGAGGCCATGCGGGCCCGGATGGCGGCGTTGAGATGGGCCCGGACTTTGTCGCCAAAGCGCCTCCGGGTATAGGCCACTGCGCCGCTGCTGCGCAGATCGTCGATGCCGGCCAGGCGTTCTTCCAAAAAGCCCGCCCAGGCGGCGCTTTGGGCGCGGCTGTCGGCATAGAGCGGGGCGACCACGTCGCGAAAGCGGTAATAGGCGGCCACCGCCAGCAGACCGTAGACGGCAAAGACCGTCCCAAAGGCGATATGCTCCCGGGACAGAAAGAACAGAGCCCCGGCCATCAACAGCAAATTGCCGACGATGATAAAGACGAATTGGGAAAAGAAGCGGTTGAGGACCTCGACATCGCCGTCGATGCGTTCGATCAGTTCGCCGGGCGAGGTGCGGTTGTGAAAGGCCATATCGAGCTGTAGGCTGTGCTGCAGCAGATCTTCGCGCAACATATTGGTGGCCCGCCAGCCGACATCGCCGCCCAGGTAATTGGCCCCTACCCCCAGCCCTTTTTCCAGCAGTTGCACAGCCAGATAAAGCAGGGCCAATTCGACGACGGTCGCCAGGGGGCCGGTAGCGCTGGCGGCATCGAGAAAACGCCGCAGGATCTGCGGGTTGAGCAATTGCAGGCCGAGTCCGGCCAGGACCAACGCCCCCAGTCCGGCTACCCGCAGGGGTTGGCGTTGGAGGTAGCGGGTGAGGAGTTGGGTATATTTACCGATGGGCAGGTTCATGGGAAACCGGGTACATCGAGGGATTGTGGATAGTCGCTTTTCACTGCGGCGGATGCACTTGGGATCGCGACCTTGAGAAGCAGTGTTGAAGGCTCTGGATGCCGCAGTGGTGGTGCGCTAGCGCGTTTTCCACGGTTAGCGAAAAAAGAGTTACCCCTTTCACCCCGAGGCCTGTCTATATCTGTGAGACAAGCCCCTGTAGCTCCCCGTGCAAACGATTAAGCTTATGGCCGAAAAAGATCGGACACTCGTCAACAAGGTCCTCCAAGGCGATGCGGACGCCTACGCCGAACTGATCGACCGCTATGCCGGTCTGGTGCACGGTCTGGTCCTAGAACGGGTCCGCCGTCCCGACGAGGTCGAGGATATCATGCAGGAGGTCTTCGCCAAGGCCTATACCCATTTGGCTACGTTGCGCCAACCCAATCGTTTTGGCCCGTGGGTGGCCAGCATTGCCGCCAACCTGGCGACCAACTGGTGGCGCCGCAATCGCCTGCGGCTAGAAGTTGAGGCCCAAGGGGAGGATCACTTCGCCCCTAATCGCAATCGGGGGCCCGACGAGCAGTTGGAGGAGCGCGAGGCCTTTGGCGTGGTTTGGGAGGCGCTGGATCGGTTGCCGCCCGAATACCGGCGCGTGGTGGTACTCTACCACCTGGAGGGGTGTCGGCAGCGCGATATTGCCCGCTTTATGCAAATCTCCGTGCATACGGTCAAGTGGCGCCTGCGCCGGGCCCAGAGCCGGATGCAGGCGGAGTTGGGCGATATCCTCGGCCGCGAAATGGCCTACCGTTCTGGTCGGCAACGGCAATTGAAGGAGAAATTGCTCGCCGGCCTGCCCCTGGTGCCGCTGTTTCGCTTTCCCCAGCCCAAGGGTTTTTGGGACCACTGGACTCGGCGTGGCCTGGCTCTGGTGGGCGGGGCCGGTACTTTGGCCCTTTCTGGTATGCTGCTGGTCCAGGAAGTTCAGTTCCGTCAAGAAGAAACCCGGGACCAGCACGGGGCCGGCGGTTTACGGGTGCGCTACCAGCCCATGGACTTGCCCCAGGCGTCTTTCTCTTGGGGGCCGCGTCGTCCCCAGGCCGGGGAGCAGGTCCGTCTGCAATGGGCTAGTGCGACGTTGCCCGACGAGGGACCGGCGTATCTGCACTATACCACCGATCTGCGGGACCCGCGCGACCAGGTGGTGGAAATGCGGCGCGACAAAGGGGATTGGATCGCCACAGTAGAGGTTCCGAGCGAGGCATCCAATATTTTCTTCTACGCCGCGCCCGAGGCCCAGCCCCAGCAGTTTAGCGGCGAACTGGAGCAGCAAATCTTGCGCCAGCAATTGCGGCGCTATACAGGCGCCCTGGCAATCCACGACGACCGAGGACGGCCGGTGCGCAACGCCGAATACGGCTTGGGGACCTGGGCCAGCATATCTTTGGATCGCTTTGGAGAGGAGAGTCTGCGACACTACGACCGGGAACTGGCCCGTTTTCCCGACCACGCTCGGGCCAATACGAGCCGCTGGTACATTCTGCAGGAGACGGCGGCGGATATAGACTCGGCCCACGCCCAGGTACAGGCGGAAAAGGTGGCACTGACGACGCGTTTCCCGGACGATGCGGAATTGGCCTGGACCATTATCGGAGCCAGTTGGGAGAAAGAGGCTTTGCGCGATTTCGAGCGTCGCTTTCCCGACCACAAAAACGCGCCCGCCGCCGCCTACCGCGCCACCTTCGAACTACGCCACGACCACCTGGCCCATATTCGAGCCCTGGAGCAATTCCTGCGCACCTTTTCCCGCAGCGCGTACACCGACGATGTGTACCGCGACTTGCTCTATGCGCACGACCGCAACGACCGGGTACGCGGCAAAGCCCTGGCCGATTCGCTCATCAGCCGGATCACGGTGCCCTACTTCGATCTGGAGGTCGAGCGGACCACGACGCAATGGGGGTGGTCCAGCGCTTATGAGGGCGCCCTGCCCGAAGCACGGGCGTACACCCTGCGCTTCAAGTGGCATATGGAAGAAGGGGATACTACCGCCGCGCTCGATCTGGCCCGGCGGCTCGTCCGGTCGGGCTTGCGCGATCCCATCCCGTACGTGCTTATCGGCCGGCAATTGGCCGCACTAGACAGCACGTCGGACTTGGGCCTGGAAGTGTTGGAAGCCGGTCTGCCCTGGACCGATCCGGACCATATGCTCACTTTGCCTTATTTTGCCCCGCCCGAAGAAGATCCGATGGACAGAACGAAATACTACCGGCGCAAAATGGCCCTGGAATGGCGCATCCCCTGCCTGCAGGAATTGGGTCGGGTCTATCTCGAAGGCGGCGCCTGCGCCCGGGCTGCCCAGCAGCTGGGCGAAACTACGATCCTGCTGGGCCAATACAAGCACAATAATTACCCCTTTGACGACCGGGCTTTCCTCATGCTGGGGCAGGCCCATTCCTGTGTCGGCGAGTGGGACCAAGCTACGGACGCATATATGGCCCTGGTGCGGCGCTACTATAACCATCCCGAGGCCGAAGCCGCCCTCGAAGAGTTGCATCGCCAACGTTACGGCGATTTGAGCCGCTGGCGGGTGCAACGGGGCTCGGTCTGGGTCCCGGCGCCAGCCTTTCGCGCTGCCGATGCGGTGGGTGATAGCCTAAATTTGAGCGGCCAGGGCGGTCGCCCGGTGCTGCTCTTTTGCGATTGGCGCCAATCGGGCCCGTGGCAGGATCAAGACCTGCAACAGTTCGCCGCCTGGCGCCAGCGCTACGAAGAAGCCGGTGCCAAGGTTATTTTCGCCACTAAAAAGACCACCTATTGGACGGCCGACGGCGTCCCCTATCGCCACGAGGACGCTCTTGCCGACCGAATGCGCGAAGGTGGGCACTCTTTCCCCGTATTCTTCGCCGATGAGGAGGCGTACAAAGACTACGCCACGACTTTTGGCGGATTGGTTGTCTTCCTGGTGGACCGGGCTGGTCGGCTGCGGCTGCGCCAGGACCGCAACACCGAGACCGATCGGCAGGCCTACAACAGCATCCTGGAGGCCAAACTAGAAGAGCTGTTGGGCGAAGGAGACCCCACTGAGCCGGTCGCCCATTTGCGTCCCGACAGGGTGGTACAGCGATCGCAATAACAAGGAGGCCCCATGAAATATTCGTTGGCCGTGATTCTGGTCACTACTCTGCTGGTCGGCCTGTCTATGGCTCCGCTCTACCCCGGCCACGCCCACCAGGGCGCGCGGCTCTTTCCCATCGTCGAATTGAGTGACGCCGACCTGGCCAGCATCGACCTGCACGACGGCTCGGTCGACGACTGGCTGGCGGTGTTGGGCGAGGCCCCGATGACGGCGTTGGATTTTCATGCCTTTGGTGGCTACGATCCGGCGGATCTGGATTTCCGCGTCTGGCTGGCCTGGCACGACGCCACCGACCGCCTGTACGTGGCCGTGGAGCGGGCCGACGATATCTACGCCAACGCCTTCAATCGGGGCGCCAGCGGTGCGTTTATGAGTCTGCACGATTCTATGGTCGATATCTGGGTGGACAGCGACGGCGGCAGGGACGAGTCGCGCGAAAGTAGCGGCCGGATAAGTGACTGGGAGTCGTTTTTGCTGCGCTATTCCCGCGACTCTCAGTGGTATGCCGCCCTTGCCGAGACCTTTGACGGGGGCCCCAATGTGCAAATGGTGAACTACAACGGCGCTCTGCCGGCGGGCGAGAATTGGTATGAGTTGTCGCCTTTTGCCGAGGCCGGTGGCGGACGCTTGGGCGAGAGCCCGACCCTATCGGTCACCGAGGTCTACATCACGCCCTTTGACCTGTTCGTCTGGGACAATCCGGACGAGAGCCTAATCTCGGACCTGCATCCAGGCAAAGTCATTAATATCAGGATAAATATCAGCGACTACGAAGGTATTCTGGATCAATCGGGTTCTTATCCTCAGGACAGTTTTTTCCGGCTAGAGGAGTCGGGCTGGAGCGATGGCATTCTGTTGGGCCAGGGGGGTGAGCTGCCGGATATTTCCGCTGTGGAGGAGAATACCTGGGGCCGTATCAAGGCTTCTTTTCATTAAGGCTGTTCGGGATCCACCCGCGCTTCGCACTCAGACTGCTGTTCAGGAAGACCATTTTCAGGAGGACTAGGATGAAACAGATCCCACCGCTGACAGTAGTTGGCCTGCTCCTGTGCCTGGCTACGGGCCTCGACGCCCACCAGGGCGAGCGGCTCTTTCCGATTGTCGAATTGACCGACGCTGACCTGGAGGCCATCGACCTGCACGACGGCACGGTCGACGATTGGCTGACCGTTGTCGGCGAGCCCACCGTCACCGCCCTCGATTTCTTCGCGCAGACGAACCTGGAGCCCTATGACCCGGCCGATATGGACTTCCGTATCTGGCTGGCCTGGCACGACGGTACCGACCGCCTCTACGCGGCCATGGAACAGGTCGACGATATCTATGTCAACAATTTTGACCGCAACAGCGGCAATTTCGAGTTCATGTGGCACCAGGATTCGGCCATTCGGTTGGAACTGGACGGCGATCACAGCGGCGGGGCTTTCAATACCTTTCCTTGCTGCAATTCCGACGAACCGGCCCAGGCGTTTGAATTCGCCCGCCAGGCGCAACCCTACAACGCCATCGGCCAGACTGTGGGCGACGATCCCCACGTCGCCATTGACGTGTTGCAGAATCTCAATCCACCGGCGTACGAATTCGGCGATTGGTACACCCGGCCGCCCTACGCCGAGGGGGGCGGGGGGCGCTTCGGCGAGAATCCGGTAATTTCCGTGACCGAATTCTACGTGACGCCCTTTGACCACATGGTGTGGTCCAGCCAGGAGGAGAGTCGGGCGTCAGAGCTGAGCCTTGGACGGACCATCGGTTTTCGCCTGACCGCCATCGACCGGGACAATAAGGACGAATTCATCAATGCCTGGTTTACTCTACCCAGCAATGAAGGGCTGACTCCAGATCAGAACCGCTCGTCCGATTTCTTCGCCGACGGGTTGCTGTTGGGCCCGGGCGGCGCCCTTCCCAAGGAAGAGGACGATACGGCGGTGGAGGGCCTGAGCTGGGGCCGCATCAAGGCGAGCTTCTACTGAAATACCCCCTCGCTCCCCGACTTGTCAGATCATTCGGGCTAACGGCTGGCGACCAATATCCAACGGACGGAGTGCAAAAATGAAATGTCTGACCATTATTCTGCTGACCGCTGGCCTGCTGCTGGGCGCACGCGCCCATGCCCACATCGGCGACCGGCTCTATCCCATCTTCGAGTTGACCGACGCCGACCTGGCCGCCATCGACCTGCACGACGGCTCGGCCGAAGACTGGCTGGAGATTGTCGGTGAGCCCACCATGACCGCCATCGAATTCTCCGCGCAGACTGCCCTGGAGCCCTACGATCCGGCCGATATGGATTTCCGCATCTGGCTGGCCTGGCACGACGGCACCGACCGCATTTATGCGGCCATGGAGCGCGTCGATGATATCTACGTCAATACCTTTGACCGCTCCACCCACAATTGGAGCGCTAGTCCGGCGATAATGCAATCTCAAGATTCGGTGCTCAATCTACACCTCGACGGCGACCACAGCGGCGGCGATTACCATCTTTTCCCTTGCTGCAATTCGGACGAAGAGGTAGCCCGTTTCGCCGGCCAGGCGCAACCCTACGCCGCCATCGGTGAAACGCGCGGCGATCCTTTTGTCCATATCGATATTATGCAGAATCTAAATCGGGGCTATCAATGGGGGACCTGGTACACGGAGCTGCCCTACGCCGACGGCGGCGGCGGCCGCTTTGGTGAGAATCCCATTATCACTGTCACCGAGTTCTTCGTCACTCCTTTCGACCGTTTCCAGTGGGACAGCCAGGAAGAGACCCTGGTGTCGCAACTGAGCCCGGGCAAGACCATCGGTTTTAAGATGACGGTCAATGACCGCGACGAGGAGGAATCCTTTAACAGCACCTCGCTCAGCCTGCCCGATGCCGAAACCATCGACCTTACGACGGCCGATGATTTTCTCGACGGGTTGCTGTTGGGGCCGGACGGCGCTATTCCCGCGGCAGAGGACGACACGGCGGTGGAGGGCCTGAGTTGGGGCCGTATCAAGGCCTCGTTCCGCTGACACAAGCTGATCTATCTGGCGGTGCAGCATATCGCCCAGAAGTGGACCATGCCGATCCAAAACTGGAAAGCAGCACTCAATCAATTTGCCATTCTGGTTGAAAACCGGTTGCTCTAATCTTATTTCGTCGGATCATTTAGTTACCTATCGCTCAGTGAGGCCAGTAAATAAGCCCATTTTTCTTCCTCACCCGACTTTCAAGGGAATAGCCATGCGACGAATCCTAGTATTCCTATTTGCTCTTACTCTGGTTCTGACTTACGACCTACACGGGCAAATCAGCGACTATCCCTTTTTTGAACTCACCGACGAGGACCTAGGGCGTATCGACCTGCACGATGGCTCCATCGACGATTGGCTCGACGTCTTGGGCGATCCATTCCTGACCGGATTGGATTTTACCGATGCAACTGAGTTCGGCTATGATCCTTACGATCCCAGCGACTTGGACTTTCGCGTCTGGCTAGCCTGGCACGACGCGACGGACCGAATCTACGTGGCCGTGGAGCGGGCGGATGACGTCTATGTGAACGGCTTCGTTCGGGACCGGGATATAATGGTCCAGCACGATTCCGGAATGAATTTCTCCATAGACGGGGATAATGGAAGAGATCCCTATCCCTCTAGCGGCAACCTCGATGTTGAATTCGGCACGAGGGCCTACTATCTGCGCTACGCAAGAGACTCGCAGTGGTATATGATGATCAGCCAAGTATTCGACGAGGGCCTGGTGTTGGATCTAGTGAATTATTGGCCTGCCCCTAAGGGCAACAATAGAGAAGATTGGTATCTGCGACCGCCCTATGCCGAGGGCGGTGGTGGCCACTTCGGCGAGCGGCCCACGGTTTCGGTCAACGAATTCTATCTGACGCCCTTTGACCAATTGGTTTGGGACGACCCGGCCCAGAGCCAAGTATCGGATCTGACGCCGGGCAAACGGATCAATTTCAGGATGTCTTTGGTCGATGTAGAAGGCGAGCTCACGAGGTTTGATACCTATACCCAAGAAGCGTTCTTTTCCATACCTGAGGGGACAGAGTGGGCCGATGGTTTTCTAGTAGGTACCGATGGGACCCTGTTAGAGGAAGATACGGCCGTAGAGGGCTTGAGCTGGGGCCGCATCAAGGCGACATTCAGGGCAAACAATCGATAAAATCTGAGAGGCGATTTACACACGCCTATTGACAGAGTCAACGCTAGCTTTTCTCGTGGTCTCGTCTGTCTATAAAATATATACTCGGTTTACAACCTCGCCGCTGGATCCCACTCGACACCCGCACAGAGTATATGTTTAGCAAACGTCCTATACTTCTCCTGCTCTGTCTGCCGCTCGTTCTGGCCGTGCCTCTGGGCGCCAGCGAGACCATAACCGTGGGCGAGGGGGTCGGCGGTCGGGGCTGGGACCGCATCCGCGAGACAGCCCAATTCGTCGCGGTCGACCGGGATTCCATCTGGATGTGGGAAGTGGCCCCCGATGCCAACCTGGCGGCCGGCATGCCCCAGCGCCAAGGCCGGGTGGGCTGCGTCCGGATCCCGTTCATAGGGGACCCCGTACTCATCGCCCTGCGCAACGGGGAAGCAATCTACGACGGCCGCGACGACACCGCCGTCGATCCGGACCAATTCCCGCAGTTGGAGCGCACCACGCCCCTGGTCTTCGACTTGGGGTTTGCCTTCCGCATCAACCGCATTCGCTTTTTCCCGCGCCTCGACCGGCAGAACCAGCGCCGCTTTTTACAGCAGTTCAGCATGGCTACCAGCGCCGATAATTTTACCGATTTTGAGCCGCTGTTCGACTTTCCCTCGCACCGCGCCAATACCGAGCCCGTCTTGGAGCGGCGCTTCCCCAGCCGCACGGCGCGCTACATCCGCCTCAGCCCGACCACTGAGCGCCCCTGGGAAATCGCCGAGTTAGAAGTGTACGGCGACGGCACGGTGCCGGTAGGTGAATACGTCTCCGTCCCCATCAGCACTCGCCGGGATGACATTGTCTGGGGCAAGGTGGGCTTTGAGGGCGGCCCCATATCGCGGGCCACGGCCGTGGTGCAGACCCGCACCGGCTTTGACGACCAGCCCCAGCTCTATTTCTACCGGCCGGTGGCTGGCGTCGACGAATTCGAAGTCATCGAGAAAAAATACTATTATGCGACGCTGGAGGAGGAACAACGGGGACCGATCAAGCCCAACCCGGCGTGGAGCGGCTGGGAGACCGTGGCCGACGACTTGATCCGTTCGCCCGGACTACGGCGCTATCTCCAGTTTCGCGTCCTCTTCACCGTGCCGGGGACCCAGTTGCGCCAACTCAGTTTCGAGTATATCCGCCCGCCTGTGGCCCGGGAATTGGCCGCCGAGATCCATCCGGCCATAGTGACGCCCGGGGCTGAGACCCGCTTTACTCTGTCGATGCAGATCCACTTGAAAACTACCAGCTCCAACTCGTTCGATCCCAGGGACAGCGGCTTCACCCATATCCGGGTGCAGACGGATGCGGAAATAGGGGCGGTGGAAAAGGTGCTAGTCGACGACCGGGAGATATTTTTTGCCGTCAGTCGCCAACCCGGCCAGGGCTTTACCGTCAATCTTTTCCGCCGCATTGAGCAAAACGGCAGTTTCATCCAGCTCAAGTTTGCCGGCCGCGTCTTTCGCGACCGCACCCGCTTTGAGGTGGGCGCATTGGACCGACGGCCTACCGACGAGGGGGTCGACGAGGCCTACCAGGTGGCCAGGGCCGCCGATATCGACCGAGATTTTCCCGGCGGCGGTTTGGAAGTGCGGCTCGACGGCGACGGCGACCGCCTGGTCACCGATATGCATCCGGCCGCGCCTTTGTTCACCCCCAACGGCGACGGCGTCAACGATACTTTTATCCTCAACTACAACCTGCTCAAGCTGGTGGCCCCGGCGCTTGTTGCCCTGGACATCTACGACCTCACCGGCCGCCTGGTGCGCCGGGCGTACGAGGGCCGGGCGGGCAACGGCCGCTATTTGCACACCTGGGACGGTCTCGACGACCGGGGTCGGCCGGTGCCCCCCGGACTGTACTTATACGAAGTGCGCGTCGAGGCCGACGTGGATACCCGGCGCCGGTTGGGCGCGGTGGGCGTGGCCTACTGATGCGGTGGTTGCTGCTGGCGCTGCTGTCGGTCTGCTCCGGCCCGCCCATCGGGGGCCAGGAGGAGGGCTACCGCCTCGCCCGCGACCGCGTTGTCATCGACCGCCCCGAACACTGGCGCGGCTGGGAGGGCGCTGTCGGCGGGCACCTGATTGGCGCCGACGGCCGCGTCGAGCCGCGCTTTGCCCGCCGCCAGATTAACGCCGTGCTCAACGCCGGTCAGTTCGAGACCGTAGTGGCCGGGGGGGACACCCTGCGCGGCGGAGTGCGGGAGGCGGGCAGCAACTGGGCGGCGGCCCACCGGGTAATGGACGGCGATCCCACGACCTATTGGGAACCGGCCCCCGGCGATTCGCTGCAGAACTGGTTCGTCGAGATCGACCTGGGACGCGCGGTCATCGCACAGACTATTGTCGTGCGCTTTGTCGGGGAGGGCGCCGGCGACCCCTTCCTCAAATTCCGCGTCGTACTCTCCGACGGCAGCCAGACCAGTATCGGCGACCAAGAGCCCCAGCCGCGGTTTTTCCGCGGCGGCCAGGCCACCCGACCCAATAAGAGCCAGCGCCAATTCACCTTTGCGGTGCAGCCCCAACGGCCGGTGCCTCCGGGCGTTGAGGGCGAAGTCGTCCAATTGGTCCGCTTTGAAGCCCTGGACAGCGATGGGCCCCGGGCTGCACCGGTGGATTCGGCCGCCTACTTCGACCTGCCCCTGGCCGACAGGGGGGCTGTCGATTACTTTCGCCAGACCGTGGCCGGCCGGCCCATTCCCGTCGACCTGGAGACATACCAGGCTCTGCCCGCATTAGAGAAGGCGCCCGTCCGCTATTACCGCCACGAACGCCCACGGCTGGCCGAGATCGAAATCCACACGCCGGGCGACAATATCATCAGCCTGACCCAGCGCATTCTCAACCGCGAATCCGATCTCTTCGCCAACCCCGTCCTGGCCCTATCGACCGACGGGATCTTCACCTCGCGCTATCCACTCAGGGTCTACGACCCGCTGCGCCACCGCAACCAGCTGGAGATCGATCTGGGAGCCAAGTACTGGCTAGAACGTATCCGCCTGCTGACGCCCCAGGAACCGTTGACCGCGTACCAGGTGCGCCTTTCCGACGGCACCCTGGACCCGAGCGGCACCCGGTTGTGGAATGTCCTGGACGAGCGTCTCAACAAAGAGTCCTTCCTCCAGTTGGAAGAAGTATTCCCGCTGCAGGAAGTGCGCTTTGTAGAATTGCGCCGGCTGCAATTGGTTGGCGCCCGCGAGGAGACCGGCAGCCTGGGCGAGATCCAGGCGTACGGGGAAGGCTACGTCTCCGAGGTGGTGCTGACCTCGCCGATGATCCGCCTGCAGGGCTCGCGCATGTTCACTGCGGTGGAGTGGGACGGCGAGGCGCCGGTGGACACCCGCCTGGAAATCCGCACCCGCAGCGGCGACGACTTGCTGCGTCTGACCCAGTACTTCGACCGCTTCGGCCGCCAAATTAGCCAAGATCAGTGGGAATCCATTGCCCAACGCAACCGCGGCGATGTGTTGGTCGAGGAATTGCCCGGCCCCAATTGGAGCAATTGGAGCGAGCTCTACGATCGCTCCGGGACGCCGTTCAAGTCGCCCAGCCCGCGTCGCTTTGCCCTAGCCCAAGTGCGGCTCCTGACCCGTAACCCCCTGCGCACGGCCTCTATCCGCCGGCTGCAATTGGGGCTTGAACCGCCCCTGGTGGAACAGGTCTTTGCCGAAATCTGGCCCACCGCTGGGGTGGTTCCCGGCGTCGAGGCCCAATTCACCCTGTACATGCGGCCGCGATTCGGCCCCGGAGACGCGGGTTTCGACCGCCTGCGCCTGCGCTCTTCGTCTTCGGCGCCCATTGGGCTGCAGCGCCTGCAGCGCGGCTCGGCCGGAGCTCTGCGCCTGGGCGCCGGCCGGGACCTGTGGCCCGGTGAGGCCGAGTTGAGTGCCTTGGAAGACGGCGGCATCGAGTTGGCCTTTCCCCGTCCTATTACCGGCGGCACGGAGATTTACGCGGCCACCTTTGCCACCCAGGTGTTTCTCATTGGCACCACCTTCAGCGCCGAATTGACCCGGGCCACCCGGCCCGGCGTGGTGCAAGTGGCCAGTGCCGGCGAGGCCGCCGAGTTGGTCGAGAGTCAGTCCCTGGTGGTAGTCGCCGACTTGCAAGGAGCATCTCTTTTGCACGGGGTGGAAGTAGTGCCCCCCGTATTCACCCCCAACGGCGACGGCGTCAACGACGTCGCCCAGATCCAGTTCTCCATTTTTCGCCTCAAAGGCGCCCGCCGCCTCAATGTCGAAATCCGCGATCTCCAGGGCCGTCCGGTGCGCGATCTTTCCATCGTCCGCACCCACCCCAGCGGTCTGCACAGGGTGGCCTGGGACGGCCGCGACCAACGCGGCGGCCTAGTCGCCCCGGGCATGTATTTGGCGCGGGTGTCCTTCTCGCCGGATTTTGCCGATTCCCAAGTAGACGGCACCCAGGCCCTACGCCTGGTCCGCCTGGTCTATTGATGCGCGTCCGCCCTGCCCTCACCTGCATGCTGCTGGTCCTGTTGGGGCAAGCGGGTGCCTGGGCCCAAAGCCCGTCGAGGGGCCAGAGCTTGGCGGCTTTGCCCCCCGTCCGTGCAATGGCGCCCCGCTTTGGCCTGGAGGACGTCGATCCCGAAGTGCATAAATGGTACGAACCGCGCCACTTAGCCGAGAGCTATATGCGGCCCTGGTACGCCACCGATACCCACTATGCCCGGACGCTGTACAGGCGCTATGTCGATCAGCTGCTGGAAGGGGAACAGCGCTACGATACCTTTGGTAACCCGCTGGGCCGGGGCTGGCTGGTCTATACCTGGAAACAGGAACAGGTGATGCGCAACGGCAGCTTTATTTCCAAGGGCCCTACCGGCTCGGGCCAGAATAGCGCCGGCCAGCGCAACGCCTACCGGGAATTTTTCCAGAATCTGGTCATTGCCTCGGATGGGGACGGGCGCGGCTCGTTCCGGCTGATGCTGGGGGACCGCATTTTCACCAGTTTTACGCCCCTGACGCTGTACAAACCCAATTTCAACGGCTTGCGTCTCGACTATACCAGCGACCGCTACGCCACCTCCCTATTGCTGTCGCGTCCCAGCAACCCGGACGGCGGGGCGCGCAATAATAGCACCCACTTCACCGCCGGCCACTTCTCCCTGCAGGTGGGCCCCTGGGCCAAGGTGGGCTTTTCCTATGTCAACGCCCACAATACTCAGACCCAGACCGATCTCAGCTTTGGCAACGCCTTGCGCGGCGCCCTGACCACGGCCCAGGAGCAACCGCTGGAGAAACTTTGGGTGCGCTTGCGCGACGACTCCCCCGAAGACGGCCAGGGCGGCGCGACCCTGTACCAGCACCACATCGTCTTGGTCGACACCGCCGGCCGTCATTGGCGCGGCATTGATATCGGCTTCCAACCCCGGATCGAAGGCGGGCGCCAGCGGCAAGGAGCCTTGGTGGCCGACGGTCTGGAGACCATCCTGCTGGAGTACGACCTGCTCAACCTGGACCGGGAATTTATCGAATCCAGCGCCGTGCAGCGGGCCTTTGTCGAATTGGTGGTGGCCAACGACTACCGCATTGAAATGGCTTCCAATCTGCAGAACAGCGGCGACCGTGCCGACCCCGAAACGGTTTTTCTTACCCGCCGCCGCGCCGCTGGCAACGGCGGGGACGAAAGCAACGGGCGCCTGTTGCGCCTGGACTACGGCCTGCCCACGGGCAACGAATTACTCGGTTTTAACTGGGATCTGGTGCATTGGCGGGGCTTGTCGCTGCAGGGCGAGGCCGTGCTCAATCGGCGCTACAGCAAGTACCCCGGAGCAGATAAGGCGCACCACCATCTCGTGGTAGATCGGGCCGGGGCCGCCTATGCCCGCCTGGCGTACGAACACTATCCCTGGGATTTTTTCGCCGAGGCGTTCTCCATGGACGACGGCTATTCGACCAATTACTGGTTGAGCCAGAGCAACGGCCAGATCCACTTTGCCGCGCCTCTGCCCGAACTCTATGAATTCGTCGACGACGACGACGACCACAACGCCCTGCCCGAATGGGAGCGGCCCTTCCAGCTGTCCTCGCGCCAGGTGGCCTGGCCCGGGTACGACGAAAATCGGGACTTTCTCTACGACCACAACCAGAACGACAACCTTATTCCCGACTACGAAGAGCCCTTCCTGCGCTTCCATTCGGACCGGCCCGAATTCCTCTTTGGCATCGACATGAACCACAATGGCACCATCGACCGCTTTGAAAACGACCTGCTGCCGGATTATCCCTACAAGCGCGACCACCGCGGGCTCAATACCTATATCCGGGCCCACTTGGGTCCGGATCTCCGCCTGCTGCTGGGCCGCCAGCGCATCCGCCTGATCTCGGGCGCCGGTCGCACCCACGCCGTATACGCCATGGCTACCTGGAATTTCGACCTGCCACTGGCCGGCCGGCTGCGCCTGTTCGACTTTGGCGCCCTGGTCCAGGACACGATCCGCGACCATTTGCAGCAATGGGCCCAGCCCATAGGCGGTATCGGCCGCATGCAGGACGTCCCCGACCCGCTGCCGGGGCGGGATACTTGGAAGAACACCCTCTACCTGGACCTGGACCAGCAACCCGGCGAGGGGCTGCGCCTGCGGCACCGGTTCAAGTGGGACTTATTGCACCAGCGCCACAGCAAGGCGGCCCTGCGTTTGCGCGAGGGGCGCAAAACGGCCGGCTTCATCGGCCTGATCAACAAGGCCGAATGGACCGTCCCCGTCGGCCTGGGGCTGCTCAAGCCGCGCTTTAAAAGCGAATTTCGCCGCGACCGGCCTTTCAGCACCCGCCAGTCGACCGCCGCCAGTCTTGAAGAGACTTTCATCCTGCTGTGGATCCAGCCGCTGATGGCCGAGCAAACCAACGTTAATTACTATCCGCGCTACGGCAAGCAGCGCTTCAATACCCAGCTGCAGGTGGGCGTGGAATTGACGCGGTTCTGGATGCTGGCGGGCCGACGCCCGGAAATCGACCAGGACTTCGGCGGCCGGGCCCTATTGGCCCAGTTGACCAACCGGGTGGCATACACCGGCTATTTGCTGGTCTCGCGGCTGGGCGTGCAGTGGACCCAACGCCGTTTTGAGCGCGACCGGACCCAGCGCGCCACGACGCTGTTCATGACCATTCACGCCGGTCTGAAATAGGAGCGCAAGGTGCTGAAAAGGCTGCTGAGCATTGCCTGCTGCATTGGTTTCGCCGCGCTTCTGGCGGGCCCGGCCGCCGCCCAGGTGCGCACTTTTATCTTGGGCGACGGGGCCCATCCCTGGCGCGGCGGCGGCGACGGCGTCGATCCGGAATTGCTGGCCGGCAGCCGCGCCAGGGTCCAGGTGGACACCACCAATACGCCGGGCGATGCCATTGAATTCGACCACCGGGAAGGGTGGATCAGCCCGCGCTTTTTCGACGGCAGCGCCAATATCGCCGCACTTGTCCTCGAAGCGGGCGGCTCGATCAAGGCGCCCAATCTCTTGTCGGTGAGCAGCGCCCTGCTCAAGCGCCAACTCGAAGGGGCGGTCAACGGCGACCACGATATCGCCTTTGAGCGCAAACCCGCCCCTTTCAACCCCGAGGTGGCCACGTACGGGATCTGGGTGGTATTGGACTTCGGCCGCCTGATCGGTGTCCAGCGGGTGCGTTTCTATCCGCGCAACACGGCGGTGGCTAACCCCGACAAGCCCTTTCACAACGACTTTCTGCGCGGCTACGAAGTATGGGTCAACCACCGTCTGACCAATACCATTGAGGGGGCGCCGGATCGGTTGGTCGAGCGGGTCCTGGACAACCCGGACCCCGTGGTCGATGTGCCTGTGGAGCCCCAGTACGTGCGCCTGGTCAAGCTGCGCTCGCTGGCGGAAAATCCGTTTGAAATAGACGAGGTAGAAGTGTACGGGACCGGCTATCTCGGCTCGGGCACGTATCTGTCCGATCTGATCGACCTGGGGGCGCCGGCGGTGGTGGGGCCGGTGCGCTGGGCCGAGGGCCTGGTGGGCGAGGCGCCGTTTTCGGAGCTGGCCGTGCAGGTGCGCAGCGGGCTCGACGACACGCCTGTCCTCTACCAGCGATTTGTCATTATAGAAGAAGAGGACAGAACCGAGATAGTCGAGGTCAGCGGCACCGAGTACTGGGCCCTGGAACGGCACGAACGGCTGGCTCCGGAGGAGGACGTGAGCAATTGGAGTCCGTGGAAATCGGTGCACAACGGCACCCTCAACCCGGCGCCCACGCCGCGGCGCTATATCCAGTTCCGCCTGCGCTTCGAGGGCGGGCTCTTCGCCACCCGGGAAGTGGATCGGTTGCAATTCGACTACCTGGCGCCGCCCTTGGCCGACACCCTGCGGGCCGAGATTTTCCCGCGCCTGAGTGCGGCGGAAGAACCGGCGACGTTTCACTATGCCGTCCTCCTCAAAAGCGCCGGCCCCCACCGCGGCTACGACCAGATTGAGGTAGATACCCAGGTCCCGGCCGAGCGTATCCGCCAGGTCAAAATCAACGGCGAGCCGGTGGAATTCACGGTGGAGTTTATTGGCGCCGAGGCCTTCCGCATTGGCCTGCCCTTGGTCGCCGCCGCCGGGTCCGTGCTCGAATTTACCTTTGACCTGCCCATCTTTCGCTTTGGCACGACGTTTTCGGGACGCGCTTATAATAGCCAGTTCCCCGCTGTGCCGCAGCGTTTGCAGCCGGGCCAGGTAGTGCGCTTTGGCCCGACGGACGTGGACGAACTATCCGGGCTGGCGGTGGCCATCCCGAAAAAACAAATTGGCAAGCTCGTCGGCCAAATCACTCTGCAAAGCCGCATTGCCACGCCCAACGGCGACGGCGTCAACGATCGTTTTGAATTGGCCTTCAACTTGTTGCAACTGCTCCAGCCCGCCCCGGTGTATTTGGATATCTACGATCTGCAAGGGCGTCGGATCCGCCGCAATTGGGTCGGCGACCACGGTATAGGCCGGGTCCAGGGCGCCTGGGACGGCCGCTCGGGAGACGGCCGCCGGGCCGCCCCGGGCACTTATATCTGGGTCCTGCGCGTCCGTGCCGACGCCTTTGAGGAACGTCACAGCGGCGTACTGGCCATAGCCTACTGAAACGGGGAGCTGGGAATTGTTGCGTTCCGGAAATTGGTACCTCTGCACACTGATCGTCGTCCTGGCGCTGGGCCCGCTGTTGGCCCAGGAGTACGGAGCCCGTCTGGGCACGGTGCAACGCGGCGGCCGCGTCAGTTTTGAGCCCACCGGGCCGGGCGTGCTGCTCGACGCCCTCGATCCGGCGGTGCACAAGTGGTACGTGCCCCAGGAACTCTACGCCGAGTACGGCTGGCGCCAGCGGCAGTACTCCAACTACGCCCGCAGCGAATACCAGCGCTATGTCTCCACCTCCCTCGAAGGCGATTACTTCTACGATCTCTACGGCAATTTTCTCACCCGTGGCTGGCTCATCTACGACTGGCGCCAGGTCAACCCGCAACCCTTTGGCAGCGGCTTGGAAAAGAGCCGGCGCTTTGACCAGTGGTTCAACAGTCTGGTGGTGGCCTCGGACCACAAGGGCCAGTATCACTACACCATTACTATTGGCAACCAGATCCGCACGACCCTGACGCCGATGACTTTCTCCAAGCCGCTGTTCAATGGCCTGCAATGGGATTTCGCTTCGGACAAATACGCCTCCACCCTGCTGCTGTCGCGCATTGGCGAACCCAATTCTCCATCTGGGGGGTCGGAGCAGCGCACCAATAACACCAATTTCTTCGGCGGCCGCCTGGTCGTGCAGGTGGGCGATTTTGCCAAGGTGGGGGGGACCCTGCTCAACGCCCACCACGCTCAGACCCAGCTGGAGACGGTCAACGGCGATATTTTCAAGGGGCAGCTGACGGAGTTTCAAAATTTTTCGCCCGTCACGCTCATCGAAATTGCCATCAGCGACGATTCCCCCGCCGACGGAGAAGGCGGCGGCGCCCTGTTCTCCAGCGATATCATCGTCACCGACCTGGAGGGGATGGAGACCCGGGGCAGCCAGATCGGTTACCGCCCCCTGACCGAAGGCGGCTTCCAGCGCCGGGGCTTCCTCGCCGCCGACGGCACTGAGCGCATCCTGGTGCGCTACGACTTGACAGAGCGCTCGTACATCGGACCGGACCCAAGCGAAATTTCGCGCATCCAGATTGAATTGGTCATCGCCAACGACTACCGCGTCGAAGTGGCGTCCGACCGCCAGCTCGACGGGCGGTCGGAGATTGTCTTCCTGCCCGTGGCCCGGGCCGGGGGCAATGTCAAGGACGGGTCCAACCAGCGCGTCCTGCTCTTCGACTACGGCCTGCCCACGGCCAACCACATTGCCGGTTTTACGCTGGAATTGACCGATCTGGAGGGGCTTGAAGGCTATCTCGAGGTCGATGTCAACCAGCGCTATCGGCAATTCCCCAACCCCAATACAAAGCGTCACCACGCCGCCAGCGACCGGGGGCTGGCTTGGATGGCCAATGTTTCGAAGACGGCCCATCCTTTTTTCGCTTTCGTGGAGGCTTTCAATGTCAGCCCGCGCTACGGCACCGATTTCGTTGTCGCCGACGCCGACGGGGTGGTGGACTACGGCAACCAATTCCAGCGCTACGAATTCGTCGACGACAACGACGACCAGGACCGCCGGCCCGACTGGCGCCGCAAGGGCTGGGGCTTGGGCGACGACGAGATTTTTCCCGGCTGGGACGAGAACAACGATTTTGTTTCCGACTTCAATCAGAACGACAACGAGGACAGTCCCAACCTCATCGCCGACTACGAAGAGCCCTTTTTGCGCTTTTACGCGGACCGTCCCGAATTCCTCTACGGCGTCGATATGAATCACAATCTGTGGATCGATCGCTTTGAAAACGACGAGCAGGCCGATTACCCGTACGAGCGCGACCGGCGCGGCTACAACGCCTACGCCGGTGCTTTTGTCTACCCCGACCTGCGCCTGATGGTAGGACGCCTGCGCCTGCGCCAGTTGACCGACAATCGACACAACCGCGCCACCTATTTCCTGGTCGTCGCCGATCGGCACTATGCCAGGTTGGGGCGCCTGCGGCTATTCCAGGACGTGCGCAAGGTCAAAGACACCATCGCCGACGACCTGTTGCAGTGGCAACAACCGCCCAATACCCGCGGCGGGCTGCACCTGGTCGGGGACCCGCTGCCCGCCCCCGATACCTGGATCAATACCACCTGGCTAGGCTGGGACCAGCAATGGGGCTCAGGGCTGAAGGCGTACCACAAACTCAAGTGGACTTTGCACCACCAACGGAGCGGGCGCATTGAGCGAGCCCTGCGCGGCCAGCGCCGACAGGCCTCCTTCTTCGGCCTGATCAATAAGGCCGAGTACCGCTTTGTCGTGGGCGACTGGACCTTGGCGCCGCGATGGAAGAGCGAATTTCGCCGCTCCGTGCCGATAAGCCGGGAAGAGCCCCGTCGCCGCGAGCTGACCGAATTGTTCATACTGACTCTGCGCTTCCCGATTATGCGGCAGAGTTTTATCGAAGGCGGCCTTGAATACGAATATTTCAACCAATTGGAAAAACCGACGCCGCCGGGCGCCGAGGATAGCTTCAACGGGCTCACCACGACCGTGCAGATGAGCAATATTTCCGATTACCAGGGCTATCGCTTGGTGACGACGCTGGGCTTGGAAGCGCGGCGGATCGACTCGGCGGTGGCCAAGACCGAGGTGTTGACGCGCGGGTTTATCACGGTGTACGCCGCCGTGGAGTTATAGCGCGGAGAATTAGATGTCCGCCCCGCCGTACCATTGCGCCTGCAGGGCCCACATGCGGGCGTATTCCCCCCTTTGGGCCAAAAGCTGGTCGTGGGTGCCTTCTTCGACCAGGCGGCCCTCTTTGAGCACCAGGATGCGGTCGCACAGGCGCGCCGATCCCAAGCGGTGGGAGACTACTATAGTGGTACGGCCGCCCGACAGTTCGAGAAAGCGCCGGAAGATTTCGGCCTCGGCCATTGGGTCGAGCGAGGCGGTGGGTTCGTCGAGGGCGACCAGGGCGGCGTTGCGCATAAAGCCCCGGGCGATGGCCACCCGTTGCCATTGGCCGCCCGACAATTCGGTGCCGCCGCTGAACTCGCGGGTGAGCTGGGTGTCGTAGCCCTGGGGCAATTGCGCGGCTACAACATCGGCGCCGCCTTGCTGGGCGGCTTGCCGGACGGCGGCCTCGTCGTTCATCTGTTGGTTGCGCCCCAGACCTATATTTTCGCCCAGGGTGAAGGCAAAACGGGTATAGTCCTGAAAGACGGCGGCGGCTTGGTCCCACAGTTGTTGGCGGCTGACGCGCTCCAGGTCGAGATCGCCGTAGAGGACGGCGCCGCGGGTAGGCTGGAACAGGCCCAACAGTACTTTGACCAAGGTTGTCTTGCCCGAGCCGTTGGCTCCCACCAGGGCGATACGCTGGCCGGGTTCAATGGTGAAGGAGAGATCTTCGAGGGCGGGGTTGTCGGCTTGCGGATAGGTAAAGGATAGGTCTCTGGCGGCAATGGGTATCTGATTGAGGTGGCCAGGTGCTTCGCCGTCGTCCTCTTGTTCCGGGCCAAAATCGAGATAGGCGAATAGATCGGCGATGTTCAAGAGTCTGTTGGCCAGATAACCGAAGCGCCTGACGGCCAGATCGACACTGGTGCGGATTTCGCGCAGGGCCACCATCATGGCGGCGAATTGGCCGGCCGACAGGGCGCCCAGGGCCACCGCCCAGGCCGCCCAGCCAATGGCGGCGGCCAGACCCAGCAGGCTGCCGGCCGACAGCGCCCCGTCTACTGCAGTTTGTCGGCGCTGCTGGTTGAAGAGCCGGTTGGCTACCTGCCAGTAGAGATGGGTCCACCACTGCAGCAGCCCCGGTCCCAGATCGAAAACCCGCACTTCCTTGGCGGCGGCCCGTTCGCTGAGGATGCGCCCCAGGTAGCCGCGCAGGCGCTCGTGCTGGGTTTGCGCCCGTTTGAGGAGGAAGGCATCGCGGCCTTGCTGCCAATGCGCCAGAGGCGGCGGCAGGGCCACTAGCACCAAGGCCACCAAGAGCAGGGGATTCCACAGGCCGACAATCAGCGCTACGGATAGGGCGGTCAAGGTACCGGAGAATATGGTTTGGATTTCGCCCAGGAGATTGAGGAAGAAGCCCGGGGTGGCGGCCTCCTGGGCCCGGCGCAGGATATCGTGGAAATCGGCGCGTTCGAATACTTCGAGTCTGAGGCGGCGCGCTTTGCCCTGCAATTCGACCAGCAGCCGGTCTTCCATCTCCTGCTTGAGGCGTTCGATCAGCAACGCCGTGAGGAAGGGGCGGACGGTCCCCTGCAGCAGCGCCAGGCCCGCCCACAACGCCACCCATGCCAGCAGGCCCGCCACCGCCAGGCGGCCCTCGTATACGTCGAGACTGCGGTCGAAGAGACCCCGAACGATCCACACCGAGGCGGCCGGCAACAATCCAGTGACCAGGTTTAGTCCCAGCAGGGCCAGGGCACGGGGCGGGTCGGTCTGGATCATCCAGCGCATAAAGCGCCACAGAGTGCGCAGGGCGGGCGGGCGCGGCGGGACCGCCGAATACTCTATCGGTACCACGAAGCCTGTTCCTCCCACATGCCGGCGTATACTCCGGCCCGCTTGAGCAATTGGGCGTGATTGCCTTGTTCGACAATGCGGCCCTCCTGCAGCACCAAGATGCGGTCGGCCATGCGTGCCGATCCCAGCCGGTGGCTGATCAGCAGCGCGGTGCGGCCTTTGAGCAAGGTGCTGAATTGTCGGTAGACTTCGGCTTCGGCCATGGGGTCTAGGGCCGCCGTTGGCTCGTCGAGGATGATCAGCGCCGCCGGCCGGGTATAGGCCCGGGCCACGGCTAAACGCTGCCATTCGCCGCCCGAAAGCCCCTGGCCGTTGTCGAGGATATGGCCCACCGGCGATTGGTAGCCCTGGGGCAATCGCGCCACAACTTCGTCGGCTCCGGCGCGACGGGCGGCCTCGGCGACGATGGCGGGATCGGGCACCAGATCGGCGGGCCATAGATCGGCGTCGTTTCCGGCGCCGCCCCGGTTTGTCCCTAGTGCGCCAACGCCAATGGATTGGCCCGCGGTCAATTCGAAATTGTAGAAATCCTGGAAGGCCGCGCTCACTCCTTGGGCCATGCTCTGGCGGTCAATGCGGCTGTAGTCGATACCGTCGACCTGGACCTGGCCGCCGCTGGGTTCGTATAGGCCTAGCAGGATTTTGGCCAGGGTGGACTTGCCGGCGCCGTTTTCACCCACCAGAGCGACCCGTTCGCCGGGGACTAGGTTGAAGCTCACCCCCTGGAGGACGGGCCGGGGCTCTTCGTCGCCGGCGGCCGGATAGGAGAAACGTATCTGGTCTAGGGCAAAGCCCTGGCGCAGCGGTTGGGGGAAAAGCTGGTCGCGGGGCTGAGCGGCTTTTTGCGGTGGCCGCTGCATCCAGGCGTCGCTTTCTTCGGGCAAGTTGAGGAATTGCCGCACATAGCCGATTTCGGTGGCCTGGTTTTGCAGCTCGCGGGCGCTGTAGCCCAGGCTGAAGCCGGTTCGCACCATATCGTCGACGCCGCGGAACAGGGCGACAAAGCGCCCGGGAGTGAGGAGTCGGTCGCCAAGGAAATAAGCCAGGACCACGGCGACGGTGGCCGAGACCCCCACGCGCAAACCGCTGGTGGGCAGCCCGCCCCAGGCCTGTTGGCGGCGCTGGTCCCATTGTTGGCGGCGCAAGATCTGGCGCAAATCGCGCCAGCGCCGGCCCAGCATTTGGTGCAGGCCAAAGACACGCATTTCCTTTTGCTGGTCCCGGCCGGTGAGGACGCGGTCGACGTAGTCGGCCCGGCGCAATTCCTCGGTCTGGCCGTAGGTGAAGCCCATGAACATTCGGCTCTGTTCGATTTCCAGGCGGATTTGCGGTACCAGTACGGCCAACAGCGCCAGAGATAACCACGGCGATACAGGGGCGAACATGGCCGCCACGGTAAGGGCCTGGACAGCGGCTTGGAAGGCATGCATGGCGGCAAAGAAGAAGCGGTCGAGCTTGCGGCCTGGATCGCGGGCCCGTTGCAGCTGATCGTAGAAATCGCTGACTTCAAAAAAGACCAGCGGCAGCCGCGAAGCTTTGGCCAAGAAACGGCGGCCCAGGGTGTATTCGAGCTGCTGTTGCAGGCGCATATGCAGGGTGTCGCGGATTTTCCACAGCACCTCGTTGGTCAACAGCAGCACCAGGCCCAAGGCCACCAGCCAGGGTACCAACTCGGCAAAACCGGTAGGGCCCTGACCCGCTGCGGCAATGGCGGTATCGATTAGATGCTGGGTGACCCAGATCAGCAGGGCGGGTTGGAGGCCCTGCAGCAGCTGCACGGCGACTATGCCCAGACCCAGACGGCGGCCGTGGGCCCAGATATGGGTCCAGGTCCAGCGCAAATTGGCCCAGATGGCCGTTGCTTGGGTACGCCGGTTCCAAAATTCTTGGCTGCGCTGCGACACGGCCTTTACCCCCTAGCTATAAGTGGGACAAATAGGCGGTTGGTCCGGGCGCTGCTGGGGATGGCGCCGGGTGGGCAAATGGACGGCTTTGGGCGGAGATTGTTATTGGGCTATGGGCGGATAGGAGAAGTCGAATTCTAGGTGGTCGCCGCGGCCGACAGTGACCTGGGCGGTTAGCTCGCCCAGTAATTCCTGCCAGCATTGCAAGGTGTAGGTGCCCGGTGGGATATCGGCCAGGACAAAGCCGCCGCCGGGGTCGGTGACAACGTGATAAGGGTGGTCGACGGCGACGATCCAACTGCTCATCCAGCCGTGGATATCGCAGCGGACCGAGACCCGCTCCGGGGTGTCGAGGGTCAGTTCGAGGGGCCCCTCGGTATGGGGGTGAGCTATATTCACTGGTCGGTTGTCGGTGCTGTAAGTGTGAATATTGTGAAAGACGTCGTCGCTGTTGAGGATGCGCACAGGGTGGCCCACCGGCACCAGCAGCAGGTGCGGCAAGTAGGCGCACCTGCGCTGGTCGAGGATGAATTGGCTGCCCATACTCTCCAGCGGGCGGCCCCCTTCCACCCTTTGGAGGGATACTACGGCGTATTCAATGCCGCCGTTGGGGCTGACCTGCAAGCGGTCATCAAAGTGATCGATCTGGCCGCAGACATCGCGGTCGGCCACCACCAGCAATTTGGCCGGCGTCGGCGCCTGGCCGTCGTAGAGTACGCGCCCGCTGATGGTGGTCGTGCGGGCCAGGGGGGCCAACAGGCCGCTCTGCACGGCCCACAGTGCCAGGAAGGCCAACAGCAGGATCGAGAATAGGCCCAGAACGACGTAGATCCAGCGCTCGTCGCCCGGGGCTTGGGAGTCCGTCAATAGCTAATTCCTTGAATGGAATGGAATTGCTATTCGGCGCCGGGTGGGGGACCGGCCGGCGGTACGGGGGTAGGTACTTTGTTGGCGATGGGTTTCATTGTCTGCAGATAGGCCCACATCGCTTTTAGGTCGTCGTCGGTGATGGCTTTGTATACTTCCCAGGGCATGGGCGGCAAAATGGGGCGGCCGTTGGGTTGGCCCTGGTGCTTGCCGGTGCGCAGGGCCTGGACGAAGGCTTCTTCGGTCCACTCGCCCAAACCGGTTTTGTCTGGGGTGAGGTTAATGGCAAAGCTGACGCCCCAGGGGCCGGCAAAGGCGGTAAAGGTCGGGTTGACCTTGACCAGGGTATGGCCCTCCATCAAATCGGCGGGCATCCAGGTGGGATAGGGCGCCCCTTCCGGGTGGCCCGACAGGGCGCGCGACATATCGGGTTGCGGCGGCCCGGGCTGCATTAATTTGGGGGTATGGCAGTCGTGGCAGCCGAGGATGGTGGTCAGGTATGCGCCCCGTTCAAGTTGGGTCTTCTCGTGGTGTTCGGCTACGGCCTGGTTTTGCGGCCATAGCCAGGTTGCGGCCAGCAGGAGCAGACCGAGGGTTATTTTCTTTCGCTTCTGCATGGTGGGAATTCTCCTCTGGAAAGGGATTGGACAGGTTGGGCTGCACCCTATCCGACTGCCCCGGCTGAACGGGATCGACCGCCGGTTTTGCGGATTCAGTACAGTCCGAAATAGCAGCAGATTGGCCTATGATACACAATGAGGCGAGTCGGCACAACCGGCCGAGTGATTCGACCGAGATCACGGCGTTTCTGCTCGGGCCTATCGCGGCCGTTTTTGGAATGCAAGCCAGTGGCGCCCGGTTGCCAAGACCTCATCCTCGACCAACTGCAAAGAAGCCCCCAGCACAGCTTTGGCCGTTGCTGCGGTCCAGCCGTAGGAACGGTATTGGAAGCGGCCCTTGCCAGGGATTGAATAGATGGCCGTCTGTGGGCCGGGGGCCTGCTTGTCGGGGCGCAGATCGTGACAGAATAGGCCTTCAGGTGCAAGGACGCGGGCCGATTCTCGGGCTAACAAGGCCATGTCCTCGGGGGAGAATTCGGCGATGGTATTTCCCGGCAGCAGTACCAGGTCGAAAGAATCAGCGGCCAAGGGCAGGGCGGGCAAGACGGCGCCGAGAAAGTGGCAGGGGCTATGCCACTGGATGGCCAGTGATCGGGCGTACTGCAACGGCACCTGGGCGCAGTCGAGGCCGACGGCGCGGGCGCCCAGGGCGGCGGTAGCAAATGTATAACGGCCGGCACCACAACACAGATCAAGTACCCTGGTGCCGGGCCGGATATGCCGGGCCAACGGCCTCTTAATGCGTTCTATTGCAAAGGTCGAGGCTGGATCCTGCGGATCGTTTCGGGGGGTCACGCCCGCGGCGTTGTAAAAAGCCCGGGCCAGGCTAGGTTTCATAGGTAGAAATCCGCCGACAATGGTTACTTGAACGGGGTACAGCTGAGGCCGTCGACGATATCGCGGACGCCTCTCCAGCGCCTCTTTAAATATACTGAATTCTTCGGGTGTGAATCGATGGCGGAGGTTGGACTGCTTTATTGCGTTGGCTGCGGCAGTCTTTAGAGTGGGCCCTTTCCCGGCGGTCAGGGGATGGCTATTTTAGAGCGCGACGACAATAATCCTCTTGGCACTGAAGGCTTGAATTATGCGCGTCGGTATTGTAGGAGCGGGTATTTTCGGCGTCGCCGCCGCCCTCGAATTGGGGCGCCGGGGCCATCGGGTCGACTTGTTCGACCGCGGCCCCATCCCCTGTCCCGAGGCGGCCTCGACCGATGTTGCCAAAGTCATCCGCCGCACCAACTATCCGGAGGAGACCTATCACGAGTTAGTCGAGCGGGCGGCGCACCAGTGGAGTCTGTGGCACCAGCAGCTCAGCCGAGCATTGTACTATCAGACCGGCAAGCTCAATATCTGGCGCGATTTAGGCGCCGACAGCGCTGCCTCTGTGGGCCTGGAGACCTTGCGGCGCCGGGGGCGGTCGGTCGAAATGTTGAGCCCGACCCAAGTGCGCAGCCGCTTCCCCCAATTCACTGTCGATGCGGACGATACTCTCTTTTACGATCCGTGGTCGGGCTATTTGCGCAGCGGCCAGGCGGTGGCCGATCTGGTTGACCTGGCTCGCGACCAGGGTATTGCTGTGCATCCCCATACCGGGGTCCAGGCCATTGACGAGACCGACCGGGGGGTCCACTTGACCACAGAGCCGGCCGCGCCGCTGTTCGATCGCGTTGTGGTCGCCGCCGGGGCCTGGGTAGGGCGTTTGTTCCCCGCCCTGGCAGGGCAATTGCGCATCACGCGTCAGCAAATGGCTTTTTTTGCTCCGGCCGAGCCGCAGCGTTTTGCCGCCCCCGATTTTCCGGTGTGGACGGCGCTGGGGCCCCGGGAAGCCTGGTACGGTTTTCCGCTGTTGCAGGAGGGCTATGTGAAAATTGCCGAAGACAGCAAGCTAGAAAATGCCCAGCCCGAGGCCGACCGGGAGCCCAGCAGCGAATTTCTCGATCAGGCCCGCGCCTTTGTCAGTCGGCGTTTGCCGGGTCTGCAAGGAGCGCGGCTGGTGGGCGGCCATTCCTGTCTATACACCAATACGCCCGACAACCATTTCGTCATCGACTGGGCGCCGCAGCGACGGGGCGTGCTCATTGCCGGGGGCGGCAGCGGTCACGGTTTTAAATTTGGCGGTTCCATTGGCCCGGTCATTGCCGATGCTCTCGAAGAGAAGGCCAATCCCCTGGGCGATTTGTTCCGTCTTGGCGCTCGTTTCGGCGATTGAATGGGCCGGGCTCTTGAGAGCCCCGAAACCAGCTACCGAGCTTTTGAGGCTACTGGAAATCAGGTGGGTGAGAGATTATTTTTATCTTATTCGGACTCTAGATCTATACCGATCAGCAAGGACGATACAGTGGCGCAAGTTCCCCAGGACGACAACGGCGATTTCTCCTACCGGAACAATAAAGACGGCAAGGTGCTCATCCATTGGCAGGGCCGCCCAGTCGTGACCCTTAAAGGCGGCCGTGCGGCCAAATTTCTCGCCCAGGCCGAAGGGGCCGGTGCCGATGAATTGCAATTGTTGATGGCCCGTTGTACGGGCAATTTCAAGCGCGGCAACGAGCGTCTGGGGAAAAAACGGACCCGTTAGAGGGCTGTTTTTCATCAAAGGCAGCAACGGCTAGTAAACCTGTTTTCACGAGAGATCTGACGGCGCGCTAGTGCCCCTTCCACCCATAAGCAGAAGCAGAGACTATGTTTGATTTTACCGGTAAAACAGCTGTGATCACCGGCTTGGGCGGGGCTCTGGGCGGCCATATCGCCACCGCCCTGTTCAAGGCCGGGGCGCAGGTGGCTCTGTGGGATATTGCCCCGGAGGCCGCCCAGCGCCAAGCCCAATCGATGGACCCGGAGGGATCGGGCCGGACCCTGCCGCTGGCCTGCGACGCTATTTCTAAAGACAGTGTTGGCCAGGCTCTGGAACAGACCTTGGAGCGCTTTGAAAGCGTCGATTTGCTGGTCAATGCCGCCGGGGGTAGTCATCCCAGCACCACCACCAACGAAGAGTTGACCTTTTTCGATATAAAATCGGACGATATTCGCTTTGTTATGGATTTGAACTATTTGGCCACGGTGATTCCCTGCCAGGCGGTGGGGCGGGTTTTCGCCCAGCAAAACAGCGGCGCTGTGGTTAATATCACCTCCATCGGTGGGTCCGCGCCGCTGTCGCGGGCCCTAGCCTATTCCAACGGCAAGGGTGCGGCCGATAATTTCACCCGTTGGCTGGCGGTGCATATGGCCCAGGAATACGATCCGGCCATCCGGGTCAACGCCATTGCACCGGGTTTTATGTTGACCCAGCAGAATCGCTTTTTACTGGTCGACGAAGACAGCGGCGATTTGACGGCCCGCGGTCAGAGTATCCTGGGTAGCGTGCCCATGGCTCGCTTTGGCGAACCGCCGGAAGTTGTGGGCGCGGTGCTGTGGTTATTATCCGACCAGGCCACCTTTGTCACGGGGGCCATTGTCCCCATTGACGGCGGCTATACCGCCTTCGCCGGAGTCTGATATGGACGCCGATTACGCCGCCCTGGCGGCCCAGTACCGCAGTGCCCTGCTCGACGATGTGGTGCCGTTCTGGCAACGACACGGGGTTGACTGGGAGCAGGGCGGTTATTTTACCTGTATTGACCGGACGGGTCAGATTTTTGATACCGACAAATTTATTTGGCTACAAAATCGCCAACTGTGGACCTTTTCCACTCTGTACAGCGATCTGGAGCAGCGTCAGGACTGGCTCGATTTGGCCGCCCACGGGGCGCAGTTTCTGGCCCGCCACGGCCGCGACGCCGAGGGCAATTGGTATTTTGCTCTCGACCGGGCCGGGCAGCCCCTGGTACAGCCTTATAATATTTTCTCTGATTGCTTCGCCGCCATGGCTTTTTCCCAATACGCCCGTGCCGCCGGCGACGACCAGGCCCGGGAGATAGCCCTCCAGGCCTACAATAATGTCTTGCGCCGCAAGGACAATCCCAAAGGCCAGTACACCAAGGCCTATCCCGGCACCCGGCCCTTGAAGACCCTGGCGGTGCCCATGATTCTGGCCAATCTGACCCTGGAGATGGCCTGGCTGCTGGACGAGGGCAAGCTGGAGGAAGTCATCGACGCTACGCTGGGCGAGGTGATGGGCGATTTTCTCGATACCGAGCGCGGCATAATGTTTGAAAATGTGCGCCCCGACGGCAGCCGCGACGATAGCTTTGACGGCCGTCTGCTCAATCCGGGCCACGGCATTGAGGCGATGTGGTTTATCATGGATATTGCCCAGCGCCGTGGCGACAGTGCCACCATCGAGCGGGCCGTTGATGTGGTCCTCAATATTCTCGACTACGCCTGGGATCAGGAGTATGGCGGTCTGTACTATTTTATGGATGCAGAAGGGCGACCGCCGCAGCAACTGGAGTGGGACCAGAAGTTGTGGTGGGTGCATCTTGAATCGCTGGTGGCCCTGTCGATGGGCTATCTGCTCACCGGCCGATCTGAATGCTGGGATTGGTATCAGAAAGTGCACGAATATAGTTGGCCGCGCTTTGCCGACCCCGAATACGGCGAGTGGTACGGCTATCTCAATCGGCGCGGCGAGGTGTTGCTGCCGTTGAAGGGCGGCAAGTGGAAGGGGTGTTTCCATGTGCCGCGGGCGCTGTATTTGTGCTGGCGGCAATTCGAGGGGCTGGATGCGGCTGGGTCGGGGCGGCAGTAGAAGGTTGCGGGTAAATTGTACAGATAGGTGGCTCGGAAAATGGCGGTGTACTTGGACGCCCGCCCCTTGGGGGGCGGCTTCCAGGCGGGCAGTGAGACCCGAGCGGGGCCTACCCGTCCCTGCCCGGCCCCGCTCTGCCCGGCCTCCCAACCCCCACTGCCCGCCTTCCAGCCACCCCCCAAGGGACTCGATCAGGGGTACCCATTTGATGCTGGAAAAACTAAGACCCGTCCTCGACTATCTCGACCGGCACCGCGATCTGGTCGCGGATGAGTATAGTGGCTACCGGTTGGAAAAAATAACCGGCGGCCGCAACAATCTGATCTGGCGCTGTACGGGAGAAGGTGACGACCTGTGCGTCAAATTCACTGTGCCGGGACCGCGCGACAGGGCGGGGCGCGAATTCCACGCGCTGCAGCTGCTGGAGCGGGCGAGGGTGGTGGCGCCCCGAGCCCTGGGCCTGGACCGTGACACCTATTCGACACCGCTGGTGGTGCAGTCGTGGGTAGAGGGGGCGGTATTGAATCGGGTGCCCACCGACGACGGCGAGTGGGCGCAGTTACTCGACCATATCGGCCGCGTCCATGACATTGGGCCGGACCCGTCGAGCAGTGCTATCCGGCCCGCCTTGCTCGACGCCTGCACGCAGGCGGCCGGGCTGCAGCTTCTCGACCGGGAAATAGCTTCGGTCCCGGCTGCCTCGCAGCCTGCGGATCTGGGGCGATTGCGGCAACGGCTGGAGCGGGTCACGCCGCCGGAATGGGATCCAGCGGCGCCGAGGCTGGCCCGTATGGACTACAAACCAGACAATTTCATTCGCCTTTCCCAGGGCTGGATATCGGTCGATTGGGAGAACAGCGGTTGGACCGACCCGGCCTTTGATCTGGCCCAGTTGATGGCCCACCCCGAATATCTGGCCGTGTCCCAGAGCCGTTGGGATTGGCTAGTGGCCCACTATCCCGGCGCCGACAAAAGATTCGCTCTGCGCGTCCGGACCTATCACCGCATTTTGCTGGTCTTTTGGGTCGCCCGCCTGTCGCGCTCCCTGTACGAAATTCCCCGCGGTGGCGACCAGCGGTTGGTAGAGCCCCGACCGGGCTGGCAGGCGGAAGCCGAAGAGAAACGGCGGGTTTATATAGAGCTGGCCGAAGATCGGCTCTGAACGGCGTCGAATATAGGCGCATCAACGCAATCCATCCTCCTTCCCGCCACGAGATTCGTCTTCCTTACGGTCACACTTTTCGCTGCGCCGCCGTCTTATTGGTGAACCCACCAGTTCGGGAGTCGAGAAGATGCCTGAGAATACTGTTTCCACTGCGCCCTACAGCGGCGGCGATAGCGAGAATTTCACCGCGCTGGTCGCCCGCCACAAAGACCGTGTCTACGGCCTGGCGGTGAGTTTTCTGCACGATTTTGACGCCGCCTATGATGTTTCGCAGGAAGTGTTCTTGCGGGCTTTCCTCAAATTGCACCAGCTCAAAGATCCGGAGAAATTGCCGGCCTGGTTGATGACTATCACCGCCAATGTCTGCCGCTCGTGGCTGGCAGCCCGGCCCGACCTCTTGTCCTTAGAGGAGTTCCCCACCGATTGGGCGGAGACCCAACAAGCCAGTGCGGCAACACCGGATAGAGATCTGGAACAGGAGGAGGAAAGGCAGCTCGTACTGCACGGATTGGCCCAATTGGCCCCGGCCAGCCGTCAGGTCCTCACCCTCTACTATATGGGTGGACGATCGTCGGTGGATATCGCCGCTGACCTGGATATCACACCCCAGGCTGCCCGCCAGCGGTTGCGCCGGGCCCGCCACCAGCTCAAGGAGGAGGTGCTGAAGATGGTCCATAATACCCTGCACAGAGAAGCTCCGGGCGATGCTTTCGACCGGGAAGTGGAGTCGTTGTTGGAGCGAGTGAAGGAATTATTCTGGGGTCGCGAATACCAGGAGGCCATTCCTCTGCTCGAACGCACCCGGGAGCTTGTTCCCGACGATGACCTGGGCGCGCTGCTGATGGCCGATGCGTACAAAGGACAGGGTGAAGGGGAGTACGCCAAAGCCGCGCAATTGCTCGACGAGCTGGTTGGTCGCCAGCCCGACAATATCTTTGCTCGCATAAAACAGGTCGACCTGGGGGGCCAGACGGCTTCTGGCGAGGAATTGGTCGCCGCCTACGAAGATATTTTGCGGTGTGCCCGGGGCGGTCCTTTTGAAGGGCTGGCCCTGTTGCGGCTGGCGCGGGTTTACGCACCGCGGCAACGGTACGAGGAAGCCCTGCGGTACTATCGGGAATTAATCGATCTACAATCGGGCTATACGTCAATAGCCTATTTCGACATGGGGGTATCGCATTATCTGCAGGGCGATCTGACAGCGGCGATATCCCATACGGAGAAAGGTCTCGCACTGCTCCAGGGCCAATCCCAGGAGTCCCTCGAAGCAGTCGACCGCCAGGTGGCCCAGGGGCGCTATTGGCAATTTCACGGCCCGCCGGTGGACCATCGGTTGGTACTGCTGGGACAGACCCATTTCCAGTTGGCGGGGTACTATATGAAAAGCGGTGGGAGCGGCCGGGCCCGGCCGCATTTACGGCAGGCCGTCGATATCCTCGACCGGGAGGCCGTCACCCCTGCCCGCCCTGTGTTGGTGGCGGAAATGCTGGGCCATGTGGATTCTCAATTCGTCGAATTGGCCGACGAGCCCCTGGTCCAGGCGCTGCGCGGCGATTAGGGCCGGTGGCTAGCCCGCCGCGCCATCTTGGCGCTCTGTCGGCAACGGTTTTCGCGCCACTGGCGGCGAAAAAGGCCGGCGCTCTAAGATTTTAGCCCGCGCTAGCATGCAAATTCCTCCTGCGTACGGGATGGGGAAAAATGCCCACGAATATTCTTTGGGCTTTATAATTCGCGATCTGATAGGATATCAGCCGCCGGAGGAATTCAGGTTACAGGTCGGGTCTATTGAGTTACGATTTGGCCAAGTTCGGTTACATCCAATCTGTTTGGATTTGTCGAACGTGGTGCCTTTCTAATTGACTAGGGGCCCGTTTTTGCGCTAGGTCATGGGCAGGAGGGAGAATGCGGCCGCCCACGGGCTTGGTCCTATTTGCAGAAGGCCTTGCCGACGTTGACGGCTTATTTGGATCGCGCGCCGTTTCCATATCGGGTCGCAGATCCCTCGCCAAGAAGGAGGAGCGCGATGGCCAATCCACTGTGGATCGCCGGTGAGCATTCGCAGTATCAGCAAGGGGGGAAACGCGCCGGTTTTTTTGCCGGTGCCTGGCACGGTGTAATTGCCCCCCTCACCATCATTTTGCAGTTCGCCGGGTATTATGCCCCAGGTCTGGCCGGGGTGAGCTTTTACGAATTGCACCATCGGCGGCTGCGCTACAACGTCGGCTTTATCCTGGCCGTGGCCTGGCTCTACGGTTCCACCGTGGTCGAGGGCTTCGACTTTGTCGTGATTATCGCCCTGGTCGTGCTGGTCCTGCTAGGGCTCAGTCTGGTGGGCAAGGAGCGGCTTTACCGCCGGCAGAACGAGAAGTTAGAAGAGGCCAATAAAGCCCTCTCCGACGCCAATAACGCCCTGTTCGAGAAAAACCGGGACCTGGAACGGGCCAACCAGCAGATTCAGGAGCAAAGCGCCCAGATCCGCGAGGCCGACCGCCTCAAATCGGAATTCCTCGCCCGCATGTCGCACGAATTGCGCACGCCGATGAACGCCATTGTCGGTTTTTCCAAGCTGGTGTTGCGCAAAACCGGTGATCAGTTGGAGGGGCGCCAGCGGGGCAATCTGGAAAAAGTCGTGCAGAGCGCCGATGTACTCTTGCAGCTGATCAGCGATATTCTCGACCTGTCAAAGATCGAAGCGGGTCGCATTGATATTGCCCGCCGGCGTTTTAGTGTGGCCGAGTTGGTGCAGAGTTGCACCAGTGCCATTGCGCCCATGGTTAAGGCGGGGGTGGAATTGCGGATCGAAGAAGTGACCGAGGGGGTATACCATTCCGATCCCGACCGGCTGCGGCAGATCCTGACCAATTTGTTGAGCAATGCGGCCAAATTCACCGAGTCGGGGCAGATAGAGGTCGGCGTTCGGTTTGCCGACGACCAGCTGTATATAGTCGTGCGCGATACTGGTATTGGTATTGCCCCGGAAGCGCTGGAATTCGTTTTCGACGAATTTCGCCAGGCCGAAGGATCGACGACCCGCAAGTACGGCGGTACCGGTCTGGGGTTGTCTATTTCGCGCAAATTGGCGCGTCTGCTGGGGGGGATATCACCGCGCAAAGCCAGGTCGGGGTTGGCTCGGTATTTACCGTGGCGCTGCCGGTCCAAGACGAAGTCGAGACCGAATCGGTGGTGGAGGACGAGCCTGAAGCCGATCCGGGCCGTATGCGTATTCTCTCCATTGACGACGACCCCGACGTATTGTCGCTTATCGCCCAGGAATTGGGCGACGGCGGTTATGCGGTAGCAGGTGTTACCAGTGCCCAAGAGGGTATTCGCCAGGCCAGGGAACAGATCCCCGATCTTATCACCGTTGATATCCGGATGCCGGATATGAGCGGCTGGGAAGTGATTGCCCAGCTCAAGAGCGACCGCAAAACGCGCGCTATCCCCATTGTCGTTATCTCCATTGTCGATGACAAGCGAAAGGGGGTCAGGCTGGGGGCCGACGAATATCTGGTGAAGCCCTTCGAACGCGAGGCCCTGCTGGGTGCAGTGCGGCGTTTTGCCGCGGCGGGGCGGCGGTTGCTGGTGGTCGACGACGACCCGGTGGTGGTCGATATCGTGCGCCAGGAACTGGAGAGTGAGGGGTGGACGGTGCGCAGCGCCGCCAACGGGGAGGAGGCCCTGGACCAGGTCGAGCGCGAACGACCCGACGTGCTCTTGCTCGATCTGCTGATGCCGCGCATGGACGGCTTTGAAACGCTGCGTCGGTTGCGCCAGCAGGAGGAGACGCGGGATATGCCGGTGGTGGTGATAACGGCCAAGGATTTAAGCCCGGACGAGCGCGAGGAACTAGAGTACCATACGGCCCAAGTAGTGGCCAAGGATGGACTGGAACAGCGGCGCATTTTGGACGAATTACACCGTGTCTTGCAGTCGGTTTCTAGCCGCTCACAGGATATTTCCTGAATATAAAGGGAGCGTATTATGCCCCGGATCCAGCGCAATGAAATCTACGCTATGCACTCAGGGCTGGCCCTGCTTATGGACGTGCACCAGCCCGACGACCCCAACGGTTTGGGCGCTGTGCACGTATCGGGTAGCGGCTGGTCGGCGGCCCCTTCCCCCGATGCCCGGCCGCTTAAGGAAAGCGCCCACGTGCAACTGGAAACCCAGGATCTGGTGGCGGCCGGCTATACGGTTTTCACTCTCAACCACCGGGCCGCGCCCCGCTTTGTCTATCCCGCCGCCGTCGAGGATGTGCAGCGGGGGGTGCGTTTTGTCCGTTATCACGCCGATCGTTTTGGCGTTGATCCCGATCGGCTGGGGGCCATCGGCGGCTCTTCCGGCGGCCACTTGGTTAGTCTGTTGGGGGTACTGGACGGGGGCGGTGATCCCCAGGCCGAAAGCCCTGTCGATCGCCTTTCGGCCCGGGTCCAGGCGGTGGTGGCACGGGCGCCGGTGACTTCCTGCGTGGATTTTGCCGATCATCCCTTCCTGGGTGGCGACCCAGCGTCGGTGGACCAGCAGCTTGTGTTGCAGGCCTCGCCGCTGACCCACGTCGGCCCTGACAGCGTCCCCTTCCTGCTTATCCACGGCGATGCCGACGAGCGGGTGCCGTTGGTGCAGTCGGAGCAAATGGCCCGGGCCTTGGATAAGGTCGGCGTGGCGGTGGAATTGGTGGTGGTCCCCGGGGCCGGACACGGTCCGGATATGCCCGGTGCTGCGGTGCCTGTCGATATTGGCGGTCGAGCGGCGCGCTGGTTTGATCGGCATCTGGGCGGGGTGTAGCAGTATGAGAACGAGGACGGAAGAGGAAATGTTGGGGCTTCTCCTCGACTTCGCTGCAGCGGATGATCGGATCCGGGCCGTTCTTATGAACGGTTCCAGAGTGAACCCGAATGTCACGCCAGATCCGTTCCAGGACTATGATATTGTCAACTTGGTCACCGAAGTAGAGCCGTTTCGACGCGAAGAGTACGTAGTTCCGTATTTTGGCGAAACGATTGTCGTAGAGCAACCGCTGATTGGTCCATGGCCTCCGGTCGATGCGGATGGCAGCTATCACAACTATAATATGCAATTGGCGGACGGGAATCGCATCGATCTAACCTTCGCTCTTGTGGATACGCTGCAGGACCGACTCAGGGATAGTCTAACGGCAGTACTGCTCGACAAAGATGGCCGGATCTCCTCCCTGCCGCCGCCCAATGAGGGTAGCTACTTGGTCGCCAAACCCACTGCGGAACTTTACTACGGTTGTTGCACTGGGTTCTTCTTCACTTTAGGATCGCATATCCCGAAGACCATCTGGCGACGGAAATTGCCCCTGCTAAAGTTTTTCATTGAAGCAGGGCTGCGCGATTCGCTCGTCATGATGCTCGAGTGGGAGATGGGCATACGACAGGGATTTGAGCAGTCGATGGGTTTCAAGGGCAAGCACTTGGAGCGTTATTTGCCGTCGGATATGTGGAGCCAGTACGAGAATACTTATGTCGATTCCAACTACGAGAATCTGTGGGAGTCGCTGTTTCTCTGTTACCGGATTTTTAAGGAGTCGGCAGAGTTCGTTGGCAAAAACTGTGGGTTTACATTTCCGCAGGAAAAGGGAATGAAGGTATGGGCGTTCCTTGAGCATGTCAGAAAATTGCCGCCCAATGCACAGACAATATACCCAGGACCATGAGCCAGGCTTGTTTAGCGGTTCTACTAAAAGATTTCCAGCTCCCTATGAAGCAGTTTCTCGCTTTGACAACAGTTGCCGTGCGCCAATACGACGAGGCGATCGATTTCTACGTCGGTAAATTAGGTTTCGATCTGGTTGAAGATACGTTTGTCCCGGACCAGAACAAGAGATGGGTTGTTGTCGCCCCGAAAGGAGCCACCGAGTCGCGCCTGCTTCTCGCGCAAGCCTCTGGAGAGGAACAAGCCCGCCGCATCGGCGACCAAACGGGCGGAAGGGTTTTTTTGTTTCTTTACACGGACGATTTTTGGCGCGATTACGCGGAGTATAGCGAGAAAGGTATTGTATTCGTCCGCCAACCGCGGCGGGAACCCTATGGCACAGTCGCGGTCTTTGCCGATCTATACGGTAATCTCTGGGATCTGATCGAGCCGTTAGATATATCCTCTAATACCGATTTGATATGAAGATGTCCGGATGTTCGGCAGGCGGGCCTTCGGTACCGGCGGGAAACATCCGGACATCTTGAAGTCAATCTGGTATAACGCCTGAAATGGCCCGGGCGATCTCGAGTCTTCCTGTGGATGCTGTTCCCATACGTTAGTAGGCCAAGCTACCTGGGTCGTGGTATTTGATCCTTCTTTCCTGCTCTCAGGGGATTGGCCCTTTTCCGTCTTGAGCGATATCGAGTGCAGAAAGAGGCGCAGTATGGCAAAGTCGCGCAAGGTCGCGCTGTAGAAACCGCGAGTTTTGTCGGTTAGTTATTAGGAGGTAAGCTGTTTTATATCAGTTATTTAGAGGAAATAAGAAAGCCAATTCAATTGGCATACCTTTTGCGATAGACTCTGCCATGGATAGAAGCACCTAGTCATTTATCCACTTAGATCGCAGGAGGATTGTCGTGCTAATTTTTGGAGATTGTCACCGGCTGGGATTGGTTTTGACGCTGATCCTGGTGCCGTTGGTCAGCGGCGCCAGGTCTTTCGATCTGGGCTATCAAGGCTGGGGTTTGAGCCTGGGCAATAGCCCGCGTTTTACCGGCCTGCGCCTCAACGGCTCGGACCGCGGTGTCGAGCGCGTCAATGGCGTCAACCTAACGCTGTGGAAACCGGGGCCCAATCCCGGTGGGCGCTATCGCGGTCTGCAGCTGGGTTTGATTGGTCAGCGGGCCTATCGGTTAGACGGCATTGCCCTGGGCGGTCTGGGGGTCAACGGCGGCCAGCGTTTGCGCGGGTTGGCCCTGGCCGGTATGGGCGTGGGCGCCGAAGAGTTGACCGGGGTGGCTGCGGGGCTGGTGCTAGTCGATGTGGAGAAAAAGGCCCGCGGTGTCCTCATTAGCGGTTTCTGGACCGGTGAATGCCGGCAATTGGACGGCCTGGCCTTCAGTCCGGGTGGGGCCATTGCCGGCGACGTCCAGGGGATGACCATTGGTGGGCTAGTGGCTGGGGCGGGTGGTCGTCTCACCGGTGCATCGTTAAGTCTGGGGGCTGCATTTGGCGCCCAGGTTCGGGGTATTGCCGTCGGTGGCTTAGGAGCCGGTGGAGGGCATGTCAAAGGGCTTGCGGCGGGCGGCTTGGTCGTTGCCATTGGCGATACCCTTACCGGCATTGGTCTCAGCCTGGGGGTGGTGGGAGCCGACCGCCAGTTGGACGGCGTTATTCTGGGTGGCCTGGGCGTGCGGGCCGGAGAGGGACTGCGGGGACTGGCGGTGGGTACGGCGGTAATCCTGGCGCCCCGGGTGCAGGGCGTGGCCATCGGCGGGGCCAACGGTCTGATTGTCGACCAGATCAATCTGGAGGATTTTGTCCATTTCGAGGTGGTCAACCGACAATTCACCGGTTTGTCGGTGGGGTTGGTCAATGCCAGTCGCAATCTTCACGGGGTGCAGCTGGGCCTGCTCAATTACGCCGGCAATAACCCCCGCTGGTTGCGGTTGCTGCCCCTGGTAAATATTCATCTTTGAGTTGACTGCTTGGGGTTGTGCAGCATAATACCAATATGAAGCACTGATGGCCGGATGTTCCGTAGCATTTGCCCCGGAGAAACAGCAGAAACACCCGGACAACGTGAAGTCAATCTGGTATAAATCGGTATTTGGCTGCGGGAGGAACTTTCTATGCGCGCATTGGCCTTGCTGGCTCGCCTGTGGGGGCCGGGAAAGGACTGGCGTCTCATCTTGCTGGCAGCCCTTGTCCTTGGCTCGCTGATAGTAGCCCTGCTGGTGCCGCCCTTTGGACAGGACCTCAACTATCACAACTTTGCCGACCAGCGTGCGTTTTTAGGGGTGCCGAACTTTTACGATGTAGTATCCAACCTGCCGTTCTTGTTGGTCGGTGCCGCCGGCTTGGTGTTGTGCCTGGGGCCCCGGTTACAGGGCGGACGTCCGCCCTGGATTACTTTTTTCGTCGGGGTCTCCCTGGTCAGTTTCGGCTCGGCTTATTACCACTGGAATCCGACCAGCCAGACCCTGGTGTGGGACAGGCTGCCTATGACCGTCGCCTTTATGGGGTTGGCTGCGGCCCTGTTGGGCGAGTACGTGCAGCCGCGACTGGGGGCGGTATTGCTGGTGCCCCTGGTTTTGCTGGGTTTTTCCAGTGTCGCCTACTGGCACTGGACCGACGATTTGCGCTTTTACATCTGGATTCAGCTGATGGCCCTGCTGTTGATTCCGGCGCTGATGGCACTATTTCGGCCGGCAAATACGCGGCAGGGCTATTTACTGGTCGCCTTTTTTTGCTACGGTCTGGCCAAAATCGCCGAAGTGGGCGACCAGACTATATTTACCTGGACGCAGCACCAATTGAGCGGGCATTCGCTCAAACACTTGTTGGCCGGGCTGGGGATCTACGCTGTACTGGCTATGCTACGGACGAGAGAATCCAGGGCCTAATCCGGACCGCCTCCAGTTAGTTGCTGCCAGGCCTGACAATAGGCCTGATAGGCTGTCCGACCGCGTTGGCTCAAGGTGTACTCGGTGCGGGGTCGACGGCCGATGATTTCCTTTTCTTCCTCGATATAACCTGCCTGCACTAGGCGAGCAATATGGGTCGACATATTGCCCCGACTCAGCTGCGTCGTCTGCAGGAGAAAGCCGAAGGTGGCCCAGCGGCATTGGGCCAGGGCCGCGACTATGGCCAGGCGCGCCGCTTCGTGGATGAGGGGGTCCAAGTCGCCGGGAGGGTGGGCAGCTGCTCTGGGTGTCATGGGCCCGTCGTGGGGTGAGATAGGAGACTGGGGCAGGTATTGGCGCCCCATTTGGGGTATATCATATTTTGAATGAAATCGTATGTTTGAAGTCTAAAATTGAAATTATTGTCTAGAAAAAGGCTGAAATTATATAGATGTGGAGGTTTATTCTATTTTTAGTCTGTTAAAATAACTAGTTTGTTATACAAACTTAAGCGTAAATGTTTACGCTTTGCTGTCAAGCCAGTACTTCTTTGCTCTGGGCCAAATCGGCGAGAAATTATTTCCCAGTTGTATGGCTGGTTAGGTAGGGCGGGATGGGGTATTTTAGGGAGCGGTTAAGCGGCTTTCGAAACCCGCAGACCCACCAGCGAATGTATGGTCAGGGTCGCCAGGATAAGACCGCCTCCCACTAGGGTGGGCCCGGGCGGTTCTTCGCCCAGGGCGAGCCAGACCCACAACGGGCCTAGCACGGTTTCCAGGCGCATGATAAGGCCCACTTCTTGGGCAGGGATATAGCGGGGAGCACGGGCGATAAGGGAGAAGGAGACGGGGAGAACTATCAGGCCCAGTACCGCCAATAGCGCCATATCGCCGGGGGTGGTGTCTAGGGGCGCTGCCAGGGGGGCCGCCAGCAGGGCGGCGGCCACGCCGCTACCGGCGACAATGGGCGATATGTCGAGTCGGGGCCGGGCTCGTAACAAGGTGAAGTAGGCGGCTGATATGGCTCCAGTGATCAGGGCGCAGGCGTCACCCAGCAGGTGTCCGCTCTCCAGACTACCCGACACGGTTAGGGTGAGACCGACTAAGGTGCAGCCAATAGCGGCCCAGGTGCGCCCGGGCACCGCTTCGCCGAGGAAGAGGCGGCTAAAGAGGGCGGCAAACAGGGGCGAGGCGCCGATTATGACCAGGGCATTGGCCACTTTGGTATGGGTGATGGCCAGGACGAAAAAGACCGTGCCGACTCCGCTTAGGACCGAGGCGGCTAGGCCTATTGCGCCGTTGCACCTAAAGGCGGTCCAGCCGCCTCTCCAGAGCAGGAAGATGCCAAGGGCCAGAGCGACCAGAGCGCCGCGCCAGAAGACCAGAGTCCAACTGTCGACCGCCACCGAACGTATTAGGAGGCTGTCGGGGCTTATTACTAGAACGCCGACGGCGGCCAGGAGCAGGCCTTTAAGATGGGGGGCGATAGGGCGTATTCCTTTGTGCGGGGCAACGGCAAGAGCTTATACAATATACCCTATACCCTGGCGGCCCATCCGTGGATAGCCGGAGAAACGAAAGGTTGCGCGGTGATTGAGATTATACCTTATCAGATTCGCTGGCCGGAGGAATTTGCCGCTATCGGCGCCCATTTGCGTCAGCTTTTGGGGCGTCGGGCCCGGCGGATCGATCATATTGGCTCGACGTCGGTGCCCGGGCTGGGCTCGAAAGATATTATCGATCTGCAGCTGACGCTTGATTCCTTCGCCGATTTTGCGGGCCAGATCCAGGCGCCTTTGGAAGCGGCCGGTTTTGTCCTGCGTCCGCATACGCTGGCCGATCACCGCCCCGACGATCAGCGGAGCCCCGGTACCTTTGCCTATGATCCAGAGTGGGAAAAACGCTATCTCCGCGAACGACCCGGCGACCGGGTCCTGCATATGCACGTGCGTGTCCAAGGGCGCAAAAACCAGCGCTACGCCCTGCTCTTCCGCGATTATCTACGGGCCCACCCGCAAGCCGCTGCCGCCTATCAGGCTTTCAAAATGCGCTTGGCCAAGCTCGTCGGCGACGACCGGGTAGCCTATCCCGACACCAAGGACCCGGTCTGCGATCTCATAATCCAGGCCGCCGAAATGTGGGCCGCCGCCACGGCTTGGACGCCGGGGCCTGCGGATGCTTGAGAGGTTGGTTGCCGGCTGGGCCTGTAGGGCCCGGCATCGGTGGATTTGGTCGTCGGCGTGCCCCGTCGTACTATAGATCCAAACAGCGTTCCTCCAAGTGGAGATCCACCATGAAAACGTATTTAGAAGGCTGCGGCGTACCTACTACCCCCGTCGGCCAGGTCGAAATTCCCCAGTTGATTATGGGCATTCACCCCTACGACGGTTGCTCGTATCAGGACAAAGCGCGCGACGAGGCCAATTTTCGCGCCTTTAGCAAATCGCGTCACGTCGCCCAGGTCATCCGCTACGCCGTCGAGGAAGGGGGTATCACTGCCGTTCAGGTCGACCATATGCTGCCCAAACTCGATCGTCTTCATTTACAGGCCGTGTGGGAGGCCGAACAGGAGACCGATACGCAAATAGGTATGGTAGCCTATATCCTTATTCCCGTTACCCTCGACGGCGAAATAATCTCCTATTCGGCCCGGGCCCATTCGACCTTTTACGAGCACAACCTACGCCTGGGCGGGGCCTCCTTTGAGGAACGCATTGGGCAGGACGATATTGTGCGCTATGTCCTGGGCGGCTCTTTAGACAAATTGGTAACGCCCGCCAAAGTGGCACCTTATACGCCCGCAGAAGCGGCGCGTTTTACCATTGACTACGACGTCTTGGAGCACTACCTGGGCTTTTTCGCTGGTTGCGATGTGCTGGTGGCCGACCCCGGCGCCGAGATCGATTTGTTGGCTATGACCGGGCGTTTCGATTTGATTCGCGAATATCTGGCTTTTTTGCGCCAGCGTTTCGATACGGTCATTACCAGCGTTCACCATGCTGGCGTCACTTTGCCCTTGCTCGAAGCCGAGAATATCCCGGTGGACGGGTATCTGACAACGGTCAACCAGCCCGGCACCTTCATGTTCCCCAACCGCGATCTGGCCCTAGACGCCATCCGTCAGGTAAAAAAGCCGGTCATTGCCATTAAGCCCATGGCCGGGGGCCGCTATTTGGGGGCCAAGGCCTTTGAATTTGTCTTTGCAGAGGTCGGCGTGCAGGCTTCGATGTTTGGCATGGGGACGCTGGACCAGGTGCGCGAAACGACGGCGGCGGCGCGCCAGGTACTGGGCGTGGCCTGATGCAGGCCAGTCGCAAGAGTACTGAAAAACCCCCCGGCGGAATGTACTCCGCCGGGGGGTTTCTGTCTGGGAACCGGTTCAATAGGCCAGGCCTATAGTCCCGGTAATGGTCTGACCCTTTTCATTGTCGCTATCGACCTGCAATTGGTAGATATAGAGCCCGGGGGGTACCATCTCGGCATGCTCGTCGCGGCCGTCCCAGCGCACTTCCTGCGCTCCGGCCCCTTCCGGGGCCTGCACCAAGCGGCGCACCAGGCGACCGGTCAGGTCGTAAATGCTCACTTCGGCCTCTTTTGACTGGGTCAAGAGGAAAAGGCCAAAGTCAAAGCGTACCTCGTCGTTGATGCCATCGCCGTTGGGCGTGAAGGGATTGGGGCCAATGTTGCGTAGGTCCAGCAGTCTTTCGCCGTCCTGGACCGTCACGTTGATCTGATCCGAGGGCAACTGGTCGGCGGCGTTGCCCGGCTCGGAGGGTTGCTGCAGGACCTCGCCTTGACCGTCGCGCCAGATCCAACTGCGGAATTGGGTCAGCAATTTGAATACCGGCGTGCGGAAACTCAGGCGGATATCCTGTTCCAATCCGGCGCGGAAATCCCGCGACTCAAGAAGGCGCGTTTTAATGCCCAACCGGGGCAGGCCCGTCTCCCCGTCGTTGTAGATGGCCGCGGCGAAAACGCCGTCTTCGGTAACTTCCAATTCATCGAGCCAAGTCTTGCTGTGCAGCAGGCTGTCGGTAAAGGCTTGGGCATCGTCGCCGCTCAGACCGTCGGGTACCTGGGGCATGAGGCGGGTCCAGGGTAAATCGTCGACAAAAAGGCTGTCCAACTCGACGTCGAAGGACGGCATGGCGATATCAATGCGGTTAAAGCCGTTGTCGGTGGCCCCTTCGAACTGGGGTTTGAGGACGTATTGAAAAGAGGTGGCCAGGCCCATCTCCTCGGCCGTATCGGGGAAAATTTCGGCTTTGACACCGCGGCCGACAAAGGGCGAGGCAAAATCGAATTCGAGATAGTCGAGACTAACGCCGCTGGACTGGGTGCCTTCGAAGTCAAAGCGGAATTGGATATAGCGTGTCAACGGTGGTAGAGGTAGCAGGATCCCGCCTTCGCCGTCCTCCTCGACCAGGCCTTCGGCAAAGCTGAAGGGCGCCGACCATACCGTCCAGCCCCCGTCTATCCCGTCGCTGTTGCTGAGAGAGTTGTGGGGCAAGGTCCTAAAAGGGGCCCGGGACAGACCCGAAAGGGCCACGTAACTGTAGGCGTCGACTTTGGAGCCGCGCGGCGGCCAGTCGACGGTGATGGGCAAGTCGATGAATTGTGAGACCACGCCACGGCCCACGGCGCGCAGATATACCCGGGTATCGAGACTGGAGCCGGCCCGCACCCGTACTAGAACATTGCCGCCATTGCCTTCGACCTGGCCGCGCCAGCGCACCCGCCCCCAGGTCACCGGGTTAAAGACCGCCGCAGTATCGAATTGGGCGTTGAGCTTGGTGCTGGCCAGTTCTGCTATATCAATGCTGCCGCTGCGGTCGTCGTCCGTGGTATTGATGCTTTCAAAGGGCACGGGGCGGGTGGGGTCCTCTGGATCGAAATAGCGGCGGAAGCGGGGTTGTTCCGTGCCCACGTCGATAATTTCGGTGACATAGGAGGCGTCTACGGCATAGCCGCTGCCGTAGGCCTCGAATTCGGCTAATTCCCATGTCTGGCCCTCGGGCATATTGCTGCGCATATCCAGTACTCGCACGACCTTGGGATCGCCCAGATCGCCGCCGTCAAAACGGTATTCCTTGATCGGCGGGCGCGGCTGGTCCACCTGTTGCGGAATGATGAACTGATTGGCCAGCAGGCGGGTGCGGAGTTCGGTGCCCAGCACCGTCTCCTGGAAATTGAATGCCGAATTGCCCGCGTACGAGATCTGGAAAGACGTCGGCGTGCGGTCGAGAAAGTCGGGACGGGGGCGCAGGCGCAGCAGGTTGATGTAGAAGGCGCCGAAGAAATCCACTCTGAAACCGGCCGACGACGAGCGCTGGGAGGTGACGCGGGCGGTGAATATATCCCCGTCGGCCACCTGGCCGTGCCCCGCTGTACCGCCGTGGGCGGTGCCGGTGAGCTGGGCGCCGTAGCGCTGCGAATCGAGGGGGTCGGAATTGCCGAAGAGCCCGCTCATAAAACGGTCGCCGGCCAGGCGAACGGCATTTCTCTGGCTGTCGAGACGGATGGGACGGAGCCAGTCTTTGGGCGAAAACTGACCGGCCGTCAAGCGGGCTTCCACTATTTGCCCGTTGCTGTCCTGGGCCCGGTACAGGCCCTCTTCGGGGGAAAAGGCAAAACCCAGTGCTTGTCGTTGTTCCACGCTGCCCACCTGATCGGTGTCGTAGGTGAACCAGGAGCGCGACCAGGTCTGGGGCAGCCCTGGCTGGGGCTCGGTGGTGTCTTCGTCTACCAGTCCGTCGCCGTCGTTGTCGCGACCGTCAAGAGGGTCTTCGTTGAAGCGACCGTCGTAGTCGTCGTCGCCGTAGCCAAAACCGGGGCCCTCGGGATCGGCGGCGGCGTCCTCGGGGGTGGCGTAGCGGAAAAAGGGCTCGCTGGTCAAGTTGTCGCGCAAAGTGGGGCTGTAGATCAATCGGCCCGTGATTAGGCCGTCTTCGTTGATGAGTCCGTCGCCGTCGTTGTCGCGCTGCAAATCGACCGGATCCTCGTCGATACGCCCGTCTTTATCGTTGTCGAGCCCGTCGGCCGGGTCTTCGTTGATGAGTCCGTCGCCGTCGTTGTCGACCAGGTCGATGGGATCCTCGTCGATAAGGCCATCGCCGTCGTCGTCTACTACCACTTCCATGGTGTAGCTGCCGCCCCAGACGTAGTCGGGCTTGAAGTTTTCGCCGACATTGAGGGCAAAGCTGACGGGATACAAGTTCCAGGGCTGGCCGGTATCGCCTACGCGCCAGGTTCCTGCTGCGGCGGCGGTTATACTCGCCAAGTAGAATACCAGACCCACCAGAAGCCTGCCGGAGGCTGCTAGCGGGAAAGACTTCGTGCCCCTAGCAGAAGCGTTATTTGCCTGCATAAGTAACCTCAATCTTCTAACGGTCGATGTGCTGATCTCCTATAGGTGGTCAAGTCGGACTATTTAATTTCGCCAAAAAGGACCTATATATCAAAGGAAAACATAACCGCCCTGTCTGGGACGGGGCGCAAAGCCCTGCTGAGGCTGGGTGTCGCGCCTATTCGTCCACTTCTCGATAGGGGCGACCAAAGCAGAAGTCCCCTTGAGTCCGGCGGGCCTTCTCAATAGATTGATGATACGTCCGGCCTACAGCAGGCCGTCTGGCTAATTGCCCATTAATTGGCCTTCAGTACATACCTTTCAATAGAGTATAGGGTTCCCATGTCGGACTACCAGCCCAATGCGGTTCTGACCGAGAAAGACCATTGTGTAGTAGGCACCAGGCCCGTGCGCCCAGACGGGGCCGATAAGGTAACCGGCAAGGCCCAGTATGGGGCCGATATCATCCTGCCCGGCTTGCTTTACGCCCGCGCTTTGCGCAGTCCCCACGCCCATGCCCACATTCGCTCCATCGACGGCCGCAGGGCACTGGAATTGCCGGGGGTCAAGGCGGTTGTAACGGCCGCCGATATAGCCCCCCACCAGAGCGGCGGACCGGCCCAGGACGAGGCGGCCATCGCCTCGTACCGCTTTATGTGCGACAATATTCTGGCTCGCGACAAAGCCCTCTACCAAGGGCACGCGGTGGCTGCGGTGGCTGCCACCAGCCCGCATATCGCCGAACAGGCCCTGGATTTGATAGACGTCGACTACCAGGTTCTGCCCCCTGTCTTTGCCGCCGCAGAGGCCATCCGGGAGGGAGCCCCTCTGCGGCACCAGGACTTGGCCGATGGGGCGCCAAACGTCAACAATCGTTTCGAATTTGAACTGGGCGATATAGATCAGGGCTTTGCCCAGGCCGATATCGTGGTTGAAAAGGAGACCGCCACTACCGCCGTGCATCAGGGCTATATCGAGCCCCATTCGGGCACTGCCCAGTGGCACCAGGACGGCAACCTCACGGTGTGGTCGTCGAGCCAGGGGCATTTCAATGTGCGCGATTTTACCGCCCGCGTCGTAGGTGTGCCCGTTTCCCGGGTGCGGGCCGTGCCCCTGGACATTGGCGGCGGTTTTGGCGGCAAGCTGCGCGTCTACGTCGAGCCGGTGGCGGCGCTGCTGGCCCGCAAAGCAGGGGCGCCGGTGAAAATGACTATGACCCGCCAGGAGGTCTTTGTCGGCACGGGGCCGGCCTCGGGTACCTGCATTCGGGTGAAATTGGGGGCCACTAAAGACGGCCGGCTGGTGGCTGCCCAGGGACATCTTGTATTTGAGGCGGGTGCTTTTCCCGGCTCTTCAGTAATGGGCGGGGCCCGTTGCATGATGGCCGCTTACGATATTCCCCACGCCGTCATTAGCGGCTACGAGGTTCTGGTCAATCGGCCGAAAACGGCTGCCTACCGGGCACCGGGGGCCCCGGCAGCGGCTTTTGCCATGGAAACGGCGCTGGACGAATTGGCCCGGCGTCTGCAATTGGACCCGCTCGAAGTGCGGTTGCGCAACAGCGCCCGCCAGGGCACCCGGCGGGCCACGGGGCCCCGGCTGCCCCAGGTTGGCTTTGTTGAAACGCTGCAGGCGGCGCGCGACCACGACCACTATCAGACACCTCTGGAGGGGCCCTGGCGTGGCCGCGGGGTGGCCGCCGGTTTTTGGGGCAATGGTTCGGGGCCGGCTTGCGCCGTGGCTGCGGTCAATGCCGACGGCACGGTGAGTCTGGCCGAAGGGTCCCCCGATATTGGCGGTACGCGGGCCTCTGTGGCCCAGCAGTTGGCCGAGACGCTGGGGCTGCCTTTTGCCGCCATTAAGCCGCATATCGCCGATACCGATTCGATTGGTTTCACCTCCATGACTGGGGGCAGCGGCGTCACGTTTAAAACCGGCTGGGCCGCCTACGAGGCCGGTCAGGACATCAAGCGCCAGTTGGTCGAGCGGGCCGCCCGCATCTGGGAGATGGAGGCCAACGGGTTAGAATATCGCGAGGGCGGCGTGCACGATTGTTCTGATCCGACCAGAAGCCTTTCCTTTGCCGAGTTGGCCGCCCGCCAGAATGATACCGGCGGCCCCGTAGTGGGGCGGGCCGGCGTCAATCCGGGTGGGGCGGGGCCGGCCCTGGCGGTGCATATGGTCGATGTGGAAGTGGATCCCGAAACCGGCAAGGTGGATATTTTGCGCTATACGGCGGTGCAGGATGCGGGCAAGGCCATTCATCCTTCGTACGTAGAAGGCCAGATGCAGGGGGCGGCGGCCCAGGGGGTTGGCTGGGCTCTTAACGAGGAGTATTTCATCGACCAGTCGGGGCGCATGCTCAATGCCTCCTTCCTCGACTACCGCATGCCTACCAGTCTCGATTTGCCGATGATCGACACCGTGATTGTCGAAGTGGCCAACCCCAACCATCCCTATGGGGTGCGCGGGGTCGGTGAGGCGCCTATCGTGCCGCCCATGGCCGCTATTGCCAATGCCCTGCACGATGCCACCGGAGTGCGTTTTGATATGTTGCCGATGAATCCGGCCCGCATTGTCAAAGGGCTGACCGCCAACGGGGCTGTTGCGGGAGTCTGAGTAGATGCCGCAGATCTGGTTGGCCAGTCGGTTGCGCGCTTTGACTGGAGGAGAAAAAGAAGTGGAAGTCCCCGGGGCCACTGTGCGCCAGGTCATCGACCAGCTGGAAACCCGCTATCCCGGTGCCAAAGCCGCTCTCTACGATCCCGAACGCGATGCTATGGCTGCTGGAATTGCCGTGATCGTCGACGGGGAGAGTTGCCAATTGGGGCTGCTTGAACGCCTGCAGCCCGATAGTGAAGTCCACTTTTTACCGGCCATTGCTGGAGGGGCCGGGTTTTCAGGAACGCCCTATAGTGACGATTGGGGATAAAAAGCACCTAAGTAAGCCCTCAATTAATATAGATGCCCATTTAAGATCTTTTCAAGGCGCCGGGCTGGGTGTCTGCTGATGCGGTAGAGGCTGCCTAATAAAATGGTCAATGGTCTTTATGGCCCAACTTACGTAGCTCCCATTCGCGAAAGGACTGTTCATGAGCTGGCTGCTCTACGCTTTTATAACCGTGGTCTCTTTTGGTCTCTACGGTATTTTCCTGCACACTGGACAAATGGCGATGGCCGATCCGGTCAACGGTCGCTACAAAGCCTTTCTTTTTGTCGGCCTGGCCTATCTGCTCACTGCCGTGATCGGTTCGCTCATCGTCATGCTGGTCAATGGCACCACCTGGGAATTTCCCACCAAGGGGATGGCCTGGTCCACCCTGGCTGGTTGTGCCGGCTCGCTGGGGGCCTTTGGCATTTTGCTGGCCTTTGGCGCCAAGGGGACGCCCTCGGTGGTGATGTCGATTGTCTTTGCCGGGGCGCCCGTGGTCAATGCTGGAGTGGCCTTGGCCCTGCATCCGCCGGCTGGGGGATGGGGCAGCCTCAATTGGCCTTTCGTATTGGGCATTGTGCTGGCGGCTTTGGGCGGTTGCCTGGTGACGTTTTTTCGTCCCGGGACTTGAATTGACCGTTCTCTACCGCACCCGCCGGGTGGTCGAATTTGCCGATACGGATATGGCCGGTATCGTCCATTTTTCGCGTTTTTTCGTCTTTATGGAACAGACCGAGCACGCATTCTGGCGGGCCCGGGGTTTGAGTGTCCATCTAGAGCGCGACGGCCAACGGATTAGCTGGCCGCGACTGGATGCCCGTTGTAATTTTCAGAGCCCGGTGCGCTTCGAAGACGAATTGGAGGTAATTATGCGTCTTGAGGGACGGGGCCGCAGCAGTCTTACCTATGCCTTCGATTTTGTCCACGGCGCCCGGCCGGTGGCCCAAGGACAGCTGAAAGTGGCTTGTTGCCGCTGCGAGCCAGAGGGGAAAATGCACGCTATCCCGATCCCCCCATTCCTCGACCAGCACCTGCAGCAAAGCGAGGCCGACCGTGTCTGAGGCCGCCCCGCTGCTGGAATTGGACCAGGTCGGCCGGCGCTTTGGCGAGGTGGAGGTGCTGAGGGATATTTCCCTCTGTTTGGCGGCAGGGCAATCGCTGGCTGTCACCGGCCCTTCGGGCTCGGGAAAGAGCACCTTATTGCAGCTTATGGGCACCCTCGACCGGCCTAGCAGCGGCTGTCTGCGTATTGCCCGGGCCGATCCCTTTGCCCTGGGCGAGGAGGCGTTGGCCCGTCTTCGCAACAAGACCGTTGGTTTTGTCTTCCAGGACCATCACTTGTTGCCTCAGTATTCTCTGCTGGAAAATTGTCTCTTGCCGACATTGGCCTTTGGCGGCGGGGATCCGGCGGTCAGGGGGCGGGCCCAGACGCTGCTCGAACGGGTCGGCCTGGCGCATCGCTTAGATCACCGCCCCGCCGCCTTGTCCGGCGGCGAGCGCCAGCGGACGGCGTTGGCCAGGGCGTTGATCAACGAGCCGGCCTTATTGCTGTGCGACGAGCCCACGGGCAATCTCGACCAGGGCACAGCGTCTGAGGTGGCCGATTTATTATTCGAATTGCACCGCGTCGTCGGCGGGGTGCTGGTCATTGTCACCCATGACCCCGTCCTGGCGGCACGATGCCAATTGCACTGCGTCCTCGAAGGCGGTACATGCGCGCCAGTCTGATCCATTTCTGGCGTCTCCATCTCACCGTCCTATTGGGGGCCGCCGTTGCCACGGCCGTATTGGCCGGGGCGCTGTTGGTGGGCGATTCGGTGCGCGGCAGCCTCCGGGCCCTGACGCTGGAGCGGTTGGGCCGTATTGAGCAGGCGTTGGTGGCGGGCCGTTTTTTGGCGGCGGATCTAGGGACCCGGCTGGCGCAAAACCCGCACTACCCCGCCTCTTTGGCAGCGCCTGTGCCGTTGATTCTGCTGTCGGGGTCGGCCACCGCCGCGCAAGGGGGAAATCGGGCTTCACGGGTACAGATCCAGGGCATTGAGCCCGATTTCGATGCCTTGTTTACCGACGGACCCGGGGCCTTCCCGGCGGATTTGTTGGCCGCCGATCCCCAGCCTCGCTTTGCCGCCGTGGTGGTCAACGCCGCACTGGCCGCCGAATTGGGCGTCGAATTGGGCGACGATATCCTGCTGCACTTCAGACGTCCCAGCGATATTCACCCCGAATCGCTTTTTGGCCGGCGCCAGACCGACGAAGTGGTGCAGCGATTGCGCCTGACTTTGGTCGGGGTGGTGCCCGACCGGGGCGCCGGGCGTTTTGGCCTGCAGGCGCACCAGGGCCAGCCCTTCAACGCCTACGTCCAACTGGCGGCGCTGCAAAAAGCACTGACTCAGCCCGACCGGGCCAATGCCTTTCTGTTTGCCGCTGACCACCGGACCCAAGCCCCCTTGTCTACTGTCGCCGCCTTGGAACAGGCTCTGCGGGGGACGGTAGAATTGGCCGATTTGGGCCTGCGTTTGCGCCGCGGCGACGACTATTTTGCCCTGGAGAGCACGCGTTTTGTGCTGCAGGAAGACGAAGTGGAGCGGGCGCAAAGCCTGGCTCGGGACCAGGGGCTGGTGGCCCAGCCGGTTTTGACCTATCTGGCCAATAGCCTGGAGGTGGGCGAGCGCTCGGTGCCCTATTCGACGGTCAGCGCCTTGGATCCGGGTTTATTGGGTGGCCTGCAACTGGTCAACGGGGCGCCGGCTACGGGGTTGGAGCCAGGCGAGATTTTGCTCGACGAGTGGACCGCCGCCCAGTTGGCGGCCGAGGTGGGGGACGCCGTCGACCTAGCCTATTACGAAGTGGCCCCGGGCGAAGAGTTGCTCAGCCGCCGGGCCTCCTTCCGCCTGCGCGGTGTGGTGGCTTTGGCCGGGTTGGCTGTCGACCGGGATTTGACACCGACGTTCCCCGGTATTCAAAACGCCCGCAATATGGCCGATTGGCAACCGCCCTTCCCGATAAACTTACAGCGCCTGCGGGCCCAGGACGAAGATTATTGGGATCTCTATGGCGCCGCGCCCAAGGGGTTTATCGGGGTCGCCGACGGACAGCGGTTGTGGCGCAGTCGCTTCGGTGTTGCCACGGCCGTGCGTCTGGCTGCCCCGGGCCGTGAATTGGAGGCCGGCCGGCAGTTCTTTGCAATGAATTTGCTGGAATCGACTACGCCGGCCCAGGCCGGGTTGAGTTTTTCCCCGGTCAAGGCCCAGGGCCTGGCCGCCGCCGCCGGCGCCACTGATTTTGGCCAGCTGTTCATTGCCTTCAGTCTTTTTCTCATTGCCGCTGCCGCCCTGCTGGTCGCCCTGTTGTTCCGTCTGGGGGTGGATCGCCGGGCTCCTGAAATGGGGCTTTTACTGGCAGTGGGCTTTCCGCTCAAAGCCGTGCGGCGGCGCTTTATGGCCGAGGGTCTGCTAGTGGCCGGCCTGGGCGGTCTGCTGGGGCTGGCCGGAGCGGTGGGCTATGCTGCCCTGATGATGGCCGGCCTGCGCAGCTGGTGGCAAGAGGCGGTGGGCACGAGATTGCTGTATCTATACGTCGAACCCTTGAGCCTGGCCGCCGGTTATACGGCCTCGTTGGCGGTGGTGGGGGCGGTTATCGCTCTCAGCGTGCGTCAATTCGGCCGCGTGCCGGCCCGCGCTTTGCTAGCGGGCGTGACGACGACTTCCCAGCCCTGCCGGCGCGGTCGCCGCCGGCTCTTGGCCTGGATTATGGTTGTGGTTGGCACGTTGTTGGTAGTGGGCGGCTTGGGGGCCCAAGGGGCAGTTGCCGTGGCTCTGTTTTTTGCCGCCGGCGCTGTTTGGCTGGCGGTTGGTTTGATCCTTTTCGCCCTGTGGTTGGGCGGCAGACGGGGCCTGGGAGGGGTCGGGGGGCGCTGGCGGTTGGGGCTTAACAACTGCGCCCGCCAGCCCGGCCGCAGCTTGTTGGGCACTGGATTGGTGGCTTGTGCCGCCTTTGTTATCGTCGCGGTCGGGGCACAGCGACGGGTGGGCAGTACTGGGGAGGGAAAAGGAGGTCTGCCGCCGGGGACCGGGGGGTTCGAGTTAATCGCCGAAACCGATATTGCTCTCCACGGCAATCTAAATACTAGCCAGGGTCGCTTTGATCTGGGTTTGCCCGAAGCCGAAGACCTATGGAATAAAACCGCTGTTTTCCCTCTTCGGAGCGAGGCCGGTGAAGATGTCAGCTGCCTCAATCTGTACCGTCCGCAAAAACCCCGTATCTTGGGCGTGGCCAAAGAATTAATAGATCGGGGTGGCTTTGTTTTTAGCGATTATCTGGAACATCCCGACCTGGGCGATAACCCCTGGCGCTGGCTCGATCAGGATCTAGGGGGGGAAGTCATCCCGGCGCTGGCCGATTATAATTCGGCGCAATGGATTTTACATCGGGGCCTGGGAGACGAAATAGAGGTGGAGGACGAAGCGGGACGCCCGGTTCGCCTGCGCTTGGTCGGCCTGCTGGCCGGCAGCATTTTTCAGGGTGAATTGCTCATCGCCGAGCATCATTTCACCCGTTTATTCCCCCAGCGCGGTGGCTATGGCTATTTTTTGTTCGATACCCCCCCGGCAAAGGCGGCAGCGGTTCGTACGGCGCTAGAGCGAGGCTTGGCCCCCTACGGCCTGGATGCCGTCTCGGCGGCCGGGCGGCTGGCCCGTTACCAGGCGGTGGAAAATACCTACTTATCCACCTTCCAGACGTTGGGGGGATTGGGGTTGTTACTGGGGACGGTGGGCCTGGGCGTAGTATTGTTGCGCAATGCTGTGGAACGGCGCGGTGAGTGGGCTTTTATGCGGGCCCTGGGTTTTCGCCGCCGTCTGTTGGGTCGTCTGCTGTTGGTAGAACAGGCTGTGCTGTTGTCGATTGGCCTGGGGATTGGCACGGCGGCGGCCCTGCTGGCCGCCGCCCCGCACTGGACCAGGCAGCCAGACCAAGTGCCCTGGGGCAGCCTGGGGTTGATCCTGGCGCTGGTCTTTGGCACCGGCCTGGCCGCCAGCGCACTGGCGGGAGGCTGGGCGATGCGGGCGACCGTCCTGGAGGGGTTGAAAGGGGAATGAGGGGCGTATGGATACCCATTACGACGGTATAATCCTGGGTTCGGGTCACAATAGCCTGGTACTGCAGGCCTATTTATCCCGCCTGGGTCTGCAAACCTTGTGCATAGAGCAAGCCGCGCATCTGGGCGGCGGTCTGGCCACCGAACCCAGCCCCGACAATCCGGGTTTTGTCCACAACCCCCATTCTTTTTTCCACCGGGCCCTGACCCGCATGCCTTGGTACGGCGATTTGCACTTGCAACGCCTGGGGGCCCGCTATGTCGAACCGGACCTCAATGTCGCGCTGTTGCGGCGCGATGGTCGAGTTTTGGAGTGGTGGACGGATTTCGACCGCACCGCCGCCTCTTTCGCCCGCTTCAGTCCCGGCGATGCCGCCGCTCTGCGCCGCTGGCGCGACGCCTTTGCCCCGGTAGTGGACAAGATACTGCTGCCCGAAGCGCAGCATCCGCCCCGGCCTCCGGCACAGCGGCGGGCGGCGTTATTGCAAAGCCCCGAAGGCCGTTTATTGCTCGAGACCAGCCGGCTTTCGCCCCGGCAATTCGTCCAGCGCGAATTTTCGCATCCTACGGTCCAGGCTGGCCTACTCTTTTTCAACGGCCTGCGCGAAGTCGACTTGCGGGTCGAGGGCTTTGGCCACCACATTCCGGCCCTGTTGGCCAGTCGCGGCAAGGCGCAAATGTGTTTGGGGGGCTCAGCGCAATTGGCGGGCGCTCTGGTGGCGGCCGTTGAAGAGGCGGGCGGCCAATTGCGCCCCGGCGTGCGGCCGCGTCGCTTATTGGTCGAGGGACAGCGCGTCGTCGGCGTCGAGACCGAAGGGGGGGAGCAGCTGGGAGCACGCCTCTTCGTTGCCTCGGGCCTCAACCCGCAGCAGACGTTCCTGGAATTGCTCGCTGAGGATGTCCTGCCTCGGGCCTGGCGCCGCAAAGCCCAGCAGTACCAGTACAATTTGCTGGCCCCGCTCTTTGGCCTCTATTTAGATTTAACGGAGCCGCCGCAATACCGTTCTGCGGAAGGGGAGGCCGATCTGGGAGAGGCCTTCATGGTGATCTTGGGCCTGGAGGCGGCGGCGCATTTCGAGCGCATTGTCGATCACCACGAGCGCGGCACGATCCCTCCCACCGCCATGTGGGGCACCTGTCCCACGCTCTTCGACCCGGGGCAGGCCCCACCGGGCCGCCACACTGCCTTCATGTGGGAAAAACTGCCCTATAGCCTGTGGGGCCAACCCGGTCGCTGGGACCGCGCCGCCCGGGCCCACGGCCGGCGGCTGTTGCAGACCTGGAGCCAGTACGCCCCCAATCTGGCCGGGGCGGTCATCGATTGGCACGTCCGCAGCCCGCTGGATGTTGAGCGCGCCCTGCCCAATATGCGCGGCGGCGATTTGCTGGTGGGGTCTTTCGACCACGGTCAGGTGGGCTACCACCGTCCCTTTGCCGGGGCCGGACACTACCGCACCCACCTGGAAGGCCTGTATCTGTGCGGCTCATGTTGCCACCCCGGTGGTAATATCACCGGTCTGCCGGGTTATAATTGCGCCCAGGTGCTGACGGCCGATCTAGGGCTGGATACGCCCTGGTTTGGGACGGTTTCTTAGAAGCCTGCTCTGTTGAAAAGCTTTAGGCTCGGTCAACACTTGGGTGAGGTGTTGCGTACTCAGGCCACCCTTTTCCTGCACTCTCACCCCGTCTCTGCGCTCAGTTCGGCCTGGTAGTCCGCCCCTCGGCCGCCTGCCTCTGCCAGATAGCCCGGCGGCGGTGAATCAGCACGTTTTCTATCTGGTGCTGCCCTTGTCGTGCCGGGTTATGCCGGCGGCCTGCTGCCACTCCCGCAGCGGCGAGAGTGGCAGGATGGGCCCGTCCAGAAAACTGGATCTGTCCCCACCAGCGTCCACTTTTTCCGATCACCGACCCGCCCCGAGAAAATTCATTCAGCGCGGCCTATAGCACTATCCCCTTGGGCGACAGGCCAATAGCCCATTTTGTTGGGCGGCAGTTGGCTTGGTATGTTTCTTGCTCGATTATCGTATCGTCCGGTTCAGACAACTATGGCGGTGGTGCCGCAGTTGCCGCAGATTCCGTTTAGGCGAAAATTTATGGGCGCAGGTCGGCAGATGATGCCCCGTGACATGGAGACTTAGTCGCGCTAGTTTGAATACGGATCTGGTCATCGAACAGGCCATAGAATACTCCAGGAAAGGATCTATAGTTGTAACCACCTTTTCAACAGAGTAACTTCCAATCACAGAACCCACTTTACTGAGCTGCTTAGGCCCTATGTCGCTGGAAAACGTAAAAAACAAAACTAGATTCAGGCTGTGCAGTGTCCTGAGTCGCGCTTGGATCATCCTGGCTCCGGTGGTTCTGTGGGGCCAGGAGCAGGCCGAAATGCCCCGCTTTGGGACGCCGCGGGGCTTCTACCAGGGCCCGGTGCAATTGACGCTGGAGGCCGATGAGTCGCCGGCGCAGATCCATTTTACCCTGGACGGCGCCGATCCCACTTCGGCCTCGCCCCAATACCGGGGGCCCATAGCTCTCAATGAGACGGCGGTGGTGCGTGCCCGCACATTTGCCCCATATATAAAACCCAGCCCCATCACCACCCATACCTATGTCATTGGCGGGCAGCACACCCTGCCAGTGGTTTCCCTAGTATCCGATCCGCGGAATCTGTGGGATAACGACGTGGGCATATTCGCTTTTGGCGACAATCCGGGCAGATACCCCTACCTAGGGGCCAATTTCTACCAGGACTGGGAGCGGCCCATCCACCTGGAATTTTTCACCGCCAACGGTGAAGCGGGTTTCCACCTGGATGCGGGGGCCAAAGTCCACGGCGGTCAGGGCAGCCGCCCTGCCCGCCAGAAATCGCTGGCCATTTTTGCCCGCAAGCAGTACGGGCCCGGCCGTATTCAGTACCAGATTTTCCCCGACAAAGAGATAGACCGTTTTGAATCCATCGTGTTGCGCAATTCGGGTAACGATTGGGCCCGGACCCAATTTCGCGACGCCCTCACCGTCCGCCTAGTGCGGCATACAGGCTTGGACGTATTGGCCTACCGCCCTGTGGTCGCCTATCTCAACGGGGAGTACTGGGGCATTTACAATATTCGCGAAAAGATCAACGAGCACTACCTAGCGGATAACCACGGCGTCGATCCCGATTCGCTCGATCTGCTCGAGTTCAGCAATTTCATTATTCACGGCGATAATGAGCACTATAAGAAATTGATTAATTTCGTCGCCCGTCAGAATATGGAACTCAATGCCAACTACGCCGAAGTCAAGCGGCGCATGGACGTCGACAGCTACCTCAACTATCTGGTGGCGCAGATATTCGTTGGCAATACGGATTGGCCCGCCGGCAATATAAAATTCTGGCGGCCCCAAACGGAGAGCGGGCGCTGGCGCTGGATTCTCTTTGACACAGATTTTGGCTTTGGCCTCAAAGGTTCCAGTGAGTTCATCCACAATACGCTCGACTTTGCCACCACCGACAGCGGGGCGGATTGGCCCAATCCCCCCTGGTCTACCTTCCTCGTTCGCTCGCTCCTGGAGAATCGCCAATTTCGCGACGACTTGATCGGCCGCTTTGCCGACCACCTCAACTCAACTTTCAGGACCGAGCGCGTCCTGGCCGTCATCGAGGAAATGGAGGATGTCCTCGAACCCGAGATACCGGCTTTTATGGCGCGCTGGCAGAAGACCGTTGGCGACTGGCAGGGGGAACTGAATACGCTGCGCACTTTCGCGCGTTTCCGGCCGCTGTATATGCGCCGCCACATAGAGGAAAAATTCGCTCTCAACGGCCAGTTCGACCTGGCCGTTGAGGTATGGCCGCCCGGGACCGGCATTATCCAGGTCAATTCGCTGGCCCCGGAAAGCTTTCCATGGGAAGGGACTTATTTCGAAGGGGTGCCGGTCCGCCTCCAAGCCGTGGCCAAGGGCGATTTCGTCTTTAGCGGCTGGCGGGGCATTGCCGCCGACTCCTCCGCCGTCTTTGTGGAAAGCGCCCCGGCCCAGGTCCTGCAGGCACGCTTCGTCCCCGCTGTGAGTCCGGTAGTCATCAACGAGATAAACTACCATTCGGCCGATGATTTTGACCCGGGAGATTGGCTCGAACTGTACAACACCAGCGCCCAGTCTATCGATATGACGAATTGGATTTTCCGGGACAGCGACGACGAACATACCTTTGTCCTGCCAGCTACTTTGCTGCAACCGGCCCAATTCCTGGTCCTGTGTCGCGACCGGGCGGCCTTTAGGTCGCACTTTCCGGAGACCGAATGCCTGGGTGATCTGGGCTTTGGCCTGGGCAACAGCGGTGAATTGTTGCGTCTGTTCGACGCCGAGGGAGCCCTCGTCGATTCGCTCACTTACAGCGACGAAGATCCCTGGCCGACAGAACCCGACGGCGGGGGGGCGAGCTTGGCGCTGCGGGCCTACGGCTTGGCCAACTCTCTGCCGACCAGCTGGACGGTCTCGTCGGGACACGGCACCCCCGGTCTGGCCAACCAACAGGTCCGTCAAGTCGACTTCGACGGCGACGGCCAGATTGATATGAGGGATTTTTTTCTTTTTCTCGAACAGTTCGGCCAACAGGGCTCGCTGGCGGAACGGCGCTTTGACCTGGATGACAGCGGTAGAGTGGGGCTAGCCGATTTTTTTCTTTTTCTCGAACAGTTCACTCCCCGACCGACCGCTGATTGAACGAGCCGATCCTGGCAGACTATCCCGGTGCGCCGCTATTAAAAGGGGGAATGGTCGCTCCAGTGCGTCTTGCTGGAGCCTACTCGCCCACCTGGCCGCGCCATAAGACGTGTCCTGTGGCTTTGATAATGGCGACATGGAACTGGTCGGAGGTAATCTGGGCCCATATGAAGCCGCTGCTGGAAGTGGCGAAGCGCGTATTGGACCCCCAGGTCATGGTGCGAGTTTGGGAGCCGGCGCCGCTGACAAAATAGTGCACCCCCCCTACCGGATCGAGGGCCTCCAGATGGTGGTCATGGCCAAAAAAGCCCGCATCGACTTGGTATTGCTCCATCAGCGGCACTAAATGCTGCTGCAGAATTTGGTTGTCGCCGTGCTCGGCGCCGTTGGAGTAGGGGGCTATGTGGCCAAAGAGGATCTTCCATTGCGCCTTGCTGTCCCGCAGCCAGACCCCCAGGCTGTCGAGTTGGCGTTGGGCCTCCGGGCTTTGTTCTATCCGTACAAGGGGCTGGGTATCAACGGCGAATAGCTCGACCTTGGTTTGGCTGTCTATATCCCATTCAAAACGGTAGAAGAAATCGGGCATACGCCAGCGGTCCGAGCCCCGGTTCTCCAAGTCATAGCGCACTTGGGCCAGAATATTGCCGGCGTGGTCGTGGTTCCCCAGAGTCATATAAAAAGGAATGTCCAAGGCCGGGCGGGTGTATATATCCTCGAACTTTGTGGCGAATTGCGGGTCGTCGACCCCTTCTACTCCGTCCGGGTAGAAGTTGTCCCCCAGGCCCAATACCGCATCGGCCCCCAACGAATCGGCGAATTGGTTCATGGCCGCCGCCACTAAGGCGTTTCCAGAAAAATAAGCACTCCGCATCAAGTCGGCGTGGGTTCCATGTGGACAAACCACTTGGGTAAGGCCGGACACCGGACCCATCGCCGTTCCAACGCCGCCATAGCTTTGTGGGTT